>Ga0210404_10000322_pt1 | contig 27331 bp, 24 predicted proteins | sample IncBWH28MmetaG_FD_155455 | JGI IMG/M metagenome (GOLD analysis project Ga0210404, IMG submission 155455) | Forest soil microbial communities from Barre Woods Harvard Forest LTER site, Petersham, Massachusetts, United States - Inc-BW-H-28-M | ecosystem: Environmental > Terrestrial > Soil >... | reverse complement strand
CAGACTGAAGTGCCGGAAATCTACGACGGAACCGTTGTCATCCGGGCGATTGCGCGCGAGGCGGGAGAGCGCACCAAGATTGCGGTCATGTCGAAGGACAAGGACGTGGACGCTGTGGGCGCCTGCGTGGGCATGAAGGGCATGCGAGTGCAGTCCATTATCCGCGAGCTTCGAGGCGAGAAGATTGACATCATCGAATATCACGAAGATGCCGTGACCTTCGCTGAAAAGGCGTTGCAGCCCGCGAAGGTGAGCCGGGTGACGGTGGTCGATAGCGCCGACAAGCACCTGGAAGTGGTGGTCGATGACAGTCAGCTCTCCCTCGCGATCGGCAAGAAGGGACAGAACGTCCGTTTAGCCGCGAAGTTGCTGGGCTGGAAGATCGACATCAAGAGCGAGGAAGAGAAGCGGCAGGAAGTGGAGCTGCAGATGTCGGCACTCGTAGGCTCGACCTCCACTCCGCTGGATAGCGTTACAGGCTTGGGTGAAGGGTTGATCGAGAAGCTAAGTGCTGCGGGCGTGACGACGGTTGAGGCTCTAGCCGACATGACCCCCGAACAACTGGAGGCCATTGAAGGCATTGGCCCCAAAACAGTGGAAAAAATCAGCTTGGCGGTCAATAATTATTTCTCAAGCTTGGAAAGCGAAGAGGTGGTCGCGCCCGCGTCCGAAGCGGAAGGTGTTGCAGAACCGTCCGCCGAAGGCGAATCCCCGGTGGAAGAGACTGCTGGAGAATTGTCTGCCGAAGCCGCGACTGCGGATGTGGACGCTGTCCCGGAAGTCGAGTCGGCAAGTGCCCCGGCAGAAGGTGAGACGACCGCAGCAGCTGGAGAACCGGCGGAGGGGCAGGTTTCCTCCGACGACCAGCCAGAACACGAGAAGTAAATTGCAATACGGCGCGGACTTAGACGCGCCGAACTCAAAACTGACGCCGTGAGGTTGATATGAAGACTTAGCGGGACGGTCCGGAGGACAAAAGGACGGATGACCAAGATTCGAATCAACGATCTGGCCAGGGAGCTGGAAGTCAAAAGTAAAGCGATCCTCGACGTACTTCCAGAGATTGGAGTCACGGAGAAGAAGAGCCATTCCAGTTCCCTTGAAGACCACGAAGCGGAGAAGGTGCGGATCCACTTCCGCGCCGCTAGCGAAGCGCAGACTTCAAGCAAGTCTTCTCGCGCCAGCCGCAGTGATGCGGATGAAATCAAAACCAAGATTGATCTTTCCCACATTTCCAAGCCCGGCGACGTTCTAAAGGCGATCATCAGCAAGCAGCAACCGGCACCGGGCGCACCGCCTCGCACCCCGGCCGCACCACCGCCGGTGGAAACCAAACCGGCGCCGGCCGCGCCCGCAACAAAACCTCCAGTTCCCGAACCGCCGAAAGCACCCACTCCGCGCATTGTGGTGCCAATTCCTTCGTCCAGACCGACATTTACCGTTCCGGCAGCGCCTCAGCCCACGGCAGCGCCCACGCGGCCCGCACCTCCTGCGGCTGCGACGCAAGCCGCGCCTTCGGCAGGACCAGTATCAGCAGCGCCTCCGACCGCGGCACCGTCGCCTCAAGCCGGGGCTCCAACTTCACAACAGGCAACCGCGGCGGCAAGGCCAGCGACACCGAGTGCTCCCTCGCCGCAAGTACCTCTGCCGCGCATGATAGTGCCACAGACTGGCCCGCGTCCTGTGTACAAGGCCCCGATAAGACCGGCCTCGCCAACCGCCTCGGCTGGCGGCCCGGCGGCGCCGGCGCGTTCCGTTCCTGGTCGTCCGGTTCCCGGCCAGCCGATTTTCCAGCGTCCGCGTCCCGGTGCTCCAACCTCGCGTCCTGTGCTGCGTCCGGGCGAACGTCGGCCCATGCACCCGACTCGTCAGTCGCCGACCGGCACGCGTCCGCTAGGCGTGGGTCCAGGAGCTTTGCCGGCAGGGCCGGCAACCCGCCCCGGTACTCGGCCCGGAGGGCCTGCCCGCAGGCCTGGACAGCGCTACATTCCGCGTGGAGTGAAGGAAGGCCCGATGAAGGGCTACACTCCGCCGCCTCGATTGTCCCTCTCCAATGAGCCGCAACCGATCACGCGGAGCATCACGATCACGGAAGGCATCAGCGTCAAAGATCTGGCAGAGAAGCTGGGAATTCGTGCCAAGGATTTGATCGCGCGTCTTCTGGCCCGCGGCGTGTTCGCCACTATCAATCAGACGCTCGACACGGAACTGGCGAGTGAGATGTCACGCTTCTTCGGCGCCGACACGAATGTGATCACGTTTGAAGAGCAGGCGGCAAAGGAGGTCTCCGAGGCCGCTGCTGGGGAGGAAGGCGCCGCTAGTGAAGGCGTTCCGCGTCCCCCTGTGGTTACCATCATGGGTCATGTCGACCACGGCAAAACCACGCTGCTGGACTCCATTCGCCTGACTAACGTGGCGGGAGGTGAGGCCGGCGGCATCACGCAGCACATTGGCGCATACAAAGTGACGATCAAGGACAAAAAGTCGCCCGCATACGGCCGGCAGATCGTGTTTCTCGATACCCCCGGCCACGAGGCCTTCACGCGCATGCGCGCCCGTGGCGCCAAGGCCACCGATATCGTCGTCCTGGTGGTGGCCGCCGACGATGGCGTCATGCCACAGACCCTCGAAGCGATTGATCACGCACATGCCGCTGAAGTTCCGATCATCGTTGCCGTGAACAAAATCGACAAACCGGATGCGATGCCAGACCGGGTTAAAAAGCAACTGGCCGACCGCGGATTGATGCCGGAAGATTGGGGTGGAACCACAGTCTTTGTTGATGTGTCCGCTAAACAAAAGACAAATCTGAATTTGCTGATGGAAATGATCTGCCTGGTGGCGGACCTGCAGGAACTCAAAGCTACGCCGGATCGTCCCGCAACCGGCGTGGTGCTGGAAGCCAAGCTCGATCGCGGTCGTGGACCGGTGGCCACTTTATTGGTACAGAACGGCACACTGCGCGCCGGCGAGAATTTCGTCGTCGGCAACGTGTACGGGAAAGTTCGTGCCATGTTTGATGATCGCGGCGCTCAGCTCGAAGAAGCGCCACCGTCAACCCCCGTGGAAATCCTTGGAATGGAAGGACTACCGCAGGCCGGCGATCAATTTGTAGTGGTTGCCGATCGCGATAAAGCGCGCGGTATCTCCGAGTATCGCGAGCAAAAGGCCCGCGAGGCCACGCTGGCGAAGAGTTCTCGCGTGTCGCTCGAAGGCCTGGCCGAACAACTGAAGACGGCTGGCACCAAGGAACTTAACATCATCCTAAAGGCCGACGTCGGCGGATCGGTCGAAGTACTCGGCGATCTCCTCTCCAAGCTCTCGAACGACAAGGTCCGCTTGAAGGTTCTGCATTCCGGTGTGGGCGCCATCACCGAAACCGACGTGCTGCTGGCTTCGGCTTCGAACGCCATCATCATCGGGTTTAATGTGCGCCCGGAGCGCAAGGCGCAGGAGTTGGCGGAGCAGGAGAAAGTGGACATCCGCCTGCACTCCATCATTTACGAACTGCAGGACGAGATCAAGAAGGCCATGAGCGGGCTGCTCGAACCGACCATCAAGGAAACTTACCAGGGCCGCGCCGAAGTGCTGGAGACCTTCCGCATCCCGAAAGTGGGCACGATTGCCGGCTGCAGGGTTGCCGATGGCTTGATCAAGCGCGACTCCGAAGTGCGGCTGCTTCGGGACAACGTGGTGGTGTTCAAGGGCAAGGTCAGCTCGCTGCGGCGCTTCAAAGATGATGCCAGCGAAGTGCGCAACGGCATGGAGTGCGGCATCGCAATCGCCAACTATAGCGACATCAAGGTTGGCGACGTAATCGAAGCCTTCGTGACGGAGAAGATCGCGGCAGAAGCGATGGCGTAGGACCGTCGTTCGTGATTGGTCATTGGTCGTTCGCCCACGCTGGAAGTGGTTGCCAACGACCAAAGACCAACTACTGACGACTGGATGATCGCTTTTCTCACCCTCGAACTGCGCATTGAAGCGGCGCAGTCTCTCAAGGACAAGCGGCAAGTGGTACGCAGCCTGAAAGACCGGCTGCGGGCGCACTTTAACGTGTCAGTGGCGGAACTGAATGCGTCTGGCTTATGGAACCGCGCCACTGTGGGAGTGGTTGGCGTTTCCGATTCACGGGATTATTTGGATGGCCTGATGAAGAACGTGGAACGCCAGGCAGCGCGGATCGTCAACAACAATGGGGCTGAGATTGACGATTCGTTCGTCGAGTTTTTGTAGGATTTCGCCTCTGGCGCTTGAACTTCCTCCGTCCGTTTCCGCTTTCTTCTGTCCAAGACCCCGTGTTTCGCTTGGTTAATGGGAAGTGATCACTTCCGCACGCAAGAGATCCAGAGGCGCATCCGCGAGGTGTCTAGAACTGCGCGGCGGTGCATCTGGCCCCAATTTCAGCATAGCAAGGGGGACGGGGAAAATGGGACAGGCCGCTCGAAATTATATTGTGCGTGAACTGAATAGCTTGCGGAGATTTGGGCAACTTTGGGGGCTTGACAAGGTTTAAGAAGCAAGCACCAGCAGGACGCGGAGCTCGATTCAAATTGAGACCCGAGGTTCGATTTTCTGATATTCTCATTCGTTTTACCCAGAGGTGCGGCGGTGGAGCGGCGGGGGCAGAAATATCATCGGGAGCGGATGGGAGAGGCCCTGCGGGAGGAGATTGAGACCATAGTCGAAGGCGAATTGGGCGATCCGCGCATTGGACTGGTCAGCGTGAGCAGCGTGCAGGTCGCCGATGATTCCCGTTCAGCCCGGGTTTTCGTGGCCGTCGAAGGCGATGAGGAAGAAGCCGAAGACTCGCTGGAGGGATTGACGGCGGCAGTCGGATACATCCGCCGCGTAGTAGCGGAGAGATTGCACCTGCGACGTCCGCCGGAGCTCTACTTCCAGTTGGACCGCTCGCAACATTATGGCGCCAGAATTGATGAGCTGTTGGGTCGCGCGAAAAAAAGGAAAAGATAGCCGGATTGCGGGAAGCGTTTTGAGGTACAGGTAAGCGTCACTTGAAATCGCGGCGCTTATTTTAGGGCGTCATCCTGCGCTTGCGAAGGATCTTGCGTGCAGCGGTATGGTGCGGACCGAATGACGGCAGCAGTCATGGTACTGCGCGAGATCCCTCGCTCCGCCTGAAGAACGGCTTCGCTCGGGATGACTGCGAGAAGATGCACCGTGGCTTCGCTCGGGATTACTGAGAAGCTAAGGTGTGCGCTGATGGAATTGTTGATGGTGCAGTCGGGCACGTAAGAGGTGTCGAGCACATATGTTGAGAGAAGTTCTTAAACACATCGAGCAGCGCAGCCGGTTTGTGCTGACTTCGCATGCGCGACCCGACGGCGATGCGATTGGTTCGGCGCTGGCCTGTGGCCAGATCCTGCGCGTCATGGGCAAGGAAGCCGAAGTAGTTCTGCACGACGGCGTCCCACGGATTTACCGGCCGCTGCCGTTCGCGGACAAAGTTGTCCAGGCGGAGTGCGTCGATGGAAACTACGAGGCGGCGATCATCCTGGAGTGTGACAGCATCCAGCGCACACGCCTGCTGGGTTTGGAGGAGCGGTTTCTGATCAGCATTGATCATCACGTGAGCGGCCGGCCGTTTGCGCACGTGAACTGGATTGATCCCAAGGCGGTCGCGACGGCGGAGATGGTTTACCGCCTCGCCCGGGAAGCTGGCGTGAAAATCTCTCCTGAAATCGCAACTTGCCTCTATACGGCGGTGCTCACGGATACTGGCTCGTTTATGTTCGAAGGCACGAACGAACATACCTTCGCGCTGGCACGGGAACTGGTGCTGGCCGGAGCCGATCCGGCGCGGTGCGCTCGTAGTGTTTATTTCGGACACTCCACTGCCAAGATGCGACTGCTGGGCGCGGCGCTTTCTAACTTGCATCGCGAGGGACCGCTGGCCTGGATTTCAGTGAGCCAGGAGCAAATGGAAAGCTGTCACGCTAAGGAAGAAGATTGTGAAGGGCTGGTGAATTACGCGCTCGCCATCCAAGATGTCGAAGTGGCGGCATTTTTCCGCGAGCTTCCGGGAGGCCGCTTTCGCGTGAGCCTGCGCAGCAAAGGCGATCTGAACGTGGCTGCGGTCGCTGAGCGTTTTGGCGGTGGCGGTCATCAATGCGCCAGCGGGTGCTCCCTCGACGGTCCATTGTCCGCAGCAACCGCGCGAGTGCTGGCGGAGTTGCGGCCTGGCCCCTCCATACAATAGTTCCCCGGTGGGTTACTGATTTCTGATTGTCAATGGCACGGGGAGCCTTTGATCAAAATTTAGCAATGAGGAGAACGAATCCCCGACATCTCCAAACCTGCAGCCTTGACTGAGCGCCGGCCCGCCCTCACCGATTGGCTGCTGCTCTTTGGATTTTGCGCCTTCCTGTTTTTCTTTGGGCTCGCATATTTCGGCCTGGTAGGGGCGGATGAGCCACGGTACGCGCAGGTGGCGCGCGAGATGCTTGCCCGGCATGACTGGATCACTCCTACTCTCGGCGGCAAACCGTGGCTGGAGAAGCCTTCACTTTATTACTGGCAGGCCATGCTGGCGTACAGAGTTTTCGGCGTAAGTGATTGGGCGGCGCGATTGCCCTCGGCGTTGGATGCAACGCTGATGGTGCTCGCAGTTTATCTTTTTCTGCGCCGCTTCCGTCCGGGATTTCATCTCGATGGAGCTCTGATGACGGCGTCGGCGGCAGCGGTGATTGGTTTTGCCCGTGCCGCTTCGACAGACATGCCACTCGCTGCGACTTTCACTATCGCGTTGCTGGCGTGGTATGCCTGGCACGAGAGCGGAAGCAAGAGCTACCTGGCCTGGTTTTACATCTTTCTCGGATTAGCGATGCTTGCCAAAGGACCGGTGGCACCAGCTCTCGCAGCGGTAATCATTGTGATCTTTGCCCTTGCGAAGGGGGAGCGTCAGATTATCTGGCGAACGCTTTGGATACCAGGCATCCTACTATTTTGTGCAGTCGGGCTGCCCTGGTACATCGCCGTGCAAATGAGGAACCCGGAATTCTTCCGGGTTTTTATTCTGGAGCACAATCTGGCTCGCTTCGGCACTGATCTTTATCACCATCACCAGCCGTTTTGGTATTACCTGCCAGTTGTCCTGCTGGGGTTGCTGCCATGGACCATGCTGGTTGCTTCGGCGCTGCTCGAAAGCATTCGCGGATGGTGGGCGGAGGGTCGCGAGATTTTTCGATCGGAGGACGGGTTCAGCGCATTTCTCGTGATCTGGCTGATCGTGCCGCTGGTGTTCTTTTCTATCTCAGCGTCCAAGCTGCCGGGGTACATCGTGCCTGCGTTGCCTGCAGGCACCCTGCTTCTGACGGAATACGTGAGACGTCATGCAAACGATGACGATCGTCCGCGAATTCTGCCCATTGTTCTACATTCTATTGTAGCGGCGCTGCTTGTGGTTCCTGCGTTGATGCTGCAGTACATCGTGTTTCAACATCAGCTGCCCTGGGGCCGGGCATTGGAGATCTCCCTGGCATTCGCCATGGTCCTGGGAGTTGGTATGGTGCTTACGCTCTACCGCGGGTTCGGCCTGCGAGTGTTGCGTTTCGTGACGCTGGTTCCCGTAGTGCTGGCGCTATGGGCGGCATTGCGTATCGGCGCGCCAGCGCTGGACGCCACGCTCTCAGCGCGTCCTCTAGCCGCGGAGCTCACTAAGATAGAGAACCGGACCGTGCCTCTTGCCATCTTAGGGCTCTCGCGAGAAACACAATACGGGCTGCAGTTCTATCGCAATCAAGACATTGCTCGCTATGAACTAGGGCAGGCGCCTATCCAAGAACACCTGGTGATCGCTCCAGAAGGATCGCAGGTAAGCGTGGCGAAATGGACCGTGGGACGAAGAGTTACTTACCTGGGAAGCTTTGCGTCGCAGGGCGTCGATTATTACTGGGTGGAAGGGAGGAAAATCGAGTAGCACTAGCACCCAAGCCAGCTGCCTGGGTTAAATACTGTTCTCCCACCCTGTTACTTCAGCGTGTCCCCCCGGTTTGCCTCTTGTGCATCGAAGCAACTACACTCGGATTTCGTGGCTGCCATGAGCGCTTTAGTTAAGCCCGAACTCTTCAGGAGCCCTCGGCTGGAAATTCTTGACCTCAGGCATTTTTCGTCTGCCGATCTGCGTCCGTTACTCGAGGACGAAGCCGAAGTCTGGTCGCGCCTGCTTTCCTGGGACTATAGCGGCTCGGCGGACATGATTCTGCGCTACGTGGAGGCCAAGATACTACCCGGATATGCCGCCATCGATCGCGGACGCATTTTCGGGTACGCCTTTTTCGTCTATGAGGGCAGCAAGGGCGTGATCGGCGACTTATTCGTTGGCAACGAAGGCCGGTTATCAAACACCTACGAGGTGGAAACGCGCCTCCTGACTCACGTGATTGAAACCCTGCAGCAGTCGCCGGGCATTCATCGCGTAGAGGCGCAGTTACTGGTACACGAAACCGGAGCAGTGTCCCAGCCATTTGTGGAGCAGGGATTCCAGCGCCACGCAAGGCTATTCATGGTGCTGCCTTTGGAAAGTATGACGAAGTCGGCAGCGGCCCTCGATCCCGATATCGAGATCCGCCGTTGGACCGAGCCCGACTATCAGCCAGCCGCCGCTGTAATTACGACCGCCTACCGCGGGCACGTGGATTCGGAGATCAATGATCAGTACCGCAGCTTGAGCGGATCGCTGCGCTTTCTGAATAACATCGTACGCTTTCCAGGCTGCGGAGTCTTCGATGCGGATTCTTCCTTCGTAGCAATGCATAAGCGGACGCGCAACTTGATTGGACTGATCCTCTGTTCCCGCGTGCGCCACGATGTTGGCCACGTGACTCAGGTTTGCGTGCTGCCAGAGTATCGCTCGCACGGAATCGGCGAGGCGCTGCTGGCGGTGACCGTCAACAGTCTGCGCCAGCGAAGCTTCTCGACGCTCTCCCTGACCGTCACGGAAGCCAACGCACGCGCCGTGGAGCTCTATCAACGTCTGGGGTTCGACACCAAGCGAGTGTTTGATGCGTTTGTGTGGGAAGGGTAGAAGCGGACCTCAGACATCAGGCTTCAGACCTCAGACGTTAGACCTAACTCGCGTTTAGCATCAGAAGATGGCTCTGGTAGAGATCAAAGGGAAGTGGCCCATTTGTATGTCATCACCTCCCTCTGACGAGTCCCGCATCATTGCTGCGCGCCTCTCCCCAGTAATGCCATGTACGTTCCGACGTGTTTCGTCGCGACCCACATCTCCCTCCGAGATCGGAGCAGTTGGCGTCCGTCGTCCTGACCCGGCGTCCAAATCTGAGACAGAAAGCACTGATCGATATAGCACTCAAAGATCACTTGCCCGTTCTTGCCCGCGGAACGGCCGGTAACATGATTAGCCATGCGCATAGCGATGCGAGTGCCGTCTGAATTTTGGACGACAACGTTGTCTTTCCCGGCCGAGAATCGATATTCGCCGGCCGGGTAAGCTTTATCTCCCAAGATGAAGCTGAACGGGACCTTGACCTTCACGCTGCCGGTTTGACCATAGGCTGGGATCACCGCATTTCCGATCGATAGGCAGAGAGCTGCGTAGAGTAGCATCTGTTTCTTCATAACCATTCTCCTTTATTTGTTTTTGCAGGACGGCCTTGAGATCCGCCCAGCTGAACCGCTTTCGTCTGCGGCATGTGGCGCACTCTCGCAGCAGCGGGTGGGCATAACAATGGGTCGGCCGTGATTCCGCCGAGAAGCAAATGTGACCAGCTAACTAATTGAAAATGTGGGAGCCACGCAGGAATGTGATCCGACCAGTGGAAGGATTCCCAGAGCGAATAGTGTTAGACTTCGTGGATCACAAGCGAGGTCTATGGCAGAATCGGCTGCCAAGTCGAACATCATCCAGTTCGGTCTCTTCGAACTTGACCTGCAAGCCCGTGAGCTCCGGAAGTCCGGAATCCGAATCAAGCTGCAGGAGCAGCCCTTCCAAATCCTGTCGATGTTGCTTGAGCGTCCGGGCGAGATCGTTTCTCGCGAGGAACTGCAGAAGCGTCTCTGGCCTGAGGACACCTTCGTTGACTTCGATCTGAGCCTCAACAGCGCGGTAAAGAAACTTCGTCAGGCCCTGAACGACGACTCCGAGAATCCCAGGTTTATCGAGACCCTCTATCGGCGAGGTTACCGGTTTATTGGACCGATTAACGGCACGGTAAGGCTTGAAGCCGTTCAGCCTCCAAGTGCCGCGCCGGCGCAACCAACAACTATCCAGCCGAAGTTGGCAGAGAGAGTCTCTGGCCCGTCGCATACGATCGCCCGCCACCGGAAGGTCCTGCTTCGCTTGGGTACGCTTTTTCTCCTGGGCTTGGCTGCATTGATCTGGCTCGGAAGGTCCCAACCACCGCGTGTTTTCGGGTATACGCAGATTACCCACGACGGGCGGTTTAAAGGCGGAATTGTCACGGATGGCGAGCGGCTCTACCTCTCGGAGATGGACGGCAACCACTTTGTCGTTGCGCAAGTTTCAGCGAGCGGAGGAGAGACTGCAATCCTTCCGACTCCATTTGTGAATGTTTTCGTTGCTGATATCTCGCCCGATGGTTCATCTCTTCTGGTTGCCAATTTCAAAGGTACTGGGCAAACGGCAGCGCTTTGGAGTTTGCCACTCCCGGCGGGCACGCCACGCCGGATGGGCGACTTGGCGCCGACGTCAGCGGCCTGGACGCCGGACGGGAGTGAACTGGTCTTCTCCAAGGATTCGGAGATTTACGTCGCGAAGAGTGACGGCACGGGAGCACATAAACTTGTGACCGCTCAGGGCACTGTTTTCAATCTACGCTTTTCGCCCGAAGGCAAGCGCGTTCGCTTCGACGTCTATGACAACAGAACTGCCTCCAGCGAGATATGGGAAGTGAAGCGCGATGGAACCGGTCTGCGCCCTGTCCTTCCTGGCTGGAATCCAACTCCGCAAGAATGTTGCGGGCGCTGGACTAGAGACGGGAAATACTACGTCTTCCAAAGTTTCCAAAAGGGTGCGAACAATATCTGGGCGCTAGCGGAAAACACCCATTGGTTCGGCAGACATGCCGAGCCAGTACAACTGACGAACGGCCCCCTCGATTTCAGTTCTCCCGTCCCGAGCAAAGACGGCAAGAGGATATTCTCCTTTGGATCCCAGCCGCGCGCCGAACTGGTGCGTTTGGACCCGAAGGCGGGACTGGTTCCATACTTCGCAGGCATCTCCGCCACAGACCTGGCGTTTTCTGCCGACGGCCAGTGGGTGGCCTACGTTTCCGTTCCGGAGCACATTCTCTGGCGAAGCCGAATCGACGGCAGTGAGCCTTTGCAGCTTACTTCCACGTGGATGCATGCTGCTCTGCCGCGATGGTCGCCTGACAGCAAACAGATCGTCTTTATGGGGCGAAGCGACAACACCAATTACCGCGCGTATCTCATCTCTGCCAGCGCCGGAGAGCCAAGAGAACTGATTCCGGGGGCGGAAGTCGGTTTCGATCCTAGCTGGTCGCCAGACGGAAGGTCTTTCGTTCTCGCCTTGAACTACGCTGATTCGCCTGGGGGATCAGGAATCTCGATCCTGGACCTGGCATCGAAGAAGTTGTCACAATTGCCGGAAAGTCAAAATTTGTTCTCGCCACGATGGTCTCCAGATGGAAAGTACATTGCGGCAATCACCAGGGATTCGCAGAAACTGATGTTGTTTCAGCTTTCCGCTCAGAAGTGGACCGAACTGGTGGCACTTCCGGTAGTTGGTTACCCCAGTTGGTCTCGCGACGGGCAATACTTGTACTTCGATACCGAGTTCACAGAAGATCCCGCATTCTTCCGCGTCCGCATCTCTGACCGCAAGTTGGAAAAGCTGCTGAGTCTAAAAGGCATGCGGCGTTTCCTGGGCGAACTCGGTTCATGGACGGGGCTCGCGCCCGACGACTCGCCTCTGCTGGCACGCGATATAAGCAGCCAGGAAATCTACGCCCTCGACTGGCAGGCGCCTTAGAGACTCCTGCTTGGGCAGGATTGTCTTTATCTTCGCAACAGCCACATGACCCAGCCTGCCACAAAGACTCCGCCAACGAACATCGCAAACAGTACAAGCCGTAGCGGATTTGCTCGCGGGGCTGGTTGCGCTGGGTAATGCCAAAGACGATCGAAGCAAACAGGGCGAACAGCAGGGCAGCGCTGAAGTGTGAAACGCTCATTTTTCTGTTTCTTTCTCTTCTTTTCTTTAAATCGGTTCCGTTCCGACCGTTGTTTTCTTAATTACGGCTTCTTGCCAATCGCGATGTGATAAGCGTCGGCGACGCTGATGAAATTCAGCAAGCCAGCGACAATCAGAAACTTGGTGCCGTAGTCGGCAGTGGCATGGGCGATGGCGCCGTGTCCCCAGTCCATGGCCCGAGCCATGATGTACAGGCCGCCTGCGCCCAGATCCCCAACGAATCCCAGGATGTCGAGTATGTCGCCGCCGTTGGGCGGATAGATGCGCCCTTGCATCAGCAGGCCAAGAACGAACATGCTGACGATCGAGCCCATGAGCAGCAAGCCGCGAATCCAGCGCTTCTGAATGAGGTGGCCAGCGCCCGGAATCAGCCACGCTAGAGCGGGAACGACCACCGACATGGTAGTGATCGGTTGGGTGGCGGGAAGTTTTTGAGTTTCAGCGACTTTCGTCTTACCAAGGGGAGAATTTGCCATTCAGATGAGTACAATCTCACTTTGAATTTTACCGGTTACTTCCGCAGCTTTGGGCCTCACCAATACGTTGACCTCGCTGCGCACGCCGAACTCAGGAAAGTAGATGCCAGGCTCGATGGAGAAGCAGGAGTTGGGCAGAATGCGCCGCTCGTCGTGAATTTCCAGATCGTCCATGTTGGCGCCGTTGGAATGAACTTCGGTGCCGATGGAGTGCCCGGTGCGATGAATGAAATATTCTCCGAACCCTTTGTTATTAATGTGACTGCGTACGGCGCGGTCAATCTCCCATCCTGCGACCGGACGTCCGGCTGCGACTGCTTCCTGCACGGTTTTCACGCCTAGGTCACGTGCCTGCCGGACGGTGCTGAAAACTTCGCGCATGCGGTCGGATGGGGCCTTGCCTACAAAACCAGTCCAGGTAATGTCGTAGTAAACCGCTCCAGGGATATTCTTCTTGGCCCACACGTCCAATAGAACGAAATCACCTTCGCGGATTGGTTTGGATCTTTCTGGACGCGGATCGTAGTGGGGGTTGCCGCTGTTGGCATTCACCGCGACCACGGGCGGGTCGTCGGTGATCAGATTCTCACGGCGAAAGGCTTCCAGAAACCACTGTTGGATGCCATGTTCGTTGGTGCCGCCATTGCGCACGCGCCGCCCGATTTCCTGGAACGCTGCGGCGGTGATTGCGTCAATCGCATCCCGCGCCGCGAAATGCGTCTTAATCTGCTCGTCTGTCCAGGTGGACTCGAACTGCGCCACCAGATCACCAGAGCTGACTACATTCTTTCCCAGGCCACGGATCAAGTCGATTGTGCCGGCATCGACCAAGGAGATGGTGAACACCAGATTGTTAGGCGAGTACTGCATGGCGATGTCGCGATGATTCGAGAGCATCACCTTGACCTGCTCGAATAATTCCTGCCATGCAGCATACTGGCGCTTGCTGCCGGGAAGCGCATCGAGGTGTCCTGATTCGATCTTGTGAACCAACTTGGCAGGCTCACCCTGAGAAGGGATCAGGTAAAACCAGCGCCGCGTGACCATCAGATCTTCAGGCAGTCCCAGTACGCGATAGGCAATGGGATCGCGATGATGATGGTCGTAAAACAGCCAGGCGTCGATATTGCGCTCGCGCAGAGCAGATTGTATGGCGGAAAGATCCATGAGCAAACAACTATTCTAACAATGACAGAGGTTTTGAGCGAATCGCAGGCAGGGGATCGCGGTGACACCAGCACGGGCGAGACGCCCGCGCCTACACAGAAATGACCCCGGTCGTCGGTGCCACTCAAAGTTCGCGTAGCGTAACAAGCACTCTATCCACAGTCAGCGGCGGATGCACATCTGACGCTGTCAACACACCAAAGAGCCACGTGGGGACAGCCGCCCTCGGCTGTCCGGCCGAGCCAAGCTCGGCAATCGCGATCAGGCAGGTTTTGCCAGAACCTTCTTCCGAGTGCCCGGCGGCAGCGTTTCACATGCGGTGCGCAGAACTAATCTTGGGGCTCGGTCGCGAATGCTCATCAGATATGGCACGGTCCGCTTGGGATCGGCTTTGGCGGTTTCCCGCAGCAACCAGCCCAAACCCTTCTGCACCATGTCGTCTTCATCGGAGAGGAGCAGATTCGACAGGCGGATGACTTCCGGGAGAAACATTCGTCGGCGTGTGCCCTGGATCAGCGCCACGCACGCGGCCCGGCGGTGCCAGCGAACCGGGGACTTGGCCCAGCGGAAGACCGTATTCGCGCGCGAGGGTTTGGCGACGATCATGGGCGCGATCAGGTAATGCACGAGCGCGTCGTGATCGGCCCAACTGTTGATGCGACCTAACCAAGACTCGAACAACTTGAATTCAGCGTCCCTGAACTCAACGGTCAGCTTTTCCAGCAGAAAAACGGCGAAACTTTTCTCTTCCAGGATTTCACCCGAGAACAAACGGTCTGCGACCCGCACCAGGAAGTCGAGGCCAAATTCTTTTCGGATTTCGCGCCGCGAGCGGAGTGCCGCTTTGCGCAGGGCGGTGGTGTACCAGCCATGCGATTTGATTTCTTCTTTGAAGAACCACTGCACGCCCTTGGCGTGTTCGGCAGAGCCGCCGTCTCTGAGAATGTGCTGGATGTCGTAGGCAACTGCCGCCGGAGTGGGTTTGCCTGTTGCCATGTTGCCCGGCTAGCTCGCGGGAGCGGCGCTTCCGGTCCTTACGCTCTTGTCGTAAATCCACAGCAGCGCCGCAGTAGCCACCCCCACGCCCGTTACGGCCCACCAGATTCGTCCTGGCTGGTGCGTCACTTCGCCAAAGTGATGGATGAGTTTTCCGCCAAACCAGCCGCCGATCAGTGAACCGATTCCGATGGGCAGAAATGCAAACCCCATGTACGTACCCTGCTGGCCGGGAGGCGCCAGCCGGGAAATATATTCGTAATAACGCGGAGACTGCGTGATCTCGCCTAGCGCGACCAAAACCAGCGTAAGAACCGCCGTCGGAAAGGTGGGATGGACAATCAGAAGGATCCACGCCAGCCCAGAGATCAGTGTTCCTAGCGTAATCGAGCGAAACGCCGGCCACCTCTGGGTGAGGAAGCTGACCACCATCTGCAACGAAATTACCGTCAGCGGCCCGGCCGACAGCATCAGCTCAGTGTTGGCATTCGGATCCACGTAATTGTGAATGTAGAGCGGGAGGATGATGAATTCCTGCCAGAAGACGATCCAGTATCCGGAGAAGATCAGCAGAAACAACATGAACCGCGGATTGGAGAGGACGGTGCCGAAATTTTTTGCGGCCTGGCCAAGGCTGACGGTTTGCACCTCATTCGAGCGCCGCGGCTCTTTGTAGAGCAGCAGCACGGCGAAAAACATGGCAAACACGCTAAGGGCTGCAGCCCGGAAAACGTTCTCCACGCGCATGTGCTGATGTACCCAGGAGGCAACGTACGGTCCGGCGGCGCCGCCAATGTTCACCAGCGTGTAATAAATGGAGTAACCAATCGATCGGACATTCTCCTTCGAGGCGCGGGCTGTAGTCCCGACGATGGAGGGCTTGACCAGCGCGATGCCCAGGGCCGGAAGCATCAACACAAAAGTCACGAGCACGATCAGCGGGACGGCATTGCGGACGGGAGCGAGCCAGGGTGCTGCCAGCGATCCGAGTAAGAAGTAGGAGCAACTCAGGATCAGATAGGCCAGCGAAAGCGAGCGGCGGAAACCCAGTCGGTCGGCAAGAGTTCCGCCAAATGCGGCCAGAAACCAGACCAGCCCTCCGAAGAGTCCGGTCAGGCTGCTCGCCTGCTCCACCCGAAAATTCAAGGTCTCATGTAGGTAGCGGGCGAGCGAGGCGAAGGCAGCGTAATAAGAAAGCCGCTCAAAAAGCTCACTGATGTTGGCAACCCAAAAGGGCCGCTCAAAGCCGGTGCGAATTTCGTGCAGGCGATCAGAAAAGGTCAGAAGTGGCTCCTAGGCTTACGCTTGATCGTCATTGCACTGTCATCCCGAGCGCCGCGTGAGCCGCGCTCGCGCGGTAATAGCAAGTCGAGGGACCTGGTGTTTTCAGTTTCGTGAAGCTCATCGAGCACTCAATCGTTGCTTCAGCGCATCGGCTGATAGTCCCACCACCCGAATCATTTTTCTGCGGCTGCTCTGGCCGGACGCTATGGTAACGGAAGACCGCGGAACCTTCAAAAGATTTGCGAAGAATTCGATGCAGGCGGCGTTAGCTTTGCCGTCGACGGGCGGTGCAACAAGGGAGAGTTTGAGCGCGTCTCCGACTTCGCCGGTGATGGCGTTCTTCTTGGCACGAGGGTGGATCTTGACCGCAAAAGTGGCGTCACCAGCCGTGTCGTGAATGGTGATCATTCAAAACCCGTTTACCACAGAGGACACGAAGGTACACAGAGGAAGCGAAGAACCCAACTCCTGGTTACTCTACGTTCCGGTAGTTAAGCTATCGCTCTTTCTCCGAAAATCGCCGTACCCAGACGCACACAGGTCGAACCCTCTTCGATGGCGACTTCGAAATCGTGCGACATGCCCATGGAGAGTACGTCCATCTGGATGGCGGGCAGCCGTTTCGCGGCAATCTGATCGCGCACTTCCCGCAACCTGCGAAAATATGGACGTGCATCGTGCGGATCCTCAGTAAATGGAGGAATGGTCATCAACCCGCGAAATACAAGATGTTCGAGCCCGGGTGCCGCGCGCAGGATTTCATCCAGTGCGCTCGATTCGGGAGCGATGCCGGTCTTGGCCTCCTCGCCGCCGACGTTAATTTCAATCAGCACGCCGAGTTTCTTCCCCAGTTGCTCGGCGCAGGCATTGATCTTCTGGGCCAGGCGGATGGAATCGACTGAGTCCACTGCTGCAAACAGCTCGGCCGCCTTCGCAGCTTTGTTTGATTGCAGATGCCCGATCATGTGCCAGTCGGCATCGCGTAGATCGGTCAACGCTCCCGCCTTCCCTGCAAACTCTTGAACGCGATTTTCACCGAACAACCGAAGTCCGGCGTCGTAGGCTTCGCGGATACGTTCTGGCGGGAAGGTCTTGGTGACTGCCATCAGCGCGATTTCTTCGGGCCGGCGCTGGGCTCGGTGCGCTGCAGTCGCGGTGCGCTCGCGTATCTGAGCGACATTCTTGGCGACGGACACTGAAGAAGAATAAACCACGGAGCGTCCCGCGCCACACGCGATCACATGATCGCCGTCGGCGGAGCAGGCTCATCCGGGCTGCCTGCATTGGCCAGCGGAACTCGGATCATAACCACGATGAGCACGATGAAAGCGAGCACGCCGAGGATATCGGAGGGGTGTTGAAAGATTACCGGCAATGGTTTCTGGAATCCGCGGAAGCCCGCGACCACCAGCCCACACAGGGCTTCACCCGCAATCAGACCGGAGGCGGTGAGCACCCCTGCATTCTCAACCCGTGCCTTTTGCGCGTCATTCAGGCCTCGGCGATCTCGCAGTTTGTCTGTAGCCCAGCGAATGATCCCGCCCACGAAAATGGCGAACGTGGTCTCCAGTGGCAAGTACATGCCCACGGCAAAAAGCATCGGACTCTTGACCTCTACCATGATGAGAGCGAATCCCATCAGGATGCCGACGATCACGAGCGGCCATGCCATGTTGTGGTTCACGATACCTTGCGCCAGCGACGCCATCAGTCCGGCTTGCGGCGCCGGGAGTTCGCGGCTGCCGAAACCATAAGCCTTATTCAGCACCAGCAAGGGAAAGAACAGCACCAGGCTGGCGGCCACGATCCCAAAGAGGTCGCCAATCTGCATTTTGGCCGGGGTACCGCCCAGAATGTGTCCGACTTTCAAGTCTTGCAGCATCTCGCCCGCAACTGCCGACGAGACACAGACGACAGCGGCCACACCCAGCACTGCTGACACTCCACTCATTCCGGAAACGCCAATTGACACCATCAAGAGTGCCGCGATGATAAGCGTGCACAAGGTCAATCCAGATACCGGATTATTTGACGATCCGATCATCCCGACCAGGTTGCCGGACACGGCGGCGAAGAAAAAGCCCAGGACAATCATGACGAGCGCCGCAACCGCCCCGCCCCCCAGCATCCCGGTGAAGTAGGCGTATAGCAGCACCATGCAGACGAAAACTACGCCCAGACCGGTAAAGACAACTTTTCCATTGAGATCGCGGTCCACGCGACTGGTTGCGGCATGAGCAGCGGCAGATTTCTTCAGGTCAGCTACGGCACGCTTCATGCCCAACCAGAGACTTCGGCGCATGCGGAATAGAGTGAACCCGGCCCCCACCATCATGCCGCCCACGGCGATGGGACGAACGATGGAGAACCACACAGCGGTAGCCAGACCACCCCAGGCTTCGATGCCAGCATCGGCGGGTAGCCCTGTCCTGAGTTGCGGTCCCAGGAAGAAGAGAAGGAGGGGAACCAGCAGGCCCCACGCCACAACACCACCGGCGAAGTTCAGCGCGGCCAGCCGAGGTCCGATGATGTAACCGACGCCGAGGTAAGCTGGGCTGACCGCCGGGGCGGAAAAAGTCGTCATAGCTCCGGTGGCGACGTTGGGCGAATTGAGGGCTCGTCCGAGCTTCAGAGTTTTTCCAAAATCGCCCACGCGAAAGATAACGTCGCGGCTGATGTTGAACAGCTTAATCGAGCCCAGGAAATACATCAGGGCACCGAATCCCATATTGGCGAATAAAATCTTGGCTGCCTTGCTGCCTTGTTGACCAGCCTTGTGAATCTCGGAAGCGGCAACCGATTCCGGGAAGGGAAGCTCTGGGTCTTCCACCATGACACGCCGGAGCAGCGTGACGAAGAGAATGCCCAGGGTTCCACCGACGGCCATGAGCGCCACCGATTTCCAGTACGCCTCGTGAACGCTGAAGGCTGGCCAGGCCCCGGACAACACGAACGCCGGCAAAGTGAAGATCGCGCCCGCGGCTACGGATTCGCCGATCGAGCCCACGGTACGAGCAATGTTTTCCTCTAGCAGGGAACCCTTCATCAGCTTGAGCAGCGCCATGCCGATGACGGCGGCTGGATAGGTTGCGGCAATCGTCATGCCAGCCCGCAGTCCCAGGTAGGCGTTGGCCGAGCCCAGGATTGTGGTCATTACCAGTCCGATCAACAATGCGCGGAAGGTAAATTCCCGCATTTCCATGTGCTCGGGGACATAGGGTTGAAATTTCTTCGGGATTTCGGTCGCATTCACCGGGCTCATGAAAGAAGGTCCTCGTAACTTTTAGCTTAACTTGATTAAGGCAAGACCGCGCACGTTAGCACGCGTGTGCCCTGTTTTACAAGGGGGAGACCAGCGTCGTTTCCGGCAGTTTTTGCGTCCCACATAATCAACGTGTTAATGGCAAGTCGGGCAACTCCTGAGAGCTACCGCAGTTTGCTACAATGGCACTTCCGATCGGTTCCTCTGGTCGTTGTTCTGAGGTGTACGACTATGGTTCGCAAGCCGTTCCTGTGTCGCGATTGTGGCAGTGTTGAGGGATACCGTTCGCGTCCCCGTAATTTCGTGGAAAAATACATTCTGCCCGCCTTGTATTTGCGCCCGGTGCGGTGCGGAGACTGTTTCCGCAGGTCTTACCAGCCTGGTTTTGTGCCGGTTCGGGAGCGTGAAACCGAGGTAACGCATCGCGCTGCTGCCTGATTCGCGACCCACGCGTTGCGCGGGCCCAGCCCGCCCGCTATACTGAAGCAGATTCGTCCGCTTGTAGCCCCCCGAGCACGAGCGGGACGAGGGAGGTTCGTCTTCAGCAGTAGCGGGGACCCAATCCGGGCTGCCGGGACCAAGGTCGTAGCGCGTAACCTTTCGCGGGTATCTTCATTGGTCTCCTCAGTGAGCGGCGTTGCCGAAAGTTTGTTCGCCACGCTTTTCCCCTCCGATTGCCGTCTTTGCGGCGCCCCCCTGGTTAATATTTTCCGGCTCCCAGTCTGTGTGGAATGCCTGTCGGACATGCGGCCGATCGGCGACGGAGTCTGCTCTATTTGCGGGGAGCGCATGGTGAGTCCTTACGCCTTCACCGGTGAGCTGGGTGGGCCACGCTGCGGGCTGTGCCGGCGGTTGGAGCCAACCTTCGCCAAGGCCTCAGCCTACGGAAGCTATGAGGGCGGATTGCGGGAGCTCGTTCATCTGCTGAAATACGAGCAGGTCCGTCCCGCGGCTGGTGTGCTGGGACGCATGCTGAGGGAAGCCATAGCCGACCTGGAACCTTCTTTTCGGGCCGCTGAGATTCTGGTTGTGCCCGTGCCTCTTTACTCCCGGAAGCTACGGCAGCGCGGATTCAATCAGTCTGAGGTGATCGTTCGGGCAGCTTTAAAGCACGCGGCCCAGGATCGGTTGACCTTGGATACTGCGGTCCTTGTGCGTCGCCGGGAGACTCAAACTCAGACTGGACTCACACGGCATCAGCGGCGGGAGAACATTCGCGGCGCTTTTGCTGTGGCTAAACCGGAGAAGGTCGTGGGGCACGAGATTCTGCTGGTGGACGACGTGTTCACTACCGGTACCACGGTATCAGAATGCGCACGAATTCTGAGGCGGGCGGGAGCATCTAAGGTATTTGTGGCTACTGTGGCGCGCACTCTGAAGGCAGACGCGAACCACGCCGACTTGGACGCCGAGGAACGAGCTGGGATGACGATGGCGGCCGCTGGATAACGTAAAGCACTATGTCAGGGAGATGGAACAATTCGGTCAGCGGCGGGGCTCACGTGGTATCCGCGGCGATTGTGGGAACGCACCAGGGCAGCAACGGCCATGCCCTGCACGCTCCCGTGTTGGTGCTGAATGCGTCGTACGAGCCCATCAACGTCTGCGCGGCGCGACGCGCCATTGTGCTGGTGCTGAAGGGCGTCGCCATGACCGAGGAGGAGAACGGCCACTTCCTGCACGCCGCTCGCCTGGCGATTCGTGTGCCCTCGGTGATCCGGCTGCTGGAGTATCGCCGCATTCCGCATCAGAGCAGGGCGCTCTCTCGTAAGAACATCCTGCTGCGCGATCGCAATACCTGCCAATACTGCGGGGAGGTTCTGCCTTCAAGTGAATTGACTCTCGATCACGTGGCGCCCCGCTCCCGCGGCGGCGCTTCGACCTGGGAAAACCTGGTGGCCTGCTGCCATCCCTGCAACCGGCAGAAGGGCAATCAGCTTCCCGCGGAAGCCGGCATGAAGCTGTTGCGCGAGCCGCGCGCATTCAATCTACATACCAGTCGCCACATCATGCGATTGATGGGCCGGTCAGATGATAAGTGGCGAAAGTATTTGTTCTATTGAGCGCATTCAGCACTCAGCCAGATTCTGCGTGGGGTGAGTACTGCTATTTCTGCGGCTGGGCCTGCGCTGTCGATCGCACCAATTGGTAATTGGTAAACTTCAGCACTTCCCTGATGCGTACGTCGTTGGTCTGAAAGTGCAACGTGTCGTCGGCTGAGGAGAAGGTGGGAAACCAGTACTTCCCGCCAATCTGCTCACGATAGGTGGTGAATAGCGGGAAGAGGTTCTCCTCGACGACTTTCTTCTTCTTGACAATCTTGATATCGGGGACGGACTTGCCGCGGTTCTTCACGATCTGAAAATCTTGATCGTCAACCCAGATCCGTCCCTCGAAATATCGCTTGGCTTTCTCCATGCGTTTTGGCTTCACGTCAAAAACGTAGCAGTGCAGTTCGTCGACCTTTTGCTGACCGCTGTAAGCCACGTCATACTCAGGCAACTCATCACTGCTAATGGTGAACGACGGCCGCGTTTCCAGATCTTCGATATCCTCTTTCGAAAGATTTGTACTAGCCTGCGGAGCGAGCGCCACATTTTTGACGCGTTGTCCCTGTCTATAACTGATGTCCGCGACTTGCCGGTATTCGCCCACTACACTTTCGCCTGCCATGGCTTTCACATCAATTGATTGCCGGAAGCTGTACTGCTCCCTCGCGCGCTTCCATTCTGCTTCTTTGGCGGTGAAGCGACGGATCAGTTCGTCGGTCGTCATCCCCTTGGGCGGAGATTTGTCGAGGTCATCTTCTTCGGCGTGCGCTGGAACAGAAACGCAAAGCAGTATCGCGCAAGAGATCGCGATGAGCAGCAACAGTCGCTTGCGCCAAGGGAGGTTCATGCGCGCCTAGTCTAACGCGGACGGGAGATCGGCACCAAGTGCGGACCTGGCTCACCGCTTCACTCTCTCGGCACGGCAATGAGATTGTTGGGAACACCAGCGGCCGGCTGCCCATTCGTCATGAAAAACTTGTAACCGTGAAGACACTCCTGTACCCGACTCCGGTTTGACTCTGCAACTTCGGCGAGAATCACCGGCCGGTGTTTCGCTAGCACCAGCTGCGCGCCGACAAGCGCTTGATACTCCGCGCCCTCGATATCGATTTTGATCAGGCTGGGCGCGGGAAAGAAATCCATAAGCCCGTCGAGCGTGACTGTGGGGATTGGAAATGAATAACGGGCGCCGCCGCTCGCGCCGCCATCTGCGCCCAAACCCTCCAGGGAATTCGCATTGCGGCCCCGACGGGCGACATGGAAACGCGCGACGCCCGGCACATTCGAAACTGCCGCCGCGAGCACAGCAACAGATGCCTGGCGGGTGGGGTGCACTTCCGCGGTGCGAATGAGAAGCGAAGCGAGCCATGGATCGGCCTCGATGGCCAGCACGAATCCAGCTTCGCCGGCGAGCGCGGCCGCGGCGAAGCTGAACAATCCAACATTCGCACCTACGTCCCAAACCACGGTACCTGGTTTCACGAATTCACGTACCAGCTGGAATAGAAGCGGATCGGTGCGGTCGGTTATAGGAAGCCAGAAACGAAGGGCTGCATCCGGCGAGACATATAGGCAGCGTCCACCGAGATCCGCTGGTAGTTTTCGCTTGAGGACCCGATGCCGGCTGAAGCGTTCGAAAAGGGTCCGAATTGTCGCCATGCGATCACCCTGAGAGCGTGAATGAACATCAGTGTGCGATCACCACCAGACGCTGCGCCAAGGTTCATGCACGCCCAGTCTAGCGGGAACGGAATCTACGGGCCAACCGATGTCAGCCAAGACCGCTTACTTCGAAGCCTCCACGTAGAGACTCTCGCGCTGACGAGATGCCAGCTCAACACTAGCCACATCAGGAATACAACTCTCCATGAAATGGCGAACCTCGGGGTGAGAAAAGCCCGCTTGCTTCATCAGGTGGACGAGGGAGCGTTCGTCAAACATCTGAGAGTGGTTTGCGCCTGGGTGGACGAAATCGTGAAAGGTGTGACCGAGGGAGAGGCGTTCCAGAAAACGGTGCGAAGCCAGCGAGTCGGAACTCTCCATATAGTCTTGGACGATCAGTCGGAGGTCAGGCACGACGACGCGCAGCGAGCCTCCTGATCGTAGTACCCGAAAACACTCCCGGGCGACGGTGAGCGATTGTTCCCAAGTGAAATGCTCAAAGGTGTGCGAGGAATAAATGTAGCTGATACTTTCATCACCAAAGGGGAGGCCTTTCTTCACATCGTGTCGGTGCACATCTTTGGGCCAATCGGGAGTCCGAAAGATCCAGCGGCCGAACGGAAGACGGGAAAGCGCAATGGTGGGTGAGTTGTCGATGTTGTACCACCCGGGCGCTCCAGAAACTCCAGCTCCAATATTGACCTTTAGTTCCATCTCGACGGATAGTTCATCTCCAGTGCGATCATGAGTGAATATGGAACACGTTCCTGATGCCGATCGCTGAGGCGGCGGCTAATACTGGAGAGACGATCCCCAATCCCCAGAGCAGGCCGCGTGACTTGGGTATCCACGGCAGCAGCGCGGAAACAACGAACGGAATAATCGGGATGGCGAAGCGCTGAAAGGTTCCGCGAGCCCAATATGGAGAGTTGTACGAAAAGATCAAAAATAAATAGGTAACGGCGAAAAATATCTCGACCGGGCGTGACCTGAAGTATGTACGAAAACTTTCGCTGGCGAACATCGCGACCGTTCCGGCAAGAACAAAAAGGATCCACCCGAAGCTCAACACCAAACTTGTCCAGGGTGCAGGGTAAAGGAACGTCCCTTTTATGATGGCGTAGAGTGGAAGCCCGAACAGCCGATGACCTCCCTGACTTTGATAGCTATGTGCCGTCGCTAAGGGGTCTCCGAAGAGCCACCACAGCGGTAGCACATAAGCAGCCCCGATTGCCGCGCCGACCGCAACGGCAATAGAAAGCGTACGGTATTCACGCTTCCACAGCAGGGTCAGTCCTATTCCAGCCAGAGCCAGAAAACCGAGGGGTCTGACAGTCGTGCTGAACGAGGCTAGAAGAGCGGCCAGAATCCAGCGCTCACGCCTGACCGCGAGAAAACTGGCAAACAAAAGCACCACGAACAGCGGCTCGGATCCGCCCAGGCACGAACGCTGCATCCACTCAAAATTAAGCACAGCGAAGAAACCAGCTACCCAGCCGCCCCACAATCGAAAGGCCAGGACGGTGCCAACAACTGACGAGAGCAAACAAACCAAAAGCAATGACGCGCGGTCCGAAGTGCGCGTGACGGTTGAAACCGCAGCCATTACATAAGGCAAGCCCCAGAAGTGTTTGATGAAAAGTCCGTGGAAGCTCCAGTGCTTGATGGCTGCGGCCACGTTGATGTACGCCCGGTTGTCTCCGGAATTATCCACCACGCCGAAGAAGTTGGAGAATTTCGCGAAGCAGCCAACCGAAACCATAAAGACAGCCAACGTTGTGATGGCCAACGCGAGAATTTCTCGTTGCGAGGGCTCTGGGACAGATGTTCTAGTTGTCTCGGCCCCTTGAGTCGAAGGAACTTGTGTTAATGCTGTTTCTCGCAGTCGTGACCTCGTACGAAATGGTTGCGGTGCCAGAAAGACGGCTATGCGGTTCTCAAGTCTTCTGCAGGTTGAGTTTGCGGCGCTCGTTGGAACGCCAGGGATTCCTCGCTTGGTGCTTCAAGACGCTTCTTAAGCCGCAGAAAAGGTTCTTCAAAATACCAGCGGGAAAGACAGGCTACACCCACGGTGAAACCGGCAGCGATACAAAAATGAAAAACCATGACGCCAAAATGTTCGCTAGCAGGGGGTAGGAAAGGGAACCGATCTTTTAGGAAGTGGTCCTCCAGATCGAACATCAACATGTGGATGAGATAAACGCCATAACTGATTTCGCCGAAGAACTGCAGCACCCGCCGGTTGACAAGCCATCGCCACTGCGAAGTTCCGGCCAGAAGAGTAAACGCGACCGTTCCCGCAAAGAAAAGATTCAATGCTGTTTCCCTTAGCGCGATGCCTAAGAACCTGCTGGCGAGAAATATTCCGAATGGATAACCCACGGCGAACATCGTCAGGCTCACTGCAAAAGCCGCAAGGGTAACGCGCCACATGCGAGAGCGGGTTCCTAACGGACCCCGAGCCAGCGCTGCCAGCACCGCTCCCAGCGCCAGACCGTCTGCGATCAGCCAGGTATACCCCGTGCCCTCGTTGTAGCCGAGAACGTAATAGAGCGCTCGCAAACTTGGGCACAGAATGCAAATGATCCCGCCGACAATTGCCACTCGTCGCCGCGAAAGAGCGCGCACCGCAGCTGGCCATAACAGGTAGAAGTGCTCCTCTACCGCCAGCGACCACAAAACTCCGTATTGCATCGGCACCCCGAATAGCTCGGTGACATTTGAGAGATACAAAAAGCTGAGTCCCAAGAATGCCCAGGATGCGTGCCGGCTCACTAAGCCAGTTCGCGTTAGGACCGCGAGAAAGAGAAGCACCGCGTAATACAGCGGCAGAATGCGCAGAGCACGACGAGTGTAGAAACGCCGGTAGTAATGGGCTGAAGGCTTAGAGTCGAGCAAGACACCAGTGATTAGAAATCCCGAGAGCACAAAAAACAGATTTACGCCGACCCAACCGGGAAGGGTAGCCGCTACAAACAGTTTTGGCAATCCGGACAGGCCGTGAAGACCGTAGCGGAAGCCGAAGCCATGGAAAAACAGGACTAGCAGCACTGCGATTCCACGTATCGTGTCCAATTCCGGCATGCGCGGCCGAAGCAGACCTTCGGACGAGAGTGTGGGCGCCGGTTTCACGGATGGTGATCTCATTGCTGGACTGGCGTCAGCAGAAATTGTCGTCAAAAGGCCGCCGATTCTAAAGTACGAGGAGCATTGTAACTGGCTTTTCGGGGCCAGAGAATGACACACGCTGGCGGCTTCAATCCCGCCACGGTGGGTTCAGGCTAATATGGTGCGCAACCTATGTGCGGAATCGTGGGCATGGTCGCGCGGGACGTTTCTGTCGCTCCTGACGTGCTGGAACGTGCGACGCAATCGCTGGCGCATCGAGGACCCGACGATTCTGGGACCGTTATCGTTCGAGAAACTACACCGGAACCGCTCGAAATCGGTCTCGGTAATCGACGACTCGCGATTCTGGATCTCTCGCCACTCGGGCATCAACCGATGCAGGATCCCGAGACCGGCAACTGGATCACGTTCAACGGCGAGATCTACAACTTTCGCGAAGTTCGGCGGAAATTGGAACAGGGCGGCGTGGAATTCCGCAGCCACTCCGATACCGAAGTGCTGCTTAAGGCCTACGGACACTGGAGTGAACGCTGTCTCGACGAACTGCGCGGCATGTTTGCCTTCGCCATCTGGGACGCGAAACGGCATCGTCTGTTCCTGGCCCGCGATCCCATGGGCATCAAGCCCCTCTACTATGCATCCGCGGGCCCATTCTTCCTTTTTGCTTCCGAGGCCCGCACGCTGCTGGGTACAGGTCTGGTGCCGCGCTGCCTCAGTCGCGCTGGCCTGGTCAGTTACCTGAGCTTTGGCTCGCTGTACGATCCGATCACGTTAATAGCAGGGATTTCTGCGCTACGGGCTGGACACTATCTCATGTGGGAGAGGGGCGGCGTCCGTGAAGTGATGTATTGGGATCTGGCGCCGCATGGAGAAAGGAAACGTGCTGCTCAAAGAAATGAGCACGCCACCGAATCCGAGCGCAGGCAGTTAGTGAAAGATTTGCACGCTACGCTGGATGAAGTGGTTCGCATGCAGATGATCAGCGATGTTCCGGTTGGCGTGTTCCTTTCCGGAGGCATCGACTCCAGCAGTCTGGTAGGAATTCTGGGACGTGCCGGGACTCGCGTGAACACCCTTTCAATTG
>Ga0210404_10000321_pt1 | contig 27373 bp, 25 predicted proteins | sample IncBWH28MmetaG_FD_155455 | JGI IMG/M metagenome (GOLD analysis project Ga0210404, IMG submission 155455) | Forest soil microbial communities from Barre Woods Harvard Forest LTER site, Petersham, Massachusetts, United States - Inc-BW-H-28-M | ecosystem: Environmental > Terrestrial > Soil >... | reverse complement strand
CGACGCACCAAGAGCGAATTCATTCCGTTCAGCGCGGTGCTTTCCGGGATCAAGGAAATCAAGGAAGTGATGGCGAAGGCCGAGGGTGCACGGAGATATGGCCAGCGAACGATCGTGTTCGTCGACGAGGTGCACCGGTTCAATCGCGCGCAGCAGGACGCGTTCTTGCCGCACGTGGAGGCGGGAAACATTTTGCTGATTGGCGCGACGACGGAAAATCCCTCGTTTGAGGTGATCGCGCCGCTGCTTTCGCGGATGAAAGTGTACGTGATCGGGCCGCTGAACGAGGAGCAGATCGTGGGGCTGCTCGGGCGCGCGATCGGTGACTCGGAGCGCGGCCTGGGCGAGCTGCACGTGGAGGCCAGCGAGCAGATCCTTTCGCGAATTGCGGTGCTGGCGAATGGAGACGCGCGCGCGGCCTACAACACCTTGGAAGCGCTGGTGCTGGGCACCGAGCCGGGCGCCGATGGCAGGCGCGTGCTTTCCGAGGCGCGGCTCGAGGACGTGTTGCAGAAAAAGCTGCTGCCGTACGACAAGGGCGGAGAAGAGCATTTCAATTTGATTTCGGCGCTGCACAAGTCCGTGCGCAATTCCGATGCGGACGCAGCACTCTACTGGCTGGCGCGGATGCTGGAATCGGGCGAGGATCCGCTGTATCTGGCGCGGCGGATGGTGCGCATGGCCAGCGAGGATATCGGCCTGGCGGAACCGGGCGCGCTGGCGGTGACCATTGCAGCCAAGGAGGCCTTTGACTTTATCGGGCCACCGGAGGGGTATCTGGCGCTGGCGCAGGCCGCGGTGTATTTGGCGCTTGCTCCGAAATCGAATGCGCTGTACGCGGGGTACGGAGCGGTCCACGAAGATCTCCAGCGAACCATAGCGGAGCCGGTTCCCCTGCATCTAAGAAATGCAGTGACGGGTTTGATGGGCCATTTGGGATACGGAAAAAATTACCAGTACGCGCACGACGCCGAGGAAAAAGTGACGGACATGACTTGTCTGCCGGAGAGTTTGCTGGGCCGGACGTATTACCGCCCGACCGATCAGGGATTTGAAGCGCGCATCCGGCTGCGGATGGAAGAGATTCGGCGAATCAAAACTAAGACAGGGGAAAATCCGAAAGCAACGAGGACCACGGAGTGAGCGAGACCCAGCCGGACCGGAAGTTGAAACATAGAAAAAACAGACGAAGGGCGCCCGGGATTGCTTGGATCGCGATCGGGACAGCTGCCGCGTTGTGGCTGGCGGGGCCGGCGATGCTGCTGGCGCAAGATGCGCCGAAGCTGGTGATTGACGACGATTGCCAGGCCTTCGACATCGGGCCGGATAACTCGATTGTGTACGCGGTCACTCATATCAAGGGCGTGAAGCGGCTGGTGATCGAGCGCGATGACTTGTTCGTCGCGTCGGGCCCGGGTAAGACGCGGAAAATTCTAGACGCGAACACGTTTATGCCGATGCCGCCGCCCGAGGGATTCAAGGTCGACTCGCTGGCCTGGTCTCCGGACGGGCAGAAGATCGCGATGAACCTGTCGTTGCAACAGCCGCCGCCTGGGTGGGACGCCAAGAACCAGAAAAAGAAGGGCGACCTGGGCGACGACGAGGAGGACGAAAATGGACCTCCCGTGCAGGGATTGATGGGCGGGCGGGTTCTAGGGTTGCTGGACGCCGACGGACACGAGATCAAAGTCGCGAACTCGAAAACACGGTTTATCGAAGGCGCGGTCGACGGCACGTGGCTCGCGGACGGCAAGTCCGTGGTGTACCTCACGGGCGGGCCGCCATACTCGATCATGCGCGTGAACCCCGCCGCGGGGCAGACCACGCAGCTCTTTGCGCCCCACACGTTTGAGATGGTGGTTTGGGACGCGAAGAAGAACCGCGCGTTTGCGATCAGCCAGGATTTGAGCATTAGCGGGCATTTGGCAATCGTGCAGCTCGACCTGCTGCATGAGGGTATCCGGCCGATTTCCGATATCGAACACTACCAGGGCGGGCTGAGCCTTTCGCCCTCGGGGAACAAGATCGCCTATTTCGAGGATGGGGATACGATCGACGTGTTCGACACGCAGCATCCGGGTCGGCCGGTCCGCGTGCGGGCGGGATTCGGGCGTTTCGGCTGGAGCCGCGACGAACGCAAGGTGCTGCTGCAGCGAGGAACGGACGGGCGGTCGAATATTTTATTGTGGGTGGGGCTATACGACGGGAGTTTCAATTCCATCCTGCACGATTTGCAGTTTCACGATTTCCAGATTGCGCCCGATGGGCAGACCATCGCGGTGACGATTCCGGGGAAACGCGTGCTAAAGGTCTATCCGCTGCAGTGAGGATTCTTAGTGCAAGCGGAAGCGCTTAATGTGCTCCTTCAAAATACAGGCGTTCATGATGACGAAGAGCCCCGCTTTGCGGGCGCGCTCGGCGGCCTCGACGTGAATCACACCCTCCTGCATCCACACGCCGCGCGCCGCGATGCGAATCGCCGATTCGACGATTTCGGGGACAAATTCCGAGCGGCGGAAGACGTCGACGATGTCGACATGCTCGGGAATGTCTTCCAGGCGCGGGTAACATTTCTCGCCAAGATTTTCGGTTTCCGCGGGATTCACCGGGATGATCCGATAGCCCACCGATTGCAGATATTCCGCCACACCATAACTGGGGCGGTGCCGGCGGCTCGATAACCCCACGACCGCGATGACCCGGCTGGACTTCAGGATTTCACTGGCAGGATCGCCGGCGACGCTGGCCGGCGCCCGGCTCGACCCGGCGTCAACACCCTCGGAAGATTTGTTCATTTCCGTCCTTTGTGCATGCGATTCAGTTTTCGCGTCCCCAGTAAACCGTTGGAACGGGACACGCACCCGCAGGGAGCGCGCAGTGGCGCGCTGCCTGGATTTCCCTAAATCCGCTTTGGGTCATTCCCCTGAGATGATGGCATCATACCGGAATTCGGCAAAAAGGAAACAGCACTACTTCGAGGAGTTGTGGAAAACGCGACGAGGTTTGCCGCGGGGGCGCTTGACCGCCGCGCGCTTCGGACCGGCACGCTCGGATGAAGCGGCAAGCTCGCGCTGGAGCGCGGAAAGTTCCGCGACGGATAGCGGGCGGTGCTGACCGGGCGGGAGAGAGCCGAGTTCGAGATTCGCGATGCGCGTGCGGCGGATTTTTTCGACAGGATGGCCGGTCTGGAACAGACGATTGCGCAACGCGTCGCGGCGAGCCTCGGAGAGGGTGATTTCGTACCAGGGAGATTGCTTGCCGCGCTGGCGCGAGATGCGCGCGCCGGTGGTGCGGGCCAGCAATTCGATTTCGGCAAAGGTCAGCAGGCCTTTCAACTTGAACTGGTAGGTTTGCGGCAACTCGTGGGCCTTCAGGATTTGATTGGCCAGCTCGCCGTCATTGGTGAGGAAGACCAGTCCTGACGAGTGATACTCGAGGCGGCCGACGGGAAACACGCGTTCGCGAACCGTGTTCAGGAGGTCGCGCAGCGACGGCCGGCCCTCGGGATCGCTGAGCGTCGAAACGACTTCGGGCGGCTTATTCAGCAGCAGATAGACACGCTCGGATTCCGGCCGGAGCAGCTTGCCCGCGACCTTGATGTGATCTCGCGACTGGTCGGCTTTGCTGCCCAGTGCGGTGACCACGCGGCCGTTTACCGTGATCAGGCCGGAGCGAATCATTTCCTCGGCCCTGCGGCGGGAGGCGAACCCGGCGCGGGCGATAATTTTTTGCAGACGCTCTTCCATGGGAATGCGGCGCAACGCCGCGAGACCTACAGCTTAGCGGAAACGACGGGGATGGCGAAGCACTATGGCTCGGTTGAGCCCAGCATCGGCACAAAACTGCCGTCGGGAGATTGGCGGTCCCAGGAACCGGCGGCAGTGCTAGGGCTGCTGGCAGTGGCAGAGCTTCCCCATGTGTTCAAAAAATGCCCGCCCGCTCGGATCGACCGGCACGTCTCCGGAATACGCGGGCGCGGCAGGGCCCAAGTCGATGACTGCCTTACGACCATCGGGCTTGCGGAGGGTGAGGACCAGATTCGGCGTGTTGACGGCGCTGATGTCGTTGGGAACGAGCGAGCCTTCCTCGCAGTGATATTTGCCGCCGAAAACAGTGGTGTAGAGGGCTCGCGCGCCCTGCTCGACCCCGAGATTCCCCTGATAGGCCACGGCGTCGCCTGTCCAATCGAGCAGGCTCGACGCGCCGTTGGACCCGCGAAAGCCGATGTGCGTGGGAGGCGCAACCGACGGCGCCGCGGAGGCAGAGGCGGGCTGGGCTGCAGCCTGCGGCGAAGCAGTGCCGCCGGCGGCCGTAGGGATCATGCCGAACTGCTGGGGATGCGCGGGAACGTCAACCGATCCGGTGGCGCCGGAGGGAACGTCGAGCACGGCGAACCGCAGCCGGCGATCATCGGGCTTCGCGGTGTAGTCGAAAATGCTCCGGAAGCCCGATGTCTGCCAGGCTTGATATTGGGCTTCCGACACAGGGGCGGACAGATCGCGCGGGTGAAAGTCGAACGAATTCCCCTTGGGATCAAATTCGCAGATGGCCATCTGCAGGCTGAGCTGGCGAGATGGGCCACCGGGCGGAAGGCTCAGCGTGGCCGGGGAGACGGTCAGCAGATAGCGCGCGCCGGGGTCGGCCGCTCCCATCGGCGGGGCGAGCGATTCGGCGGTCATGGAAATGGACGTGGAGGGGAGCGGATCCCTGCAGGCCTGCTGCAAAAGTTTGGTGGCCGACTGCTGAGCGACAGCGCCGGGCTCCGTTGCGAAATACCCGGTGCGATAGCGAAGCTTCGCTCCTTTCTGCGTGGTCTTCACGTTGATTTTGTGGAAGCGGCTGTCCCATTGAATGCCTTCGGGATAGTAGCCAAGCTCGTAGTAGGTCGAGCTGTCGTCGAGCGCGGCCTGCACGCAGCCGGAGAGATCGTTGTTGTTCACACAAGTTTTTCCACCGCTTGCTTCAGCGATCATCTGCATGGTGGCCTGCGTGTCGATGCGGGTGTTGTTGTCGCGGTTGAGCTGGCCGCCGAATCCCGCGCCGGGATTATTTCGGTTGATGTGCGGATTCTGCGCCGTTGAGTACAGCGAGTTAACCTCGAGGCCACGCGCGTCGACGGGATAGACGGCGATGCGCGCGTCGGTGAGCGCCTGCGAGGCGTTCTTGATTTTGTCGGCATAGTTTGCGGTTCCGGCGAAGGAATCGCTGCCGAAATCCGAGGTTGGTGCGATCCAGTTGGGAAAGGATTCGGAAAACCAGAGCAGATTCTTGCGCCCCGGATAGCCGGCGAGGAATTTGGCGATGGAAACCATGGCGTCGGTGGTTTCGTCGACGCGAATAGCCATCTGCTGCTCGAACTCCATTTTTTCGAAGTCTTCCAGAGCGAGGTTCGCCGGCGTCTCCTGGTCGCCGTTCTGGTCAAGGAACATGTTCGACGGGCTTTCGGCATCGTCCTGCGGATTGTTCGCGATGTCGGGGGCACGAAGAGTGTGATCGACAGCCGCACGCAGCAGAGCGGGGTCGGTCGTGAAACTCTGCACGATGTGGAGGTTATGTCCGAGGACGAACACGGCGATGGGCGTATTGGGCGGCAAGGTCTTCAGCAGCATCAACATGTGGCGATGCGCTTCGGCCTGATTCTGAATCTGGGTGTTGAGCGCGTCCATCAGCATAACGGTGGGCGGGATGCGCATGGTGTCCGGCAGAAGATTCGTGAAAATGAACGGCGTGCCGACCGGTACGGCGGCAAGGCCCGCGGGGTAGAGGGCGGCTGGATGCGCAGAGGCGTCGATGAATTGGAATTGGGCGATTTTCTGCTGCGCGCCGTGCTCTTCGGAAATTTGAAAATCCTGGGCCTTGAGGCCGCGGATCGCGTTGCCGTGCGAGTCTGTGACCACGACGTCGACGGCGATCAGGCGAGTACTGGTTTTGAGCGGAGTCGCCGCGACAGGCGCGGCCTGCGGGGCGGGCGGCGCGGCAACGGGCTGCTGTGCGGGAGGAGGGTTCTGCTGCGGGCCGGGAGGCGCCTGCGCCCATGCGGACAGTGCCAGAACCCCGAAGAGACTGACGATTCTTCCCAGGCGCATGACTCGTACCTCACACTTCGACGCTCGAACCAGATGGTGGCCGTTATCTTACATGAACCTGTCGGTTAAGACGCTGGGCGGTAACAGGGGGTTACGTTTGATCAACGCCGCCCACTGCGGCCGTGCGCGTCTGCTCGGGCGCTTCGGCCGCGTCTTCGGCAAGCTCGGCGAGATCGTCGCTTTCGCCTGATGCGCGAATCGCGGCAGCTTCGGGAGATTCGTGAGCGTCAGCAGCAACGGCGTCATCCGGCTCGCTGGGCGCGATGCCGGAATCGGAACCCAGAGCGGCCTGCGCGAGCTGCTCGAATTCTTTAAGGCTGGGAAGCTCGTCGAGGTCGGAAAGGCCGAAGCGCATCATGAATTGCTTCGAGGTGCGATAAAGGATGGGCCGGCCGATCACTTCCTTGCGTCCGGCGGTGGTGATGAGGCGCTTTTCGAGAAGAGTCTTGATCACCCCGCCGACATGCACGCCGCGGATTTCGTTGATCTCGGGCACGGTGACGGGCTGCTTATAGGCGATCACGGCGAGCGTCTCGAGAGCGGGCATGGTGAGGCGCAGCGGGGGCTGAAGGCTCTTGATGAATTTGCGGACCGCGTCGTGATGCTGCGGTTTGGTGTAAAACTTCCAGCCTCCGGCGACTTTGCGCACTTCGATGCCGCGGTCGTCGGTTTGATAAGACGCCGCGAGCAGATCGAGTGCCGCGCGGGCGACCGTTTTTTCTACGCCGAGTGCAGCGGCGATCTGATCGAGCGTGGCGGGTTCGTCGGCGGCATAGATGATGGCTTCGACGGCGGCTTTGATTTCCTCCCCCGGTCTGAGCTTGGTTTCCTCAGCCGGGGCAACTTTGATTTCGTCTGGCGTGTTGGTCACAGGTACTGCTCCTCGATCTTGGACATCGCGTCAGGGCCGGCGAAAACCGCGTCGAACATTTTGTGCTTGCGCAGGCCAATGTCCGTGAACAGATCGGTCTGCACCAGGATCACGGCCTGCATGCGAACCATCTCGAGCACGGCAAGCAGCGCGACGATCATGGCATGGCGCGACGCGCAGCGGTCAAAGAATTCGCCGAGCGAAACGGGATTGTCGGACGCGGATAGGCACTGGCGCAGACGGTCCATCATCTGCGCGATGGTGACGGTTTCGTGGTGCAGCTCGAATTTGGTGATGTTCTTGCGGCGCTCGAGGATTTCATGGAACGTTTTGACGAGGTCGACGAGCGAGACGACCATTTCGCCTTCGATCGTGTCACCGGTGTAAAGAGCGCGATCGGGTTTGGACCAGACGTGCGCCTCGACCTGCTGCTTTTCGTAGAGCAACTGCGCAGCGCTCTTGAATTTTTCGTGCTCGAGCAGCCGGTGGACCAGCTCGTCGCGCGGATCCTCCTGCGCGTCGGGACCGGCGAGCGGATCGGCCGGTAACAGCATTTTCGATTTGATGTGGATCAGTGTCGCGGCCATGTAGATGAAGTCGGCGGAAACGTCGATATCGAGCTTTTCGAGCTGGTGCAGGTAATCCAGATACTGCTCGGTGATTTTGGCGATGGGGATATTGTGGACGTCCATCTCCTGCCTGCGGATGAGGTCGAGCAGGAGATCGAGCGGGCCTTCGTAAACCGGCAGGTTGATGCGATACGGCGACGGCGATGCCATTCTTTGTTAAGCCCCCGTGCAAAAGCCAAAAACTACATTCCCGCGGACTTGTACGCGTCGTCCCATTTGAAAATGGCGTCGCGCACGCGTTTCATGGTGCGGCGCGCCGTGGCGTGCGCCTTCTTTCCGCCGGCGTCGAGGATATCCCAAACGCGCCGCGGATGCGCCTCGAATTCCTTGCGGCGTGCCTGAACAGGCTCGATCCAGGTAACCAGGTTTTCGGCCATGAGCTTCTTGCAGTCGACGCAGCCGATGGCCGCGGTGCGGCATTCCGTGTCGATGCGCGTGACCAACTCGGGCGCCGAAAACAACTTGTGCCAGGCGAACACCGGGCAGATTTCCGGGCGTCCCGGATCGGTGCGCTTCACGCGCTGCGGGTCGGTCAGCATGTTGCGGACCTTGGCGCGAATCTCGTCGGGAGGATCGCTGAGCCAGACGGCGTTGCCGTAGCTTTTGGCCATGCGGCGGCCGTCGAGGCCGGGCAGGCGCGGCGTCTGGGAAAGCAGGTGGCCGGGTTCGGCAAGAATATCGGTTGTTTTGATCCCGGCGTTCGCGAAAACGGACTGACGAAGTTCAATCGGGGCGCCATGAATCGCTTTAAGCAGGTGCTGCCACTTGGCGGGGCCCTGGCCGAGCGCGCCTTTCATTTCGAACACTTCGCGCAGCGCCTGCATTTGTTTTTCGCCGGGCTGCTTCTTGATCTCGAAAAACGCGGTATTGAACCGGCGGACGACTTCGCGGGTCAGCTCGACGTGGGGGACCTGGTCTTCACCGACCGGGACGAGCAGTTCAACGCGCGGCTCGCCGTACATGACGATGTCCGCGGCTTGCAGCAGCGGGTAGCCGAGAAAGCCGTAGGTGCCAAGGTCGCGCTCCTTGAGGTTTTCGATCTGCTCTTTGTAGGTCGGGACCCGCTCGAGCCAGGAAAGCGGCGTGATCATGGAGAGCAGCAGGTGCAGCTCAGCGTGCTCGAGAATTCTCGATTGGATAAACAGCGTGGATTTTTCGGGGCTGACGCCGACGGAAAGCCAATCGAGCACAACCTGCAGCGTGTTCTCGGCGATCGAAGAAGTGTCCTCGTAGTGCGTGGTCAGCGCATGCCAATCGGCAACGAAGAAAAAGCAGTCGTATTCCTGCTGGAGTTTCAGCCAATTCTGAAGTGCGCCGAAGAAGTGACCCAGGTGGAGACGCCCCGTGGGCCGCATGCCGCTCAGAACTCGTTTACGCTTCGTCACTCTAGGGTCGTTGCCTCACACGGCTCTCGGAGTTTGAAGACGGAATGGCCGATGCTAGCACATTCCGTTGCGCCATAGCGCCAGCTGGCCGCCGGCCCTGCTAGGGCTTCGGCTTGATCGAAAGCAGCTCGACTTCAAAGACCAGCGTTTCGTTCGGACCGATGACCGGGGCCGCGCCGCCGGGACCATAGGCCAGGTCGGGCGGAATGACGAGCTGCCATTTCGAGCCAACGGGCATGAGTTGCAGCGCTTCGTTCCAGCCCGGGATCACGCCGCCGACCTGAAATTCCGCCGGTTTGCCGCCGTGCTTTGCAGTGCTGTCGAATTCGGTGCCGTCGATAAATGTGCCACGGTAGTTGCAGACGACGGTATCGCCCTTGACTGGTTTGGGGCCTGTGCCGGTGGTCAGCATCTTGTACTGCAAGCCGCTGGGGAGCGTCACCACGCCGTCTTTCGTCTTGTTGGTGGCCAGGTATGCTTGCCCGGACTTCAAGTTGTTGTCCGCCATTTTCGCCTGCGCTTCCGCGCTCAATTCTTTCAGCGCCGCGTCGATTTCGCCATCGGTCAGCAGGGGCTTAGCGCCGGAGGTGGAGTCCTTGATTCCCCGGAAAAGGCTGGGGAGATCGAGTTCGATGGGTTGCTGTTTCAACCGGGCGCCGAGATTGAGTCCGACGGCGTAGCTGCCTTTTTCGATGTCCGTTTTAAGCTCGGTCTGAGCGGAGGGTTTCGAAGCGGCTCCAGTTGCTGGTTTGGCTGCGGGAGTCGAGCCTGTTGCCCCGGGATTTTTTGCCACAGGAGCGGCTGGCAAGCTGGATGCAGGCGTCTGACCGCCCGAGGACGACGACTGCGCCTGCGCTGCGCTGCAAAGTAGAAGTGCGGTTGCCAATGAGTTGAGCGCGATTACGAAGTGTCTTTTCATCCAAGTATTGTCACACTGGTTCGGCGCTTCCGCAAAGCAGCAATTCACGTAATTCGCTCGGAAGATTTTATAGCTTCAGCAGCTCGCGCAGCCGCTTGGTCTGCGCGCGGGAGACGGGGATTTCGCTCGAGCGTTTGTCCGCCATCTTCAACATGTAGCTGGACTTGAACCAGGGCACGACTTCCTTGATGTGGTTGATGTTGATCAGGTAGGAGCGGTGGGGGCGCCAGAAGACGGCGGGATCGAGCATGTCGGCCAGCTCTTCTACGGTGCGGTAGTTCGAGACGCCTTCCGCATCGCGGGAATAGATGGTAATGGCGCCGTCCTGAATGGAGGCGTAGATCATGTCGTCGGCGTCGATCAAGATCATCCGCGACTGCGACTTGACGAGCAGCTTGACCGGCTGGGAGGCGCGGCCGCGGGGAGCCTCGGCGCCGAGCTGGCTGACCAGGGTTTCCAGGCGCTGCACCGGAGAGGTGTGCGCGTCGACCATTTTTTTCGCGCGTTCGACGGCCTTTGCGACGCGGGACTTGTCGAAAGGCTTCAAAACGTAATCGACGGCACTCACCTCAAACGCCTGGAGCGCATAGTGGTCGTAGGCCGTGGCGAAAACGATCTGCGGCAGGCGCAGCTTGCGCTCGACGAGCTTTTTGATCACGCCGAATCCGTCAAGGCCCGGCATCTGCACGTCGAGGAACACCAGGTCCGGGTCGTGTTCTTTCACCAGCGCGACCGCTTCGAGGCCGTTCTTACCTTGGGCGATTACGTTGACCTCCGGAAAGCCCTTCAGCAGGAAGGCCAGCTCGTCGCGCGCGGGTCGCTCGTCGTCCACGATGATGGTATTAATGGCCATGCATTCGCCTGTCCGGAGTATAGCAAAAGCGCGGCGCGCGGCCGGTGTGGGGTAGAATTGCGCGAACCAAAACGATCGGGAGAGCGCGCATGAAGAAACGAAAAAGCAGGACAGCGCGGGTGGTCAGCAGCGAAACGATTTTCAAAGGGCGCGTGTTCACGCTGAAGCGCGACCGCGTGGCGGAACCGAGCGGCATCGTCACCACGCGTGAAATCATCGTGCATCCAGGGTCGGTGGTGGTGCTGCCAGTGCTCGATGACGGCCGCATCGTGCTGATCCGCCAGTACCGGCATGCCGCTGGGCAGTACCTTTGGGAGCTCGTCGCAGGGCATAAAGAGCCGAACGAAAGCGCAGCCGCGGGGGTGCACCGCGAGCTGCAGGAAGAAACCGGGTACACCGCCAAGCGCATCCGCAAGATGCTCGAGGTCTACCCGTCCCCGGGACTGCTGGGGGAGCGCATGGATATTTTCCTGGCCGAGGGACTGACTCAGGGGAAAGCGCGGCCCGAGGACGATGAGAAGATCGCTCAGAAAATCGTGACGATGAAGGAAGCCGAGCGCTGGATTCGCTCAGGTAAGATTCGCGATTCCAAAACGGTGACTGGAATCCTGTATTACGCGAACTGGGTCGCAACGAAATCCTAATGTCGGCGTCTGGCGGCAACCGCGATGCAGTCTCCCGCCATTCCGTAAGCGGGTACTTTGCCACTATAATCGGCCATCATGGAAAACCGGGAAGTCGCCAGAATCCTGCGGGAGACGGCACAGCTGCTGGAAATCGACGGCGCGATCATCGGCCGCTACCGCAGCTACGAAAAAGTCGCCGAGCTGCTCTACAGCATCCACGAGCGCATTGAAGACATCTCCAAGGACACGAAAAAGCTCAAGGAACTGCCCGGCGTCGGCGACAGCATGGCCGAGCACATCCAGGAAATTCTCGAGACCGGCGACTACAAGCTGCGCCAGAAGCTGCTGAAGAAATATCCTCCGACGCTGCTCGATCTGCTACAGCTGCAATCGCTGGGACCGAAGAAGGTCGGGTTTCTCTGGAGCCACTTCAAGGTCGGGACGGTCGAGGGCGTGGAAAAGCTGGCGCGGGATGGCAAGCTACGCGACCTGCCGGGCTTCGGCGAAAAAAGCGAGCAGAACATCCTGAAGGCTGCCGAGCAGTTCAAGAACCTGTCCGGCTCGGGACGGGTGCGGCTCAACGTGGCGGATGACGAAGCGCAAAAGCTGTGCGCTTATATTTCCAAGGCGGGCGACGCGGTTGAATCCGTCACGCCGGCAGGATCGCTGCGCCGGGGCCGCGAGACCGTCGGCGACCTCGATCTGCTGGTCACCATGCGTCCGGGCCGCGACAAGCAGAAAGACATCGACGCCGTGGCCGCGCACATCCTGAAATATCCGGGGATCGACCAGGAGCTGGCGCACGGCGAGAACAAAGTCAGTTTCCTGCTCGGCAGCGGACTGCAGGTGGACGTTCGCCTCCTCGAAAAGAAAAGCTTCGGCGCCGCGCTGATGTATTTCACCGGTTCGAAGGCGCACAACGTGGAGCTCCGCGGGCGCGCGCTGAAAGCAGGCTGGACGCTGAACGAGTACGCGCTGACCACGCTCAAAGGCGGCAAAGTCGTCGCGAGCAAAACCGAAGAGGAGATTTATTCGAAGCTGAAGCTCGCATACATCGAGCCGGAACTGCGCGAAATGACCGGCGAGATCGAGGCCGCCGAACAGGGCAAGCTGCCAAGCCTGGTGACGCTGGCGGACATTCGGGGCGACGCGCAGATGCACACGACTGCGTCGGACGGCCGGAACTCGATCGAGGAGATGGGCCGAGCCGCGCGCGAGCTGGGCTACGACTACATCGTGCTCACGGATCATTCCCAAGCGGTTACCGTCGCCAACGGGCTGGACGAGAAACGCACGCTCGAACAGATCAAGAAGATTCGCGCGGCGAAACTGCCCGGGATCCGGCTGCTGGCCGGCAGCGAAGTCGATATCCGCAAAGACGGCTCGCTTGATCTCGAAGATTACGTGCTTGCAGAGCTCGACGTGGTGGTCGCGTCGATCCACTCCTACATGAACCTCGACCGCAAGGAAATGACCGAGCGGTATCTGACGGCCATCGAAAATCCCTACACGCAAATCATCGCCCATCCCACCGGCCGGCTGGTCCTGCGCCGCGAAGCTTTCGACTACGACATGGAAGCGGTGCTCGACGCCTGCCGCAAACACGGGGTGGTGATCGAGTGCAATGCGTACCCCGACCGGCTCGACCTGTGCGACGTGCATCTGCGGCTGGCCAAGGAGCGTGGCGTGAAAGTCGTCATTTCGACCGACTCACACTCAACAGGCAACCTGCTCTACATGAAATATGGAGTGACTACGGCTCGGCGCGGCTGGATCGAAAAGAAAGAAGTGATCAATACGCTGCCGGTGGATGAATTCCTCGCGGTGCTGCGGCCAAAGCCCAACGCCGCAAAAACGAAAGCTCCCGCCGCGAAGCGCAAATCGGCGTAACCTAGCGCCCCTCCCTACACCGAATACGAGACGCCGCCGTCTTCCACTGCGCCGATGGGCTTAGCTTTGGTGACCACAGTCGGGGATTTCGCGCCGCGGCGCATGGCTACGATTCCGGTGCGCACGACTTCGAGCAGGCCGAACGGATGCAGCAGCTCGAGCAGCCGGTCGACTTTTTCCTCGCCGCCGGTCAACTCCATGGTGATCGAATCCGCCGCAAGGTCGAGCACACGGGCCTTGAAGAAGGTGGCCAGTTCCAGGACTTGCGAGCGCGTCTCGCGGTTGGCGGACACCTTCACGAGCGCCAGATCGCGCAGCAAGGCCGGCTGGTGCGTCACGTCATCGACCAGCAGCACGTTCACCAGTTTGTAGACGTTGGCAACGATGCGGCGCGCCTGGTCCTCGTCCGCATCGGTGACGATCGTCATGCGCGACACCTCGGGCTTTTCCGTGCGCCCCACGGTGAGCGAATCGATATTGAACGCGCGGCGGCGGAACAGCGACACCACGCGCGAGAGCACGCCGGGCTTGTTTTCCACGTAAACGACAATCGTATGCAGCATGGCGGTCCTATTCGTCCTCGGCCGTTTCGACCAGCGGATTCTTGGGCCGGCGGATCATCTCGTTCAACGCCGCGCCGGCGGCGACCATCGGATAGACGGTGTCTTCCTGCTCGACCTTGAAATCGATCAGCACCGGACCTTCGTGCGCATGCGCCGCGCGCACCGCCGGAACCACTTCGGAGCGTTTTTGCACGACGAAGTTGCGGATGCCGTAGGCGCCAGCGAGCTTCGCGAAATCCGGATTCAGCAGCGGTGTGGCCTCGTAGTTGCGGTCGTAGAAAAATTCCTGCCACTGGCGGACCATGCCGAGATAGCCGTTGTTGATGATGGCGATGTGGACCTTCAGATTTTCCTGCACGATGGTGGCAAGCTCGGCCATGGTCATCTGGAAGCCGCCGTCGCCGCAGACCACCCAGACGTCCGCATCGGGCCGGGCGACTTTCGCGCCGATTGCGGCGGGCAACGCAAAGCCCATGGTTCCCAGTCCACCGGAGGTAATGAGCGACCGCGGATGTTCGTGCTTGTAATATTGCGCCTCCCACATCTGGTGCTGGCCCACGTCGGTGACGATAATCGTGTCGCGGTCGCGCGTCTCGTGCCACAGATCGTTGATCACGTGCGCGGCGTAGAGATGCCCGTTGTCGGGCAGGTTCTGGATGTCGCGGACGGCGGTATCACCTTTGAGCGAGCGAATGTTGGCGATCCAGTCTGTGTGATCGCCAGAAACGACTCGCGGCAACAGTTCGAGCAGGATTTTGCGCAAATCGCCGACCAGCGCGACATCGACCTTTACGTTCTTGTTGATCTCCGCCGGATCAATGTCAATGTGAATCTTTTTCGCGTTCGGCGCATAGGTCTTCAGCGTGCCGGTCACGCGATCGTCAAAACGCATGCCGAACGCCAGCAGCAAATCGGACTCCTGAATGGTTTTGTTGACCCATGCCTCGCCGTGCATGCCCATCATCCCGAGATTTAGGAAATGCGAAGCGGGCAGAGTGCCGAGTCCGAGTAGCGTTAGCGCCACGGGAATACAGGTTCGCTCGGCAAAGGCCTTCACTTCGGCTTCCGCGCCCGAGACCAGGATGCCGTGGCCGGCAAGAATCAGCGGCCGCTTGGAGTTGCGAATGAGTTCCAGGGCCTTTTCGTATTCGGAGTTCGCGGGCGAAAGATCAGGACGGTAGCCGCGCATCCTCGGCTCGGCGCCTTCCCAATCGAGTTCGCAGGCGCTCTGCTGCGCGTCCTTGGTGATGTCGATCAGCACCGGGCCCGGGCGGCCGGATTTCGCCACGTACATCGCTTCGCGAACGGCATGCGCGATTTCATCGGCGCGCGTGACCAGGTAGTTGTGCTTGGTAATCGGCAGCGTGACGCCGGTGATGTCGGTTTCCTGAAACGCGTCCGAGCCGAGCAGCTTGCTGCCCACCTGCCCGGTGATGCAGACGATGGGCGAAGAATCCATCATCGCCGTGGCGATGCCGGTGACCATGTTGGTCGCGCCCGGGCCGGAGGTGGCCACCGCGACTCCCACTTCACCCGTGGCGCGCGCGAAGCCATCGGCCATGTGGGTGGCACCCTGCTCGTGGCGCACCAGGATGTGCCGGATCGAGCTGTGCCGCAGCGCGTCGTAGGCGGGCAGAATTGCGCCGCCCGGATAGCCGAAAACGGTTTTCACGCCTTCGCGCTCGAGGCACTCCCACAGAATTCTCGCGCCGGTCATTGGACCTGACTTGGGCCCCGACTTATCCGCCGCCTTGCCGCTCAATTTCGTGCCCGTCTTGGTGCTGCTCATCGTCATCTCCCTCAGTCGTTCGGAATCCCAGTCCAATTGCGCCCAGAAACAACAAAACCCACCTTGCCAGCGTCTCTGGCGGGTGGGTTTCGTGAGCTTTTGATTTCGTGTTACTCAGCTCAGCGCTGCCCTCCTGGCAGAGACGCGCACACCAGTCGTACTACGGAGAGTACAGGGCTAAGCTGGCCGATTGGTGCGACCTGATTCATGTGTGCGTTCGTTTTGCGGAGCGTCCCCTGCCGCAGGGACCAATCACGTTGCTACGTTAACCTGGCGCCGCTTGCCGTGTCAAGAAACTCCTGCTGTGGTGCTTCTTGCCACAAACCCGGCCGGGGACCGCTGTTAACCGCTAGCGCATGCGCGGAGCACGGTAGTACCCCCGTCCTATTTGCCGGCGCGAACCCGCCACGTAAGTTGGACCTGCACATGAGCACCTCCCGAAGAACCGACATGGCCGCAGGGGTTTGGCCTGCTTTTAAGCCCTCCGGCGGGCACGCCAAAAAGTCCCCCGCCGACGCCCGGACGCGCAAACGGCTGAAGGTTTCGCTGCCCGTGCACGTTCGCCCGTTTGACGCGCGCTACGCGGAAATTGAGGACATTGGGAAAGTGGTCGATTTCACGCGGGACGGACTGTATTTCAAGACCGTCATGCCGCACTATTTTGTGGGCATGCGGTTGATCGTCACCTTCCCGTTCGGGGAAAAGGTCTCGGCCCACCGGAAGTTCCTCGCCTCCGTGGTGCGACTCGAGCACCTGGAGGGTGACTCCCGGGGTATCGCCGTCCGTTTCCTTCTGTAGGTTTACCGGCGAACGCTCGCAAACTCGCCCGGCCTGTTGTCGACGCCAGGTTATCCCCCATTTGGTCGTAGCGCATCTTACTGATTGGCTTTTGGGCAAGGTGCCGGGCGAATGAGCTTGTCACTTCGCTGACCGGGCGGAGACAATAGCCTGAAACGCGGCGAACCCGCCGATTGAGGCGGCCAAGCTTGGATTCAACGGGAAGGCAGGAAGCGGCGACTATGTACGACCACGGACACAAGAACAAATCCGCGAGCAAGTCAACGGGCACGGGCGAAGCCGAGCGCCGGGGCAACGACCGGCACACGGTATCGGCGTCCGCCGAAGTCGTGGAACTCGTTTCGGGAGCGAAATTTTCGACGCGTACAACCGATCTCGGGCCGGGCGGCTGCTTCGTCGACACCATGGTTCCCTTTCCCGTCGGTTCGAACGTCCGCGTGAAGGTACACAAGGGCAAAACGCAGTTTGAAACCGGAGGCCTAGTCGTCTATTCGCAAACTGGCCTGGGCATGGGCATCGCGTTTTCGGAGATGGACGAATCCCAGCGCAGCGCTCTTGACCGCTGGTTCGCTGAGCTGACCGGCGAAAAGCAAGCCGCAGCGCACGATTCCGGCTCCGCGGGTAGCCAATTGACCGGGAGCCGTTCCGGTGACAAGACAGCGTTGGTCCGCCTGGTGCGCTTGATGATCACCAAGGGCATCCTGACGGAAGCGGAAGGCGCATCGGTTTTGATGGATCCTGTGCTCTAAACGACTGACATTCATTGGGTTATAGGACGATCGGGTACCAGAACTAGGTTGCTCGACGCCACGTGCAGATAGTTCCCACTCCCGGAAAATTTTCCTCGAATCGGTTCATTTTGACCTACCCGGCATATACGTAACCCCTTTCTCATCAATAACCGCCGATTACGAAGACGGTGGCAGGACTCGTGCAAACGCTTCTTGGTTCAGGGGGCCCTCATGGGTGAACGCCGAAAAGCACGAAGGTACGAAGTCTATCTGCCGCTACAGGTTTGCACGTCGCGCCAGCGTCCTGCGGAGTTTCAGACTGCTCAATTGCGAGACATTTCGCGATCCGGAATCTACTTTCATTCCGGCGCCGCCCTTGAGCCGGGCACGAACATCGAACTGACGTTTGCGCTGCCGACCGAACGCGACCGCGGCACTTCGGTGCTGGTGCGCGCCAGCGCGCGTGCGCTGCGTATCTCGGAAATCAAGGGCGAGCTAACGCCGATCTACGGAGTCGCGGCTACCATTGACCGCATCGATTTCGTCCGCCCGGTGGTCACCCACGTCGCAGCGTAGAACACGGCGCGCGGTATACCCTGCTGCGCTTGTCTCTGTGAAGGGCCCTCGATTGGTGGCCTCCATTTAGGATTTGCGCTCCGTCCGCACTGCCCTGTTTTCTCCTGATCGCCGGCAAGCAGCTACAATAGGCGTCGTGGCCATGCCTTCCGCCGATTCTCCGATCGCTGCAAGCGAGGTCGAAAGAAAAGTGCTCCGCGGCCTTTGCGCCAGCGGCATCGATTTCGCGCACTGGAACCGCTTCGTGGGCCGATTGGTCGCGTATGATTGGCGAGACCCCGAACACAAAGTTGTGTATGAGGCACTGCGGCGGGTTCGCACGCATGACGCTGCGACGCGACGCGCGGAGCTTCCGGCTCATGCTACGCGCATGGGATTTCCGGATGTGGATTGGGAAAAATATCTCGGCGAGGAGCCTTCCCATCCGGCCGGGATCGATCAGCTGATCGATCATCTCGAAAAGCCCGGCACCGACTGAGGCAGGTTCAGTTTTTCTGCGCCAGCTCGAAATCGATGAGGCGCATCAGGGTCTCCACGTCGCCTCCGACCAGCGGGCGGCCGTTGATGAACACGGTCGGCGTGCTGTTGACGTCCAGCGCGACACCGTCGGCGTGATTGGCGTCGACGGCCTTCTGCGCGTCGGGCGAGGAGAGACAAGCCTTGAACGTGTCGGCGTCCAGACCCGCGGCCGTGGCGAACCCCACCAGCTTGTCCCACACGTTTTCGGGCGAAAGCACGTCCTGATTGTCAAAGATCGAGTCGTGCAGCTTCCAGAATGCCGCGGGCGACTGCTGAAACGCGCAGCGGCCGCCGAGCGCGGCGGTCTGCGCCCAGGGATGAAGGCTGGTCAGGGGATAATCCTTGTAGACAATCCTCAGTTGGGGATACTTCGGCTCGACCACCTTCAACTCTTCGTATAACTCGCGGCAGTGCGGGCATTCGAAATCGCTGAACTCGACCAGCGTGACGCGCGCATCGGCGGGGCCTTTCGACGGATTGCCGTCGATGTGCGCTTTTTCGCGGTTGGCTGCGAAGGGGTCGATCGCCATGTCGAAAACGTCGCCGCGCAGCAGCGTCTTGCCGTCTTTGCTCACGTAGACTTCACCGGTCTGGGTCTGCTCGCCGAGCTTGACGGCAATGGGAACGGTATAGAAATCGGCCGCTGCGGAAGGTCGAAGCGGACCGAGCGTGACTTGAATTTCCGGCCCCCAGCCGAAATAGTGGCGCACCCAGGCCTCCGCGGATTTCAGCAGGCGCGCCTGTTCGGGCGAGACGGCTGCTTGCACGGCGGGCGCGCCTGCGGGCGGAGCCGCGGGAGCCTGCGCGAAAGATGGCAGCGCGGATACGCACACCGCAAACGCGCCGAGAATTAGAGACCTGACGAACATTCGATGAGTCCTCCTGCCCAATGACGGCTGAAACCAACAAGAAGTTTCAGGATAAAGAAAACCGGAGAGAAGCGCAAAACGGAACCTCGCGGAAACTGCCGGCATCCGATTGGCGCAGCCGCGTTCTTACGAAGCGACTCGGGCCACCAGCCAGTCGCCGACCTGCCGCGTGGTGAGTGAGCCTCCCAGATCTGCAGTGGTCTCGCCCTCGCGAATCGCTGCGCGCACTGCGTGTTCGATTCGTTTCGCTTCGTCCGCCCAGCCAAGGTAATCGCACATCATCGCGGCGGCCAGCCCGGCTCCCATCGGATTGGCGATGCCTTTGCCGGCGATATCCGGCGCCGAGCCGTGGACCGGCTCGAACAGCGAAACCTGCCCGGGATGAATATTGCCGGACGGCGCAAGGCCCAGCCCGCCGATCAGTCCGGCGCCCAGGTCGCTGGCGATATCGCCGAACAGGTTGCAGGTGACCATAACCTGAAATTGCGACGGATCGCGGACCATCTGCAGCAGCAGATTGTCGATATACATGTGGCTTGCTTGGATATCGGTGTATTCGCGGCGAACCTCGGCGAAAACGCGCGTCCATAGATTGTGCCCGTAGGTCAGGGCGTTCGATTTGTCGCTCATGCACAGGCGGCGGTACCCGCGGCGGCGCGCAAATTCGAAGGCGTAGCGAATGATGCGCTCGACGCCCTTGCGCGTGTTGACGTCTTCCTGCGTGGCAATTTCGTCCGCGGTTCCCTTCTTGAAAAATCCGCCCAGGCCCGCGTAGAGTCCTTCGGTATTTTCGCGGATCACGCAGAAATTGATCTCTTTCTCGGCGCGGCCCTTCAGCGGCGTGAGCTTCGGATCGAACAGCACGCACGGCCGTTGGTTAGCATAGAGGTCCAGCTTGAACCGCAGCCCGAGCAGAATGTCGGCGGCGTGGCGATTGTCGGGCACGCGCGGATCGCCCAGCGCTCCCAGAAGGATCGCGTCGAAATCGCGGCGGAACATTTCGACGGCGTCGGCGGGCAACGTGGTGCCGTCGCGCAAGTAGCGATCGGCGCCCCAGTCAAATTCCGACAGGGCGAGCTCGCGCTGGCCTTTCGCTGCGGCGGCCTTGAGGATTTTGACCGCTTCGGGGATTACTTCCCGGCCCACGCCGTCGCCCGGGATGACAGCAATTCGTTTTGCCGAGCCGGAGCGTTCGGGCATGACCGCCGCGGAACGTAGCATGCGGCTCCGGGAGGTGTCAACGGAGCGGCGACGGTGGTGTCCCAGCGGATCGACTGCCTAAGCGAAAAACTGGTATATACTCTCGCCGGGCTGAGGTATCCCGGGGGGAGCTGCAGCCCGCTGGGTGGGATCAAGTTCCGAGCGATTTTCCTGCGGCGGCAGCGTCGTCGCGAACAGCATTCGATCAACACAATTCTGAGGAGGAAGCAGATGAAGAAGTTTCTCGTTTTGGCAGGGCTCGCAGCGATGCTGGCGGTACCATCGCATGCGGCGACGAGCACCTGGAATTTGGATCCGTTTCACTCCAACGCGCAGTTCACCGTCCGGCACCTTGGGATTTCCAACGTGCAGGGCGAATTCACGAAAATTGCCGGCACCGTCGTAATCGACGATACCGACATCGCCAAGTCCACCGCGGAAGTGACCATCGACGCGACTTCGGTCGACACGCGCGTCTCGCGCCGTGACGACGATCTGAAGAGCGACGGCTTCTTGAACGTCGCGCAATTCCCGACGATCACTTTCAAGTCCACCAAAGTGGAAAAGGCGGGCGACGGCAAGCTGAAAGTCACGGGCGATCTCACGATCAAGGGCGTCACGAAATCCGTGATCCTCGATGTCACCGGTCCGACCGCGCCGATCACTGCGATGGGCGGCCAGCGCCGTGGAATGTCGGCCACCACGACAATCAACCGCAACGATTTCGGGGTGAGCAAGGATCCGGCGCCGATGATCGGCAATGACATCACGATTCAGATCGACTGCGAGATGGCCGCGGCGAAGTAAAACCTCGAACAAAATTAGACTTCCGAGAGGCGGCGTCGATGGGGCGCCGCCTTTTTGTTATCAGGCGGGTTGGGCAGCGCGCGATTTCTCGGCGCGTTCGCGGGCCGAGGCGTGCTCGGTGAGATAGACACCGAGCAGCACCAGCGCGCCGCTGGCGAGCAGGCGCACCGAGGGACGTTCGGCAAGCAGCGGAATCGAGAGCAGGACCACGACGACAGGTTGCAAATAATTGACCACCACGACGCGCGATGCGTCCATGTGGCGCAGCAGCCAGTAAAAAAGCAGATAGCCGCCCACGGCACTGCATAGGACCATGTAGAGCAATCCCGCCCAGCCCGCCAGACCCACGCCCGCCCAATTCAGGCGACTTCCCTGCCGCAGCGCCAGCGGCAGCCATAGGATCGCGGCGATGCAGGCGTTAAACGTGTTCACGGAAATCGTGTCGTAGCGGCCGGCCACCCGCTTGGCGAGAACTGTATAGATCGAGTAGCCCAGCGTGCCGGCCAGAGTGATCAGGTCCCCGAGCAGCAGAGGCGAGTGCAGCGGCGAACCCTGTTCGGTTTCTAGTAGCAGCACGCCCGAAAACGAAGTCAGCATGCCGAGGATCTTTCCGGCAGTCAGCGTTTCCAGGCGCATGGCACGAGCCATGGCAAGGATCAGAATCGGTCCCAGGGCCACGATGATCGCGGAATGATCCGATGTCGTGAGCGACAGGCCGACGACAAAGCTGCCCTGGTTGACGGCGTAACCGAAAAATCCCAGGTAGGCGAACGTCCAGAGATCGCGGGCGCGCAGCGGCGTGCGTGTGCGCCGGCTGAAATAGAGCGCGAGCAACACGACGGCCGAAATCTGGAAGCGAAAGGAGGCGAGCGTCCAGGCATCGAAGTGCGTCAGCGTGATTTTCCCGACGATGTAGTTGATCGACCAGGCGAGCAGCACGGTGATTAGTCCCAGCGCGAGGAGAAACGCGCTGGGCCGAGACGGGGGCCCGCTCGTCGGCGAGGCGGAGGTGGTGACCACGAGCTAGTCCAGCACTTCGCGTCGCTGGGTGAGCGATTCGATACGGTCCAGACGCGGTGCGTAGCCGATTCCCGGCGTTGTAGGTACGCGAATGGCGCCTTGCTGCGTGACTTCCACTTCGGGTTCGATGATGTCCTCGGCCCAGTAGCGTCGGCTTGCGGAGACGTCGCCGGGGAGCGAAAAATTCACCAGCGACGACATGGCGATATTGTGCGCGCGGCCGATGCCGGATTCGAGCATCCCGCCGCACCACACCGGGACCGAGTGTGACTGGCAAAGATCGTGAATCCGGCGCGCGGAGGTGTGGCCACCGACGCGGCCGAGCTTGATGTTGATGATCCGGCAGGCGACCGTTTCGATGGCCGCGCGCGCGTGCTCCAGATCGTGGATGCATTCGTCAAGGCAAATCGGCGTTTGAATCTGGCGCTGCAGCTGCGCGTGGGAGTAGATGTCGTCCCAGCCGAGCGGCTGCTCAATCATGATGAGATAGAAGGCGTCGAGGGCGGCGAGCAACGGCGCGTCTTCCAGGCGATAGGCGGAATTGGCGTCGACCATCAGGCGCACGTGGGCGAAGCGTTCGCGCAGCGCGCGCACCGGTTCGATGTCCTGGCCCGGCTTGATTTTGATCTTGATGCGCTGGTATCCGGCGGCGAGCGCTTCGTCCACTTTTGCGACGAGTTGATCGACGCTTGGCTGAATTCCGATGGAGACGCCGCAGGGGATTTCGGCGCGCGTGCCGCCCAGCAGCTTTGCGAGCGGTAGATGTTTCACCTTCGCTTCGGCGTCCCACACAGCTGTTTCTAGAGCGGCCTTGGCCATGTTGTGCCCGCGCACGGGCGCGAGCAGATCCCATACTTCTGATGCCGACGCGATTTCCCTGCCCTTCAGCAGAGGCCAGAGATAGTCGCGCAGGATCATCCACGCCGTTTCGACCGTTTCGTAAGAATAAAACGGATTCTCTCCGGCCGTCGATTCGCCCCAGGCCGAGACGCCGTCGACATCCGCTTCGAGCAGCAGGATTCGCCGCAGCTCGGAGGTTCCGAAGCTGGTCTGAAACGGCGAGAGCAGCTTCAGATGAATTTCACGAAGGGTGATTTTGCGGATACGCATCGGCTCCCTAGCTCTGTCTCGGAGAATCCGGTAGTTTCAAGCCGGCGATTGCGCCAGCTGGCTCGAGAAGATAGTCTGTCCCTTCGTCGCGCGATTCGACTGAAGTTGTGACGTAGCCCTTCGCAAACCATTGCTGAAACTCGTGGCGCGCTTTCGATTGCATCCCGGCTGCGGCGGCGCGGTCGGACTCGCGAAGCGCCGCAAATTGCGCGGGAATTTCGATTCGCTCGGCGTGGGCGGCGACCGGGCGAGGATCGTCCGCGAATACGGACTTCACGCGGTCGGAATTGAGCCACCATTCGGCGACCAGCCGGTCGGTCGGCAGGCCCGCGTGCAACGGGCTGTCGGTCACACCATAGCAATTGGGAATGTACCGCCGGGCGACGGCGCCGAGGCGGACCAGATTGAAATACGCGTTCTTCAGATCGAGCGGATCGAAGGTCCATTCGATCATGTCGATGCCGCGTTTCAGCGCGTCCTGACGCTGAAAAAGTTTCAGCCGCCGGCCGACGCCGCGATTGCGATATTCCGGCAGCACCGCGGCGATGTGCGAATGCAGATACAGCCGGCCCGCGCGCTGGGCCGCCAACGCCTGCGTGAATCCCACCATCTGGCCGCCGTCGAACGCGCCGAGGATCTGGCCGCCGGTGTGGTGCGCGACGACGAAGATCGGGACGGGCACGGCGATCGATTCGCCCCAGATCGCGTGTTGGATGCGGACGCAGTCCTCGTATTCCGCGACGGAGGAACACTGGCGGATTCCGATTTCAGGTGCGGCCTGGGCCTGGGTCATTGCAGCGGAGCCAGTATAAGGGAGAACCTGCAGTGCGTTGCAGCCAACCGCAGGCTCGGAGGAGCTAATTTTGGACTGCTGGCGTGAGGCGGAGCCCTTGAAAACTTAAATCGCCGTCTCGCTGTCTGACACAAAACTCTACTAAATCCTTTTGTCAGCCGTCAGATAGCGGGATTTTGACGCAGTCGGGAAACTCGTATCGAGCGAGCCGAAAGCACATGTGCTGAAAACGTGCGGGATTGGCGAGACGCATCAGATCGATATCTAGCACGACGCCATTTGGGCGTATCGCGAAGCCCAAGAGAAGTGCTACCGCACTGCCAATTGTCCGGATAACTTCATCAACGCCCGAATTCCTCCTAGGAAAACGTGCACCCGAAGAAGGTCCAACAGAGCTTGAACCGTCGGCGATCGACGGCGACAAGATCGGTGGCGACCCCCTCATTTAGTTCTCGTTGTCTCTCTCGCGAGCGACTTGGCCGATCCCACCACATCGAAAGTGTCTCCGCACAGCGCTAGCCGGTTCCAGCGTCTCCGTTGTCAAAAGGCGTCGAAGACTTCGCGGGAGCCGATGGCGATTGTCTACAGCGACGGGGCAATGATCGAAACGCCGCTCACGTGCATCGGTCATCGAGAAACGCATCGCATCCGCTATCGGCTTTGGATAAAGACGTCAGCAGGAAGTTTGAACCGTGCGCTTAGCTTCCGTACCTGCTGCAGGGTGAGCTTCCGCCGTTTCGTCAGAAACATGGAGACGCCGCTTTCGGATCCAAATTCCGGAATCAAATCACGCTGCGTGAGATCCTGTTGTTCCAGCAGCAAACGCACCACGGAAACTGCGTCTGCGGGAGGAATCAGGTAGTGCGTTTCCTCGTAGCGTTCGATCAGCAAGGTTAGAAGTTCAATCGCCTCTCGTTCCGCGCGAGATGGATTCTCAAGAGCCGTCAATTGGAACAGGGCGTCGGTGTACGCTTCCAGCTCCTGGTCATTGTGTATGACGTGAGGAGCGCCCTTTGCAATCATCTTGGCCGGATTTGCTAGCAGTGTTGTGCTCATTTTGTACCAAATTTCCTATCCCAGTTCGCCGGATGATCGTACTCCTTGTGTGTCAAGAAAGAGCGAATGTAAATGTGCCCTTGGGTTCGCATCTGGTTGGTTGTTCTTGCGTAGTGAATGACTGTGACGAGCCTGTAACGGTTCTGCCGAATGTTGAAAATCACGTATCCCTTCACATTGTCGGCATCCTTGAACGCGCTGCGAACCTCCAGGAAATTGTGCCATCTAGCTCGTGGGGCTCAAGGCCCACGCTTTCGCCTGGTCGCTTCGCGCTTGGATTCGTTCCACAGTTCTTCCATGCGGGGGCGGGGCAGGTCGGCGAAGCGCTGGCCTTGTTTTGCGGCGGCGGATTCCATCCATTGGAAGCGGTGCTTGAATTTGCGGTTGGCGGCTTTGAGGGCGATTTCTGGATCGACGCCTAGGAAGCGGGCTACGTTGACTCCAGCGAAAAGCAGGTCGCCGACTTCTTCTTCTAGATGCGCTGAAGGTTTGGCAGGCTTGGACGCGGCAACCGGGCCGAGGGTCGACTCGATTTCGCGTTTTTCTTCGTCGAGCTTATCGAAAATTCCGGCGAGGTTGCCCCAGTCGAAACCGACGTGGGAGGCGCGGCGGGTGAGTTGATAGGCTTCGAGAACGGCCGGGAGCGAGCGCGGGACGCCGCCGACGATGGATTCGGCGGACACGGCTTCTTTATTCTCGGTGGGATTCTTGGCTCGCTCTTTGGCACGCTCCTCGGCTTTGATCTGCTCCCAGTTCTTCAGGACCGCGGCGGATGTGTCGGCTTCGACGTCGCCGAAGACGTGGGGGTGGCGGCGGACCATTTTCGAATGGGCCTGCTCGATGATGTCGGACATCGTGAAGCTGCCGGTTTCCTCGGCGAGAATGGCGTGGAAGACGACCTGGAGGAGCAGATCGCCCAGTTCGCCGGCGAAGTTATTTGGGTCGCCGGATTCCATGGCGTCGAGGACTTCGTAGGTTTCCTCGATCAGGTATTTGCGGAGCGTCGCGTGGGTTTGTTCGCGGTCCCAGGGGCAGCCGTTGGGGCCGCGGAGGCGAGCTTGGAGGGCAACGAGTTTCGCGAACCATTTGCCGGCAGCGCGGTCGCGGGAGCTGATCGCGATGTGGGCGCGGTTGGGTGCGCGGCGGAGCATTCGAGATTTGTAGCGGCTTTTGCTCTTGCGAGTTGCGGGTTTGTTTTTTCCGGGCATGCGAGCTATGCCAATTTACAGGCCTGGTTCGCGGCGGACAAGAAAAGAGTGCAAAGGCAAAACCAAGACACGGCGGGGCCGAAATGCCTCAGGGCGTCCCGACACAAAAGGTCGGACGGAACGACCTGAGCCACATAAAGGCAAACGCGCCAATCGGGAGATGGGCGATCGTGGGGTCGTTGACGGAGGGGGTCGAGCGGCGGATACTTGCCCGCGCGGGATTGTGGTGTGGCCACACTCCATGGCGGGAGGTTCCCCATGACCACTCGTAGTACGCCAGTGCTCTGCTTGGTATCGTTGATTGCAGCGGCGATTGCCCTGGTTGCTGGGCCTGCTTCCGCGCAGAGATCGTGCCAGAGCCTTACGTCGCTCGCCCTGGCGAATACCACGATTACTTCAGCGACGTCCGTGGCAGCGGGGGCTTACCAGCCGCCGGCCGGGCCGGGCGCGCCTGCGCCGAGCGAGCCGCTGCCGGCGTTCTGCCGCGTGGCGGGGATTCTGCGTCCGACAAGCGATTCGGAGATCAAATTCGAAGTGTGGCTCCCCGCGGCAGCCTGGAGCGGAAAATACGAGCAGGTCGGCAACGGTGGATACGCGGGGACGATTCCACTGCCTTCGATGGCCGAGCCCCTGCTGCGCGGCTACGCGACCGCCGGCACCGACGACGGGCATACGGGCATGACAGACGTCAGCTGGGCGATCGGGCACCCAGAGAAAGTGGCCGATTTCGGTTACCGCGCCGTGCATGAAACGTCGATTGCCGCAAAGAAGATCGTCGAGGCGTTCTACGGAAAGAGTCTGGCGCGGTCGTACTTCGTGGGCTGCTCGGACGGAGGCCGTGAGGGGCTGATGGAGGCGCAGCACTATCCCGATGACTTCTCCGGCATCGTGGCCGGGTCGCCGGCAAACAACTGGACGCACCTGCAGGCGGGTGGCGTATGGAACGAGCGGGCCCTGAAGGACGAGCCGGGTAGCGAAGTTCCCCCGGCGAAGCTGCCGGCGCTTCAAAACGCCGTATTGGCGGCCTGTGACGCGATCGACGGCGTGAAGGACGGCATCATCACCAATCCGCGCC
>Ga0210404_10000320_pt1 | contig 27416 bp, 27 predicted proteins | sample IncBWH28MmetaG_FD_155455 | JGI IMG/M metagenome (GOLD analysis project Ga0210404, IMG submission 155455) | Forest soil microbial communities from Barre Woods Harvard Forest LTER site, Petersham, Massachusetts, United States - Inc-BW-H-28-M | ecosystem: Environmental > Terrestrial > Soil >... | reverse complement strand
TCCAGGCGCATGATTTTGGCTTTGCGGTGAGGGTAGAAGCGGAGCATGGGTTGGGGAGTGCAGACTTCTACGGGGATGATGTACCAGAGGTTGAGGGGGACTACGTGGGCGGCGATGAAGTCGATGTCGCGCTTGGTGTAGACGGCGCGTCCGTCGCCGATGGTGTAGGTGGCGCGGGTTTCGTAGGCGCCTGCGCGGAGGCTGTCGGTGCACTTGATCTGGATGCGGAAGAGGTGGACTACTGGTTGCGGGCGATTGTCGAGGATGAAGTCGTAGCGCTCGCTGTCGCCCCAGGGCTTGCAGATGGCGAAGCCGCGCTGGCTGGCCTGGTAGAGGAAGGCAGCTTCGGAACGCTCTCCGACGCGCTTGGTGTTGGAAAGATTGGGGTCGTCGGGGCGGCGGTGCTTCGACATCGGGATACTCCTGGAGGGATAACAGAGCGAAAAGGCGGAGCTTGGGGCTCCGCCTGATTTTGCGAGATTTCTGGGAATATCCCTAAGCTTTATTTTAACACTGAGGTCAAGCGGGCTTGCGGTGGTAAAAGATCGGAGATCAAAATCCCCGCCCTGTCCCTGCAAAGAATGCAGGGACAAGGACGGGGCATCCGCTAGGATGATGCTATCGACCGCGGCTATTGAACATGTTTATTGAACATGGATCGTCTTGCCGCTGGCGTCGAGCGAGCCATGCACCTTGACCTTCTTGCCTTCGAATTTCTGCACATCGTCCTGGTGGTCGATGTCGTAGGTCTTGCCGGTGGCTTCCTCCTTGAACATATACTTGTCGCCCGACTTTACGACGGTACCCACGAAGGACTGACCGCTGTCGGCTGACTGCGCGGACTGAGCCGAGGCCTCAGTGGCTGGCGGTGCTGCCTGGTCTGGCGGCTGGGTTGGTTGCGCTTGAGGCGGCTGCGCCGGTTGCGCTTGTGCGTCGGGCGGCTGCGCCGGTTGCGCTTGCGCGTCGGGTGGTTGCGCCGGCTGGGAGGTGGTTTGCGCGTTGAGCGAAAGTCCCAGGCTTAGGAACAGAGCGAGAATGCTGAGAAACCACAAGGACTGGATTGGTTTTTTCATGAAATCCTCCGGAGGGAGTAGTTTTCCTCGCGAGTGCTGGGAGCAAACTGCTTGCCAAAAGGGTGCAGCGGAGTGTCCATTTGCTGGGAATGGCATGGAGTGTTCAATCTGCACGAGTTAGGTTGATTTCCGGAATCTTTCGGGACAAGGGCGCTACGGAAGTCTCTGCGCAGGGAATACAGGAGACTCCGTATGGTAGGAGGTCATAGTCGAAGGCACGCGACGCCGACTGTGAGCAGATTTTGCCTCGTGGAGAGGTTGGCAGGGTCGGCGGCCGAGCCCAACAAAACCTTCGTCCGGGGGGAACGAGAATATGTTCAGAAGCGAGCAATTGTGAACAGTGCGGCGGGGCGGAAGAGTGCATCATGATCAGATTACATGGCTCAAATCAGAGGTGATTGCGGCAGGTGAGATCGCGTCCGGGCTGGTTTGTTTGTGGAGCCGTATGAGGTTGAAATTGTCCATCGTCCCAGAAAAAGCTGACGAACCTGAGGTGGCGTATCCGGGAGCGCCGCTGGAGCCGGAGCGGGCCAGCCAGCCTGCACTGCCGGAGCCTCCTTATAAGCCATACGGAGAGAAGCCGGGGACGCCCGGGGCTCCCTATGAGCCCTACGCGAAGAAACCGGCGCAGCCGGAGGCTCCTTATGAGCCCTACAAGGGTATGTAGACGGTTGAGTGAAGCCGGGCTATGACGGACTGGCTGGGTGCGCAGCCCGATCAGGATTCGAGAGGGCGGATTGATGAACCTAATCGGGATTAGCGGCGGTCTGCTGGCGGTGGTCGGGGCGATCCTGTTGGTCTTGTTCTACTATAGGATGCGGCGGCTTAGACCACAGATGGCGGGCTACGCATCGCAAAGAATGTGTCCGGCTTGCGGGTTGATCACGCCACGGTCCAAGGCAGCTTGCTTGGAGTGCGGGAAGGTCTTCGTGAGCGCTCCGGTGGGGCGACAGGATCGAAGACCCTAGCGCTTCGCTTCGCTCAGGGGAGGGGCTCACGAGTCGGCCCCATGCGCGAGAGTGCCTCGGTAGTTGCTACTTAACCCTTATCTTTAATCTTTAAGCTCTGTCTTTTTTGATCTCTTTTGGGAAAATCCCTAACCTTTATTTTACCGTCGGTGCGCCAGTGGGCACGACATGGAGCAGAATAAGGGTGGCATCGCGGATCTTAAATCGGGCATCCAATGACTGTGGGAAAGAAGCAGATCTTCGACGAGAAATACAGAGTGGTGGGCGTCGAGTGGGATCGCTTGCTGTTGCGAGGAGTTCACAGCGGCGATGAGGTGACGATTCTCAACTCGGAGCCCGAGATTCCGCTGACCCAAGAAGAGTATCCGGTGGGCAAATTGATTGCTCTGACCGACCCCTCCAGTGCGCCTCTGAATTAGGGGGCGAACCCGCCAAAAGAGTTGCCAGCCGTGCCCTGCTCAAAACCATCCATAACACTAGTTTGTTCCAGAGAAGGCCTGCGGCAAGGCGGGAATCTGCATCGTACTCGCGGGACTAGTGGCGGTGGAGTTAATCTAGAAGGTGAGGACTTAAGGAGGGTGCGTGCGCTGCGTACGATGCGGCAATGAGAACGCCGAGGCCAACCGCTTTTGCGGCATGTGCGGTGCGCCTCTGGTTGCGAAAACTCCGGCTGCCGGCGAGTCTCCCGGGCAAGCGCCGGCCGCGGCGCCGGCGGGACCGGTGATCACGGGGCCATCGTTTCTTGGATTGAATGTGCCCGCAGCCGGGGGGCGTACTGGAGATCCTCAGGCCGGACGCGATCCGCTGCAGCCGTCTTCGAAAAATCTCGATTACCTTCTTGAGGATGAGGAAGAACCGAGGCGGGGCGGGGGCAAGGTGATTTTGGTTGTGGCCGCGCTGGCCTTGGCGGTGGGATTCGGCTACCTGCACTGGAAGCAAGGAGGCTTTGACTGGCTGAAGGCAGGCGACAAAAAACCGGCGGCAGCCACGAAATCAACCCCGGACGTCGCGCCAGCCGGAGCGGATTCCGGCAGCTCGACGGCAGCTGCGGCGAGTCCGGACGGTGCGACTCCGGCTGGTGGCGCAAGCGGCGTCGGGACGGCTCCGGCCACGAGTGGGACGCCGCATCCCGCGGAACCTACGCCGCAGGCGACTCCTTCGCAGACCACTTCGCAGACCCCTGCGCCACAGATCACTCCCTCGCAGATCACTCCCTCGCAGAACGCTCCCTCGCAGAACACTGCTTCGCCACAACCAACCGATCCCAACTTGCCGGTGGATGCTGCGTCTCCAGCAACGAGTTCTGATTCCGACAAGCCGTCGGCTCCAGCGGCGCCGCCGGCTCGTCCGAAGGCGGAGACGCGCAAGCCCGTGACTGCGAAGCCTGCGGCAGTGAGGCCGGGTGATGCCGTGACCGAGGCGGAGCGCTACATCTATGGCCGCGGAGTAAGGCCGGATTGCGATCGCGGCCTGCGGCTGCTGAAGCCGGCCGCGGAGCAATCTAATCCGAAGGCGATGATTTCGCTCGGTACGCTTTATTCGACTGGAACGTGCACGCCGCGGGACTTGCCGACGGCCTATCGATGGTTTGCGCTCGCTCTTCACCAGCAGCCGGACAATCAGGCGCTCCAGGACGACCTGCAGAAATTGTGGAGCCGGATGACCCAGCCGGAGCGTCAGCTGGCCATCAAGTTGAGCCAGTGAGGGGCGGGCGAGTCTTTCTTTTTGCAGAGTCGCGAGCTTGCCTCAGCGGCTAAAGCCTGTAAAGACTCTGTGGGGACCAAAAAATTTGACCACGGGGGCTGAAGCCGGAGCGAATTTGAAGCCTTTACGCGGCGCTGAAAGCGCCGCTCTTCCACGTAGATGGACGTTTTTCCACATAGATGGACGCATTTATGAGTTTTCCGCGAGCGGCATTCACTTGACTTTCCGTGTCTCACACGCGCAGGCAGCGTCACCCGGCTTCGCGCGCTCGGCAACGAAAAAGTCGCCCTCAACCTCGATGACTATGTCCTCGCTGCGCAGAAAAACATAGTCTCCCAGGAAAACCAGATCGGACAGCTCTGGCTTGACCAGGCCCACTCGGGTAACTTGCGGCGTCGCGACTCCGATTTGTTTTAGAGAAACATTGCCGAGCTTGAAAAAGTCACGGTCGGACAGGACCGTGGTGGAATACTCGGGGCTAGGCGCAACCGTGCGGCCCGAGCGGGCGCACGAGGGAGTGAAAACAATTCGCGTGCCGAGGATGGCGTTCACCTGCTTCTGGGAAAGCCCAGAGAGACCCGGCGTAGGAAGCATCTTCGTCACCACCCAGCATCCCCAGAAGGCGCGCGGCGGGGAGGCCGCGGGTGTCGGCTTGGCCGCTCCCATTAGCGCCAGCAGGAGCATCGCGAGGCCGACGCGGTTAGCACGACCAGTCGATCCACTCATTTCAGCAGATTCCTTTCGAGAATGGCGCTTGGTCAAGAGGCGATATTCCCTACTCCACCTTCTCCGCCACCCATCGCGAAATCGCGGTCACCGCTTTCCGTGGAGCAAACCGCACCGACTCGGCCACCAGCCAATTCTGTACACCAGAAATGACGACTGTTCGCCCTGCCATCAATCCGCGGTACCCGTCCCGCGCCACAGCCTCCGCATTCATTGGCCGGAGTTTCTTGAACAGCCGCGAATTTTCCGTGCCGGCCCGTTTCGCGAAACCGGTGTCCGTAGCTCCCGGACAAAAACAACTCACCACCACCCCCGATCCCGCCAACTCGTTCGCGAGCGCTTCGGAGAACGAAAGCACATAAGCCTTGGTCGCGTAATACACCGCCATAAGCGGCCCCGGCTGAAAAGCCGCGGTGGAGGCCACGTTCATTAGCTTGCCCCCGCCCCGCGCCAGCATCGGCGGAAGGAAAAGCCGGGTCAGGTGAGTGAGCGCCGTAATGTTGAGTTGAATCTGCCCCAGGATTTCTTCCTCCGACATCGAGGCAAACTCGCCGAACGCGCCGAACCCAGCGTTGTTCACCAGCACTTCAACCGCAATCCCTTCGCGCTGCAACTGGTCAAAGAGAAACTTCGGCGCCGGGGCCGCACCCAGATCAAGCGCAACCGTTTTGACGGTAGCGCCGAACTGCCCTCGCAGTTCAGCCGCCACGTGGTTCAGCTTGTCCCCGCTACGAGCCACCAGCACAAGGTTGTACCGGTCGCGCGCGAACAACTTGGCCAGTTCGTATCCAATGCCACCGGAGGCGCCGGTAATAAGAACAGTCTGAGTCTTCGAGTCCATCAAGTTCTCCTTGGTAAATCCTAATCCCAGCGCGCACGCAGGTCACGCCGGGAAACACCGACGAACAATCGCAGTGAAGACAGGCAGGTCGAGGCTCTCATACCAGAGCACCCCTTCCCACTGGCAGTCCCGTGCCGTCCTCGAGCCAAACTTCCCAACCCGATTCAAGTCCCAAATCGATTCACCGCCGGCCGAGTCGTCCAAAAGATCCGACAGGGACGGCGCGACCCCCTGCAGAAAGGCTGCTCGGTTGCCGATGGAAGTCTACGACGGTGAGACGATGTCCCACAGTTTTCGCTCGGTTGTCCGGCTGCGCCACTCAGAGTTGAAGCGGATCTGGATTCTGGTTTTCGTTCTAGCTGTTCTTCGCGCTGGCGCATCCGCCCAGAACCCGCTAGACAATGTCCACATTACGCCGCGGAATGAGGTCGCGGCTGCTGGCGAACCGGACGGCCCGGCCTACGCCTCTGCCGGCGTCATCCGTCCGGTTATAAAGAAGAGCGTTGATCTGGTGCTGGTGCCGGTCACCGTTACCGACCCAATGCAGCGCCTGGTGAAGGGTTTGACTCAAGACAATTTTCAGGTGTTCGAGAATAAAAAACAGCAGGAGATCAAGCACTTTTCCAGCGAGGACGCTCCCGTTTCTCTGGGCATCATCGTCGACACCAGCGGCAGCATGGCCACCAAGATGGACCGGGTGCGGGAAGCCATTAAGCAGTTTTGCGCGTTCTCCAACCCGCAGGACGAATTCTTCGTTATCACGTTTTCCGAAGAGCCCCAACTCGTGCACAACTTCTCCGATTCTCCCGATGACCTCGAAGGGAAGCTTCTTTTCGCGATCCCCAAAGGCCGTACGGCGCTGCTGGACGCGATCTATATGGGAATCCGAAAGATGCGCGACGCCAAGTACAGCAAGAAGGCTCTCTTAATCATCTCCGACGGTGGCGATAACCACAGCCGCTACAGCGAACGCGAAGTGAAGTCCGCGGTGAAGGAGTCGGACGTAATGATTTACGCCATCGGAACTTTCGACCGCAACGTTTCCACTCTAGAAGAGATGCTGGGGCCGCAATTATTGTCCGAGATCGCAGAGATTACCGGCGGCCACGCGTTCATCGTGGATGATTTGGTTCAAATGCCGGTTCTGGCTCGCAGGATTGGGATAGAACTGAGAATACAATACGTCCTCGGCTACCGTCCGGAGAACTCGGGCCACGACGGGAAGTGGCACAAAATCAGTGTTAAACTCAAGCTTCCGCGGAAGCTGGCTCTCCTGCAGGCGCGGGCAAAGACAGGATACTACGGCAGCGAATAGGCCGACTCCGGCGCGCCGGACTGAAACGCCTGACACATGACGGCGCAGTGATGCCGCGGGGAAGCTCGGAGCGGTTGCGCCCCTTTCAAAGAATTTCCCTGGATTTGTGCGGTCTACGCCCCAACCAACGCAGGCTCCACTCCATAGATCGAATGCCACGAAGTAGCCGCCTTCAGCTTGCCGTTGACGTTATTAATGTTTTTAACGCCTTCGGTCTCTAACCAAGTCCGGAAGGCCGCAGCGCCCTGCTTGGCATAGATCGGGATCCCTTCTTTCCAGGTCGCGCGCCCGCACAGCACGCCGTTAAACTTCACTCCCGACTCCCCCGCCAGTTCGAGCGTCTCGCTGAATTCCGCGTTGCTCACGCCGGCCGAAAGATAGATGAACGGCTTGGTCGCAACGTTCGCCGCCTTGTGGAAGAGGTCGATCGCTTCCTTCTTCGTATAAGCCTTCTGTCCGCCAAAACACTTCACACCTTCCACAAACTTCATATTCACCGGCACCTCGACCTTTAGCACGTCGACGCCATAGCGGTCTTTGCTGAACTCCCGCATACTCTCGGTGACGATCTGCGGCTTCTTCTTCGCGTAGTCCAGTCCCTTCTCGTCTGCACCCTCGTCATATCCCACAAACTCCAAAAAGTACGGGATGTCATTCGCGCGGCACTCGTCGCCAATGCGCTCCACCCATGCGTGCTTCTTATCGTTCACGTCCTTGGGATCAAACGGCGTGTAGTAAAGCAGAATCTTCACGCAGTCCGCCCCAGCTTCTTTCAACCGCCGCGCCGACCAGTGATCCAGCAGGTCGCCCAATCGTCCTGGACCGGTCTTGTCGTATCCGGTTTTCTCATAAGCCAGCAGCAGCCCGGCGTTCTTGGCCCGCCGCTTCGAGGCCGGCAGTCCCCACTCCGGGTCGAGCAGGATGGCACTGGCATGCGGCGTCAAAACTTCGGTGACCAGCGACTTGAATTCCTCCATCATGGCGTCGCTGACTTCCCCGCCTTTTTCTTTGCCCAGGGACTTCTGCAGCGACCCGCGCTGATCCATCGCCGCAGCAGCAATCACGCCACGTTCGTTCGAGACTTTTCTGAGACCCGCAAGTTTGCCGGGGGTAAGTTGCATAGATTCCTCCAGGAGTGCACAACGAAGATGAGTGCTTGAAACAGCTAATTGTAAACCAAGCAGGCAGGAAATCGGCGTCAGATACCTAAGCGTCGTGCCCCACACTTCCCAGAATTAAACTCCGGGCTGAAAGTAACATGAGAGCCAGAATCCGGCTGGAACTCTACTGGGATTTCTCCCCCGGTTCCTCGCGACGCCAAGCCGTGAGGCCGCCAGCGCCGAGCGCCAGCGTGCCCAATGCCGATTGCCCTTCCAGTTCTCGATTTTGCGGAAGGAACATGCGGTCCGATGAGTTAGGATCCGAGCCATTCTTTCCTTGATCCCCAGCACGGATGGGTGTGTTCGCCTGCGTCTCGTAGGCGTAGCCCGTCAACAACGCCTCGATATCTTTCTTGAAATAATTAATCCTGGTCCTCAGTCGCGCCCAGCCGTAGTGGGTCTCTCCATTGATCAGAAACCGGATTCCCAGGTAGCGAGGTGAAGAGAAGGGTGCCCATGAAGCGCCGTAGTAGACCCCATAGTCGGTAGCCAGGAACATGACTGCTGCGCCGGAAATGAAACGTTCGGGAGATCCGATCTCTGAGCCGGGCGCCATCGCAGCTGCGAAGTTGGGACCCATTTTCACTCCGCCCCCGGCCCGGGTCACAGCTAGTAGTGAGTTCCCGGGAAACGTACCCCCATATGGGATCTCGCGGATGACGATGTCCGTGGTGCCATCGTGGTTGAGATCGATGAGCATTTGTCCGTTACGGCCAATCCTCTCGTTCGCCGAAGTGTAAACAATCTGCGCATCCGCTGGCTGGGACAGCGCCAACACGCTCACTCCAGCCGCGCCTGCGGCGAGAGCATAGGCTGTGACATCGCGATGTAGAGACTGGGATAGCTTGACGGTCTTTCTAGACTGACCCTTGGATCGTGACCGTGGCATGGAAAACCCTCCTCATGGACGGGCGGTTATTATCCTTCCGCCGGAAACCGCTGTCAATCGCCCTTGCTGTCGGAGGATCCGGCGCCCGGTAGTTTGATGTCCTTTACCCCGCCCAGTTCTGCACCTTCAACCCGCGCACCCGCCGAAACTCCTTCTCGTTGTTGGTGACCAGAGTCAATCCCGACGCCAGCGCATGCGCCGCAATCCAAAGATCGTTGTTTCCAATCATTTCACCGTTTGATTCGAGCTCAGCTCGAATTTCGCTGTAGGCATGGGCCGCATCCTTCTCAACAGGCAGTATGGGAAGGAGATCGATAAGGGCACTCAATCGCGCCAGCGCGTCAGCGCGTCGCACACTCTTGACGGCGCCATACAAAAGTTCGCCGTAAGTAATGACTGAAATCGCGGCCTCGCCCGGATGTAGTTTGCTAAATCGCCGAGAAACCTCTTCTGGCCTCTTCTGGCGGATATAGATGAAAATATCGGTGTCCAGCAGGAATCGCGTCTCCATCACAACCCCTTGCGCTTCTGAGGATAATCCTTGCCGCGGCCCGGGATGTCGAAATCATCGGGCAGACCTGCAATAAGTTCGAACGCGCGAGCGAGCGTCTTATCTTTTTCGCGCAAAACAACCTCCTGCCCGCGACGGAAGATCTCCACTTCCCTGGTTTTGAAGCGAAACTCCTTTGGCAAACGAACCGCCTGGCTGTTGCCCGAGCGAAACACCTTGGCGATGGCCATCGACATCCTCCACGTATATACGGTAAGTATACACTAGAGCAGAAGGTTTCCCAATGCAGCCAAGTTATCATCAAACTGTTATCGTGGTATGACCAATTCACTTGCGACGAAAGGTACGACCCTATGGCAATCGCGACCACCAATCCCGCCACCGGCGAAGTGATCAAGACTTTTGAACCTCTATCCAACTCTCAGATCGAGCAAAAACTCCAGCTGGCCGTTGCAGCCTTCCAAGCCGAACGCAAGACTCCCTTCGCCGAGCGCGCTCGCCGCATGCTCAAGGCCGCCGAGATCCTCGAACGCGACAAAGACAAGTTCGCTCATCTGATGACGCTCGAAATGGGCAAGCCCTACAAAGCCGCCGTAGCCGAGGCCGTAAAGTCCGCCGGAGGCTGCCGCTACTACGCCGAGAATGCCGAGCGCTTCCTCACCGACGAAATCATCGAGACCGGAGCCAGGAAAAGTTTCGTCCGCTATCTCCCGATCGGACCCATTCTCGCCGTGATGCCCTGGAACTTCCCTTTCTGGCAGGTATTTCGCTTCGCCGCTCCGGCGCTGATGGCGGGCAACGTCGGACTGCTGAAGCATGCCTCGAACGTTCCTCAGTGCGCTCTCGCCATCGAAAAGATTTTTCTAGAAGCCGGGTTTCCGCAAGGCGCATTTCAGACTCTGCTGATCGGTTCTCAGCAGGTAGATGCAATCCTCAACGATCCCCGCGTAGTTGCCGCCACGCTCACCGGAAGCGAGCAGGCTGGCATCGATGTCGGAATCGCCGCTGCCAAGCGCATTAAGAAAGTCGTGCTGGAGCTCGGCGGCAGCGATCCTTTTATCGTGATGCCCAGCGCCAATCTCGACGCCGCGGTCGCCACCGCGGTCGAGGCTCGCGTCATCAACAACGGACAGTCCTGCATTGCCGCCAAGCGTTTCATCGTTGCCGAGCCTATCGCGGCCCAGTTCGAGAGCAAGTTCGTCGCCCGCATGAAGAATCTGCGCGTGGGCGATCCCTTCGACGAGAAGACTGAACTAGGTCCACTCGCCACCGCCGACGCCGTGACCTCGCTCGATGGCGACGTGCAGAAATCCGTCAAAGCCGGCGCCAAGGTTTTAACTGGCGGCCATCCCCTGAAGCAGCCTGGCAATTACTATGCGCCAACCGTGTTGACGGACATTCCAAAAGAATCTCCCGCCTACCGCGAAGAATTTTTCGGCCCAGTGGCAATGCTGTTTCGCGTCAAAGACATCGACGAGGCGATCCGTCTGGCCAACGACAGCCGCTTCGGCCTCGGCGCCAGCGCCTGGACCACGGACGACCGGGAGCGTGAACGTTTCATCAATGAACTCGAAGCCGGCATGGTGTTCATCAACAAAATGGTCGCCTCCGATCCCCGCATCCCCTTCGGCGGTGTCAAGCACTCCGGCCACGGCCGCGAACTCTCCGCCAACGGCATCCGGGAGTTCATGAATATCAAAACGGTATCGATAGCGTAAGAACGACTTTCGGCGTCAAAACACCGGGCCGCCTCGCTTCGCCGGGCGGACAGCCGAGGCGGCTGTCCGCACATAATTCGTGCCTGCCCTCGCCGCTTCGAGACAAGCGTCGTGTGTGAATGTTTCCAGGCCTCGTTAGGCCCGGCCCACAACATGGATTCCCTGGAAGTCCCCGCTAACCATTGTCCCTGTCGGCAGTCGAATTGATAGCGGCGAGGTCGACCGGCCTCCCGCCGGATCTGACCATGCGCACGCTGCTGGACATCTTCAGTCAGACCTTGCGCACCCTATGGGCGCACAAGCTGCGTTCCTTCCTCACCATGTTTGGCATCGCCTGGGGTGTGGGATCGCTATTGCTCCTCGCGGGCGTGGGCGAAGGCTTCCGCAACGGCAATCGCCGCCAACTCGAGACCTTCGGCAAGAACATCATCTTCTTCTACGGCGGGCGCGCACCCGCCGTCGAGGGCAGCTTCAATTCCATGAAGTGGTTCAACCTTACTTACGACGACTATCTCGCCATCAGGAACGAGTCGAAGCTCGCCGTTCACCTTTCCCCGCTGATCGCGCGTGACGACATCCGCGCCGTCAGCGAATACACCAGCACCAACGGCCAGGTTTCCGGCGTTCCTCCCATTTTTAACCAGGTGCGGACCATCCCCTTGCAGGTCGGACGCTGGCTGAATGACGAGGACAATGACCAACGCCGCCGCGTCTGCGTCCTGGGCCGGGAAATGACGCGCAACCTGTTCCCCGGACGGCCCGCAGTCGGCAACACCATTCTGCTCAACGGCGTTCACTTCGAGGTGATCGGCATGCTCTCGATGATTGGCAACGAAGAGCAGAACTCAACCAACATTCGCATCTTCGTACCCTTCAACACCATGCGCGAGCTTTTCCCCCTCAAAGGCGACAACTCGAAGGAAGGCAATGCGATTTCGTTCATCAACTATCAGCCCCGCACCTTTGATGAAAATGAAGCCGCCAAGAACGAACTCCACCGAATTGTGGCTCGCAACCACGGCGGCTTTGATCCCACCGCTAAAGACATCTGGGAGGAGTGGGACACGGTGAAGAACCAGAAAACCATGGGCAAGATCTTCACCGCCATGGATTGGTTCCTCGGCGGTGTAGGTCTAGTCACGCTGGCCCTGGGCGCGATTGGGATCATCAATATCATGCTGGTGGCAGTTAGCGAGCGCACACGGGAGATCGGGCTTCGCAAAGCCTTGGGCGCGACCAACCGTAACATCCTGTTCCAATTCTTTCTCGAGGGCGCATTCCTTACGCTGCTGAGCGGAGCGCTGGGGGTGAGCGGCGCGATGTTCATCATCCATCTGCTCTCGGGAGTGAATCTCCCGCAGGGTTTCGACACGCCGCGTATCGTACCGCTCTCGGCCATAAGCGCGGTGCTCTCGTTGGCCCTGGCCGGCATCACGGCAGGCCTTTACCCGGCCCGCAAAGCCGCCATGCTCGAACCCGTGGAGGCCTTGCGCCAGGAGTAAAATCACAGGAGTAAATGATGACCCGTGATCTGTTGAAGGAAGCTTTCGGCGCCATGCAGTACAACCGCCGCCGCACCGCGCTCACCATGCTCGGCATGGCCTGGGGTATTGCCACGGTCGTCATCCTGCTGGCTTTCGGCTCCGGCTTCGAGCGCGCTATCGGCATCATCTTCAGCTCCTGGGGAACCGACACCATCGGAGCCTTCCCCGGCCGCACCTCGCTGCAAGCCGGAGGCGCCAAGGCCGGAACTGAAGTCCGCCTCCAGATCGCCGATGTCGATTACATCCGCAACGAAGTTCCCATGATCAAGGGCGTCACTCCTATCTTCGACAAACGAAATGGCGTGACCATCCAGCATGACACGCGTACTTTCACGAATCTGTTTCTCACCGGAGTGTATCCCGTCTATGACCGCATCCGGGGTTTCTCGATCGCTACCGGTCGAGGTCTCAGCGAAGAGGATCAACTCCAGCGCGCCCGCGTGGCTGTAATCGGCGACGAAGCCAGACGCAGGCTTTTCTCCGGCGTGCCGCCCTTGGGCCAGACCATCCGCATCAACGGCCTGAGCTTCGAGGTCATCGGTGTGTACCAGCGCAAAGTCCAAGGCGGCGACGACAACGACAACAGCTTCGTCGTCATTCCCTTCAGTTCCATGGGCGACCTCTTCGACACCAGATACATCAGCGGCCTCTTCATGGACTACGAGGGTGAGAACCACCAGCAACTGACTCGAGTCGTGCGCGCCGTGCTCGCCGGACATCACAACTTCCGGCCTGACGATCGCCGCGCTGTTTTCATGGCCGATTTCAAACAAGACTTCGACGAGTTCGCGGTCGTTACCGCCGCCCTTAAGATTCTGCTCGCCTTCATCGGCGCGCTCACCTTGGGCATTGGAGGCATCGGCCTGATGAATATCATGCTGGTCTCAGTGCAGCAGCGCACCCGCGAAATCGGCATAGAGAAAGCCCTGGGCGCGCACAAAGCCCACATCCTGTTCCAGTTTCTCGCCGAAGCTCTCGCCATCACCTTCGCCGGAGGCCTGGGCGGCATCGCAATTGCTTACCTCATTTCCTGGACCGTGGGCGCTCTGCCCCTGATGAGCGCGTTCGGCGACAACCTCCAGGCCGGAGACATCCACCTCCACATCAACGTGAGCAGCCTAGTTGTAGCGACCATCATTCTCAGTCTGGTAGGCGTCATCAGCGGCATGGTCCCCGCCATCCACGCCGCCCGCCTGGATCCCATCGAGAGCCTGCGCTACGAATAGACGGAAGACTGGGATAGTCTTTCATCAGGAGACTTCCGCCTCTCCACGAAAATCGAATATTCCCTTTATGATTGTCGAGGAGCGTGTTCCATGAAGAGGTTCGTTTACCTGTGCGCCTTGTTTGTTATCGCGTCATTCTTGTTCTCTGGGGCGGCATTCGCCCAGGCAACGTATCACGCCTTTATTTGGTCTGCCAGCAGCGGGATGCAAGACCTCGGAAGCCTCGGCGGCAGCAGCTACGCTCAGGGCATCAATGCCAGTGGCGAGGTGGTGGGCTACTACCTTTCGGTACTTGGTGATCTGCGCCCCTTTCTTTGGACCCAAAGCGGAGGCATGCAAGACCTGGGAACTCTCGGGGGTAGCTCGGGTGTCGCCAATGGGATTAACGACTCTGGGCAGGTTGCCGGATGGGCAACCACGGCAACAGGTCTGGCTCATGCGTGTGTCTGGAGCACGAGCCACGGGATAAAAGACCTGGGCACGCTTGGCGGCAGCACCAGTTCGGCGACGGGAATTAACAAAGCCGGTCAGGTCGCTGGCACTTCGACGAAACCCGGAGATCACTACAATCACGCGTTTCTGTGGAACGGCCAGACCGGCATGTCCGATCTGGGAGCGCTGCCGGGGCAAAACAGTTATGCATTTGGCATCAACGGCTCTGCCCTGGTCGTGGGCGAGTCAACCCTGACGTCCGGCGTGATCCCGTACCGTGCCTTCCTGCGAACCCGGCGCAGCATCGGGGACCTCGGCGCCTTCGCAGGAGGCAACAGCATTGCCGTTGCCATCAACGATTCCGGAATCGTGGTTGGCAATTCAGACAATCTCGCGTTTGTGTGGACTCGGGCAGGCGGAATGCAGAGTCTCGGTCCCTTGAGTTCCAGCTTCAGCGCCGCCATCGGAATTAACAGTCTGGGAGTAATTGTCGGCAACTATCAACTTACCAGCCCGACATTCCACGCCGTCATCTGGACTGCTCCCAATCAGATCCAGGACTTGGGAGTGTTAGGCGGCACCTACTCCACAGCGACTGGAATCAACGACTCCGGCCAAGTTGTTGGATATTCAACGCTTCAATAGAGCGTGATGTCTCTCCGTAGAGGAGTAACTTGCTGCGTCTCTGCCAGCGGCGGCAGCATGTTGGGATAGCCCTGTCCAGGCCGGGCGGCGAGGTGGTCCGCCCTACTGCCGCAGCGTCAGCGCGCTCAACACTCCTTGCTGCTTGGCGATCAGCGACTGCACCCCCTGCCGCGCAAAAGCCAGCATCTTCGCGAACTGCAGCTCATCAAACGCCTGCCGCTCAGCGGTCGCCTGCACTTCCACCATCTTGTGCCCGGCAGTCATCACGAAATTCATGTCCACGTCGGCGCGGGAATCTTCTTCATAGCTAAGATCGAGCAGGATTTCTCCATCCACAATCCCCACACTCACCGCCCCCACAAAATCCTTCAACGGAACCGAAGTTAAGGTTCCAGCCTCCACCAATTTCTCAAGCGCCAGTCCCAGCGCGACGAACGCTCCGGTAATCGAAGCCGTGCGCGTCCCGCCATCCGCCTGAATTACGTCGCAATCAATCCAGATGGTACGCTCGCCCAGCCGCGCCAGATCGGTCACCGCGCGCAGCGAGCGCCCAATCAGCCGCTGGATTTCATGCGTGCGTCCGCTTGGCCGGCCCTTCGCAACTTCCCGCGGCGTCCGCGTCAGCGTTGCCCGCGGAATCATCGCATACTCGCTCGAGATCCATCCTTTGCCCGAGTTCCGCATAAACGGCGGCACCGTCTCTTCGATGGACGCGGTACATATCACCCGCGTGTTCCCCACCTCAATCAGCACCGACCCTTCCGCCGTAGTAATGAAATCAGGAATGATCGAAACCGGCCGCAGTTGGTCAATAGCGCGATTGTCCGAGCGATAGAACATAAGCCAGAATTGTAAACGATACCCCGACTGTACCGTCGAAGGACGGCGATGTTGTGATTTGCATCACACTGTCTCTTTCGCCTTTACGAAGCCTTTGCAATTCTTCACCAATCTCTATACAACCTTTCTTGCCTCGCGAGGGTCTACCTACCAAAGAGCGGATTAAGCTTCTCGACCCGCCACGAGAACGGAAGGCTTCAGCCTTCAACAGGAGGACCGTCATGGCTCCAAATGTTGCCCGTCTTCGCACCAGCTTGCTCAATCTGGCTAAAACAAAAATAACTCAAGCCCTCGCCATAACCACCACGCTGTTTCTAGCCATGTGGGGTTTTGGGCAGCAAACCACTCCGCCTGATTCTCAGGTAGCGTCTGCCGCGAACGCAGCCACAATCGCCGTTCCCGCGGGAACCAGAATTGCTCTGGTGCTCACGCAACCGATCCAGACACGGCACGTACACCGTGGCGACGAAATCTACGCCCAGATCACCTCTCCCGTCACTGCCGGCAACGAAGCGGTGATCCCGCCGGGCACATTCGTTCAAGGAAAAGTCGACAGCATCGAGCGCCAGGGAGGCCGCGGCGAACTGCGTTTGCAATCCATGTCGATAACTCTCCCTGACGGCTACACAGTTCCCGTCGCAGGTCCTATAGCTCTGGAGAGTCCTGACGGCTATGCCCTGAAAGATCCAGGCCAGGGCCGCGCCGTCGGTGCCTTCGCCCTGCCGGCAGCCGGCGCCGGGCTCGGAGCTTTGATCGGCCACTTCACCGCCAATTCGCAACCCAACACCATCACCAGCACGCTTCCGCCCGGCTGTACCGGTCCCCCGCCGGGATGCCTCTCATCAAGTCTGACCACCCCGGGCAGCACCGCAAAAGGCACAATCATCGGTGCCATGGTAGGAGGGGCCGCCGGGGCGGTTGTTTCGATCGCCCTGCTCACCAGCACTCACAATTTTTTTCTCGACGTAGGTTCACCCGTCGAGATGGTATTGCAGCATGCGCTCACCTTGCAGCGAGACGAAGTTGCCGACGCCCTCCGCCAGTCCGAGCAACACCCGGTACGGGAGCAGCCGATCGCGCAGCGCCCCCGGCTTGTTCCTACGCCGTCCGACACCGACCCCGGCGTCTGCTACACTCCCGGCACCCCCGGAACACCCGACACGGATATCCCCGGAACTCCCGCCATCGGCGATTCGCCGGGAACTCCGCCCATCCACATTCCCGGAATCCCCGCAACTCCACCGATAGCACACCCATGCCCGTAGCATCCTTCTCTGGTCGCTTTCCGATTGGCGGGGAGTTTTCTTCAATCTCTCCGCCGCGTTACACTCCTAGTTCAGACTGAAAAAAATCCAGACCGAGTAAGTGAAGATAAGCATTATTAAGAACCGCCCCATGCCCACTCTCATCCCTCAACCCACGCGCATCCAATCCGCCGGCAACAAACCCAAACTCATCGACGAATACATCGGGCGCGTCAACTCCCAAACTTCATCCGCCAGCGTAGCCCACATGCGCAGCCCCGCCGGATGGCTCGAGCCCGGCCAAACTCCCACCTTCGACGAGTTCACCATCGTCCTGAAAGGCACGCTCCGCGTCGAACACAAAACCGGTTCCCTCGACGTCGCCGCCGGACAAGCCGTCATCGCCCATGCTGGCGAGTGGATCCGTTACTCCACTCCCCACGAAGGCGGCGCCGAATATGTCGCCGTCTGCGTACCAGCTTTTTCAGTCGAAACAGTTCACCGCGACGAACTCTAGGCTTCTCTTCCGTAGAGACGTTGCAAGACGCTCAGGTCTAGAACTGCGGAGTTGGGCGGCGCCAAATTGTGAGCCCGGGCGCGCCCAGCGAGAGCGCCGCCAGCGTCCCGACAGGTTGCGCTTCCGGCTGGGGAAAATAGTTGCCACTGATCGGCTTGGCTTGTTCTTCGTTGTCGAGAGCGCGGCCGGTATCGCCGGCTATGATGCGCTTGTTGGGATCGGTTTCGTAAGCGTAACCGGAGAGTTCGGCGACAATCAGACGCCCGCCGTTCCACCGCACCGAGAGCCTTGCCCATCCGTAGTGCGGAATCCCGTCGATTCTGAAACAAAGGCCCAGGTACTCTTTCGAGACATTGAGCCAGGCCCCGTAGGCGACAAGACTATCGTAGACCGCCATGGCCAGGGGCAAGGGTAGAAAAGAATTGGCAGGCCCGATTGATGTACCTTTCTTGAGCGCGGCAGCTGCAAAAGACGAGATCGTGGTACGGACGATTGAACCTGCGCCCGCAGGCACAGCGGTCAGGTCAAAGTGCACGTAACCACTCCTGACTGAGACCCCATCGCGTATTGCGAAGTCGGTGATGCCGTCGTGGTTGAGATCGATGGCGTACGCCTGGTTGCGCCCGATCACCTGGTGTGCGGGGTAAAAATTACTTCCGCGTCGGAAGGTTGCGCTAACGCCAGCAGTTCCACTCCGGCCGCGCCTGCGGCCAGAGCGTAGAGAGACAGGTTGCGATAGAATCAGCCGCCCGCCTGGAGGCTCCTTATGCCGCGCCCAGTCGATCGCAACAGGCAGCCTGCCACGCTATCCAGTTCCATGTACTGCCGGAGGTCCGCGCAGTCAATGCCGTTGGTTGGCGATTAGAGAACGGTCAGCCAGCAAGGCTCGGGCTAACGGTCAAAGTCCCTCACTCCCACTCAATCGTCCCTGGAGGCTTGGACGTAATGTCATACACCACGCGATTCACGCCCTTCACTTCATTCACAATCCGCTTGGAGATGGTCTTCAACACTTCGTGCGGCAGCGCAACCCAGTCGGCGGTCATGCCATCCTCGGAACTCACGGCCCGGATCGCGCATGTGTAAGCGTAAGTTCGCATGTCGCCCATCACGCCGACGGACATCACCGGCAGCAGTACGGCGAACGACTGCCAGACCTTCGTGTAAAGGCCGGCGTTCTTGATCTCGGTAACGACAATGTCGTCGCACTCGCGCAGCAGGGCCAGGCGCTCGGGCGTGACTTCCCCTAACACGCGCACCGCCAGACCGGGGCCGGGAAAGGGCTGCCGCTGCAAGATTTCTTCCGGCATCCCCAGGTCGCGGCCAATCTTGCGGACTTCGTCCTTGAACAAATCCTTCAGCGGCTCGATCAGCTTGAGCTTCATTTTTTCCGGCAGCCCGCCCACATTGTGATGCGACTTGATCACCTGCGACGGGCCCCGTACCGACCGCGACTCGATCACATCGGGATAGAGCGTTCCCTGCACCAGCCACTTGACCTTGCCTTCTTCTTTCTCGATGCGTCGCGCTTCCTTCTCGAACACCTTGATGAATTCGTTGCCGATGATCTTGCGTTTCTTTTCCGGATCGCTCACGCCCTTAAGCTTGCCGAGAAAACGCCCGGTAGCGTCGACCGCATCGAGCCGCAGCCCAAGCTTGTCACGCAGCGTCTTCTGGACTTTCTCGAATTCGTTCTTGCGCAGCACGCCGTTGTTCACGAAGATGCAGGTCAGCCGCGACTTTCCGCCAGCATCGCGCAGGGCCCGATCAACCAGCACGGCCGCAACCGAAGAATCCACACCACCGGAAAGCGCGCAGATCGCACTGCCCTTGCCCACCTGCTGCTTCACCTGCTCCACCGTCGAGTCAATGAAATGCTGCGGCGTCCAGGTTGGCTTCGCGCCGCAGATATGGAAGACAAAGTTGCGCAGGATCTCGGTGCCGTTCCGCGTGTGGTGAACTTCAGGATGGAACTGGACGGCAAACCACTGCTTGGCAACATTCTGAATTCCGGCAACCGCATGCGACGTTTTCGCAGTCAGCTCAAACCCGGGAGGCAGTTCCAGCGCCTCATCGCCGTGCGACATCCACACCTGTTGCCGCTTGGCCAAACCCTTGAACAGCACCGACTCGGCGACGATGTCGATTTCTGCGTGGCCGTACTCCCGCTTGTCGGCCGGCCGCACCTTGCCGCCAAGCGTGTGCACCATGAACTGCAGCCCGTAACAGATGCCAAGCACGGGCAGGCCCAGTTCGAAGATGCGCGCGTCCGCCGGCGGCGCGTCTTTGTCGTAGACCGACCACGGCGCTCCCGAGAGCACAATGCCCACCGGCGCGCAGTTCTTGACTTCGTCAAGCGAGGCCGTGCAGGGCAGCACCACGGAGAAAACGTTCTGCTCGCGGATGCGGCGCGCGATGAGCTGCGTATACTGCGCGCCAAAGTCAAGGATGACGATGGATTCGTTGAGCAACGACTGTTTGAGTCTGGATTGGGGTTCCACGGATGAGTTTCTCAAATCGGCTGTCCCGTGTAAAGCACGTCGTAGAGACCTTGGTTGCAGCGTCTTCCTGGCGGCTCTCAACCTCCTCGCGACATCTGCACCGCCGCAAGCAAGACGCAGCAAGCTAGGTCTCTACGATGAGGTTGGGAACATCGCTAAGGATCGGCTCGTCCCGGTCGATGGAGGCTTGGAGCGGAGTGCTGGGCGCGGGCCGCGGCGTGGGAGGCAACGGCGCGAGCAGCGCATCTGGCATTTCGGTGATGCAGACGTATCCAGCGAGGCGTGCCATGTAGAGCCAGTCCGCGACGGCGAAATAAGCGAGCGCCAAGAGAATGATGCTGGCGATCACGAGGCGCGCGGGCACGACATGGACAAGAGCGAGCGGCAGCGAGGCAAGGGACAAAACGCCACCCAAGGCCGTCAGGTGCGCCATCCCAGACCAGGCGCTCACCGCCAACACGGCGCCGGTGCGCTCGCGGTAGAAAGTGACGGTGGCAGAAAGTGCGTCTAACGCAGCGTCGCCGTGACGGACAGCGAATATGCAGGCTAGCGACAGCAGCCAGTTCAGCGCTGACCACACAATGCAGATGAGACCGGCCATTGGCAGAAAGAGGATGAAGACCAGGCCAGGTTGGGGGTTTGCCTTCGGAGAGGCAAAGCCGACAAGAATTGCTGCGCCTGCGAAGGCGAGGATCGCAGCCATCGCCAGCGCGGCACGTAAAAAATGGAGACCGATCAGTGAGCGCCAGGGCCGCGGCTCTCTCGCCTCATACGTCTCCGTAGAGACGTTGCTTGCAACGTCCTTGCGGAAGTAGTCGACTAAGGCCCGGACTGTGGCGGCGCGTCCGACGGAAGCGGCTACGATCCAGAGCAACGACAGCGCCAGTGCTGCGAACAACGCCGCCAGCGCGGCGCGATTCAGGCTGCCGCGAAGGATGTGTGCGAGGGCTCGTCCCACAAGCAGCGGTTGTCTGGTCGACAAGAGCGCCGCATCGCCCTTGGTGACCGGCAGCGTGTCGAGATATTCGATCAACGAAAACAATAATAGTGTCCAGGCAACCGCGCCGACGGTCCAGCGCCAGGCAATCTCGGCCAGCGTCAACGAAGGCCTGCGGAACGCGGCGCGGAAGCCTTCGAGCGTGGGCGAGATTCGAGGCATGAAATCTATCGCACGACGATGTTGACCAGTTTGCCGGGGACGAAGATTGTTTTCACGATCTGTTTGCCAGCAATGAAGGAATGCACTTTCTCGTCGGCGAGCGCGCGTTCGATGACGAAAGCCTCGGAAGCATCGGCGGGCACAACGATGAGGCTGCGCAGCTTGCCGTTGATCTGCACCGGGATTTCCAGTTCTTCTTCCCTGGCAAGCGCTGCGTCGTATTTTGGCCAGGGAGCTTTCAGCGGGCTTCCCTTCTCGCCCAGCATTTCCCAGAGTTCGTGGGCTAGATAGGGGGCGAAGGGAGCCAGCAGTAGCACGAGAGTCCGCTGAACTTCCGCAAGCAGGGTCAAGGGGATTTCGTACCCTTCGACAGGCTCTCGCGTCACGGCGTCTTGCACACACGGACTTCCTAGCACCCACCGGCCAGCGTCATTCAACAGTTCCATGACCGCCGAGATGCAAGTGTTGAAATGCCAGCGTCCCTGGAAATCGTCAGTCACACGCTTGATGGTCTGGTGGAGCTTCCGCTGTACCCGACGCGCTGGCTCATTTAATTGCGCGGGCAGAGGAGCCTGCCAATCGGGATGCTGGGGCTTCGCATTCCGCTCGACGAACCGGTAAACGCGGCCGAGGAATCGCTGAATGCCCTCAATCCCCGCGTCCTGCCAGTCTAAGTCGCGGTCGGGCGGAGCGGCGAACAGGCTGTAGAGGCGCGCGGCGTCGGCGCCGTAGCGGGCGACCATTTCGTCCGGGCTGACGATGTTGCCCAGGCTCTTCGACATCTTGGCGCCGTCTTTGATCACCATGCCCTGGGTGAACAATCGCTCAACCGGCTCGTCGTCGGTGATGAGGCCGATATCGCGCATGAACTTGGTCCAGAAGCGCGAGTAGATAAGATGCAAGATGGCGTGCTCGACGCCACCGATGTACTGGTCAATCGGGAACCAGTATTGCGCGATTCTGGAGTCGAACGGAGCGTGGTCGTTGTGCGCGTCGGTGTAGCGGTAGAAATACCAGGAGGAATCGACGAAGGTGTCCATCGTATCGGTTTCGCGGCGCGCCGGGCCGCCACACTTCGGGCAAGTTGCGTTGACGAAGTCGGGCAAACCTCCCAACGGCGATCCGACAGCATTTGCGATATCGACGGCCTCGGGCAAGATGACCGGCAAATCCTTTTCCGGCACGGGAACGATGCCGTCTTTTTCGCAATAGAGCATGGGGATGGGCGTGCCCCAGTAGCGTTGCCGCGAGATTCCCCAGTCCTTCAATCGATAGGTGATGGTGGCTTTGCCGAAGCCGTGTTTCTCCGCGTCCGCGGACATTTTCTTGATCGCGTCGGCGCACTCCATGCCGCTGTAGGGGCCAGAGTTGATCAGCGAGCCCTCGTGCGCAGTGAATGGAAGGGCTGGCTCCGCCATGGTTTCTTCCTGATCACTGGGAATGGGAAGAATCACGAGGCGGATCTCGAGCTTGTATTTTTGGGCGAACTCATAGTCGCGCTCGTCGTGCGCGGGGACGCTCATGATGGCGCCGGTGCCATAGTCCATGAGAATGTAGTTCGCCACCCAGATGGGAACTTTTTCGCCGTTGAAGGGATTAATGGCGCAGCGGCCAGTAGGGACGCCGTGCTTTTCGATTTCGCCGATGTCGCCCACTTCTTTGGCTTTGCGCTGTTCCGCGATCAGTTGATCGACCTTGGCGCGCAAATCGGGGTTGGCCGCGGCGAGGTCGGCGACGATGGGATGCTGGGGCGCGAGTTGCACCGAGGTCGCACCGAAGATGGTGTCAACGCGAGTGGTGAAGACGCTGATGGTCGAGCCCGCCGGCCCGAATCCGGTATGGTTCTCCGCGTAGTCAAGTTTGAAATCGACCATTGCGCCTTCGCTGCGGCCGATCCAGTTGCGCTGCATGGTGCGGACTTTTTCGGGCCAGCCCGCCAGCTTGTCGAGATCGCGCAACAATTCGTCGGCGTACTTGGTGATGCGCAGGAACCACTGTTCGAGCTCGCGCTGCTCGACGGGCGTATCTTCGTGGCGCCAGCAACATCCGTTCACTACCTGCTCGTTGGCGAGCACCGTGCAACACTTCGGGCACCAGTTGACTCTGCTTTTCTTGCGATAGGCCAGACCCTTCTCGTAGAACTTGAGAAAGAACCACTGGTTCCAGCGGTAGTAGTCCGGCAAACAAGTGGTGACTTCGCGGGACCAGTCGTAGGCAAAGCCGAGGCGGTTCATCTGCGCCTTCATTTTGGCGATGTTGCCGAGGGTCCACTGGCGCGGTGGCGTGTTGTTCTGGATGGCGGCGTTCTCCGCGGGCAAGCCGAACGAATCCCAGCCCATGGGATGAAGCACGTTGTAGCCGTTCATCCACATATAGCGGGCTAGCGCGTCGCCGATGGCATAGTTGCGCACGTGTCCCATGTGCAGCGCGCCCGAAGGGTAGGGCAGCATTTCGAGGACGTAGTATTTCTTCTTGGTGGTGTGGGGCTCGGCAGCGTAAAGCTGCGCGTCGCCTTTCCAGCGCTCGAACCATTTGGTTTCTACGCGCTGGGCATCGTAGCGGTCGTCGTCGCTTCGATGACTACCGCTGGCGGCTGTGGTTTGTTCCTGCATCTTGTCTTGCTGCGACATAATGGAATCAGAGCGCGTTCGGGTAAACCTTAGATTCTACAATGCGGCAACGGAACTGTGGCGGACAATAGGGGGAACCCGAGGCCCTTAACCGGGGGCGTACGATTTTCAGGGAGGGGACGCAGAGGTAACGGCGCGATCAGCGATATAGGTCTTTGCCGTGTCCAAAGCGCCGCTCCAGCTCGTCGAGGGTAACGGTAGGCTCGCGGCGCTCCAGGGCTGCGATGCCATTCGATGAATCCTCGCGGTCTTCCAGATATTGCCGAATGGCTTCGCGGACGTAACAACTCTTGCTGCGGCCAGTCTCTTTGGCAAGAGACTCCAGCTTCTTTTCGAGTTCGGGTTCGAGGCGGATACTGACCATAGTGATCTCTCAGTTTAGCTTGAGCGGCGCGAGAGCAGTATAGAGGGCGCCTCCCTTTGTTCGGCGGAACGGGCGAGGCGCCCGTTCCCACACGAGCCGTCGCGGACCTTAGTTCATCGTAATTACGGCTCTGAAGCGGACTTTGCCGTCGGCCACCCGGTCGTAGGCTTTGGCGATGTCGTCGAGTTTGTAGATCTCTTCTACCACTTTGATTTTGCCTTTGGCGGCGATGTCCAGCGCTTCGTAAAGATACTCGGGAGCGTTTTGCGATGAACCAATGAGGCGGACCCGCTTGAACATGAGTTCGGGAGTGTAGTTCAGTGGCTCGTTGCCGACGCCCATCAGGATGATGCGGCCATCGGGGCGCATGCCTTTGGCGGCGTCGGCGGTGGCTGACCAGGAGTTGGAAGTGGCGAGCAGAACGTCGGCGCCGCCGGCGGCTAGAAGCTTCTCGCCGCTTTCGACCACTTCGTCCGCACCCATGTCGCGGATCATCTTTTCTTTGTCTTTACTCTTGGTGACGGCGATGGTGTCGAAGCCTGAGGCTTTGGAATATTGCAGCGCGAGATGGCCGAGGCCGCCGATGCCGACTACTGCGATGCGCTCGTGCGGCTTGGGATCGGCGAGGCGAAGGCCGCTCCAGACGGTATAGCCCGCACAGAAGATGGGCGCGGCCTGCTCATAGCTGAGAGCAGCGGGGATGGGCATGGTGGCGTCGGCGAAGGCGAGCATGTATTCGGCGTGGCTGCCCTGCATCGTGATGCCGGTCGAGGTGGGGTTCACGCACAACTCTTTCTTGCCGCGCAGGCACCACTCGCAGGTGCCGTCTCCTTTTTGGACCCAGCCGACGCCTACGCGGTCTCCGACTTTGCGGGAGGTAACGCCGGGGCCGACTTCGACGATCTCGCCTACCGGCTCATGGCCGAGTACGCGCGGGAACGGGAGAGCGAACAAGCCATGCGTGAGATGCACATCGGTGTAGCAGAGGCCGCTGGCGTGGATCTTCATGACGACCTGGTTCGGGCCTGCTTTTGGGGTTTCCCACTGCTTTACTTCCCACTTACCGTTTACGGACGGGACGACCGCTGCTTTCATGAGGAGGGCTCCGGGAGAAGTTTAAAGTTGCAATGTTTGGATGCTGGAGCGGAGCCGGGGATGCAGATTAGGGTGCTGCGTTTGCGGTGCAAGAGCGGGCAAAGGTAGACTTGATGGCTGGGTTTGTGGCTCTGCACGTCGAGCTTCGCTCGACCGGACGGACAAGAGTGCCCGTCCCCACACTGGGAGAGCCACCACACAACTGAGGGGAACTTATGTTAGTTGTCATGAAGGCGCAGGCTACTGACGAGCAGGTGCGCCTGGTTTGCGAAAAGATCGAGAAGCTGGGTTATCGGGCGCATGCCATGCCCGGTGCGCAGCGCACCGCCATCGGTATCACCGGGAATAAGGGCGAAGTGGAGCAGGGCACGCTGGAAGAAATGCCGGGCGTGCAGGAAGTCATCAAGGTTTCGAAGCCCTACAAGCTGGTGAGCCGCGATATTAAGGAAGACAACACGGTGATTCGATTTGCAGGCACCGCGGCCACCATCGGCGGCAGCGGGCTGGCAATTGTCGCGGGTCCGTGCGCCATCGAGAGCCGCGAGCAGGCCTTTGCCGTGGCGGAACGCGTGCATCGCGCGGGGGCGCAGTTCTTTCGTGGCGGAGCTTACAAGCCGCGAACGTCTCCTTATTCTTTTCAGGGACTGGGCGAGGAAGGGCTGCGGATCATGGCGGAAATCCGGCAGCAATATGGGATGAAGATTATTACGGAAGCGATTGATAATGAATCGCTTGATCTGGTGGAGGAGTATGCGGATGTGATCCAGATTGGGGCCCGGAACATGCAGAATTTTTCGTTGCTGAAGCGGGCTGGGCGGGCAAAGAAGCCAGTGCTGCTGAAGCGCGGCATGTCGGCCACGCTGGAAGAATTCCTGATGGCGGCGGAATACATTCTGAGCGAGGGCAACTACAACGTGGCGCTGTGCGAGCGCGGTGTGCGGACTTTCGCCGACCACACTCGCAACACGCTCGACTTGAGCGTGGTGCCGGCGGTGCAGCGGTTGAGCCATCTTCCGATCTTTGTCGATCCCAGCCATGGGACGGGCAAGCGCAATAAAGTGACTCCGCTGTCGCGTGCGGCGGTGGCCGTGGGCGCCGATGGATTGATGGTAGAAGTGCATAACAAACCTGACGAGGCGATGTCGGATGGTCCGCAGTCGCTGTTCCCCGATCAGTTCGATGAGTTGATGGTGCAGGTAAGACAGATTGCAAGTGTGGTGGGCAGGACCGTTCCTGGGATAGGAATTAGGGAGACAGTGGGAGTCAGCAAGTAGGGTGCGGCCCTCCAACTCGATTCCGGAGGAACTTATGGGGAACTTCGAGGGAGCTTTCGCCAGGAATGTTCTGCTCGGGAGTTTCGTGGTTTTTCTGTTCAGCGGCAGCGGATTGCTCGCCCAGGATTCAACAGACAAGACCTCAGAAGCAGTATACGAAATCGGAGACGGCGTAACGGCCCCCAAGCCTGTCTACACGCCCGATCCGGAATATGCCGAGAGGGCACGCAGAAAGAAAATCCACGGTGCAGTCCTGCTGGAGATGATTGTCACGGCGGAGGGAGGGGTACGCGACCTGAAGGTGATGAAAAGTTTGGATCCCGGTCTCGACAAGCAGGCGATTGCCGCCGTGCGCACGTGGAGATTCGAACCTGCCACGAAAGATGGAAAGCCAGTGGCGGCACACTTGAAGACCGAAGTCGACTTCCGGCTATATTAGGGGTATTGACGCGCTCGCTCCGATAACCCCCTTTTCCGAGGATCCCGTATCCATGGACACATTCGCGCTGCCCGGCAACTTATCCTTCCCTTCTGTGTATAATCTGATAATCTGATTTTATGAAGAAGACCTCGATCTCCGTTACGGAGGCGGCCCGTAATTTTGCCGATTGCGTGAACCGGGTCCATTATCAGAATGTGACCTTCGTTCTGCTTAAGAATGGCTCGCCGGTTGCGCGGCTGGTACCGGAGAGGAAGAAGTCTGGTTCAGTTCGGAAGCTGGCCGCCGCCCTGCGTGAGTTCGAGCTATCGCCGGAGGAGGCAAAGGCTTGGAATCGCGACCTGCGTGCGGCCCGCCGAATCCTGAAGCCACCGGCTGACAAGTGGCGATGAAGACAATCACAAGAACATGGCACTGATCATCGATGCCGACGTCATCATCCGCGGTGAGCGTGGTCTCTTTGATCTCCCGGCGTGGCTCGAGATGCAGGCTGATAAGGACCCTCAGCTAGCCGCTATTACGGTCGCGGAGCTGTGGCACGGGGTAGAACGTGCGACCGGCACCTATAGGCCAAGGCGCGAAGCTTATCTCCAAATGATCG
>Ga0210404_10000319_pt1 | contig 27568 bp, 23 predicted proteins | sample IncBWH28MmetaG_FD_155455 | JGI IMG/M metagenome (GOLD analysis project Ga0210404, IMG submission 155455) | Forest soil microbial communities from Barre Woods Harvard Forest LTER site, Petersham, Massachusetts, United States - Inc-BW-H-28-M | ecosystem: Environmental > Terrestrial > Soil >... | reverse complement strand
AGGCCTGCCGGAGTGCGCCATCATCCGTCCAACCGGTCCCGGTCAGCTTGATGCTACCGGGGCTATCAATGGCTTCATTGCCGACGGACTCTTCATCGGCCAGCCGAAAGAACTCCAGCAGTTTCTCCTAAACTTGGCACAAGAAGCGGATGAGGCCCGACGCGAATCGTGAGCGAGGGCATGGGACGTGACGTAAACAGCGTGGACAGGTTCAGGGGGGCTCACGAGGTTGGGTTCAGGCTGTGAGACTCCAACGCTGGCGCTAACGCTATTTCTAAATTTTACGGCCGTATAGATTTTGTGTGTTTGGCCTTGGATGGAAATGTTGTCGGACCCGGCCGATGCCTAAGCATACGAAAGATCAGGAGGCTTGATGAAGGGAATTGCGATCCGTGCTCTGGTGCCTACTCTACCGGCGTTACTCGTGGCGCTCATCTTTTGTCTTCCGCAGCCCAGTCCAGTCGTCGCACAGGACCAAAACGCGCAGGTCATCGAACTTATAGCGAGGAAGTATGAGTACTCGCCTTCGCCGGTTCATGTCCAGGCCGGGACCAAAGTGCGGCTCAAAATTACCGCCGCAGACCACGACCATGGTTTCAAGATCGCGACCGTTTCGGATGGTTCCGAACCTAGCAGCAAGCCTGGGTTAGTTTTTAGTTCGCCGCAAGATTGCGTGCAGCTTAAAAAGGGAGAAACAACGATCATCGAATTCGTGGCGCAAACACGCGGCACGTACCCGTTTCGGTGCTGCCACACTTGCGGTCTGGGCCATAGAGGTATGAAGAGCTTGATTGTTGTTGACTAACCAGGGCACGCAAGCAACGGTTTCGCCCCAACGCGGGGCTGCGAATCGCTTGAAAAGTCGGGCACACTTTTAAGCGGCCTGAACTCTCGCCAAAGAGCCTAGGGTAGGAACGGAATCTTTGTTTCTCTCCTCGGATTTTCCAGCTCAGTGAGTGAGACCAATGCGGCGTACAAGCTCCTGAAACCGCGGGTCGGAGCGCAAGGGATCGAAGCCCGGTCGCAGGAGGACGCTCGGGTTAAATCGCCCTTCGTATCCTTTCTGTAGCCAATTCATCGCTTGATCCCTATCCCCGAGAGCTGCATAGATCGCGGCAATCTCCGGGGCATACGAATAGCTAGGTTTCGAGCGGGCTCCTGAAAATTGTCCGGAATACTTGCTATACCTGGCTGCACGCAAACCGGCCACTGCAGGACGCCGCGGAATTTGACGAGAACCTTTTCTCTCCTGATTCTCGCGCTCCCAATCCAGAAGAAGCCGTGCTCCAAAACGATAGCGACACTCTGGTGCGAAAAGCGCTGGAGAAGCTCCCGGCAAATTTTCGGGAAGTACTCATTCTTCGCGAACTCGAGGGAATGTCACACCGAGAGATCGCAGATATCACCGACATGCCCGCAGGCATTGTGATGTCGACCTTATCGCGTGCACGCGGCCGCCTTCGTCAGGTTCTGACAATTCTTATGAGCGGAGGTACGGTGCCAAATTCACGGCGAATAGCGGCTGTAAACGCATGAGGGTGTGGGGGGGTGATAATCCGAGTCCGTTGAGAAAAACGGTCATGACTTGGTGACCGGAATACTCAGAATTTTATTCCCGCCTCCTAAACATCCCTGGATCGGGGAATTATCCAAGAGCATACGTGGTCTTACACGCTGAAGACAATGAAATGTCTCGCAATTCAAAATCGCATCGAAAGAGGAGATTTGACATGATCTGGGCTCGACATTTGAAATCATTTACGAAGATAGGCGCGGCTGCTCTCGCACTAAGTGCTTTGGCAGCTAGCGGGAACGCGCAAGATTCATTCCAAGGCAAGTTCACGCTGCCATTTGAGACTCGTTGGGGAAGCGCCACGCTGCCAGCCGGCGATTACACTTTCATTCTGCCATCCAACAGCGCTCCATACAGATTTTACATCCAGGGACAAGGAGCCAGCGCCATTATTCAAGCCACTACAGCCGACCAGAAAGTGGTTTCAGAACGCCCGCAGCTGACCCTCGTGGACATCGCAGATGTGCACACCGTTCAGACATTCGAGGAGGCGCCAGAGCTAGGAGTGACCTTTACCTACTGGATGCCCACACAAAAGCACCTGGGACACAAGGAAGCCCGTCAAAAGACGGTGCCACAGGCCGTGCCTGCATCGCGGGGTGAAACCAATACTTCCATCGAAGTTCACACTACGGGTCGCTAAGGAAAGAAGCCATGCCAGTCACTGCAAACGCTAGGTGCACAAAGATGGTGGTTGGATCGCTGGCAAGGCCCACGGTAGGGAAGCGGCGCAGCCTAGTTTGGGATACACGGCCGGGCACGGAATGCATCTCGAAAAAGGCTGGGCCGCCAGTCTTTTCTGCGGCCAGCGATAGGCTGAGCGAAGCGGAGGTCATTCAGCGAGCGCGCGAAGGTGATCGGACGGCGTTTGAATACCTTTATCGGTTGCATAGCCGACGTGTATATGCGGTATGCCTACGCATGGTAGCAGACCCGACCGAAGCAGAAGATCTGACTCAAGAGGCTTTCTTAGTCCTGTTTCGCAAAATTCACACGTTTCGTGGCGAATCGGCCTTCTCTACTTGGCTGCACAGACTGGCGGTTAACCTCGTGCTGATGCGCCTGCGCAAGAAGCCCTTGCCAACGGTCTCGATCGAAGCAGCTCCCGATCCAGAGGATGAGAACGGGTGGCCGAGCTTCGATATCGGGGCGCCTGACTTGTTGCTGGAAGGATCGATTGATCGAATAAATCTCGAACGCTGCATCGCGCAGTTGCCGGTGGGCTACCGCACAATGTTTGTCTTGCACGATATCCAAGGCTACGAACACCATGAGATCGCAAAGATATTGGGACGCTCGGTAGGTGATTCGAAGTCGCAATTACACAAGGCTCGCACGCGGCTGCGTGAACTGCTCCACGAACTTCAGCGTGAAAAGGCGCGCGACGAGCGCCTGGCGGCAGCTAAAATGCGTCGAAACGTCCATATTCCGCTCATTCTTACACACTTTTTACGTTCAACCGCGGAATAACGGGGAACCCCACAAGGTCCTAGCATTTTGTAAGAGGCTTTCCCTTCTACTTCCGGGACGTGGATCGAGGAGAAAGTTCAATCCTATCTTGGAGGTGGTACATACGATGACACATAAATGGCTTTCTGTTGCCATCTTACTCGTGGGTGTAATGGCCCTCGGTCTCGCCGGTGTTGCGCAGCAGTCGCCAACCGGAGCGCCCGCCGGCTTTGACACGCCGACACTGGCGCAAAACCCGGGATCGCAAAGCACCAGCAACGGAATCGCACAGCCGCCCGGCGTCACTTACGCACTGGACCAAACCCGTTTCGAGCAGGACCACGACGCCAGCACCGGGTTGGGCCCGGTATTCAATGCCAGGGCTTGCGCCGATTGCCATCAGAACCCCGTGAGCGGCGGATCGAGCCAGTTCACGGAGGTTCGCGCGGGCCACAAGGACGCCAACGGCAACTTCGCCGCTGCTACGGTGCTGATCAACGACGGCGCGGACACCATCGCCAACCGCTCCATCATCAATGACCGCGCACTGATTCCTCAAGCGCAGGAGCACGTACCCGATACCGAAAACATTCGAGCCCTACGCGCCGCCCTCAACACTTTAGGAGATGGATTTGTCGAGGCCATCGACGATAGCACCCTGCAGTCTATCGCGCAGCGCCAGATCGAAGTCAGCGAAGGCCGAATTCATGGTGAAGCCGTCGAAGTTCCTGTTCTGGAATCGCCCGGACAATCGCGTATCGGCCGTTTTGGCTGGAAGGATCAGCACAGCAGCTTGCTCTCCTTCATCGGCGACGCCTATCTGAATGAAATGGGAGTGACAAACCGTCTGCGTCCCAAAGATGTGACAACGGTCGGCAAAATCACGCCGGATCCGGAGGATACTCCGGATAATCTCGGCTTGGCCGACATCGACCACTTCGCTCAGTTCGTCCGCGGCACGAAGGTTCCGCCGCGCGACGCGGTTCTTTCCGCAACTGCGGCCGCCCAAGAAGGCCAAAGCTTGTTCGAGAGGATCGGCTGCGCGACCTGCCATGTCAGCACCATTGTCACCGCACCTGCAGGAACTGTCATCAACGGCGGAGCATTCACCGTACCAGAGGCCTTGGGGAATAAGATCATTCATCCTTACAGCGACTTCTTGCTCCACGACATTGAAACCGGCGACGGCATCGTCCAGAATCCTCCGCAAGATACGGCCAACAAATTGCGTACGGTGCCGCTGTGGGGACTCCGCATGCACCCTCGGCACATGCATGATCTCGCGTCCTTGACGTTAGAGAGCGCCATCGAACGCCACGGCGGCGAGGCTGAACACGTAAGGAATCGCTTCCGCGAACTCAGCCCCAAAGATAAGCAAGCCCTCTTTGCATTCCTGAATTCGTTGTAGAAGGCGCCGCTCAGCCAAATTTTGGGGCATCCCAGAAAAGCGGCAAGCGTGGCAAACGGCATGTCTGCCGCTTCTGCTGTTCCGCCGCGTTTAATGCAAAACCGGAATCTCTTCGTTCACGACCGCCACCATTTCTAGGCCCTAACCCACCCTGAGACCGAACCAATGCGGCAACCCTCGACGGCACAGGTCACTCAACCAGTGGGATGGAGGCCGGCGCTGAATCTTATCCCCAGATAATAACGTCCAACCTTGTAAACCGGATCGCACCACTACTTCTGGCTTGCGACTATTCGTCCAGAACATCTTCTTTCGCTTCCACAACACGTTTCTAGATAGTTTCCGGGTTTGCCGACCAGAGTTCACCGAGCAGGCTTGGGAAATCGACCTGTGCCATAACTTGATCTGCTCTACGATAGCAAGCCTTCGAGCCGACATCTCCACTAATCGCTGAAGGTGATCCGTTCACCAGACCGTTGCTTCGAGAAATCCGGACACCGTGCAACAGTGAGTTTCCAGGCATCAACTCTTCGAAGTCGCATGAAGAAACTTGAAGTGGCTCCCTTTAACGTCCAGCTCCGCCCGACGCAGCGGCATCCACCTGACGCTCGACCGTTAACAACAGTTACGCGGCTTGTAGTTTCCGCATCGCGTTCACAATGCGCATGAACGTGTATATCCTGTCCCAGTTGACAGTTTTCTTGGTTGACGTTGACGTCCTAGCTTTCTTCGCGGACGATGCGTGACTAGGTGTCCGCAACGTCGACTGGCAGACCCAGGGCAGGACCTGACGCGCTCCTCGGGGTTACGATTTCGCACTACCGCATCCTTGAGAAATTGGGCGGGGGTGGCATGGGAATTCGCAATCTCTAAAATCTTGATGCATGAAAACGGGCATACGGTTCCAGCGGTCGAAACGTTGGAGAAGTTTGCGCGTGCTTTGGAGGTTCCGATGTACGTTTTGTTCTATGACGGTGACGAGCCGAACAGCCGTTAACGTCCGATTTCTGCGACATTGTTAATAGGGCAGCGGTGTTTCCACTTTATTGACTTCGCTTCTAAGCCCCCCTACCATGTTCGACCGAGGCGGGAGCCCTCGCCATTTGCTCGGGAAGACCATCTCGCATTACCGCATCATTGAGAAGCTTGGCGGCGGTGGTATGGGTGTGGTCTACAAAGCCGAAGACACCCAACTGGAGCGCTTTGTCGCGCTAAAGTTCCTACCCGACGACCTCGCTCAAGACTCGCAAGCGCTGGAGCGCTTTCGACGTGAAGCCCGTGCTGCCTCTGCCCTGAATCATCCCGGTATCTGCACAATTTACGAGATCGGCAGTCATGAAGCCCAATCCTTCATCGCAATGGAGTTTCTCGACGGCACCACGCTGAAGCACCGGATTAGCCTTCGCCCTCTGGAAGTGGGCATGCTCCTTGGCATCGCCATCGAAATCGCCGATGCGCTCGAAGTGGCTCACTCCAAAGGCATCGTTCACCGCGACATTAAACCCGCGAACATATTCGTAGCGGACCGGAAACACGCGAAGATCCTCGATTTTGGATTGGCGAAAGTCACTGGAGAGCGCAGTAAGGTGCTGCAAGCGGCCGGGATCACAGCGGGACCCACAGTTGGGGTCAGCGCCGAGCACCTGACGTCGCCAGGGTCCGCACTGGGCACGGTGGCTTACATGAGCCCGGAGCAGGCGCTGGGCGAAGAATTGGATGGGCGCACTGACCTGTTCTCTTTCGGCGTCGTGCTGTACGAAATGTGTACCGGCCGGCTGCCATTTGAGGGCACAACGTCGGCGGCAATTTTCAATGCAATTCTCAACCATGTCCCGACGGCACCTGTCCAGCTAAACCCCGAGCTACCGCTAGAACTGGAACGCATCGTCAGTAAGGCATTAGAAAAGGACCGCGATCTGCGTTATCAGAGCGCGGCCGAAATGCGAGCTGATCTCAAGCGCCTGGACCGCGACCGACGTTCGTCATCGCGACAATCGGTCGCAGAGGCAGGAGCCGGCTCGGCAGCAGGTCCCTCTTCGGCAGTAGAGAGCGTCAAACCGTCCGCTCCCGTGGCTGGGAAAAGCATGCGCGTGCGATTGGTGGGCGGTGCCGCGCTGTTAGTATTCGTTGCAATTACACTCGTTGCTTTTTTTGTTGGTGAGCGAGCCGCGACGTCGCCCGTACCCACTTTTCGCGAACTGACATTTCGCCGGGGCGCTTTGCTGTCGGCCCGGTTTGCTCCCGACCCGCGCTCGGCGATCTACAGCGCCGCTTGGGAAAGCCTTCCGGAAACGGTCTTTATCAGCTCCCCAAATTCGACGGAATCCCGCGATTTTGGCCTGTCGGCGACAGAGGTGCTGGCGGTCTCGTCAGGCGGGCAAATGGCCGTATTGCGTCACTTTCGCCTCAGCGACAATCATTTCATGCACATTGGCACGCTGGCTCAGCTTTCAATCGGTGCGGATGCTCCCCGCGATCTGCTGGACAACGTCGAGGCTGCCGATTGGAATCCGGATGGCAACATGCTGACCGTTGTACACGTTGTGAGCGGCCAGAGCCGACTGGAGTACCCGATCGGCAAGGTACTGTACGAAACCGCCGGCTGGATCAGTAATGTGCGTTTCTCTGCCAAGGGCGATCGACTGGCGTTCATTGATCACAACCTGTTAGGCGACGACGGCGGGACGGTTAGTGTCGTGGATCTCAGCGGCAAGAAGTCCGATTTAACAGAGCGCTGGTCCAGCGCGTTCGGTTTGGCGTGGTCACCTTCAGGTGATGAGGTCTGGTTCACCGCAACCGCCACGGGATTCAGCCGTTCGCTGCGCGCCGTCAGTTTATCGGGCAAGCTCCGCGAATTGTTAAGCGCCCCCGGCACGCTCACGCTGCATGACACCGGCGCTGGCGGTCGCGCCCTAATCTCGCGTGATTCGATGCGCGCTGGTGCGATCGGCCTGGCTCCAGGAGAAAACGCAGAGCGCGACTTGAGCTGGCAAGACTGGACCGTTCCGAACGACATCTCCGACGATGGTAAAGTCGTTCTCTTCGTCGAGGCAGGCGAGGCGGGTGGTGGCGAGTATGCGGCGTTTACCCGGGAAACGAATGGTACGTCTGCCGTCCGTTTGGGCGAGGGATTACCGCTTGCCCTTTCGCCCGATGGCAAGTGGGCTCTTGTTCTGCGGCACGATATGTCTCCTCCAGATTTCGCACTGCTCCCCACCGGGGTGGGACAGCAGCGCACCTTTTCCACCGGCAATATCATTCCGAACTCTGGACAGTTCTTTGCCGATTCCAAGCGCGTGCTGATTAGCGGCCACGAACCCGGTCACGCCTCGCGAGTGTACGTTATGGACCTGGATGCTGGGCAACCTCGCGCTATAACTCCCGAAGGATTTCGTTTGGGGCCATACACGCACTCTGCTTCTCCTGACGGCAAGGTTATAGCCAGCGTCACAAGCGATGGGATCGCATTCGTTTCGGTAAACGGCGGCGAACCGCAACCGGTGCGCGGTTCGCAATCCGGTGATGTGCCTCTGCGCTGGGCCAAGGAAGCGAGCGTGTTGTTTATCGGAGACCGTGGCGAGACCGCCTGTCCAGTCTCGCGCCTCAACATCCAGACTGGCAGCAGGACGGCATGGAAGACGTTCAGCCCATCGGACGTGGCCGGTGTGGTTTCGGTCGCATGTCCTCGCATCTCGGCTGATGAACAGCACTATGTTTTTGGCTACGTCCGAAATCTTTCTGATTTGTTCCTGGTCACAAATCTGAAATAACCAAAACGCTGGAGCACCGCTCGGTCCAGGCGCGCACTCGACAGCCACATATAAGTTTCCGTTGCTGATCTGCTTTAGCTTATTGTCAGAAGCCACTTTTTCTGGACCGCAAGCACCTTCTGCGTCATACACCTATAATCATTCTGGATGGATGGTCGGCAAGCCGGAAGTAACGACCCAGTAGGCTGGTACTCGCAGGCTGCTTCGAGCCGGTTAACAACTAGGGCCGGAGTTCAGTCAGTCGTGGCGGGGACTTCCTGGCGGGGGCAACTGCGCCATTGCAGACTTCTCTAAGACCTAGATCAATGAGCTCCAATAGGATTGCGTGCGTACCGTTTTGTGCCCTATGCCGGGTCGGTAGGTGAACCCGTTAAGAAAATGCATCATCTGAGCATTCCCGGTAACTTGTTTAGGTTGGTTTGTCTACGATATGGTCTTCAGGGAATGCGCAACCTCTCCACCTGTGGTTCGCCAAAATCCTGGTCGGCTTTGAAATCAATAACATAGCGGCCGCCTCCTGCCTGTTCCTCGTTCAAGATTTCAAAACGCGGTTGAAATGAATAGCATGCGGAGTGGCCTGTAACATTGTTACGCGAACCGGAGTCAAGGCCTTGCGGAGTTTTGGCGAACAACAAGCCCCCTATGTCGGAACCATGGCTTTCCCCCAGACCGATGTGTCATTGTGCTTGAATCGGTCTGCGGAACTTATCGGTTGCTCTGCGTTTCGGCGGCACCAGCCCGAGTGACAGCGTACAATGTAAGCTCCACGCGGTTCGACACTCCCAACTTATCAAAGATCCGCAGCATGTAGTTCTTTACCGTGTGTTGGCTCAATCGAAGAGCTTCGGATATTTCACGATTGGAGCGGCCGTCCGCAACGAGCGCGACGACTTCCGTTTGCCGTTTCGAAAGGAGATTCTGCCCTTTGGCGTCGACAATGCGGGCGGACGCCGGCCGTTGTCCCGTGAGCGCGTCCAAAATGAAGCGGAGTTCGTGCTGTTTGATCCACACCTCGCCACGGCTGACGACGTAAATCGCTTTGCAGAGCGCTTCAAATGGCTCATCGCGGTTGAAGACGCCGTCGGCTCCGAAACGGAACGCATCGACGATGAGATTACGGTCGAACGAATTAGTGAGCAAGATCGCCCGGATAGCGGGGCGGTCGGCGCGGATACGGCGGAGCACGTCCAATCCGATCAACTCGCCGTCGCGCAAGCTGGCGCTAATCAGGGCGACGTCGGGCTCGCAATCGCGAAGCGAGTCCAGCACGCTGGCCGAATCTGTTGCGCACGCTACGATTTCGAAGCGATAACGGGAGCGCCTCAATCCCGTCGCCATAAGCTTGCAGCGCATTTTATCGGGGTCGGCAAGCAGAACCGTGTTGTGCTGTTTCCGTGCATGTATTTTCGAAGGTGCTCAATTCGGGAATCCAATTAATGCGAAAGTGCTGGGGAAGGAGAAAACGGATACTAAGCGCAAAGATTACTAGCCGCCCGTAGGTGTTGCAAGAAGAATCCAAGATCGCTCGACGTTATTTGCTTTTGCACGTCTGAGCTCATTGCACGCTACCGCGCAGAAAGCTTAGGCCGAGTCATGAACCGCACATTTGCTCCGGCGCGAAGGCTGTGTAAGTACTGCATAGGAAACGGAGTAACGATCTCTAGTCCACTTGCCGTAAGTGAATCGCCTTAAGGGAGCGTCGGGTATCTCTGGGAGTAATTTGGGCCTTTCCTAGGGGAGCAGTTCGGCTTCCACATTGCTGCTCTACGCGAACTTACGAGTCCAAGCATGACTTTCCTCTCCTTGCGAACTCTCTATTCAGAAACTATTCTGCGCATGCGGTCGAGAAAGCGTGCCGGGCGCTGTCGTACCTGGAGCATCGCGCGTCTCGAACACTGTGCGGTGTCCTCCGGTTCGTTCCGCCGTGAACTGCACAACCCGAAGCATTGTTTAGCTCAAGAGGCGCTGAAGGCTTTGTCGAGCACTAGCTCACAGGGCGAAGCTCTATTCCAAGACGGATGTTGACGCTGATGAGTATCGAGGGTTCGATCGCAATGCACAAGCAGGCTTCCATCGGATCGGGCAATTTCGAATGGTATGCGATTTACACCAAGCATCAACATGAGAAAACAGTTGCTCGAATGTTGACCTTGAAGGGCTTCGAAACGCTGCTTCCGTTGTATTCGAGTACTCGCGCCTGGAAAACGGGGAAGAAAGTTTTGAGGCTGCCTCTGTTTCCCTGCTACGTCTTCATACGCGGTGAACTGGAGCGGCGGTTGGACATAATGCGAACGCCCGGAATCCATGCGCTCGTATGCCAAGCAGGAAAGCCCTGCTCCATTCCGACCGCTGAAATGGATGCTATAAAAAAGGCGTTGACGAGCGGCTGCCACATCGAACCACATCCGCTTTTGAGATGCGGAGAATGGGTTCGAATTAAAGCTGGTCCGATGGTGGGAGTCGAAGGGAAGCTGATCCGAAAGAAAAATGTGTATCGGTTGATTATTTCCGTAAACATGCTTGGAAAAGCAGCTGCAGTCGAGATCGACGCTTTTGCCGTCGAGCGAATCAGCGGAAACTGCGCTGTGGACGTCGATGCCGATTGCCCGATTTGATCGTGCGCTGGTTGAATAGTTCGTAAGGAGGATCCGTTTTGCTGCTACGGAATGGAAGTCAAGGCTCAGAAATGACCGACCGCCGTCACGAGGCCAGACCCGCGCGGCTTTGGTTGACGGTCGACGCTCTGGCGTGGGTTGTGGTTGCGTGTTGTTTGGCCATGTGCTGCGCTCTCACTCCAATTCGCAGAATTTGTGCAGACGAAAAACAGAACGCGCTACCAGCAAAGTACCTTCTTGGACCAGGTGACGAACTTTCGATCCGCGGTGTTGGAATTGACGAGCTTGATAGCAAAGACACGAGACCATTCATCGCGGATGTAGGCGGCGACATCAATATGCCCCTGCTGGGCAAAGTGAAAGTCGCCGGTTTGACGGTGGAGCAACTGGAAGCCAAGTTGACCAAGGAGCTCAAGGTATACGTACGGGAGCCGCAGGTTGCAGTTACGGTCGTTGAGTATAGAAGTCAGCCCGTCTCTGTTTTGGGCTCTGTAAACACACCCGGCGTTATTTTTCTGACTGGTTCGAACACCCTCGAGCAAGTGTTGTCTAAAGCTGGGGGGCTTCGACTAGACGCGGGGAACACGATCTACGTAACGCGAAGATCGGCCGTAGGAACGATCCCGCTGGCGTCCGATGAGACGGATCCTTCGGGGGAATTCAATACTGCGAAGGTGGAAGTTAAGGATTTGCTCGACGCAAAAAATCCCGCAGACAACATCATTATTAGACCGACCGACGTAATCTCCATACCGAAGGCCGATCTCGTTTACGTTATGGGATCCGTGCGGAAGCCCGGCGGTTTCGCTCTGAACGAGAAACGGGACATAACCGTTTTGCAGGCGCTTTCCATGGCAGAGGGCCTGGAAAAAACTTCCGCGCCGAAGCGAGCGAGAATCATCCGAAGAAATCCGGACGGCTCGCGAATAGAGATCGCGGTGAACCTTTCCGCGGTTCTAAATGGAAAGTCCCGGGACGTCCCGCTGCTTGGCGACGACATTTTGTTCGTACCGAATAGCAGCACCAAAACAATAGCCTACCGTGGAATCGAAGCGGCCATTCAAACAGGAAGCGGCATTGCGATATTCCACTAAGCTGACGTTCCGATAGCCGAGCCCACCTCAAGGTAAACATGTCCGCGAAAACGCGAAAACAACTAACTGCGGCGAGGGAAAACGAACTTGTGCCGGCGCGACTTAACGGCGCACTGAGTGCGTACGGCTTCGATACGGTTACGGTTCCCGGACCATCTCAGAACCGAATGTTGCGTCGCTGGAAATCGATCGTGCTGCTTTCGGTTCTGGCCGGAGTCGCGCTCGGCTGTCTCATCACGGCGTTACAGCCATCCAGCTACGAAGCGCGTGCCTCCCTGGAAATACAGAGCCTGAACGGCAATTTCTTGAACATGAAACAAATTTTGCCGGTGGATGAGGCGGACGTCCCTGGAACGTTCGGCGACGTGCAGACGCAGACAAAGATTATTCAAAGCGAAAGCGTTCTGGATCCGGTGAGGTTTCAAATGCTCGAAGAAGCCGCTAAGGAGTTGGCCTCGCGCACTGACATCTCATGGCAAACGCACCCGTTCGCATTCCTGAATCAGCGCATCTCAGAGCTTTTGCACCGCGGCAATTCTCGTCTATCGGACAAACTGATTGAGTCAGAGGTGGCAAGACTTTTCAACTCGCTCAAGGTGCGGGCGCTGGGTCAGACCAGAATCATCGAATTGACGGCAGATTCCCATTATCCTCGCCTTGCCGCAGCCTTCTTAAGTCACATCTGCAATGAATATATTTCCAAGAACATGGACGCGCGGTGGGAAATGAGCCAGCGTACAAGCGAATCGCTGGCCCGGCTTTTGGAAGACGCTCGTTCAAAACTGCGGCAGTCCGAAACGGCCTTGCAAGACTATGCCAGCGCTTCCGGGCTGTTATTTAGTTCCGACAAGCAAAACGTGGCCAAGGAAAAGCTCAGCCAGTTACAGCACGAGTTTTCGCAAGCGCAGTCCACGCGGATTGCAGCGCAATCGCGCTTTGAAATCGCACGGAAGGATTTCACGAACGAAGGTCTGCCGGATACGATCGCCGACAGTCCAATCCGCGATTACAAAACTAAGCTTACCGAACTGAAGCGCGAGCGCGCGGAGGTGGCGGCAACGTATACACCTAGCTATGCGAAGGTTAAACGGCTGGATGCCGAGATTGCTTCCGTGCAGTCAGCCATTCTGGCGGAAGAGCAGCATGAGCTGCAACGCATGCGGAACGAATACAATGCTGCTGCGCGCCGGGAATCATTGTTGGCCGCGAGCTATCAAAAACAATCCCGCATCGTCTCGGAAACCGACAAGCGTGAGATTCAGTACAATATTCTCCGACGCGACGTCGAAGGCAATCAGCAGCTTTACGACGAAATGTTGAAGCAGGTGAAGCAGGCGACCATTTCCAGCGCCGTTCGTTCAAGCAACGTGCGTATTCTTGATCTCGCCAAACCTCCAAAACGTCCCCATGGTCCCATGCTGGTTCTCAATTGCGTTTGGGGAGTGGCGCTGTGCCTCGCTGCGGGAACGGCGATCGGTTTTGTGAAGGAACGCGTGGATTCCAGCATTAAAGAGCCGGGCGAGGGTCGATACTACCTGGGCCTACCGGAACTCGGAGCCTTGCTGCACGACCGAACTGGCCGCGGGCTCTTGCGCCTGACGAAACACAATCAGCCCATGGTATGTGGCGAACGAATTCTCGAGGATATTGGTTTTGCGCAGAAGTTCCGTAACCTATCGAGTCGACTCACTTCGCCGCAACTGCAGGGCCACGCGACAACGGAATCCTGCCGCGCCGTGGTCGCCTCTCTGCTGCTACCTGCGCGAAATGGAAGATTGCCGCGTTCGGTAGTGGTCACCAGCCCGGGACCACGCGAAGGCAAAAGCACAGTCGTCGCGAATGTCGGGCTAACTCTTGCCTCCACCGGCAGGCGGGTCTTGTTGGTGGATGGCGATCTGAAGCGCCCGCGACTCCATGCATTTTTCGGGCTGGACAATGACAAAGGTCTGAGCGATTTGCTTCAAGGACACCACAGTTCCGATCAGAACCCCATGAGCATGATTCAGAACACGGACGTCCAGCGGTTGTCTGTGCTCACTAGTGGTCCGGCGTTATCCCCCGACGCGAATTTTCTGCAGTCCCCCGATTTGCCCAATCTGCTCGCGAAATTAGAGGAGAAGTTTGATGTGGTTTTGATCGACACTCCTCCGGTGCTGCAGGTCGCGGACGCCAGGATACTCGGGCGGCTTGCAAACGGTGTGGTCCTGGTAGCTCGTGCGGGACAAACAGTCAGAGAAGCCGCCGGGGCTGCTTGCGACCGGCTGGTATCGGACAACGCGCGAATCCTTGGGATGATCCTCAATGACTTTAATCCACGGTCCAGTTCCTACGGGTATCTGGCCGATTACAACAGGGGGTACAGCGAAGCGTAAGCTAAGTAGATTCGCTTCCGCTGCGGAATTGAAATTATGAACTATAGTTCAGGGCTGAACTATGTGAGACGGCTCGCAAGACTGGATAGCCAAGCCTGGAGATATCTGCCCTATAAAGCAAAAATGAGATTGCTCGGGATTGATTTGTCTCCGGTAAACATTGATCAAAGTGGACTGCCTCATGAGCGTTTCCACATGCATAGTGACTCCGGCGGCCCAGATCTGAAACGGCTGCTGGATACGCTGCCCATCGAGCGGTCAGACGCGGTCATCGATATGGAATGCGGCAAAGGAGGCGCGATGCTGACTCTGGCCAAGTATCCCTTCGCGCGTATCGATGGTGTCGAAATCTCCGAATCGCTCACGCGTATCGCACGTCGAAACATCGAAAGGCTCAAGATCGCCAACGCTCACATTTTCTGTTCAGATGCAGCTGACTTTTCGGATCTGGATCGCTACACACACGTGTACATGTACAACCCTTTTCCTGAGCCGGTGATGAGATGCGTGTTGAGCAATATCAACGACTCACTTCTTCGAAAGGACCGAACTCTTACCTTGATCTACAGGAATCCCATTTTCAATGGCCTCCTCCTCGAGTACGGATTCGCTAAAATCCTGCACACCGAACAGCTGACGGACTACCCCGCGTTCGGCGTTTACCTGGCGGATGCCAGGACGGCAGAGTCCTGCGTACGTGGATTCACGAGTTTTCCCTTTTCAGGTCGAGGGAACGATTAGGCGGATTCCATGCGCTATCTGATCACATGGGGAGCCGGATTTCATCGCTTCCCATCTAGCCGAAGAACGTTTGAGGCGAGAAAACCAGGTCCTGGTCATCGATGATGAGGAAGTCGCTATTCTGGAGTTGGCACAACGCGTTAAGGACATCGCGAGGTCTGACTCTCCCATACATAAGGTTCCCTACGACCAGGCATATGAAGCTGGATTCGAAGACATGCACCGGCGCATCCCAAGTCTTGAGCGCATCCGGAAGCTGATCGGGTATCAACCGACTAAGACGCTCGACCAGATGCTCGAGGCAATCATTAAAGAGCGCGAGACCTGGATAAGGCCGGCCGCCGTTCGAACTCCTGCCTCCACACAACAAAGCGAGGTTCAGCCCGCCTCGTGATCGAAAGCGAGCCGCCCTTCGCATTAGGCTCATCCGCAGCAGGCGGGCATCTCTTTATGACTAACGACGCAGGTAATAGCACGTCTCAGCTTTCATTGACCCGCAATTTTATGTGGACTTTTGCAGGAAACGCCGTTTACGCACTATGCCAATGGGCTGCCGTCGTATGTCTGGCGAAACTTGGCAGCGCCGAGATGGTGGGAGAATTTGCACTGGCTCTTGCGATCGCTTTTCCCATTACATTTATAGCTAATCTTCAGCTACGCGTTTTGTTTGTGACCGATCACAGCACCCTTTATCCTTTTGGGCAAATACTGGGGCTGCGATTCGTCCTCGGTATGGTCGCGGTATGCGCGCTAGTAGCGACATGCAAAATCGCCGGGTACTCCAGGAACATCGCTCTGCTGATTCTGATGGTTGCTGCGGCCCAATTGACCGACTGCCTCAGCGAGAACTATTACGGGATATCGCAAAGATATGAGCGCATGGACCGAATCGCCCGGTCGCAAATACTGCGCAGTCTGCTCTCGGTTGTGTTTCTAGCCATCGCCGTCCACTACTGGGGCAATTTATTACTGGCCGCAGCAGGACTCGTGCTTGGGCGGGCGCTGATTCTCTTCGGATACGACGCTGCGAAGTCCACCTTCGCGCTCTCTGCGGCGGTTCCCACTCTCGCGGCCGGCGATGACACGCGTGCCACGGCAATACGCTTCGTCGATCGCATTCGACCCAGCTGGGATCTGCGTAATCAATTGCGCATGGCATGGATTGCCCTGCCGTTAGGCACCGCTTCCATGCTGATATCACTGAATGCAAACATGCCGCGATTCTTCATTCAACATTTTTTTGGGAGCCGGGACGTCGGGATCTACTCCGCGCTAAGTTACATACCTACGGGATGCATATTGACCGCCACCGCTCTCGGTCAAGCGGTTTTCGCGAGACTATCCAGATACTACGCGTTTGGCCAAAACCGCAGTTTCAACCTATTGATGATCAAAGCGGCGTGTTGTTGCGGTGCTGTTGGCGTAACCATGCTGCTTGTGAGCGCGATTGCGGGCCACCGCATGCTGATGATGTTGTACCGCCCCGAATACGCCGAGCACACCAGCTTGCTACTTTGGCTCGGCGCGGGTGCAACGGTCGGTTGCATGGCCGTTAGTCTGGGATGCACCATGACGGCAACCCTGCACTTTAAGGAACAAGTGCCATTGCTGCTGGTTGTGCTATTGAGTTCATTCGTGGCGTGCCTGTTTCTGATACCGCGATTTGGATTATTGGGGGGAGCCCTCGCGGCTCTAGTCTCGATGACCACGCAATTATTCGGCTCCGCATTCGTCATTTGCTACGCGATACGAAACCGTTCCAAGCAGCCAAGCTGTTCGCTACCCGCGGGCCTTCGGCCTGCTTTTGAAACTGATCCGGAAGGATAGTGCTCTTCGAGACCGAACACCGTATGCCGAACAAGATTCTTCATGTGGTTGGCCGTATGGACCGTGGCGGTGTGGAGACCTGGCTCATGCACACGCTCCGGAAGATCGACAGGCGCGAATTCGAATTTCATTTTTTGGTGCAGACCACACAGGAATCCGCCTACGACGCGGAGATTGGTGCGCTCGGAGGGAAAATCCATTGCGCGGGCAACCCGAAAAACCCTGTTGGTTTCGCCTTGCGTTTCAATGATGTCGTCAGGCGACATGGACCGTTCCTCGTCGTGCACAGCCACGTCTATTTTTACAGCGGATTCGTGTTGAAGCTGGCCTCAGAACAGGGCATACCGATTCGCATCGCGCACAGTCATACGGCCAGAAGGAGGCAATCCGGACAAATCACGCGTCTGGTCTATGAAAAGCTGATGAGGCACTGGTTACGCCGTTACGCAACGCATCGAATCGGAGCTTCCCGTCAAGCTGGTGAGGCGCTCTTCGGCTTGCCGTTTACTCTGATTTCGTACGGAATCGATTTTGCGCGGTTCAACGCAAGCAACATTCAATCTGATGGAGATGAATTGAAGCGGCGTTACCGCATCGCCGCCGTTCGCAAAGTCATTGGACACATCGGACGCTTTGTCCCGGAGAAAAATCATACATTTCTTGTTCACACGTTTCACGAGTTGGTGAAAACCGGAACAGATGCTCATCTGCTTTTGGTGGGCGCCGGTCCCTTGTTGCCAGAGATTCAGCAGCTGATTGCGTCTTTGGGATTAACGGACCGTTGTTGTTTTGCGGGCTCGCAATCGGATGTGGTCCCTTTTCTGCGTGCGATGGATCTCGTACTGCTGCCATCGCAATGGGAAGGGTTGGGAATCGTGGGCCTGGAAGCGCAGGCCGCCGGCGTTCCGCTGCTGGCATCAACTGGCGTTCCGACAGATGCGGATGTAATTCCCGAGCTCGTCGAGCACATTCCGCTGGACGGCGGGGCTGAGTTCTGGGCCGCGCAAATCCGGCGAAAGCTCGAGGAAAGAAGCGTCCGTCGGGGCGATGAACCGGCGCGGCTGGAGAGAAGTAAATTTGGGATCCAGTTGAACCTGGAATCGCTCTCAAGGGTTTATACGCATCCATCCGCCGATTTGGATCTAACGTCTCCCGAAGACAAACCAACGTGCGATGGATGGCAAGCTACGCTTTAGCGTCTGCAGAAATCCGGTGAGGATTCGATGATTATCTCTGAACGTTTGTCAATCCGTATCGCAGATTTGTACTTTGATGAGCCAAAACCCCCGTATGAGAATGTCGATCTCTTCCGATACAACCAGGTTTCCGCGCCCGTGCGGGGCGCCACGTGCACCCCGTTTGCGACAATCGTTCTGGACCTCTCCGCGTCGCCGGAGCAACTGCTCTCGAACACGAAGCGTAGTTCTCGCGAAAAGATCCGCCGGGCAGAACGAGAAGCGCGGGCCGGCCGGCTGCGGTACGAGTATTCCGCAAGGGGTACCTCGGAGTGGATAGCGCGGTTCACGGAGCATTTCGACCGATGCGCGGCCGTGAAGGCGTTACCGCACGCGAGCCGTTCCCGCCTGTCAATCCTGGCGCACAACCACGCGCTTGATATTTCCTTTGTGACAGACTCAGACGGGGAGATTCTCGCGGCTTCTTGCGCCGTACTCACTCCAAAACGTGTGCGCGGGCTGTATGCCGCCGCGTCTTTCCGGTTGACTTCAGACCAAACGAGACGCTCCTTGATTGGACGCGCGAATCGATACTTGTTTTGGCGCGATTGCTTGCGTTTCAAAGAATCAGGCGCGGAGTTTTTTGATTTCGGCGGCTATTATACCGGAAATACGGATACCGAAAAGTTAAAAATCAATATGTTCAAGGAGGGTTTCGGCGGCGAAGTGCGCAGGGAATTCAATTGTGAAGAATGCGTCACGCTCAAAGGGTCTTTAGCCCGATGGGCAATCGCCCTGCGAAACTCGTGGGTGTCGAGGAGGCATTCCGAACACAACGCAGAGGCGGCGAACTCGCAGGAGCTCATCCATGGCAGCAGAATACCTACTCAGGTTTGACGATATCTGTCCAACGATGAGTTGGCGCAATTGGGATCATATCGAAGCGATCCTCGTGCAACAGCAAATTCGCCCGATCCTGGCCGTCGTTCCCGACAATCAGGATCCCGAATTGAATATTTCTCGCCCCGACCCAACATTCTGGGAGCGCGTCCGCGGGTGGCAGAGGCGCGGCTGGACCATTGGGATGCACGGCTGGCAACACCGCTTTGTGACGAACAACGCGGGTATCGTCGGTGTCACTCCTCGCAGCGAATTCGCGGGCCTGCCGCGCAAGGTGCAACAGAGTAAGATCAGCGCCGCCGACGCTATATTCAATAGGGAAGGTATCCGGTCCCGCCTTTGGATTGCGCCCTCCCATTCCTTTGACGAATCGGTGCTAGAGGTTCTGAAGGAAATCGGCGTTCAATACATTTCCGACGGTTTCGCCATCTGGCCCTTCTCGGACTCACTCGGAATGATGTGGATTCCACAGCAGCTGTGGAGCTTTCGTTACCGGCCGTTCGGAACCTGGACGATTTGCTTTCATGTAAACCACTGGACAGATGCCGACGTCGCCGCGTTCGAATTCAGCGTTCACAAATACCGTGGACTGATTACCAGTTTCCCGGAAACTGTGGCCAAGTATCGCGAACGCAGAAAGACAGTGTGGGATTCATTCGCGGCTAGCGCTTACCGGTGTGCCTCCGCAGCCAAACATTCCATCTCCACCAAGACTCCCTATGCCGTACAAAATACAGCCGCAGGATCTCTCGACAGCTAATTTTCGTGTGACGAATCCGCCGGAATCGTTCAGCATGCCGGACTCGGTGCACCGGGCGACGTCTGATTCTACCATCTTCGCGTTTTTGGTTATTGCGGTTGTCGATGTGATTTTCGTGGCCTGCTCCGATCAATTCAGGCATTTGTTCGTGCTTCCAGTGTCGATGTGCGGCATCCTTATCGGCGCTGATGCGATCGACTGGTTTCGCGGGCGTCTCGGAACCTTCGATCCCGCCGGGCTGATCGGGGTTTTAGGATTTCATTTCTTCTATCTTACCCCGTTGCTTCATGTGTTCTGGGGGTATTGGATAGCGGACGTGGCGCCGCCACCCGACTGGCGTCGTTGGCTCGGATTCATGGCAATACTGAATGTAGTCGGCCTCGCCTTCTATCAAATTGCGCGAAGATTGCTGCCTTCGCACAAGCCGCCGACGATGGTTTGGCACGTCGATAAGCAGATATTTAATTGGTTTGTCCCCTTATGCGTGGCGGTCTCGCTTTGCGCTCAGGTTTGGGTGTATCGGCAGTTCGGCGGCATTACAGGATACATGCAAGCGCGCATGAATAATCCGCGAGCCTTCGAAGGGATGGGCTGGATTTTCATGATCTCCGAAAGTGCCCCTCTTCTGACCGCCTTCTTTCTCATCGTTCACGTCAAGAACAGGGGCATGAGTTGGCACAACATCGCCGCTGCCTTAGCTGCGTTGTTCGCCTTCCAAATGATTTTCGGCGGTCTTCGCGGCAGCCGCAGCGAAACAGTGCTGTTGTTGTTCTGGGTGGTGGGATGCATACATCTGATGATTCGACCTGTGCCTCGAAAACTGATTTTCCTCGGTTGCGCATTTGTTGCTCTCTTTTTGTACCTTTACGGCTTTTACAAAAACATGGGCACGGAAGCGTCACAAGTGCTTTCGGCGTCTTCGGATGAACGAAACGAAATGGCGGAAACGACCGGCCGCACTTGGAAGATGTTGGTGCTGGATGATTTGGGCCGGTGCGACGTGCAGGCTTTCATCTTGTTTCGGTTGAAGAATGACGCCAGCGACTTCACTTATGCAAACGGTCGAACCTATTTAGCGTCGCTTTCACTCCTCATACCGCATTGGATGTTGCCGGAGCGCCCGGAAACCGTGGAAAGAGAAGGAACGGAGATTCAGACCGGGCCCGGGGGATATTTTCGCAACATCTCGAGGTCTTCTCGAGTTTACGGTTTGGCTGGGGAAAGCATGCTGAATTATGGACTGCTCTCGGTACCCGTCGTCTACGGCCTCTTCGGTTTATTCCTCGCCTGGTTTCGCCGTTTTTCACAGACGCTTGCGCAACACGACACCAGGCTGCTGCTGATTCCGTTCGGCGTGTACATGTGTGTGACCGTGATGAGCGCTGATTCGGATAATTTGATTTATGGCCTTGCGAAGAATGGACTCATACCGATTCTTGTAGTCCTGGTCTGTTCGACAAGAATCTCGCTGTCGAAGTACAAAAGGAATAGGCCGCCAGTTGTCCCGGTGGGACGTCGTGCGCCTGCTCGAGCTTAGCGCGCCGAAGAAGATCCACAGCAAAAAACAACGCATGAACGTCTTGGTTACGACCGAAGAGCGATTCGCCCGTGGGCCGAATGGCAAAGTTTGGTCGGGTGGGTCCGGTTCGTATTCGTTCTGGACGCGCTATCTGGACGTCTTTGAGAGCGTGACGGTGCTCGCGCGCGTCGCAGACGAGACAATGATCTCGCGGTCCTGGAAGCAAGCGGACGGGCCCGGTGTCAGTTTTCATGCTCTTCCGTACGCGGTCGGCGCGGGTGGACACAGCCGGCAACTCTTTTCCATTCGCCGTGCCTTCCGCGATGCCTTGAATCGAACGGATGCCTTGATTGTCCGCGCGTTCTCCGCGATTGCACCTCACATTGAACGTCAGTTGCCTCCAGCACGACCGTTTGGCATGGAACTCGTGGGCGACCCTTACGAGGTCTTTGCACCGGGTTCAATGCAGCATCCGATGCGTCCGATTTTCCGTTGGTATTTCACCAGGCAGCTTCAGCGGCAGTGCCGGAAGGCCTGCGCCGTGGCGTATGTTACGCGTCATGTGCTGCAGCGGCGCTATCAATCCAATCCAAACGCATTTTCGACGGTCTACTCCAGCATACAATTAGGCGAAAACGCATTTTGCGACACCTCTCGAACATTTCGTTTTCCATTTCATACCATCCGCATTGTCAGCGTGGGCTCGCTTGAGCGGCCTTACAAAGGGTTCGACGTTCTAATCGATGCTCTCGCTGCGTACCGGCGGGCGCGCGGGTCGCTTGATCTCCAACTGAAGATCATCGGTGAGGGCCGGTGTCGCGCAGCGCTCGAACGGCGCGTCGGTCAATTGGGGCTGGGACAAAGCATCTCGTTTTTGGGTCAGCTTTCCAGCGGTGAGGCGGTTAGCGAAGAACTCGATCGTTCTGACCTTTTCGTCCTCGCTTCGCGCACGGAAGGGTTACCGCGGGCGATGATTGAAGCCATGGCGCGTGGATTGCCCTGTATCGGCACCAATGTAGGCGGCATTCCCGAACTTCTGGCGCAGGACGAAATCGTTCCTAGAGATGACGCACACGCGCTGGCGTGCCTGATCGAAGCTATGGTCACACACCCCGACCGCATGAACCGGCTGTCTGCCGAAAACCTTACAAAAGCGCGTGAGTATCACGATACCCGCTTAAGCAAACAGCGCAGACAATTTCTGAGCGTGTTGCGGGACAAAACCGAATTTTGGAATCATCGTTTGACCACGACAGGAACATTGAGAGTAAACGAGAACGGTGCGTCGGACCGTTTCTCTCCTCGACCGCCCGTATAGAACTCCCCGGCCCGAAATATGGTTTAGGCAATCAAGAATCCCATGATTTTTCTCGCTATTGCTGTAACTTCATTCGTCATGTGTGTTGGGCTTACATGGCTTGTTCGGCGTGTGGCTCTGCTGAACGGCTTGGTTTGTCATCCGGCGCTGGAACGTCACGTTCATTCGGTAGCGGTCCCCCGGCTCGGCGGTATCGCCATTTTCGCTACCGTGGCGGCGGTTCCCGTGACAGAGGAGTTGGTCGTCCACGGTGCTGGAGGATTCCAAGACTTCAACGTTCTTCACCTGCTTGCAATTTTGGGTGCGGGCGCAATTGTTTTCGGCATCGGATTACTCGATGACCTCCGCTCGGTCAGGCCTTATTCAAAAATTGCGGCGCAAGCGCTTGCGGGAATCGTTTTCTTTTACTTTACCGGGCACCGAATCTGGCATTTTCAGAGCTTCGGCGGGCACACAACGGTGGCGTCAGCGCTCAGCTTACTCGCCATAGTCGCCTGGATCATGCTCGTGAGCAACGCATTCAATCTCATCGACGGCTTGGATGGCCTGGCAGCCAGTTCTGCGCTTTGCTCGGCGGTGACTCTGTTTCTCGCGTCCATCTTTACACATCACGAATTTATCCCGGTCATCGCAAGTTCTCTGTGCGGGGCAATTATGGGGTTTCTCATCTTCAACTTTAATCCGGCGAGCATTTTCCTGGGAGACTGTGGGAGTTTGTTCCTGGGAGTAGTTCTTGCGGAATTGGGCCTTTCCGTACAGGCTGCACGACCTGTATCGCCCGGGCTTTTGCTGGCTCTTGCCTGTTTTACTTTGCCGCTCATTGATACAGCACTCGCCATTACTCGCCGCACACTGAATGGCCAACCGTTGTTTTCAGCAGACCGGGAACACATTCACCACAAGCTCCTTCAGCGTGGGCTCTCGCAACGGCAAATTGTTTTCTTGCTTTGCAGTGTTTCGGTACTCTGCAGTCTTTTGGCGTTTATTTTTGTTCGATCGGACGGCAGAACCAGGGTTGTCCTCGCCTGCATCGCCGGGCTTGCCTTGTTTGCCGCGCTTCGACGTCTTGGCTATCGCGAAGTGGATGAACTGCACAGAATTGCGCGAAGAGTCTTCACCCAAGGTCAAATCGTGCGAAACGACCTGGTCCTACGCAAAGCCACGGAACGCTTACAGCGCGAGCCCAGTCTTGATGGCGTCTGTCACACTCTAGTCTACGCATTCGAAGGCAGTGATTTCGACCGCTTCAAGTTGCAACTTGACGCGATTCCCCCGGATGCTGCTGGCCTGCGCTCTCCAAGTGATAGCGGTCAATTCGTGTTCGATTGGAGCCGCTCCAAGTGCTGTGACCTCGCTGAGGAACACTGGCGCATCCATCTCGAACTGCGTTCCAGCATCGGACGTTCCGGCGAGCTCACCATCGAGAGACTTTCGGCACGCAAGCCCTTGCTCGTAGATCTCGATCTGGTGACCAACGAATTGCGACGCGCTCTTTCGGAGGCCGTGGAGCGGGCGCGTTCCCGTTTCGAACCTCCGCGTCGAGCCCCTAACTGCTCTCCGAGCTGAAACGGGGGGCGCGACGGATTCGTCCCGCGAACACGTTTCCGCGCTATGGGTGTTTTTGTTTGGAGGTAAAACACAGGTATGAGTCCACAAGAAGTGTTGGATCAAACAGCGGTTCTCGACAATGACCACGCTCCGAGTCCGGCTACTGCGAAAACCAGACCAACCAAATTTCTCTTGATGGCCACGGCGCCACAAGCTGTCGTTCTGTTTCTGACGCGCCAGATCTCATTTCTTGTATCGAATGGGTTCGAAGTCCACACTATCGCGTCCCCTGGAATTGAAGATGTGCCGGGCCACACGACCTTGCCAAGTACGCATCATTCGCTGCCGATGAAACGCACCATTCATCCTCTGGCGGACCTTCGCGCACTTCTGAAGCTTTACCGTTTGATGCGACAACTCAAACCGGACATCCTGCAGACACACACTCCGAAAGCCGGACTGCTTGGCATGATTGCTGCCATGCTCGCACGGGTGCCAATTCGAATCTACACCGTGAACGGACTTCCGCTTCTCACGCAAAAAGGCGTCAGCCGCCTGCTGGTGGCCTTTACGGATTGGCTGGCCTGCAGCCTCGCGACCGAAGTGATTTGTCCCAGCCGGTGTCTTAGGCGATTCATCGTCAAAAACGGGTTTTGCCGTCGAGAGAAGGTGCGCACACTCGGCGATGGAGGCTTTCCAGGTGTTGATCCGGAGAAATACCATCCGGGCCGATACTTTGTGGGTGAACGCGTACGCATCCGCGAGCGATACGGAATTCCGCGAGATGCTCTGGTATTGGGTTTTGTAGGTCGCATCGTCCCAGACAAAGGGGTAGGCGAATTGGCTCGCGCCTGGAGTAAATTACGAGAAGAGTTTCCCCAGGCCTACCTCCTCCTATGTGGACATCTGGAAGACGTCCACCCCTTGCCGCGGGAAGTCATTGCGCAGTTGCAACGTGATCCTCGCGTCCGGTTTATTGGCTGGAGCACAGATTTGCCGCCGATTTATGCCGCCATCGACATCTGTGTTCTCCCATCCTACCGGGAAGCGATATCCGGTGTGGTTCTGGAAGCCGCGGCCATGGAGTTGCCGGTTGTGACCACACGTGTGCCGGGCTCCGTAGACGCCATCTGCAACGGCGTTACCGGATTATCTGTGCCGGCCAAAGACCCGGATGCTCTTGCGTGCGCTTTGCAAAAGCTGGCGAAAGACCCGGAACTGCGCCACCAAATGGGAAACGCCGCACGGCAGTTTGTGGCCCATCGCTTCAATCACCAGAAAATCTTTCAGAACCTTCTCAACGAATATCACCGGCTGATGCGGCGCCACTTGCCCATGGCACGAACGAATCCTTAATCCGGGGTATTGTTCAGGAATAGCTTCACGAGTTCGAGACCATGAAAAGATCGATCGCCATGGCCCTGACCGCAATTCATACGTTGGCCGCTTTTTTCTTTGCGGGCGTAACGTGTCTGGGCCAGGGTGCGCCGCTTCAATGGCCGGATTCGAATAAGTATTGGCGCGCGCTCATTAATGTCAACGATTACATCGAGAGCCGTCCTCCAGAATGGTTTACCCAGGACAAGCTCGTCACCGATTTCATGATTGTGAACGTGAAACCGGAAAACCTGGCTCAGGTACAGTCGAAATATACGCAGGTTCGCGGCCTGCTTCAATCTCGCGGCATGTACGTGGGCACCTACATTTCCGGGACGACGGTTTCTCCACAGTCGACCCGTAACACCTATCCTCCGAACGCAGTCTCCACGGAACAGATGCCGCGCGATGCCCGTTACGCAGGCACCTGGCCAGACCAGCCCAATCGAAAAATTATCGACGTAACCGACCCGAATACGCGGCACGCACTCGAGGCAAACATCGGTGAATTATGGACTGCTGTGCCGGCGCCTCTTCGGTTCGTGGATAACGCCGCGTTTCACCATGCGGTCGGAGGCACGCAGCCGTGGCGCGCGCATTGCGAACAACTCGCTGAACTGCGCGCGCTGGCCGAATCACAAGGCTCGCGTGTGATTTTCAACATCTCCCTGCACGTGGGAATGTTGTCCGACGAAGAGGCACGCGAACTCATCGATGCGGTGCGCGATAACGGGATTGCGCTCGAGATGCCATGGTCGCCCATCATTCAGTCCAATCCCGCCGCTACCGCAAAGGCGCAAGCTCGCTACCGCCAGCTTTTGGACAGTGGTATGGCGATTGTTCTCATCCCTGTAAACACGGACCAAGAGGCGTTAGCGCATTGGGTGCGAACCTGGAAAAAGCCCACCGATCATCTTTATATGAGCGGCATTTTCTGGAAAGCACCCGATACAGCTGCTTCGGTAGCCGTCCGCTGACCGGTTAAACGTCAATTGTTTCTCGTGCTATTCCCCGTTTCAAGCTCTCGCCTGATTCCACCCTCGCTATCCATCGGGAGGATAGAATGGTCTGACCTTCCGCGCCCTCGAAGGTACCCTAGACTCAAGTCCAGTAGCGGCAGTTCTATAACCGCCGATACAGTGTGTTTGCATCAACGGGGCTGATCATGTCAATCGGGCCATTTTCTGATTCTTCCACGCTCGTCTTCATTGTTTCCCGCGGATGTCGGAACGAAATCGCTGCTTATGTAATCGGGTTCATCTGCGACCGGCCCTCTCGCCTACGTGGTCGCTGAGGGCAAACAACAATTTGGCGCAAAAGGGGAGCGAGTAATGGACGCTAAACGATTGGTGTCGCTGATCGCGTTGTTTTTGGCGGCAGTCGCTCGATGAAATGGCATTGGCCGAGCAGGAAGACTTTGAAAAAGTTGATGAGGTCTACCGCTGGAAAAAAACACCATAGGTTCCACACTCGCAAAACTTAACGAGTGAGGCATCCCCCGTGTACCTGCCGTGTACCTCGATCCCCCACATCTACCCCATTTTGGCGTTTGTGGCGAGCGGTTCCAGCAGCTATCAATATTCCAAGTCGCAGACGCCACCTTCTATATATCCTCAGCTATATCCAACGACTCGTTGCTTCAAGCAGTTCCAGATTGCGCGAGATTGGAACACAAGGGACGAAAAATCAGGATTCTCAGGGTTTGTGACCACATTTGAACTGGACGGAAGTTATCTATCGAATTTTAAGCCACACACTGTAGGGTCCTCAGAGCATGTGGAATATTGGATTCCCGCCAAAGACCTGAGTTTATTCAACGGTGCCATCCGTGGCCTCATCCGTTTAGAACAGGGATTTTTCGGGACTCCTTTCACTGGTCATATCCCCGACGCCTTCGGCTTAAAGGGAAAAGATGCAGTCGCTCAATTCGTGGCGTTGTCCGAAAGCTGGGAGTACAGCACTTTCGATGTTGCGTATGAGATGTCAGCCAATCGAAAAACGGCAGATTGGCAAATGCGAGAAAAGCGGCCGCTCCGAGGACCGGTGCGCGAGGAAGCGGGGCCGACGCTCAAAAACTACATCACGCTCGCCGGGTTGCAGCGACTGAGAGACGAGCATCTGT
>Ga0210404_10000317_pt1 | contig 27622 bp, 16 predicted proteins | sample IncBWH28MmetaG_FD_155455 | JGI IMG/M metagenome (GOLD analysis project Ga0210404, IMG submission 155455) | Forest soil microbial communities from Barre Woods Harvard Forest LTER site, Petersham, Massachusetts, United States - Inc-BW-H-28-M | ecosystem: Environmental > Terrestrial > Soil >... | reverse complement strand
CCCACGGCAACTCTGAGCTTTCCAATTAGCCACTTTGGTGGGGGAGCTTCAAAATTTGGCAGATAAGGACCACCAATGAAATCCAAAAAGGGGTCGCGGAATGCTTGGTCAATCCTTGCGTACCAAGAATCGGAAACTTCCTCGTCGTCGTCGAGCATTGCTACCAGGTCACCATCCGTCAAAGCAATGCCGGTGTTCAGCGCAAAGCATTTACCGCGCCGGGGTTCATGGATGTAACGGACGGGAAGTTTCTGGACCAGCTCACGGGTATGATCTGTGGAATCGTTATCTACAACAGTCAGAGAGACATTTAGCTCTTGTGGTGGAAGGGTTCTGAGCAAACTATCCACGGTCTTAACCAGAAGGTTTGCGCGGTTGAAAGTAGGAATGAGGACGTCAAGCTTCATTTTGTGTCAGGGGCGAGATCCCGAGTGACCTGTCCTCTGGTACCTAATGATCGCGCGCCGGAAATCCAGAGCTTGGCGCGGCAATAATGTTGTTGCCCACCAAAACAGCCGCCTTGCAGTGATCTTGTATCGAAGTGCTTGCAAAAAATACTGTCGAGCATGGACGAAATCACGAATGTGCAGGAGCTCAAGCCCGTACTCGTCAAAGATTTTCAGCTCTTTATCGTGCAATTCCTGCGCTGACAAACTGAGCAGATGTGCAATCTTCTTCGCATTGGTAAGTTCTGCTGCTGCGAAGCGCAATATTTGCCGCGAAAGACTAGTGGCCCCAGGGGTATAGATGCAAAGTTCCTTGGGTGAACAGCGTATTTTCCAGTCGGCCGCTGCAATTCGCAACCATAGGTTGTAGTCTTCAACGCCGATGAGTGCCGGATCCTCATCGAAGCCGCCGACCTGGACGAAGACTTCCCGCCGGAGCAGGACCGACGAATTGAGGATACAGTTTCGGCGCCAGAGCTGTGTAAATGTGGTCTCAGGCGATATGCAATTGGGTCGTCCTCGAGCGCTTGAATGTATTAATGCGACGTCTGAATTGAGGAGTTTAATTTGTTCCTCAAGCTTGTCTGGTAGCCATGCATCGTCCGCGTCGAGCAGAGCAATCCAATCGCTTTGGGCGTGTTGAATGCCCAAATTTCGAGCAGAAGCGGGACCACCGTTTGCTTTTTTGAACGCTTTCACCGGCGCGCGAAAAGCTGAGGCGATTTTAAACGTATCGTCGCTTGATCCGTCATCGATGACTAGGATTTCAGTCGGCGCAACAGTCTGCGATAGCGCACTTTCAATTGCGCGGGAGAGAAATGGCTGCGCGTTATAGGCAGGAATAACAACGCTAATGGATACCGGCGTCATCGATATTCAGTCAACGGAGCCAACGAATTCGAACGATAACGTATACGAACGCCAGTGAGGCCAGACTGAGTTGCGCGGTGAGCCGATACAGCCGCCGCGAAGGGAAGGTAGGAACAAAACACCCCTCCGAGATTGCGACCAACCGCAGAACAGTCGCCATGCCCAGCAACAGAAACAGGGTGATCGTGTACGCTCTAGAGAGAAAAAACGCGGCGGTCAAATAGCCTACAAATGAAATCCTGAGCAGCGTTGCCCATTTGCGAAGCGTTTCACGCGTTTCGGGTTCTTTCGGCAACTCTTCCTGCTCCTCCGCGGCAACTGCGAGGGTGGCGACTGAGGGTTCGTATTCCGTGATTGCGAAGTGAGAAAGGGATGTAGGTCGGTTTACAAGGGGATCGGAAGAAGAATCCGACGATTGATCCGGCTGCGGTTCCAGGTTATTGCTTGCGATCGTTCCTAAATCCGACAAGCTAAAGACAATAAGCGCCAACCAGAAATAATATCCAAAGAGGCCCAGTTCGGCAGCACAATGGAGGAACGTGTTGTGCGCTTCCATGCCAGCATGCTCAACGAACTGGTGATAGCCCACACCGAACGCGGGTGACGAACGGAGCATCTCCAAACCTTGGGACCAAGCGTCAATTCGATCCGTGCCCGCCCCCATCGATACGTCACGACCCCCGGAGAAATTGAAAACATTCATGGCGACGAAGGCGAGAACAGCAAGGAAGGCCGCGCGTGTTCGACCAATTTTGTCCTTGAAAGCGAACAGGAGGACCGCAGTCAGGGCGACGATTCCTCCCCGAGAGTGTGTGAGAAATACCCCAAGGAGCAAAGCGGCAGCAGGTAATAGAACGCGCCAAGCATTGGTCAGGAAGCGCCCCGCTTGCCATCCCAGCCAGAGAAGTGGCCCAACCGTAATCAAAAATTGCGCCAAGTCATTCGGGTCGTTCAGAAACCCGAACGCGCGCATGCGGGGAAACCATACGGTATTGTCGTCATTCCACTGCGCCAGAATCATGGGATCATTTGGATCACCCCGAAGATAGGCAATGCCGCCCCAGATGACCAGATAAAGAGAGATGAGCAAGAGAACGGAAACCAACAATCGTAAGCGCGTGATGGCCCTAAAATTCGCCACGACTAGATAGAATACGATCGCACTCGGAATGAACTCGGCCAGCGCCGGCAGAATGCCGCCAAACCATCCAATCCACATAAAAGAAGCAATAAGTCCCAAAATTACGGCAAGGAGGAAGCCGGCTTGTGCAACAAAGAATGCACGCGCCTCGAGAACGGCCGGAAATGAAGCAAGGATTGCGGCCAGCGCCAACCAAAGCTGGATGCGAAAGGGCGCCAGAGCCGGCAGCGCTTCACCCGGTGAGAGAATCGCCAAAGCAATGTAAAGCAAGCTGATGAAAAAGCCCATGAATTGATAGCGAATTGTACCATTTCGCGCAGCCTGGACCGTATGGCGCCACGAACTCAGCACTCCTGAAGTGCCCAAAGCAGCCATGCCGCTATGCTAGTATTTCCGCATGAATTGGAGGATTAAGGGGCTCGTTCAGAAATCGCTGAGCATCATTCCGGGCGGGACCGTGATCAACGACGCTCTTCAAGTCAGTTTGGGCGGTCTGCGGGATTTCGCCTCAAATGTCGACGACAAAGTCGTGAATGATTGGGCCGTTCTCGTGTCGCATACGCGAGAGATTGGTCACAGCGTAGCGGGGCAGGAGTATGTGGAGGTTGGGACGGGATGGTTCCCAACACTACCGGTTTGCTATTCGCTGGCCGGAGTTAGAAGCTGTAAGACGTTCGACATCGTTCGACACCTAGATGAGAAGCTCACGTTCCAAATGCTTGGGCGTTTGCATAAACACCTGCAGCTCATCTCCGATGCTTCAGGAAGAAGCATGGCGGATGTGGCCTCCCACTACGAGAAGCTGCTGCAATGTCGGTCGGTTCCTCAGTTGCTTGATGCCGCGCGAATCGAATATATCGCCCCAGGTGATGCTGCCCATTCGGGTCTTCCGGATTGCAGCGTTGATGTTATGTATTCAAACAGTGTCCTAGAGCACGTCCCTGAAGAGATGATCTCGAAGATCATGGCGGAAAGTCGGCGCATACTCAGGCCTGGCGGGCTATCGATACATAGTGCTAACTGCGGAGATCACTATGCGTACTTCGATTCAAACATTTCCTTTATCAATTATCTGCAATACTCTGAGCAAAACTGGAAGCTGTGGAATAACTCTCTGCTATATCAAAATAGATTGCGGCCTCAGGACTTTGCCGAAATAGTTGAGCAAGCAGGTCTGAAAGTCATTCTTTATAAGTACAAGCCAAAGCCGCAGCTCCTGCAACGGTTGACGAATATGGCGATTGCTCCCGAGTTTCAGAAGTACCCGCCTGAACAGCTTGCGAGCACCTCGGTGGACATAGTTGGACAACGGTCGGCGGATTAACGTGGCGCTTAGAAACCCCTCAAGCGTTTGTAAACGCTCATGAGATCCCTGCTGCTTATTGCAGCTCAAATCCTAATTTTAATCGCGATAGGGGGTTGGTTGCGGCGCCATGGCCAAGCTGAGCCAAGCGTCTCTGTGGAAGCTTCTCTTGAAGGGACGTCCCAGCAGCCGGTATCCAAAGGCCATCCTCGCCTTTGGTGGGATGAAACTCGCCTGCGGCAAGCAAAAGCGTGGTACGCCAAGAACCGGCCGAAAGCGCAAAGAGACGATGTGCGTGATATGGCTTTTCGTTTCCTAATGGGCGCGGATCCTCACGGATGCGAGCAGTCGATAAAGTGGCTGATGGACTTTACGATCAGTTCTGATGAGCTTTCTCACGTGGCGTCCGACCAAGCGCGCTGGCATGGCGAGGACGCCATCCTCGTCTATGACTGGTGTTACGAGGAAATGACGCAGGGGCAGCGCCTCACTGTCTTGCAACGCTGGAACGGGTATCTGGCAGAGCTCATGTCTAAAGGTTGGGGTGGCCCCGGGATGCCACAGAGCAATTACTTCTGGGGATATCTGCGGAATGAACTTGAGTGGGGGATTACCACCAGTGGCGATAATCCACTAGCCGCGCAATTCTTGAACGACGCCATGGTTACGCGCTGGCGGAACTCGTTCTTGCCGCAATCAGCGCGCGCTGGTCGAGGCGGAGTGCCACAGGAAGGAAGCCAGTATGGCGGGTACTTGCTCAGCTATCCTTCGGTTCCTTTCGTGTCGCGCAGTCTCCAGGGACAGGACCTCTATAATGAATCGGATTTTTTTAAGGCCTCCGTGTTGTATCTGATTTACAGCACAACACCGGCTCGAACCACGCTACATGGAACCAACTCGCAGTATTACGAGATATTTCCTTTCAATGATGACGAGAGGTTCAAAAATGGCGGCTCGGCGCTCGGTCCTTACTACGCCGACTTCATGACTGTCGCGGCAAATTATTGGGCGAAAGTGCCGATTGGGAGATACGCAAGGGGCTGGCTGAACATGACCGGCGCTACTCCAAGCGCGTACATAAAATCGGTTGACTCGGAGAGTCCCTCCACAAGCTTCGCTTCGTTGCCGCTTGACTACTATGCTCCCGGTCCTCGTTACTTCTATGGGCGCTCGGCCTGGACTCCAGAAGCGACCACGTTCCATTTACAGCTGGGAGATCTAAAAGGTGTAGGTCACACGCATCTGGATTATGGCAATTGGCAAATATGGAGGAGTGGACGCTGGCTTTCCCGGGAAAGTACCGGCTACAGCGACACAATCGTGGGCTATGGCCGTCGGGGAACGGCCTCAACCACGGATACCATCGCGCATAATGCAGTGCTCGTGAATGGGGCTGGAATTGGAGTCGGCGAACGCAATGGATCACCGATCGTGACGCGCCTGGAAAGCCGTCCCGAATACTCTTTCGCGGCGGTCGACCTGAGCCCTGCCTACCGCAACAATGTCTGCTGCCCCGGGCATCCTGAGCGCGACAATGCTGCCATCAAGCATCTAGAACGCGAATACGTGTTCATCCGACGACTCGAAACGATGGTGATCTTCGACCGCATACTGGCGACCGACGCCGGCGGCATTTCAGCCGACAATGCTGTAAAAACATTTTTGGCTCATTTTGAGCAGGAACCGACAATTGAGGACGCTAATCACGTCACCGCGGCCAACGGACCCCAGACCTTACGGCTGACGACACTCGTCCCCGCACGCGCGCGTTATCAGGTCGTTCAAGAGGGTGGAGTCGGACAGTATCGCTTGGAGGTCAACGATTCTGGCTCCGCACAGAGTTATTTCTTGCATGTATTACAGGCTCGGGACAAAACGAAGGCCAATCTGACTGCGTCGGTGGACGAAAACAAGAACTCCTATACCGTAACCCTCGGAGATCCAATGCATGGGCCGGTTACGCTGATATTTAACAAAGGTGCGACTTCTTCCGGCGGCAGTATCACGATGGACCGCCGGGAAATGCCGCTGAATGCTCACGTGCAGGACATCACGGTTACGGATGAAGGACCAGTCTGGAAATAGGTGCAGGAGCTGAAGGAAGATGCGGAATCGTGAACGGGCTCAGCCGCGGGTGCAATGCGCATAGTACAAGTTTTGAACACGTTGGAGATTGGCGGTGCAGAGCGGATGGCTCTGAATCTCGCCGTGGCTTTATTGGACGCCGGACATGAGCCATCGTTCTACTGCATATCGGGGGAAGGGGAGCTGGCGTCGGAGGCGCGTCAAAGCGGCATAGCTGTCAAAAATTTTGCCAAGGCTCCGGGCCTTTCGTTTGCGACGGTCGTAGCGATGGCGCGATCACTGATGCGCGATCGGCCCGACGTAGTGCTCAGTCACAATCCTGGGGCCCACTACTACGCAGTGGTTGCTGCGTTCCTGGCACGCGTACCTGTGGTGGTGAACACGCGTCACAGTCCGATCTCGCCGCGCGGTTCGGAATACCGAGAAGAGTATTTCAAATGGCTATTGCCGATCACAGACCAAGTCGTCTTCGTATCCGAGCAGGCAAGGAAGGTCATTGAGGGTAGCTGGAGAAATACTCGGTCTCGGCGAAAAGTTCGCGTCATTCCAAACGGCATCCCATTGAGCAAATTCCGTTCTCATCCAGCGCATCCCGGCTCGCAATATCCGACGATTACTTTCGGGGCTGTGGGTCGAATGGCCACGGTCAAGGGTTACGACATTCTGCTGCAAGCCTTCCGGAGTGTTGCCGGCAAGATACCTGACGCGCAACTGCGAATCGTCGGCGATGGACCGCAACGAGAGTCCTTGCAGCGCCAATGCTTGGAATTGGCGCTTTCCGAAAAGGTGTCGATTGAGCCGGCAACGACGGACGTCGCGAGCGTACTCAGCGAACTCGACGTGTTCGTTGTCTCATCGTTGAGCGAAGGATTGCCCCTGGTGGTTCTGGAGGCAATGGCCGCCGGTCTGCCCATTGTCTCAACTCGGGTCGGCGGAATCCCGGAAGCTGTACCGGAAAAGCAGGTTGGATGGTTCTGCGCTCCCGGCGACGTCGATGCGTTGGCTGATCTTTTAGTGAAGGCCTACCAAAGCCCCGACCTCGAGACAAGAGGTCGTGAAGCGGCTCGCATAGCCTCCGAGCATTATGACAGTTCGAAGATGGCTGCCCGGTATTTGGAGTTATTTGTTTCTCTGCAGGGCGAGAAGCGCCCCCAATCGTCCAATCACGGAATGTAGTCTTTTAGCTGAACAACAAGGTGCTCAGCAAAATCAAGAGAGCGCTTTTCGGCATCAATCAAGGTCTCATTGTCGAGGAAAGGGGTGGTGATGCGAACTAGACCACCATCACTTCGGTTCATACGGATGGCATCGCGCACAAGATAGTATTTCGCCGAATATTCGCTGGCCACGATGCGATCGTGGGCTTGATACCAATAGAGGACCAGTTGTTTGTCACTGCCCTTTTGCACCACATAACGGTTCACTGAGAAGACTCTCCCCTTGGGCATTCGCAAATTTGAATAGGACGCCTCTGTAGCGACCCATCCGGATCCTGGCAAACAATTCTTGGGCGAGTGAATTGTTTCCCCGACACGCTGGCTTGCGAAATAACCTATGAAGGCTTGAACTGGAATAGCACTTTGTGCGTCTCCGATATACGTCCTGAACATGAAATCCCCATGGCCTAAGACTTCGAGTACTTCGGGCGCAATGGCCAGATCACGTCCGTTCCAAGCCCCCACAGTATGTGGCAGTTCACTGAGTTGGCGTCGCGGAACGATAACCTCGGCTCGGCCGCGAATCGCCAGTAACAGGCCAGTGCCCACCAGAAGGAGCGATACGAGGATAGTCTTCAGCCATAGTTGGCTCTGCGGATTCATATCTGCTGAGGACTCGACTTTCCGATCCTGCGCGCAATTGAGTCGCTCAAAATCAATAGTAAGATCGACGACAAGAAAACGACCAAGCCTGCAAAGGTATGAAAGAACCCTTCGGCTGTGGAGGGATCCCAGTAGTGGCCGAGCAGTCCGGTTATGGTGACTCGCAGACCGTTTGTCGCGATCGCAATTGGAATGGAGAGGGCGACCAGCGCCCAACGTCGGGCCACGGTTCGGCGTCTTAGGTAGCCGTAAAATACTGCCAGCGAAATCAGGGAGACAAGAGACCTAATTCCGCTGCACGCAGCTACGACTTCCAATGTCGTGGACGGCAGATGGAGAACATTCCCCTCTCGCAAAACCGGCACGCCGCAAATGGAAAGCAGTAAAGTCGCGCATTGGGACGCGAAAAGCTGCAGCGGCAGAGTAATTTGACTGAAAAGAATCGCCGGAATCGGAATGGCAAGAGCCAACAAGGCCCAAGGAAATAAGAGAGTCCGGAAGAACGCAAAGCCGAAGAACAGAAGGATGAGACCGGCCACCAGAATCAGGAAAGAGACACGCGCGACGAAAAGCTCCGCTCCGAAGGATCCTACGATGAGGAGCACCAGTGCCAACGCGGAAATTGGAAGGCCCCACCAAGAAGAGTGTAGCGGGATTCGCGCGAGCTTCTCTCGCAGTTCCCAAACTACAAAACCGGAAAAAATGGGAACAACAAATCCATGCGAATAGTTTGGATCATTCCACCAATCGTGTACCAGCTTCAGTAAGACGGGCGAGTACACGACCACCATCAGAAAGGTGGCTAGCAGGAAAGGGAATAGGGTTTGCCGATCGGCGACAGAGACATAAGCCGCCGCGACGCTCGAGGGTTTGTTGGCGCTAACCTCGCTCTTGTTGGCCATGGATTTCGCCTAACCGCGTGCAATTGGGATTCCAGGCTGCGCCGTGTAAACCGTTTGATTGCAGCGACAAAGGCTTTGTCCGCGCGTGCTTCGACTGCCATTGGGTGCCCATTCTTTGTAGGTCCGTTCTCCCTGAATCAGCTACCCCTTTAACCTATTGATAATACACGGCTTACAGTTAAGTCGTAACGATCCTGAGGAAGGCCACCGATTGTCCCATGAAGGGAAAATGCTTTCCTGAGAGGAGGGTTTGGAATGGCCGTTTCCCCTGAAAAAACCCTTGGCGATTGCGAATGTTGATGAAAGGGCGGGTTTTACGTTAACCCCAAGTGGCAACGAGCGTGCGAGGCCTGTAGCGCGAGAGGCAAACTGGTGCATTTTAGTTGGGGTGTGTGGTGATCGTACTACTGTTTTGGTGTGCTTTCGCCCTCATAGCTTATGCGTACCTGGGCTATCCGGTCCTCGTGTCTCTGTTGAGTCGCTACAGGGCCCGCCCGTGGGCCCAGAAATGTGTCTTCCCGAAAGTTAGCATCATTATGGCGGTGCACAATGGAGCGGCCACCCTCAAGGAAAAAATCGATCATTTGCTCGAACTAGACTATCCGACTGAACTTATCGAGTTGCTGGTGGTTTCGGACGGTTCGACCGATGGCACGAACGAGATTCTGGAGAAACTCACAAATCCCCGGGTACGAACCTGGATCCTCGAAGGTCACCGGGGCAAGGCGGTAGCCCTAAATCAAGCGATTCGACATGCCAACGGCGAAGTCCTGCTTTTTGTTGATATTCGTCCGCGACTTGAAAGACAGGCGCTAGCCAGCCTGATGCGCAATTTCTTCGACCCAAAGGTCGGCGCCGTCGGTGGAGAACTATTTCTTCGAGACGGGAATCACGATGCAAGCTCTGCGGCGGTCGGGAACCTCTACTGGCGGTATGAGCAGTGGATACGCACATGTGAGGCCAAGGTCGATTCGGCGATCGGTCTGTATGGGGGGTTCTATGCGGTCCGTCGAGCTCTGGCTACCGAATTACCAGCGGGTACGATTCTGGACGACATGTTACAACCGCTGAACGTCGTACGGCAGGGCTATCGGTGTGTTTTGGATCAAGGAGCTAAGGTTTGGGATACGTGGCCCAAGGCGGCCGGCGATGAATTTCGTCGCAAAGTGCGAACGCTTGCCGGCAATTTTCAGCTTCTTCAACTCGCTCCTTGGTTGCTGACGAGCCAGAATCGGGTCCGATTTCAACTGGTCTCTCACAAACTGTTGCGACTGCTTGTTCCCTTCGCTCTCATAACTACTTTAGTCACTTCCGGAATACTCGCTGCCCGGCCGTTCTACGCTGCTATGTTTGCGATACAGGCCCTCGCTTTTGTCTTGGGGTTGATAGGTCAGAAGGTCAGCTTGGGCTACTTACGCGGAATTAGTGGACCGGCCTCAGCCCTCTTGCTACTAAACGTTGCGGCCGTAGTGGGTCTGTATCGGTACATCACCAAGGGGAACGACCTATGGAGGATTTGGGTCAGCCCGGGTGCGAATGCGAATACGTCGGCGACGACGCCAAGCCGGGGTTCGCAATGAAAATCGCTGTAGTCACACAGATATTCCCTCTGCGAGAGCAGCCGTATCGAGGTCACTCGGTTTACCAAACCGTGCTGCGATTGAGCAAGTGGGCCAACGTAAGCGTTTATTCTCCTCAAGCTCAGTATCCGTCGTGGCTACTGCCGAAGAGCCGCACTTGGGCTAAGACGGACTTGTCTTACTCACCAGGGCAAGTGGACGCGCATTATTTCTCTTATCCCGCTATACCGGTGCTGTCGCGACCGCTGAATGGCTTGGTCTGCGCTCACAAACTTGAACCACTCTTGAGGCAAAACCCACCCGACGTAATCCTGAATTATTGGGTGTACCCCGATGGTTTCGCCGCCATGCACGTCGGACGCAAGTTAGGCATTCCGGTGGTCGTGAAGGCTATCGGCTCGGATTTGAATCAAGCGCATGATCCAATTTCATCGGTTCTCATCAAGTACGTGCTTCGGCGAGCCGATCGAGTGCTTACCGTAAGCGATCATTTGCGGCGCAAAGTCATCGGCGATGGTATTACCCCGACAAAAGTAATCGCCATTCCGAATGGATGCGATACCGCCGTGTTCTGCGATTCCGATCGACAAAAAGCTCGCCAGGAACTCGGAATCGCTCCTGAATCAGACCTCGTTTTGTATGTCGGACGCTCCGATGTCGCCAAGGGACTGCGAGAGCTGCTGGAGGCAGCCGCATCCTTGTCCCGAGAGAATCCGCGGTTCCAACTGGCAATGGTGGGTGAGGGACCGGCAAGTGAGGAACTGAGGCAATTGGCGCAGGCCCTCGGAGTGACCGATCGCGTGCTGTTTGTTCCTGCATGCCGATCTCACGAAGTAGCGAGATGGATGACGGCGGCGACGCTCTGTACATTGCCTAGCTACCGGGAGGGGTGTCCCAACGTAATCCTGGAGGCTTTGTCGTGCGGCCGACCCGTGGTAGCAACGACTGTCGGGGGCATTCCAGAGCTTGTATCCGATCTCTGCGCCATTCTCGTGCCACCAAAGGATCCAGTGGCTCTCACTGACGGGATCCGAGATGCTCTTAAACGTAGATGGGATTCGGTGGAGATAGCAAGGCGTATGCGCCGTGGTTGGGAAGAGGTGGCGCGAGAGACGTTCGATGTTTGTGCGTCAGCCGTGCGGGAGGCGGGTTCACGTGGCGTCACCGCAATGGTAAAGCCCCGCGTGGCGGAACATGGTTAAGCTTCCCAGAAACGCAGAGATCTGGCTGGCGCCATACATTGCCGATCGCCTGCGACATCGCACGACGAACGCAGTCCCGCTCCGACGCGTGTGGCTCGCGATTACTGACCATTGGGAACCATTCTGGCGTGGAGCGGACTTCACGCTTGCGAGCGCTCGTGTCAGGCGGTGGCAGGAGAAATGGCCCCGAATTGCTTCGCAATTGAAGGATTCGGCAGGTAATCACCCGAAGTACTCATTTTTTTATCCGGAGGAACAGTACCATCCGGAACTGATTTCGGTGTTAGCCGAAATGACTCGGGACGGCGTGGCTGATGTGGAGGTTCACATTCACCATGACGCTGATGGGCGCCCCGAGTTCATTCGCCGCATGAGAACGTTTTGCCGCCGGTTAAGCGAAGAGCATGGGCTATTGCGCACGGTTGACGGTCGCGTGGTTTTTGGATTCATTCATGGCAACTGGGCGCTGAACAACTCCCGCCCGGATGGTCGGTGGTGCGGTCTCAACGATGAAATCGCGATTCTGCGCGAGCTCGGCTGCTACGCGGACTTTACCATGCCTTCTGGCGCCTCGCCGACGCAAGCGAGAACACTCAATACGATCTATTGGTGCCGAGACGACGTCGCAAAGCCGAAGTCCTATGACACCGGAGAGGCAGCGATCCCCGGGGCCGGACTCAGATCTAAGTTGTTGATGATTCCCGGGCCGTTTGGACTGCGCTGGCGAGAGCGTCTGATTCCCCGAATGGAGACAGGCGAGCTGGCGGTCTATGATCCGCCATCGCCTTACCGTGTGCGTCGATGGTTTGATTTGGCGCCACGGCTGGGAGCCGATCTCTTTATCAAACTCTACTCGCACGGGACGCAGGAAGCGAACTCCGAGAGATTGCTGAATCAGGATCTGCTCAACGTCTACCGCTGGGTCAGTGCTACGGCGACTGAACTTCATGCTGACACTTTTTTTGTATCGGCGTGGCAGATGTTCCGCGCCGTTTCGGCCTTGTGCGAAGGCCGCGATCCTGTGCATGCGGCAATTGTGTCGAACACAGCGAGCGGGTTCGACAAGCAATCTGCCGAGATCTCCGTAAGTCACCGTTAGCGCCTGGAGGAGCGGTCTGAAACCAGTGGAGCAAAGAATGGAATTGCTCGAAGTCGACCTCACGCATGATGCTGATGGCGCCGCTTTGCGAGCCGAGGGAGATGTGCAACCGCGGAAGAGCATCGGGCCTAAAGAGCGCCCCTCGGCATGGCGACCGCGGCAGCTCGCGCGCCGCGCCATGACTAGATTGCTCCCTCGCCGCTTGTTTGTCGTCTGCGGCTCATCGCATTCCAGAAAGGTCTACTTCACGTTCGATGATGGTCCACATCCGGAACATACTCCCAGAGTTCTGGACGCACTTAAAGCAAATGATGTGAAGGCAACGTTCTTTGTTACGGGCAAACAGTGCCAGTCATACCCGGACTTGGTGCGACGAATTCGCGATGAAGGCCACTGCGTTGGTCATCATTCTTTCAGCCACTCAGAGCCAGCCCGTACGTCTGCGCGCCGCCTGATTGACGAAATACGAAAAACGGATGATGCACTTTTGCGCGCCAGCGATGGCTTAACTTCGAAATACTTCCGACCCCCTCATGGCAAACTCACGCCTGCAAAGCTATGGAGGATATGGCTAGAGGGGCATACCGTCGTGCTCTGGAATCGCGATTCGAAAGACTATGAAGCAACGTCTGCGGAGCAGCTCCGTGAATGGGCCTGCGCGAACCCGTTCGGAGGTGGAGATGTCGTGCTCATGCATGATACGAATCCACATACTGCTGAAGCCCTGTCCAGCATTATCGAAATGACCCGTAGCCGGAGACTTTATCCAGAAACAATCGCCGATCTTACTCGGCTAGCAGCAAAAGCACGCTCCTCTTCCTCATCCGCCGCCGATAATATCGTGTGCTTCGCCAAGGATTGGGAGGAATGCCCAACCAGCAACAACCACGTCATGCAGGAGCTGGCGAAGACGCGCCGTATCCTGTGGCTGAACTCAATTGCCACGAGGACGCCACGGCTTTCCAACACGCGCGACGTGAAGAAGATCTTCACAAAGCTCCGGAGTTTTTTAGCTGGCCCGAAAAGGATCAGCGAAAATATGTGGGTTTATACGCCACTCGTGTTACCGATGCCCCACAGCAAATTTGCCAAAAAGGTGAACGAACGGATTTTGCGGTTCACCCTTCGATGGCTGCGTCACAAATTAGGCATGAACGCATTTCAGCTTTGGAGCTTTCTCCCCAATGCCGCTGACTACGTGGGAAAGCTTGGCGAGGCGCTCGTTGTTTATTACTGCGTGGACGACTGGGCCAAGTTTAACTATCTAGATGGCGCCCGGATCGCGGAAGAAGAGCGCCGACTTGTAGCGAGCGCCGACCTCGTGTTCGCTAGTGCCCAAAGCCTTGTGAACGATCGTCGTTCGTTGAATGCTGAAACGCACTTGGCGAGACACGGCGTGGACCATGCACTCTTTGCGGCCGCGCTCGACGCCAAGACGTCAGCGCCCCCTGATGTAGCCGCTTTTCCGCGACCAATTCTCGGTTTCTTCGGAACAGTACAAGATTGGATTGATTTCCGGCTGGTCCGGTATCTGGCTGAACGGCATCCGGAGTGGTCGATCGTCTTCATAGGGCCCGTGCTAACGGACATTTCTATGCTCAGCGGCGTGGCCAACGTGCACTTCCTGGGACGCAGGCCACACGCCACTCTGCCGAACTATTGCAAGGCTTTTTCGGTCGGCATCATCCCGTACGTGGTCAATGATCGTATAGCCCATGTGAATCCACTCAAGATGCGGGAGTACCTTTCGGCAGGATTGCCGGTAGTGTCGGTAAAGCTGCCTGAGGTTCAGGAATACCGTCGCGTTTGCGCGATCGTAGAGACATCTGAACAGTTTGAGCAAGCGGTGGTACATGCTCTGACCACCGATTCACCGCAGTCGCGTCGCGAGCGAAGCGAGGCGATGCGCGGCGAAACATGGGAGCAGGCAACCGCGCAGCTAGCGGTGCGGATACATCACGCGCTTGAGCGCAAAGGAACCAGTAGATGAAATTGCGAGCCGCATTTGTAGGCACTGGATATATTTCTGACTATCATCTCGCCGCCTTGCGCCGGATGAAGAATGTTGAGCTGGTTGGCGTATTTGACGTCGACGAGGAGAAATGTCGAAAGTGGGCGGCATCCGCAAACACTAAAGCCTACTCTTCTCTCAACGCGTTGCGCGACGCGGGCGCGGATGTTGTTCACGTTCTGACACCACCTCATACTCACGCTCAAATCGCAATCGGGGCGCTTCGTCTCGGTTGCCATGTCTTTGTCGAAAAGCCTTTGGCTGTGGACATCGCCGAATGTGACGCCATTCTTGAAGCTGCCGAGCGGAGCGGCAAAAGAGTGTGTGTGAGTCACTCGCTCTTATTCGATCCACAGGTGCGTCGTGCGCTTGAGGCTGTGCGTGCCGGAAAACTTGGTCGCGTAGTCGCCGTCGATATCCTGCGAAGTTCGGTCTATCCACCCTATGGTGGCGGGCCTCTGCCGCCGCAATATCGAAGTGCCGGCTATCCTTTCCGCGACCTGGGCATCCACGCGCTCTACCTGTTTGAAGCTTTTCTTGGACAAATTGAAAGTGTCAGCGCCAATTGGGCATCGCTTGGAGGAGACCCGAACCTGGCGTTCGATGAATGGCGCGCAATGGTGCGCTGCAAGAACGGGCTGGGACAGTTTCAGCTTTCCTGGAACACGAAACCTCTGCAAAGCCAAATCATTATTCAAGGCACGAAAGGCGTGCTGAGAGTAGACCTGTTCCTAATGTCGCAAACTACGCGATCCGCCCTACCTCTCCCCAAGGCTGTGGAACGCGTGGTCAATGCTCTGTCGGATTCGGCTCCAATGTTGTTTGACGTTCCCAAGAATGCGGTGCGCTTTTTGAGGGGGAAAGCGCTGCCCTATCACGGTCTCCAGGACCTGATTCGCACGTTTTATGAGTCGCTCGCATCGGATCAAAGGGTCCCGGTGCCGCCGGAGGATGTTCGGTCCACCGTCTATTGGACTGAAAAAACAGCCCGCGCCGCGGATCTTCAGCATGAAGAGACGCTGCGTCGCCTGCCTGCTCCAAGCCGGCAGACTCAAGAGAGGACAGGACCGATTTTGGTCACCGGTGCGTCTGGAAGCTTGGGAGGCGCAGTTGCGAGGGCACTGCAGAGTACGGGACAACGGGTTCGACTTTTCGTAAGAAGACCACCCGCAACGCTACCGGAGAATGTGGAAGTCGTCTTGGGAAACCTTGGTGACCCAGAAGCCGTCTCGCGAGCCGTTCGCGGCGCGCAAGTTGTCATCCACGCTGGCGCGGCCATGAGCGGCTCGTGGACCGACCACGAATGCGCCACGGTTACCGGCACCAAGAACGTGCTGGAAGCCTGCCGCAAATACGGCGTACAGAAACTCGTTTACGTTAGTTCCATGTCGGTTTTGGACTGGGCGGGAGCGGAAGGGGACGAGCTCAACGAAGGTAGCCCTTTGGAGCCACGCTCCGAGGAGCGCGGCCACTACACTCGCGCGAAGCTGATGGCCGAAAAACTGGTCGTCGATGAGGCAGCGCGCCACAACATACCGACAGTCATTCTGCGGCCTGGCAAAATATTTGGCAAAGGTCAGCCACTGGTCTCGCCGGCGGTCGGTTGGAAAGTAAAAGGCCGCTGGATCATGCTTGGAGACGGCGAAGCGCAGATCCCATTCATCTACATCGACGACGTAGTAGATGCAGTCGTCTTGGCCACCCATTCTGACCTGGACAAAGCAGAAATTATTCAGGTTACCGACCCAGTACAAGTTACGCAGAATGACGTTCTGCAATTGTGGGAAGGCGAGCGAGTTCGTACGCTGCACATTCCCCGCTGGGTTGTTTTCTCCCTGGCTGCTATTTCAGGAACTTTATTCCGGTTGCTAGGCCGACAGTCGCCGATGAGCCCATATCGCATGAAGTCGGCGTTGGCCCGGCACACTTTTGATAGTGCCAATGGGAAGCTGCTGAACTGGCGGCCTCAAGTTGGCGTGCTGGAAGGTATCAGACGCGAGCTAGAGTCCACCCGGAGCGTGCCCAGCCCCGTCGTACAGCCGAGTAGCAGCCAGGTCACTGAGGCGGAAGCTGTTGTAGAAGCCGGGCAGCGGTGATGTCACTTTAGAGCCATGTGCCTGGGGTTCAGGTCCTTAGAATACGGAGGATTGGGTTTGCCTTCTGTGCGAAGTGGACTTGTTTTGCTGTTATGTGCTGAGCCCTTTCTTAACCGTCGGGAAGGCAGTGGATACGTGCTCCCTAGTTAATAGATTCTATTGGGCTTAGCTGATGGCCTTTGGCACGAGAGTTGCTCTCCAAAGCCACGGGTGGTTGTCTTATCGGACTCGTCTGTTTGAGGACTCACAAAGGAAACGTTGAGCGAAATGAAAAGAGTGTTTGACGAGCTGTTTCATCATCGGGATCTGCTTTACATGCTCACATGGAAGGAGATACGCATTCGCTACAAGCAGTCCTTAATGGGCTTCCTGTGGGCGCTCCTCATGCCACTACTGATCGTCGGGGCTGGCGTATTGATGAAGGAGGCATACGCCTTTGCTTCTCACGCTCGGGTCGACTGGGCGGACGTGATCGGCGTGGCGGTCAAAGCAGTGCTCTGGGCCTTCTTCGTGAGCGCCGTAAAGTTCGGCGCAAGCTCTTTGATCTCCAATGCCAACCTGGTAACAAAGATCTACTTTCCGAGGGAGATTCTTCCCCTAGCGAGTGTGTTCTCTAGCTTCTTTGACTTTCTTGTGGCGGCGATCTTTTTATCGGCAGTCATGGCTTTATCTCGCGTAGGCCTCTCCATACAGCTGCTCTGGGTTCCTGTCATCGTGCTTATTCTGCTGATGATTACCGCCGCTGTGACGATTGCGCTCTCATGCGCGAATCTGTTTTTCCGGGACGTGAAATACTTAGTGGATGTTGTGTTTGCGTATGGAATCTTGTTTACGCCCGTCCTTTACAGTGCCAAGGTTTTCGGTAAGTGGGCACCGGCTCTTTTGTTGAATCCGGTTGCTTCTGTGCTGGAATCTATCAACGATGTCGTGATCTTACGGCACGCCCCCAGTTTGTGGCTGGGTTATGCGGGGGGCTTCGCCGTCGTCGGTCTCGTTATCTCGTGTGTCTTCTTCAAGAAAGCTGAACCCTGGTTTGCACAGGAAATCTGAATGACCAATAGCGCGATAGTCTTTCAAAACGTGTGGAAGAAGTTTCGCCGAGGAGAACGCCACGATTCTTTGCGGGACTTGATCCCGGCTGCCGCGAAGCGATTATTCGCGGGCAAGAGCACGGAGCAACTCAGCTCAAAGGAGTTCTGGGTCCTCCGAGACATATCGTTCCAGTTGGAACGGGGCGAATCTATTGGTGTTATCGGTCCGAATGGGTCTGGCAAGAGTACCATCCTGAAGCTCCTCAGCAACATCCTCAAGCCCGACAAGGGGATCACGCGAGTGAATGGGCGCTCCGCCTCCTTGATTGAGCTTGGTGCCGGATTTCATCCCGATCTAACGGGCCGGGAGAACATCTACCTCAATGGCACTATCTTGGGCATGAAACGCGCCGAGATTAATGCGAAGTTCGACTCGATCGTGGACTTCTCCGAACTCCATCAATTTCTCGATACACCGGTGAAGCGCTATTCCTCAGGCATGTATGCGCGGCTGGGATTCGCCGTGGCGGCCCATGTTGAACCGGAAGTGCTCATCGTCGACGAGGTCTTGAGCGTCGGTGATTATCACTTCCAGGAAAAGTGCTTCGCGAAAATGAATGAGTTCACGAAAAACGGTACCACCTTGGTATTTGTCTCTCACAACCTCGCCGCGGTCAGCAGCCTGTGCCAGAGTGCTTTGCTCCTTAAGTGGGGAGAACAGGTGTATCAAGGCGACGTTCGCACGGCGGTTGCGAAGTATTGCGCCTTCTATCAAGAGGAAGTAATCAGCGAAGAAATTGAACTGCTAAGTGCATCTCTCACGGATGCGGATGGCCAGAGCCGCGAAGTCTTTGATCCAGGGGAGAGGGCGATATTCACAGTCACTATGCGAGCCCTTCAAGATGTCTCCAACGGCCATGCAGCCTTGCTGATCCACACGCCCGACGGACAACTTATCTTTGATACGCCGACCAGTTGGCACACAGACAAAACCGTGACGTTAAAAAAGGGCGAGACCGTGACGGCAACCTTCCGTGTCGACCTAAATTTGCAGAACGGCGTCTTTCTGTTGGGACTCACCGTTCGTGATGCATTCATCGATAGGAATTGGTACTCCAACCTAAAGGTTAAGCAGGTGGTTATGACCGGCAACCGGAAATCGAATGGAACGATGTTCTTGAATCCCGAAGCGGAACTCGTGTGCGAACGCGAGCAGATCGTCAATATGGGAACGACGGGATGAAAGCGGGTGGGGCACAACCGCGGATCTCAGTGATTATCAGCTCGCGTAATCGGGCTGCATCGCTATTGCGATGCCTGCAGTACTTCGATGCCGCTGCGATGCAACAGTGCAAGGCTGAGTTGGTGCTCGTGGACAACGGTTCGTCCGATGGGACTTTCGAGGTGATGTGCAATTTTCGTGATCATGTTGAGTTCCCGGTTGCCGTTGTTCGTGAGGAAAGGTGCGGTCTTTCAAACGCCAGGAATACTGGTATGGCTCTGTCGCGGGGCGAACTCATCGTCTTTACGGACGACGACTGTTATATTGCGCCCAATTTCTTGCAAACCGTTGAAAAAGTTTTTAGCACCCAAGCTATTGACTACTGCGGGGGACGGATACTCTTGTTTGATGAGTCCGACTCGCACTATGGGTGCGACCTCAACGCGACCTTCCATCCTATCCCGCCGCGCACCATCCTTGATCCGGGGGACATTCAAGGCGCCAATATGATTTTCCGCCGAGCCGTCATTGACCGTGTGGGAGGGTTCGACACACGGTTAGGAGCCGGCACTCCATTTCGCTGTGAAGATATTGATTATTGCACCCGCGCCTCCTGGGCTGGTTTTCTGGGCGCGCACTTCCCGGAACTTGTCGTGTACCACCATCACGGGCGCAAGCCGGGCAAAGACATAAGGGAACTGGAACGCGCAAATCAATATGCAGACGGAGCGTTCTATGCGAAGTGTTTTTTTTCCGGAATTCTAAGTGCAAAAGGTTGTCTCTGGATTCTGCGTGAACAACTCACAAGGATCTGGAATGAGTCCCGCGGTGCTCTTGCGTTTACGCTGCTTCTTGCAAAAGAACGCTTTCGCGGGAAGCGACCTAGCTCTGACGTGGCTGGAGCGGCAGCAAGAGAGCAAGTTTTGAGGTCGGAGCTTTCGTCCCCGTCTCCTTCTTCTCACACCTGACAACGGCCGAATCGAGAAACGTACTGCCAACGATTGCAATATTCCTGCACATTCGCGCCCGTTCGTCTCGATCTCTGTTCTTAGATCGTTAGTACGTAAGGACTTGCACGCGGGGCTTTGGTCGGCGGATTGCGAGTAAGGTTCCAGAATTCGATGCTGCGGTCTGAATGACATTAAAACTCGAAGGGGTTTATTAGCAAAATGACTTTGACGGATAGGCTCGTGCGACTGGTGTGGTTGTTCCTGGTGTTGCTCACCCCGTTTCAGGTTGCACGGTCTCAGGTCACCGTTCCCACGGAACGCTATGACAACAGCCGAACGGGAGCGAACCTGGGAGAAACGGTGCTAAACGCCGGCAACGTCAATGTCAATCAGTTTGGTAAACTCTGGAGCTACGCGGTAAGTGGCTCTGTACAGGCGCAGCCCCTCTACGTACCTGGCCTCAACATACCTGGCAAGGGAACGGCAAACGTACTCTACGTGGTCACGATGAACGACGTGGTGTACGCGTTTGACGCGGATCACGTCGCCACCGTGTGGACGCTTGATCTCACGAATCCCGCCGCTGGCGTTACGCCGGTCCCCATCGTCGATATCGTTAATTCCAATTCCCTGAACATCGTCGGAAATGTTGGAATCGAGAGTACGCCGGTCATCGACCTCAACACGAATACGATGTACCTGGTCGCTCGCACAAAAGAAAACGGAAGCTATTTTCAAAGGCTGCACGCATTGGATCTTTTGACTGGAGCTGAAAGAACCGGTAGCCCGGTTACCATCTCCGGGTCAGTTACAGGAACTGCTGGCACGAGCGGAGTGCTTACTTTTGATCCCAAAATCGAGCAACAGCGGGCCAGCTTAGCTTTAGCCGGCGGACAAGTCATCATTGCATGGTCTTCGCACGAAGACATAAACCCGTATCACGGGTGGATTATGGCTTACGATGCCAAGACTCTTGCACGGAGCGGTATCTTTTGCGTGTCACCCGATGGCGTTCAGGCAGGGGTGTGGCAGGCGGGCCGTGCTCCCGTGGTCGATGCAACTGGCAATGTCTATTTTCAAACGGGAAATGGTGACTGGAATGGCGCGCGAAACTTTGGGCAGAGCTTCCTAAAGTTTAGCTCTTCGGGTAACACCCTGGCACTGGCGGATTGGTTCACGCCAGACAATTGGTCGTCGCTGAATCCCACAGATCTCGATATCGGCTCTTCGGGGCCCATGATGGTTCCTGGCACCAACTTAATCATCGGTGGGGGCAAACAGTCGATTTTTTATCTGCTAGACAGCACGAACTTAGGTCACCAGACAGTTGGAAACACTCAAATCCCTCAATTACTTACGAATTCTGGTGGAGAAATTAAGGGCGGGCCGGTCTATTGGAACAGGACGGGTTCGACTTTGGGACCCTGGATGTATGTGTGGGCGGAAAATGATTACCTGAAGGCGTACCACTTCAATGGCAAGACTTTCGATACTAGCACTGTCTCTCAGAACACCTTTTTGACGCCGTCCGGGAACTCGGGTGGCGTGCTAACACTTTCTGCAAATGGCAGCACCACTGGAACCGGGATTGTGTGGTCGTCAATGCCATTCAACCAGGACGGCGATCACGGCACAGTGACAGGCGTATTGCGGGCATTCAATGCGGACGACCTAAGGACCGAACTGTGGGATTCGCAAATGAATTCCGCTCGTGATGGCGTGGGACTTTGGCCCAAATTCAGCCCCCCAACGGTGTCGAATGGCCGAGTCTACATGGCCACCTTCTCCAACGCCGTGAACGTGTATGGATTGTTGTCAGCTCCCCCGACCGACTTCACAATAACAACAAATGCGACAACCGTTGGCACGCCTCCCGGAAGCGGAACGAGCGCCACGGTAACTCTATCCGCAGTAAACGGATTTGCAGGCACCGTAAACCTAACGGTCAGTGGGCTCCCCACTGGTGCGACCGCCTCATTTGTGAGTAGCTCGCTGTCTGTTCCGGGAAGCACGACATTAAATGTGACGACCTCTCCTACCACACCAATGGGTCGTTATCCGCTCACCATCACCGGCGCCAGCGGCACTCTTTCGCACACCACAACCCTGTACCTTGTCGTCTCGACAGTCACGCCTGGATTAGGAGTTATTAGCATTGATTTGGTGGGTGGTGGCATCGCGATGGGAAGTGGTGAAACCGCCGGTGTGGTGCCGAGAAGCTTCTGGAATGAGGCAATAGGTGCCAGCAACGGAACCGCACCGTTGACGCTGATCGATGAGACGGGCACTACGACAAGCGCGACAGCGACCTGGAGCGATGCGCTGGGCACAATCTGGCAGCTGCCTATCGTGGACGCTCCTGGAAATACGCGCATGATGATCGGCTACCTGAACGGGAAGGGTGGCAATGCCACAGTTTCCGTCACAGGTTTGCCCGCCAATTCACTGGGTTACGACGTTTATGTATATGCCGACGGTGATAATGGAAGCGCGACTCGCACTGCTACCTACCAGATCAGTGGCAGCGGATTCACAACCACGAGCGCAAATGTAACCGACGCAGCCGGCGTGAATTTTTCGGGGAAGTTTGTACAAGCGAACAACTCCAACGGCAATTATGTGGTCTTCGCCATTCAGGGCACTGATTTTGTATTGACGGCGATTCCGGGCACAGCCTCCGACGGGAACCCCCGGGCACCGATTAACGGCTTGCAAATTGTCCCCAAGTCTCCCGATTTCACGTTGACGGCTTCAACTCCCACTAGTGTCGTTGTCGCGGCGGGGGGTTCCGCCAAATATACGCTCAATACAACGTCTCTTAACGGCTTCAGCGGCTCGGTAGCGCTGAGCGTAAGCGGCCTGCCAAGCGGGACGACTGGGACCTTCGCCAGCAGCTCGATCCCAGCGCCAGGCAGCACCACTCTCAACGTGACCACGGCCACGACCACGCCGCTGGGTTCCTATCCGCTGACCATCACCGGCACAAGTGGTTCTCTGTCGCACAGCACTAGTGTGACGCTTACGGTGTCGGCCGCTGCCCCTGGTCAAGGAGTGATCAGTATTGACCTGGTGGGAAGCGGCACAGCCATGGCCACTTCCGAAACGGCTGGTGTGGTACCGAAGAGCTTTTGGAATCAGGCTAACGGAGCAACCAATGGCACCACGGCTCTTTCTCTCGTAGACGAAACTGGTGCAAATAGCGGCGCGACAGCGACTTGGAGCGACGCGTTGGGCACAGTTTGGAAACTACCTGTCGTTGACGCTCCTGGAAATACCCGGATGATGATCGGTTACCTGAACGGGAAGGGTGGAAATGCTACGGTCGCCGTCACGGGTCTGCCCGCCAATCCCAATGGCTATGATGTTTACATCTACACGGACGGAGACAATGGCACTGCGACCCGCGCTGCCACCTACCAGATGAGCGGCAGCGGATTTACGACTAGTAGCGTCACGGTCACCGATGCCGCAGGCGTGAATTTCTCAGGTACCTTCGTGCAAGCCAGCAGTTCGAGCGGCAATGGCAATTATGTAGTGTTCACCATTCTGGGCACGGATTTCACCTTGACGGCGATTCCTGGCGCAGCCTCTGACAATAACCCCCGGGCGCCAGTCAACGGCTTACAGATCGTTCCTCGCTCGAGCCCACCCGTCGCTGACTTCACTCTCTCTGCGGCGGCGCCCACCTCAAAGACTGTGGTTCCTGGAGGAAGTGCCAGCTACAGCCTCAGTACGACAGCCATCAACGGGTTCAGCGGCTCGGTCGCGTTGAGTGTAAGCGGCTTACCTAGTGGTGCTACCGGAACTTTCACTCCCAGCTCGGTCTCCGTGCCGGGCAGCGCGACTCTCAATGTCACCACAGCCACGACCACGCCGCTGGGTTCCTATCCGCTGACCGTTACCGGTACGAGCGGTACTCTGTCACACAGCACTGGTGTGACGCTTGTCGTCTCGTCCGTAGCGCCTGGCCAGGGGGTGATCAGCATTGACTTGGTGGGGACCGGCACAGCCATGGCCAGTTCGGAAACGGCTGGTGTGGTGCCGAAGAGTTTCTGGAATCAAGCTTCAGGTGCTAGCAATGGAACCACACCATTGGCGCTGGTTGACGAAACTGGCTCGGCCACAACCGCGACAGCAACGTGGAGCGATCCGCTGGCCACAGTTTGGAAACTACCTATCACCGACGCTCCCGGAAATACCCGGATGATGATCGGCTACCTGAACGGGAAGAGTGGGAATGCTACGGTGGCCGTCACGGGTCTGCCCGCCAATTCCAATGGCTACGACGTTTACATCTACACGGACGGTGATAATGGCACCGCGACCCGCACTGCCACGTACCAGATGAGCGGCAGCGGATCTACGACTACCAGCGTCACGGTCACCGATGCACCAGGAGTCAATTTCTCAGGCACCTTTGTGCAAGCCAGCAATTCGAGGGGCAATGGCAATTATGTGGTGTTCACCATTCTGGGCACGGACTTCACCTTGACGGCGATTCCTGGCGCAGCCTCTGACAATAACCCCCGGGCACCGGTCAACGGCTTACAAATCGTTCCGCGCTCGAGCCCACCAGTTCCGGACTTTATCCTTTCCGCGGCAGCACCAACCGCGAGGGATGTCGTAGCCGGGGGGAGTGCCAGCTACACGTTCAACACAACAGCTATCAACGGATTCAGCGGTTCGGTGGCGTTGACCGTCAGCGGGGTACCAACCGGGGCGACTGCGACCTTCGCCAGCAGTTCGATCTCAGCGCCTGGCAGCACCACTCTTAGCGTGACCACGGCCACGACCACTCCCTTGGGTACCTACCCGCTGACGATCACGGGGACCAGCGGGACTCTGTCACATAGCGTTAGTGTGACTTTGGCGGTGTCCGCCCCAATTGCTCCAGGAGGTATCCAGATCCTGAGTCGTTCCTTCGATAACCACCGCACGGGGGCGAATCTATCTGAAACGCGGCTCAACACCAGCAACGTGAACGTCAACCAGTTCGGCAAACTATGGTCTTATTCCGTCAGCGGACAGGTGTATGCGCAGCCTTTGTACGTCCCCAATGTAACCATTCCTGGAAAGGGCACTTTCAACGTGCTCTATGTCGTAACAATGAATTACGTAGTCTACGCCTTTGATGCAGATCATAACGTGATGTTGTGGAGCGTCGATCTCACCAATCCCGCGGCCGGTATCACCCCGGTTCCTATCGTCGATATGTTCGGATCGAACACCGGCAATATCGTTGGAAACGTAGGTGTTGAAAGTACTCCGGCGATCGATCCAGCTACCAGTACGATGTTTTTGCTGGCACGCACCAAAGAGAACGGTAGCTATTTCCAAAAATTACATGCGCTGGACATTACCACTGGTGTGGAGAAGTTTGGTCAGCCAACGACAATCGCTGCTTCCGTTAATAAGACGGGCGGTGGCGTCCTTTCCTTCGATCCGAAGATACAGAACCAACGCGCGAGTCTTGCGATAGCAGGCGGCCAGGTTTTCATCGCCTGGGCCTCCCATTCGGATCGTCTCGCATATCACGGCTGGGTCATGTCCTATGACACCCAGACTTTGCAGCAAACAGGAGCATTCTCCACTTCGCCGGACGGCGCCATGGGGGGAATCTGGATGGCCGGTAGCGCCCCAGTTGTCGATGATGCCGGCAACGTCTATTACGAGGTGGGGAACGGAGACTGGAACGGAACTAGCAATTTCGGGGAGAGTTTCTTGAAATTCAGTTCTTCCAATCAGACCATGAACCTGGTTGATTGGTTTACTCCGGACAATTGGCAGTACCTGAATACGTACGACCTGGACCTAGGATCGACTGGCCCAATGCTGATTCCCGGCACTAACCTGCTTGTTGGCGGCGGAAAGCAATCGAAATTCTACCTGCTCAACACCGGAAGTTTGGGTCATGAAGTCACGGGTAACACACAGATCCCGCAGATACTTGTGAACTCGGGCAGCGAAATCAAGACCGGACCTGTCTACTGGAACCGCCAAGGCGGAGTGGGACCGTGGATGTATATCTGGGCAGAAGGCGATGTCGTGAAGGCGTACCACTTCAATGCCACCACTTTCGACACCGGTGTAGCTTCGCACGGCTCAATTCCGGCGCCGTCGGGCAACGCGGGAGGCGTGCTCACGTTGTCGGCGAACGGAAGCACCCCGGGATCGGGCATCGTTTGGGCGACAATCGCCACAGAGAACGCCGATGGGGGCACACACCCCGGGGTTATGAGAGCTTTCAACGCAGACAACTTGGGCGTGGAGCTGTGGGACTCAACCCAGAATTCGACAAGAGACAACTTGGGAGTCTGGGGCAAATACAACCCGCCGACGGTCGTCAACGGGAAGGTATACGTGGGAACCTTCTCCAATCAGGTCCTGGTTTACGGGCTACTGGTGGATGCTCCTCCGGACTTCACCTTGACGCCCGCGGCGCCTACCAAAGTCGGAGTTGCGCCGGGCAACAGCGCCACCTTCAACGTTGACGTCGCCGCAGTCGCCGGATTCACGGGTAACGTGAGCTTGACGGTGAGTGGACTGCCTAGTGGAGCGACCGGCTCGTTCTCGAGCCCTACGGTCGCTGTGCCTGCTAGGTCCACATTGAATGTGTCCACAAGCGCCGGCACTCCGCTGGGCACGTATCCTTTGACAATCACTGGAACGAGTGGATCTCTTGTCCACACAGCTGCCGTTACGATGGTGGTGACAACCGTGGCGTTAGGACAGGGAGTTATCAGTATCGATTTAGTTGGAACGGGTAACGCGATGGTCGATACGGAAGTGGCTGGCGTGGTGCCTCGAAGCGGCTGGAACCAGGCTACGGGGGCGAATAACGGCGCAGCCGCTCTTCCGCTGGTGGACGAGACTGCCACAAACACCGGAGCCACTGCTACCTGGAGTGATGCGCTAAACACAATTTGGCAGCTACCCATCACAGATGCACCGGGGAATACCCGGATGATGATCGGCTACCTGAACGGCAAAGGCGGCAATGCCATTGTCAATGTCACCGGCTTGCCCGGAAATCCGAACGGCTATGACGTGTACGTTTATACGGATGGTGACAACGGGAATGCTACTCGAACCGCTACCTATCAGATGAGTGGCAGCGGCTTCGCGACCATGAGTTTTTCCGTGAACGATGTGCCGGGAGCAAACTTCTCTGGCACGTTTGTCCAGGCGAACAACTCCGCGGGCAATTACGTTGTCTTCAAAATCCAGGGTACTGGCTTTACCTTGACAGGAATTCCGGGAACTGCGACAGACAATAATCCGCGAGCTCCTATTAACGGATTGCAGATCGTACCGCGTACAACGCCGTAATCAGGCGGGATCTCGAACGCAACATTAAGCACCTTGATCACCCGGAGCAGCGTCCAGGTGATCAAGGTGCGATATGACCTGAGACCGTGCGTGCGCTGTTACCGTTGCCTTCGGATGGATGAGTCGGAGTTAACAAGAAGAAGCTCTCCTCGCCGTGGTGCTCCCCCCACCCCACGATTTGCCCCTTGTTGTTAATCGCGGCTGCGCCTTCGAGAACCCAGCCAGAATCATCGGGAACGAGTGAATTCAGGTCTCGTGTTCCATTGACGGCATCCCAAATCAATGCCCGAAAGTGATCCTTGACGGGCCCAGCAGCGCCTACAATCTGTCCCAAATCGTTGAGTCCGGTGGCAACTCCTTTGCCAAGCGGTATTTTCGAAAGCGATGAGGAAGCTTGATGGTAGATCGAGTACCCGCTCGTCGTTTCCACCAATACATCGCCCGCCTTATTAATGGCTAATGCGGTGCTGAATCTCTCAGACGGCGCCAACCGAACAATGCCGTGTGTGCGATCCCACAAAAAGACTTCTATTCG
>Ga0210404_10000316_pt1 | contig 27625 bp, 19 predicted proteins | sample IncBWH28MmetaG_FD_155455 | JGI IMG/M metagenome (GOLD analysis project Ga0210404, IMG submission 155455) | Forest soil microbial communities from Barre Woods Harvard Forest LTER site, Petersham, Massachusetts, United States - Inc-BW-H-28-M | ecosystem: Environmental > Terrestrial > Soil >... | reverse complement strand
ACGTTTGCCGAATTACCACTGCAAACACTTCCTGCTGAAGTCGTGTAGAAATACTGCGTCGCCGAGTTTCCGGTTTCCGGCGTTGTAGCCGATGTGACGCGTCCCAGCCCGTCAAAAGCGTAACTCCTGGTCTGCGTTCCGTGCACGACCTGCAGCAGATTGTTTGCCACGTCATACAGGTAGCAGGTATTCGAGGTCAGGCTTCCGGACGAGTTCGGCTCGTCCACCTCGATGGTGCGACCGAATCCATCCGTCCATACTTCGCGGCCATTGCCAGCTTCGTCCACGAAAAGAGACGGATATCCGTTTTTCTGTGATCCGCACGCTTTGATGGCCGAGGAGCACTGATACGCGCTCGATTGGCACGCCTGCGAGCAGTACCACCGCAACTACCAGAGCTCCACTGCCCAAAAACGGTCTGTACCTAGCTTCTGCTAGTAGCTGAAAACACTGGGTAGTTCCGACGGCATTCTTGCCGTCCACAATTACTTTTTGAGGTGAGACCTGCCGCACTTTTGGGCAAGCGAATTGGCAACGATTCCTGCACGCCGCGGAATGGGGATTCTGGGCCGGGAGGGTTTTTGGGCACTCCTCCGGTTATCGGGAGTTAGATCGCTGCTGCCAGGGACCATTGCCGACTGCGACGAGGGCTGCGACTAAGTTCACAGCCTCCGTTTGAGCACCGCATACAGTTTACTTGCCGATTGAAGCCGTGCCGGTGCATTCCCAGTCAGAAGTACCGTCTGCATTGCGTGTTCCCTTGCAGCTGCCGAAGTCTGCCCGAAAAGTATTTGACAGGACCGACATTGTTAGAGATGTTCGACTACTACCCATGAACACCACACAAACCAAACCCACGGATCTCATTCCGGCTCTCGACTCTCTCTCCATTTCTTGCAGCTCCGCCGACGCTCTCATGAACGCCATCGTCGCTATGCTTCACGAAAGACTCACGCGCTACAATTGGGTCGGCTTTTACATGCTGGAAAAGGATGGCGATCGCGACGTTCTAGTTCTCGGCTCCTTCAAGGGAGCCATAACTCCTCATACCCGCATCCCTTTGAACCAAGGCATTTGCGGCGCCGCCGCTTCCACGGGAAAGACCGTCGTCGTCGACGACGTTAATTCCGATCCGCGCTATCTCGCCTGCTCTCTTGAAACCAAATCCGAAATCGTCGTCCCCGTTTGCGTTCACGGCAAAGTTGTCGGCGAGCTCGACATCGACTCGCACCTCGCCGCCGCATTCGGCCCCGGTGATCGCGCTCTCTGCGAACACGCCGCCGTCGTCCTCGGCCGATTCCTCGAGCGCACGCCTAGCTGAGGCAGGCGGAATCAGCAACTCCGCTCAGTTGACAGCAATGGATAGCTTACGAGTCGCGAGACATCGTCTAGACTACGGCGCGCTCGGATCATGACGATCCCACTCGGATTGGACTCTCGGCGGCCGCATTATGGTTTGCATCACGACGCAATACTGCTCCGTTTTTTCCCGCAATCCGCGCAATTGTTCCGGCGTCGCGTCCGGAGCCACCACGTCGAAATGTACTTGAATGCTCTCGAATCCGACAGGCACGTCTTTCGACAGTCCGAGCGTGCCGCGCAGATCCATGTTCCCCTCGACAGTCACCTCGATTCTTTGCGTGGGTATGCCCATGGCCGCGGCGACCATCTGACAAGTGATCTGCGCGCACGCGGCCAGCGCTCCCAGCAACAGGTCGCCCGAACAAGCGCCGCTGCCCGGCCCTCCGACTCCCTTGTGTGCCTCCGCGCTGTACATGGCACGCCCGATATCGACCGAGCAGGAGATCGGAACATCCGTCTGACCGCTCTTCGCTCGCAGAGTGATCTTCGAGGCATTTGAGTCGTTGCGATATCGCTCTTTCAGCGGCTTCTGAAGCGCTCGTAGATCCATGGTCACCTCATGACCCAATGTCCTGCCGATTTGCTTCCTACCTCACACCATCGGTCAACCCGCCTTGAAACTGCTTCCTCGGCATGCTAGCATTCGTGCCGATCGTTGCTGATTCGGGGTTCGCGCGTGCCCAAATTCGTCATCGAACGTGAAATCCCCGGTGCCGGAAACCTGACCGATGCTCAACTGCGCGAGGTTTCCCAAAAGTCGGTCGCCGTTCTCAGATCGATGGGTCCGGAGATCCAGTGGCTTCACAGCTACGTCACGGGCAACAAGGTGTATTGCGTTTACCTTGCTCTGGACGAAGCCGCGATCCAAGAACATGCCAAGCGCGTAGGCCTTCCTGCCAATCGCGTCTCCGCCGTGCGCCGCCTGATAGACCCTTCCACTGCTGAATAAGCTAACCTTGCGCGCTAACCCGAACTAGACGCCGTCTGGGGCTGCAGGACTTCCTCAATCGCTTTCTCGACCGGCATTGCCCAACCCTCTGACCATGCCGCCATGCGCGAGGTTTCGCTCAACGCTTGTCCCGCTGAATCCAGAATGGATTCGAGTTTGGCTTGCTCCGCGGGCGGACGAGGAGCGCCGATTCTCTGGCGCAGGGCGGCCGCCGTTCCCGCCAGTCGCAGCGAGCGCTTTGCTCCGAATTGCGCCGCCGCTAGGCACGCGAAACACTCCAACAGGCGCGCAATGCCGCGTTTATGCCCGAGCTCCTGAAAAATTCGAAGGCTCTCCTGGTACAAGGCCTGCGCCGTGGCGAAATCCCGCTGCTCCCTCGCCAAACTTCCCTGGTCGGCCAGCGTGCCGGCAATACCCCAGCGGTCGCCGATCTCACGGAAAATCGCCAGAGCTTTTTCGTACAATCCCCGCGCGGCTGCGGAATCGCCTTCTTCGCGCGCCGCATCTCCTTGGTGATTCAGCGCCCAGGCGACTCCCGTCCGATCTTCCAATCCTTCGAAAATCGAAAGACACTCGGCGTACAGAGCGCGCGCTCGGCGATAGTCGCCTTCCAGTTCGACGACGTTCGCCAGATTGCTCAAGGAACGCGCCACAGCCTTCTGGTCCCCCAATTCTCTCCACAGCGCCAGACTTTCCTCGAATAACGGATGCGCTGTTGCGGCGTCGCCGCGGTCCCGGGCGTTAACCCCCAGCGCGTTCAAACAGACCGCCGCGCCCGGCTTGTCGCCCAACTGGCGTGCGATATCCAGGCTTTCCTTCATGAGCGTTTCTGCCGCCGCGTAATCTCCTTGCTCGGCAGCCAGCACCCCCGCGGCCAATAGCACGCGTGCTCGTCCCTTGGTGGGGGCAGCTGCTGCCGGGATCTTTAGCAGTTTGCCGAGCCTGTCCCTGCCTTCCGCCAGGTATTCTCGAGACTCCCAGAAATGAAACAGCGCCCCCCCCAGTCGCAGGCCCCACTCCGCCTCTCCCGTCTCAGTCAGCCACTCGAGCGCAGCCCGAAAATTATCATGTTCCAGCGCGAAGCGTTCCAACCATTCCCTGCCTTCCGGACCGCTCTGCTCGTTGGACTCCTCTTCCGCCAGCACCAGGCAGTACGCTGCGTGGGCGCGCTTGGTCGCAGCTTCTTCTCCGCTTTCCTTTAGTTTTTCGCGCGTGTATTCCCGAATCGTTTCCAGCATCACGAACCGCGATTCATTGTTCGCCTGCTCCGTTTGCTGCATCAGGCTCTTGTCCACCATGGATTCCATGCCGTCGAGAAGGTCCAAATCGAGATCTCTCTTGGTATCGCAGACGGCCTCCACGCCTTCCAGCGTGCATCCGCCCACAAACGCCGATAACCTCCGGAAAAGTTTCTGCTCGGCGGCGCTCAGCAGGCCGTAGCTCCAATCGATGGTCGCGCGAAGCGTCTGCTGCCGCTGCGGCAGATCCCGTGCGCCGCCTGTTAGTAGCTGCAAGCAGCTTGCCAGCCGCGTGCGTATGGATGACGGTGAAAGCACCTTGATCCGCGCGGCTGCAAGCTCGATCGCCAGAGGCAAACCGTCCAGCCGCACGCAAATCTCGACCACCGCCGCCGCATTTCGATCGTCAAACTCGAAATCCGGCTTGGCTGCCACCGCGCGCTCCAGGAACAGGGCCACCGCCGGATATTTCGCCAACTCCTCGACGGGAGGCATGGACCGCAAATCCGGGACGCCCAGCGCCGAGACCGGAAATTCGTGCTCTCCATAAATGTGCAGCGCTGCGCGGCTCGTCACCATCATCTTGAGACAAGGTCCCGCCGCCAGCATTTCCGTGAGCACCGGCGCCGCCTGAATCAAATGCTCGAAATTGTCTAGGAGCAGCAGCATCGGCACGCGCAACGAATCCTGCAGAGCCCTCTTCAAGATTTCCAGAGGGAATTGCCCATTGGCGTCCCGGGTCTTCAATGTCTGAACGACAGCCGATGGGATCAACTCTGGATCACTCAGTGCCGAAAGCGGGATAAAGTGAATCCCGCCCGGAAAATCCTCCGACAGGCCGCGCGCCACCTCCACCGCAAGTCGCGTTTTGCCAATGCCGCCGGGGCCGGTAATCGTTACCAGTCGCACATCCGGACGCAGCAGCAGGGCTTTGGCGCCCGCTACTTCCTTTTCTCGCCCCACCAGTTTGGTCCGCGGCAGCGGAAGATTGATTGGGCACGGCTCCGTCGGCATCGACGCGGATTTTCCGGTTGCCTCACGCCGCACCTCGGCCACTGCCATGCTCGTGCGGGCCGCATCAAAGTCGCGCTTCAGCCGGGACAAATCCGTGCGAATTTCGGCGGCGCTCTGGTATCGCAGCCTCCGGTCCTTTTCCAGCGCCTTGTTGATGATCTCTTCGAATCCTGGCGATAGTTCGGGATTAAGTCGCACCGGCGGCACCGGCTTGCGATTCAGGATCGCTTCTATGATTGCGCCGAGTGTCTCGCCACGGAACGCCGCGGTACCCGTCGCCATCTCGTAGAGCACCACGCCGAACGAAAACAGGTCCGATCGTGCGTCCAGCTCTTCGCCGCGCAGCTGCTCGGGCGACATATAGAGGAACGTGCCGACCGCCGTTCCCCGTCGAGTCAGTTGATCTCGCTCGCTGGCCGTGGACAAGGCCGCAATGTCTGCGGGACCCCCGGCAAGCGCGAGCTTGGCCAGCCCAAAATCCAATATCTTCGCGTGGCCCCTGCCAGTGACAAAAATGTTCGCGGGCTTGATGTCTCGATGGATGATCGCCCTGGCGTGCGCGGCATCCAGCGCGTCGGCAATTTCGATTCCCCACTCCAGCGCTTGATCTGTTGGTAGCGCTCTGCCGCCGATGCAGTTCTTCAGGCTTTGGCCGTCTAGGACCTCCATCACAATGAAGTGCACTCCGTCTTGGTCCCCGATGTCGTGGATAGTGCAGATGTTGGGATGATTCAGCGACGCCAGCAGCCTGCCTTCGCGGTGGAAGCGAGACAGCTGCTCTGTATCAGCAAGATGGTCTACCGGCAAAACTTTGATCGCAACCTTCCGCCGGAGTTTGGAGTCGTGCGCCTGGTACACTTGTCCCATCCCGCCCGCGCCCAACAGTGCAACGATTTCATACGGCCCAAGCTTGGCGCCGCTTTTTAACACTTCGTTGTTTCCCACAACCGATGGCTCCAGGAAGCCGCTGTCCTCTTGTTCGTGTGCGGCGATCATTAACTCCACCTGCTGGCGAAGGGAAGCGTCCGCGCAAACTTTGTTGAGATAGGTTGCCCGCTCCGCAGGTTTGTGCTCGAGCACCTGGGCGAACAGTTCCTGTATTTTCTGCCAGCGTTCCGGAGTCATTTGGGGGCGTCCTTCATCATTTCCAGCCGAAGCCAAGCTCGGGCGGCCGCCCACGCACGCTCGACCGTCCTGGGCGAAATGCCCATCGTGACTGCAGTTTCCTCAATCGAAAGTCCGCCAAAAAATCTCAACTCTACCAGGCGGCTCTGGTGGGGGTCCAACGCAGCGAGTTTGGTCAGGGCGTCGTCGAGCGCCACAAGGTCAACCTCTGGCTTTTGGGGCAAGGCGATTTCGGGATCCAGACTTAGCCGCGGAGCACCCGCACCCCGCTTGACAGCACGACGGTTTCGCGCGTGATCGACCAGGATGTGGCGCATCATCTGCGCCGCCACACCGAAAAAGTGGGCCCGGTTCTGCCACTCCGGCGGTTTTTGGCCAACCAGACGAAGGTAAGCTTCATTAACCAGCGCCGCGCTCTGTAATGTGTGATCGCGGCGTTCGTGCCTCAGATGGCGGCGTGCGATGCGACGCAGCTCATCGTAGATCAGCGGTATCAGTGCATCCCGCGCATCCTGATCGCTGTTGCCCCAATCGGCGAGCAGCCTGCTGATCTGCGAGGATGAAGCTATGGGCAACGCGCTCTCCCGCCGCGATAACACGCCTGAAATTACTGAAAAGGTACAGCCCGAGACTCATAAAGTCAATTTGCCGAGCCAAGGAGCGCCGGGAATCACCTGGCGCTCAACCCGGAACATCGAGAGATTTCGATTTTAGGTGGCGCGAATTTCCTCCCGTTTTCGCTCCATTGGGTGAAGGCACGATGCGGAGGCGAAACAGGAGCGACCAATGCACCGGCCAACGAGAAACCGAGGAGGATACGACAATGGAATTCAATAATTCGCAGGCGGCAACGAAAGTCACGTTCTTTGCAGTGGCAGTGCTAATCGCCGGACTTTTCGCCGGCAGTACGCAGGCACGACCCCTGTTTCAAGGCAAGTTCAGGCTCGACCACCAGGTCCGCTGGGGACAGACGTTGATTCCCGCGGGCCAGTACAACCTCGTCTTGGATTCGCCGCTGCAGTCCAACAGTTCCCGGATTGCCAGAGTCGTCGACGCAAATACCGGCAGGAACGTGGCCATGGTCGCCTGCTACTTCGCCGAAGACGCCAAGGGCCCGAGCGTCCTGATTCTTAGCCGCCGCGACGGCCAGCAGGTGGTCCACACGCTGCGCGTCCAGGAGCTGAACGAAAGCTTCATCTTCGATCCCTCGCTCGCGCATCGCCGCGCCACCGAAGAGGCCAGAGACGCGAAGACAGTGCCGATACTGGAAGCCAAGAATCAGTAGCCAAGCATGGAGGAACCGAAGTTCGGGTCCGCGTGGGGCCAGCCGGACCAGCGCTGGCCCCGGGGTCTTCCTGGGTCTCCACGCCATATTCGGTGAGAAAACGGTTTGGCTTCCTGGAAAGACCGCTTGAATCCTGTACGAAACATCCCGAGTCCCATCTCGGCCCCAGCGCCACCGCGGCTCGCGTGCCTGTTATGTCGCTTCCGTTAGCTCACGCGGAAGCAATCCACCTGATTGACGCTTAACGGAAAACTGGCTATTAGTCGGATCGGTCTCCACTATATCGTCATGAAAATCAGTCAGTTAATTCTCTCGTTTTCTTCGTGTACTTCGGGTGTACCCTTCGTCTCCAGCTTGGCTAGCTTCAGTCCCCAGCCTTAGATCACTATCGTGTCACCTTTGCGCTATGAGAAGCAAAATGGGAGTAAAATGCCGTGGGTCTTCGGTCTTCGTGCACCTGAATCAAGGCTGAGAGGAGTTCCCATGCCTTTGCATAAGCTGGTGTTGTTGACTCTGCTTGCGCTGCTGACTTGGACCGCAGGCGCTCAAACGAATGCGCCCGTGAAAACCAGGGCTGCTGTGGGAAAGCAGGGTGCGATGGTAGTTGAGCCGGGATCGGAAAAGTGGGGCGAAGTTCCTGCGGCGGCGCTGATTGGTACGCCATCCGTGGAAATGGGTGGAACATTGCGCCTCGCCGTGATCCAAGGCGACCCAACTAAAGCTGGACGGACGTATACACTGCGCCTCTCGTGTACCGACGGACTCAAGATTGCTCCTCACTGGCACCCGACGACGGAAAACGTCACGGTGGTAAAGGGCGCGGCGGCTGTTGGTATGGGATCGAAGTGGGATGACGCGGCCCTCAAAGACGTGCCCTTAGGCGGGTTTTTCTTGGCAGGACCGCACATGAGACACTTTGCGCAGTGCAAAGGCGACACGATCCTGCAGGTACACGGCATTGCACCCTTTGTGGTGAATTTTGTCAGTCCTGACGAGAGCGAACCGCCGAAAAAACCAAAGTAGGCGACGGTGAATAGCTATTACGGATCAAAACAGAGTGCCCATAGTAGGCTTGGATTTCGATGACTTCGCAGACAAATCGCTTCCCTAGGCGACGCTCTAGTTGAATGACGAGTCGTCTATGATTGGCCAAACCATCGCCCACTACCGCATCAACGCAGAACTCGGCCGCGGTGGGATGGGCGTCGTTTATCGCGCGCATGACGAGCGGTTGCTCCGCTCTGTAGCCATCAAAATCCTGTCCGATGTGTCCCGTGGGTCGGCGGAAACGCGCTCGCGCATGATGGCGGAGGCACGAGCCGCCTCCAACTTGCATCATCCCGGAATTACCACCATCTACGAAGTCGGCGAGGATGGCGACAGCATCTTTTTGGTGATGGAGCTGGTCGAGGGCCGCACGTTGCGGTCCCTCCTCTCCGACGGACCGCTGGAACCGAAACGCATCGTCGAACTCGGCAGGCAGCTCGCCGAGGCTCTCGAAGCGGCCCATTCGCGCGGCGTCTTTCATGGCGACATCAAACCGGAAAACATCGTGGTGCAACCGGACGGGCGCGCGAAGCTGCTCGATTTCGGTGTGGCCCGCCGCGGCGTCGATGAATCCGTCACGAAAACGATCAGCGCGCCGCCTGAGGCCGAAGTAACACCCGGCATTCAGGGGACTATTGCCTATCTGGCGCCCGAGCAATTGCGCTGCGAGCCTGCCGATGGCCGCGCTGATCTGTATTCACTCGGCGTCGTGTTCTACGAGCTTGCCAGTGGTCGGCGGCCGTTCTCCGCCCCGACTGTCGCTGCGCTCATTTCCCAGATTGTTTCCGGCTCCGCGCCGCATTTGAAGGATGTCGCGCCCGGCGCACCCGGCGCGTTTTGCTCCATTGTCGAAAAGGTTCTCGAGAAAAATCCGGCAGATCGCTTTCAAGGCGCCCGAGATCTTCAGCGCGAGCTCACCAATTTGGGTCGCGAGCTCGAACTCGGGGCCTTCCTCCCGGCGGCTCTTGCCGGCCAGCGTTCCGTTGCAGTGCTCCCCTTCAAGCTCCTGACGCCGAATCCGAGCGATGAATACCTGAGCATGGCCCTGGTGGACGCCGTGATTAATCACCTCAGCTCCAGCGGCGAGCTGCTCGTTCGCCCGGCCCAGTCCGTATCGCGTTATGCCCAACGCGATACCGACCCACTCGCCGCCGCGCGCGATCTAAACGTGCACGTCGTCGTGGACGGCAGCATTCAAAAACTCGGCGATAAGCTGCGCGTGCACATCCGTGCTTGGAACGCGGCCGATGGTTCAGTCCTGCTTTCCGCCAAGCACGATAGCGACGCCGCGGACCTCTTCCATTTGCAGGACTCGATCGCTGAGCGCGTTGGCACGTCACTAGGGCTCAAAGTGCATCCGGATGGCGAAGCGACCGGCCCTCCGACGAAAAATCCAATCGCCTACGAGCTCTACTTACGTGCCGCCGACCGGCTAATTCGTCTGAACAGTTGGGACAATCGCGCAGCAGTGGACATGCTCGAGAACGCCACCAAGCTCGATCCGAAATTCGCCGAAGCGTGGGCCCGCCTGGCTGAAGCGCTCATGCTTGTGGGAACTACTTCCAGCTCTTCGCCGCACTGGGTACGCGACGCTGAGAAAGCCCTAAGGAAAGCCATCTCCCTTGATCCTGATAATGCCGAAGCCCACTGCGCGCAAGGCCGGATCCTGTGGACTCCTGCGAAGAAATTTCAGAATGGCCCGGCATTGCGGGCTCTTTCGCGGGCTTTGCGCATCAATCCGGGTTGCCAGCCCGCGCGCCTCTGGCAAGCGCTGATCTTCAATCACATTGGCATGTTGAAAGAGGCCAAAAAGGGATTGCTTATGGCTCTCGCCGCGCGGCCTGACGACGCCTTCACCAATGTTTTTCTCGGCCACACGGCCATGAACGGATGGAATTTCGAAGAAGCCGAGGAGTGTCTCGACCGCGCCCTTCGCTACGACCCGGTGAACATCTGGGCCAACGTATTCCAGCCGACGGTCTTGATTTACGCCGGAAAGCTCGACGGGGCCGAGGCGCGAATTCGCGCGGCGCAGAATACGCTGCCGGCCGATTCGTGGCTGATCTCCTGCGAAGCGCTTCTCTCGGTGCTCCGCGGCGAGCGAGTCAAGGCCGCGCGCCTCGTGCGTCTGGCGCTGCAGGCCAAGACCAAGCCGCTGCTTCACACTCATCACATGTGGCACACCGCCGCTGCTACCCTCGCTCTTCTTGGGAAACCGACACCGGCGATCGAATTGTTGGAGAAGGCAGGAACCTTTGGCTTGCCCAATTACGAATTGTTCCGCGACGATAAGTTCCTGAAGCCTCTAAAGGGCAAGCTGCGTTACGAGCGCCTTCTCGCCAAGCTGAAACGCGAAGGTGACGCCTACCGGCGCGAGTTTGCCCAGGCGTCTTGAGACGAGCCGAAAGCGCAAACAAAGGCTCCTTTGAAGGGCGTTACCCCAGGACGTCCGCCCGAATGGCGATCGTCGATGGCGAGATTGGTGGCTAGAATATGGCGAGATCAGGGACACAATTGTGGCGAGATTATACTTACACGGATTGCCTGGTGGCCGCACTTCACCTGGGACGCCCAAAAAATCGCGGGCATTCTATCGACCGTCAGGCTCCATCAAGGCGCCCGGTTGGGAAAGATGACGAGTTACGGTCTTTCCTCGCGATGGCATGCCACTTTGAAAGTTCTAACTGAGGAGACGATTAAATCAAGCGCGATCGAGGGAGTTGTCCTGGATCCGGAGGGTGTCCGCTCATCTATAGCCCGTCGCCTAAATTTGAAAGTCGCTGATCGGCCACCGCAAGGAAATCTACCGCTAGCGCATTGCGCGGAAACCCCTTCTCCCTTACCTATTGATTCTGCGGGCCGACAGAATCTTGGCGAGGGACACCGACCGTATCGCAAGTCACCGGGTATCATGCTGACACGTAACTTGAGTATCCGAAATTCCTGGGCGCGCATTTCGATACTCGTCGCGGGCTGCTAACGCTTATCAACCATAATTGCGCCCCCCTTGATTACCAACTTGGCGTTCAAGAAATTCCAATAGCCATCCAGCGGATTGCCATCAAGGATGACGATGTCGGCCAGCTTGCCAGCCTCCAGCGTGCCGAGTTGATCGGTCATCTCGATGAAGGATGCCGTGTTTGGCCCCATGAGCTTGACGATGTCTTGCATCGAGAACATCAAGTTGAGGGACTTCAGCTCATGCTCCAAGCCGGCCTTTGCCAGATAGTTGGTATCGGTGCCGTAGCCGTAGATGACGCCAGCATCCCACGACGTACGCGCATTCACGACCTTGTAGCCAGCTTCCTGCCCCCGGCCCTCCCCTTGGAGGATCGCGTCCGGCCACGGCCTGCCGTCCCGAAATCGAGGCAGGTTGTCATTAGCAAACACGCCAAAGACTGGCACTCCGAAGCCGATCGTGGACAACTGCTTCACACCGGCGGCGGCAACCTTCTTGGCGTCCTCGAAGCTCAGCCAGCCGAAATGAGGTGTATGAACGAGTTTGGGCGTGCCGGCGTCGACGGCAGCCATCATCGCTTGTGGGCTCACCGCATGCACCATCACCCAGACGCCCAATTTCTTCGCCTCATCGTTGATGGCAGTGAGATTTTCGAGTTCTTTGGCCGTTGGTGGCTTCGGACTGATCCCTTCCTCCCCGATAAACTTGATTCCAAGCCCGGCGAGCCTCCGCACTTCAGCACGTGCCTGGTCGGTAGTCGAGTTGCCAAGATTGACCGTTCCGGATGGGATGATGCGTGGTCCCTTGATTACTCCGGTCTCAATGTCCTGCCGAAGTCGAATGTTCCCTTCCGCGGGACCGCCGCCCGACAGCACAGTCGTGTAACCAGCATCGAGGAGTTCCTGCATACGGTCCTTCTCATCGGGTCCAGCGTTGATGTGTCGGTGGGCGTCGATGAACCCCGGCATTGCGGTCATGCCGCGCGCATCGATGGTCTGCACCCCGGGAACGTTCGCGGCGGCAGCCGACACACTGACGAGCTTCCCGCCCCGAATGACGATCGAACCCTGATTGATCACGTTACCGTTACCGACGATAATCCGAACGTTCGTGATCACAAGATCCTGGGCCCCGAGATTCCGGACGCTACCCAGGTTCCAGAAGAAAACCAGCAAAGCAAACGTAAGCAGTCTTTTCATCTTTCTAGGTCCCCTCATATTCAGCTGCCAAATCAAGTCGGCGTTGTTCGGATTCGCCGATTTGGACTTCTAGGTTGCGCATCGTAATCGGAGTTAGGCCCCCAGTTCGCTTGACTCGTCGCTACCACGCACTCGAAAGCGTCGTGCGCTGCGCGGCGGTTCGTCTAGTGGGTCTGACACACAAAGTTTGCTGCATCATCAATGCTCCCGGCCCCTTTGTAGGCGGCAAGCTGCGGATATGCGCATATCGGACGCGTGCGATCTACGACTCCATTGGCACGATGGGCAGCGAGGAGTTGGCTGGGCGCTTGTCCTTTCTCGAACCACTGCGCGAGCGTTCCGATGGCGTCAAATGTGTTGGGACCGTCTCCACCGCCGCAATGTCCCATCCCCGGAAACATGAACAGGCGGATCGAATCGGCCGCCGCCCCGCCCATCGCCTTCAGAACACTCTGGTAATAGTTGATGGTGTTGAGAGGAGCAATATTTGGATCGCTCCATCCGTGATACATCAGCAGCTTTCCACCGCGGCCGAAGAATTCCTTCAGATTCGGATCCATGGCGCTGGTCGCGCCATTGTCCACCTTGTCGGCAAAAGCCACGCCACTGTCGAGATTTAGACTGCGAAAGTCCCAGTCGGGATTATTAAACGTCACGTATTTGAAGCCGTCGGTTGCAAAGGAAAGGGGTTGCGGCCCCGCGTGAATCGCCCACCCAAGTTCACTTCCGGGCTCCAATCCCGGATAGATCTCCTGCCCAGTGCGCGGATTCTTTGCAGCGGAGTAAAGCCTCCGGGCTGTGTCCACCTGCGGCGCCGTCAGGCAAGAGGGCTCATCGCTGCCTTTGCAAGTGAGCACTTTCGGATCGAAATGGCAGCGTGTGGGATCGTCAATAAGTCCGTCCTTGAGGCCGTCCAGCGTGTCACAGGCGTCCAAAACTGCTTTGTGGATTACAGCGTACTTGCTGGGCGGGATGTAGCTCGCTTCATCTTTGTGCACTGTCTGTGCAACTGAAACGGACCAGGCATAGAGATGGGTCCGATTGTTTGCAGGCGCGCCTGCGATAATGGCGTTGTAATCGGACGGATAGCGCTGCGCTTCCGTGAGCCCCTGCCGACCACCAGTCGAGCATCCGTTCCAGTAAGAGATATCGGGTCCGCGCCCATAGAAAGCCGCGATGGTTTCCTTCGCCACCACCGTCATTGCATGCACCGAGCGGTACGCAAAATCCGTCATCTTCTCTGGGTGCCCTAGCGCGAAGCTTCCGCCATTGCCTGTGTGTCCGGTATCGGTGCTGGCTGCGGCATATCCGTCCGCCAGAGCACGCGCCAATGCGCCATAACTAACGACCCCAGCCCAACCACCATTGCCGACAGACTGGAGCTTGCCGTTCCATCCTAAGGTTGGCATCCATACTTCGATTTTGATATCGGAGTCGCTCGAGGGCGTTAAAGTTGCCGTTACCCTGCAGAAGGCGGGCAGACCGCCGAACTGCGCGGTGGAAGGCGGTCCGCCCGCGTCGGTTCCGCCGGGTGCAGGTGGCACAAAAGCCCCAGCGAGTACTTCCGTCGCCGATGTAATCTTCGTCTCGGGGAATGAAAGACTGGCAAGACTCTCGCACGAAGTGGCGGCCGCCGTCGAAGCACTGAATGCGACCATTGCAAGGAGAGTTAAAAAGGGAGTAAGAAAAATCGGGCGATACACCGCACTCCTAGCTAACATGCCTACCTCCTCCCGGATACTTCATTTCGCCTCTCCAGAGACGAGAGAGCGCGAGAAGCGAGAAGTCGTCCGGAACTTTTGATTTGGACTTCCGGCTCAGGGAGCATACCGTTCCTCTACTCATAGCCCATCAGGCCGGCGGGATGTGAAAGAGCTTTTCTGCATTGCCGTGGGTTATTTTCTCGAGGTCCGCCTCGGGTAGCGGGGCACTATTGATGAACGCCACCGACCCCTCAGTCTCCTGATAAGGATAATCGATCGCGAACATGATGTTGTCCGCGCCGAGGACCTTATGGCAGTACTCGAGAGTCGGGTGAAAATTCACGCCACTAGTCGTAATCATGAAATTGTCCTTCACGTACTCGCTCGGCTTACGCTTGATCCTGATCCGGCCGCGCCCGCCGCTGGTGTACACGTTGTACATGTAGTCGATGCGGTAGAGCCAGAAGGGGACGGCTTCGCCCATGTGTCCCAGGACAATCTTGAGTTTCGGAAACTGGTCGAACACACCGCCGACGATCAAGCGCATCGCGTGGAGCCCGGTCTCCATCTGAAATCCCCAGATGGCGCCATCTAGATTGATCCCCGCGTCCAGAATGTCGTCCGCGTGCGCCGGCAGATTGCGGGGATGGATGTAGATCGCCGCGTTGAGCGCTGTGGCGGCCTCGAAAATAGGCCAGAATTTCGGATCGTCGAGATATTCACCGTTGGTATGGGAATTGACGATAAGGCCATTCAGTTTGAGCGTGTTAATCGCCCGCTCAATTTCTTTGGCGGCCCGCTTCGGGTCCTGGGGCGCGAAGCTGGCGAGGCCCGTGTAGCGCGTGGGATGTTTCTTGACGGTTTCGGCAAGGAGATCGTTTGCGGAGGCCGCGAGAGCCGTGCCGGCGTCGGCGTCGAGCAGTTGGACGCCGGGCGCGGTCAGCGACAAGAGGTGCATATCGACTCCAAATTGATCCATGATGCCGAGCCGTTCCTTTTCGAAATCGAGCAGGCGCCGGAGAATGGTTTCATTCGCGAGAAAGCTCCTCCACATGTTTACGTCCGGATCGTGCCACTGGGTCGCCGCTCCGCGGCGGAAGGACTCCACCTGTTCAGGCGACGCGAATGCTTCTTCGGTAGCGATGAGACGGTACTTCTTCCCGGGTTTCTGTGCCGGTGCGGCATATCCAGTGGCCGCGCCAAGGGCGCCGGCGGAAAGCAGCATCGACGAACTTTCGAGGAACTTTCTGCGGTTCACTTTCATCTCGCATCTCCTCTGGCCGTGACAATCGTGTTTCTAGCGGCGTGAGGAAGAAGGCCAGCCGACCGTCTCCCCGGGGCTGAAGCCCTTCTCGTCTCTAGCCGTTCTGGAGAGAACAGCGCGCCGAACCCGAATTAACGATTTGGACATCTATCTCGCGCATCGTACGCTTCCCCTTGTTCAGACACAACGCGTTTGCCACCAGAGCGGGCCCCGGCGAGATCAGCGGGGTTCCGACGGCCAGGTCCTGATTAACGCTGCCGGCTCAACCGAAAAAGTGGGTCCCGGTACTCAAGTTACCGCGGCTATCGAAGGGCACGCTAACGGCGGATGTTTTGACAGAGATAATTTCGGCAGAGTTTAGCCAAATGAATCGGTAGTGTTTGGGTTCCAGAGTTCCAAAACGGAACCGCGCCTTACACCTACAAATTGAACGGCGTTTCGGCTAGACTCTGACGGAGGAAATCACCATAACCGCCGCTGCTTCCATTGAGTCCCGCAACAAGGAAATGATCCGCGCCGCCTTCGAAAAATGGATCGCGGGCACGGGCGGCGTCTTCGACCTGCTTGCCGACAACGCCAAATGGACCATCGTCGGCAACTCGCCTATGTCACGCGCCTACAACAGCAAAAAGGAATTCATTGACGAGGTCATCACTCCGTTCGGCGCACGCATGTCCAAGCGCTTTGTCCCCACGGTGCGCGGACTTTACGCCGACGGTGACATGGTCATCGCATTCTTCGACGGCGAAGGCACGGCGCTCGACGGCAAGCCCTACAAGAACACCTACACGTGGTACATGCGCATGAAAGACGCCCAAATCATCGAAGCTGTAGCCTTCTTCGACACCATCGAGTTCACCGATTTTTGGAACCGTGTCGTTCCGCCTCGGAAAGCCTCGCTCTAGGCTCTCTCGCATTCGAGACAGAAAATCGCTGCGAACGCAGAAATTTGAGGTTCAGAATCTGTTGTAGTGTTACCAATAAGCCCTTTTTGAGGTCCCTCGGGCTCACTTCTGGCAATGATCTGATTGGGCTCAGTCGCGATGATCTCTGGCGTGCCTCGATAGCTCGTGATCTTGCCCGAACGCTGGGCGGGTGTCTCCGATTCCTGCACTCAGCTCGGTTCGTTGGCCTCGGTTTCCTTGAGTGCCTCATTAAACCGCTCTTGCAATGCCATCCCCACCAATGTGGCGATCAGGGTCGCGGGGTAGAGTTGGCCAATGAGCGCTTCCGCCGTGGTGAGCGATCGCGCAATGCGATGGACTGGATACGCGTCACCATACGACACGGTGGTGAGGGTTTCAAAGCTGAAATAGATCAGACGGCACGGTTCACCTGTGGCAACTCCGGCGCCCAGCGGCGTTTGGAAATGGATTGCGTTGCGGGTTAAAGGCCGCGGCAACCGCAAGAGTCACAGTTCAAGCGCTCGCCACCGGGCAACCCACTTAGAACAAACGGGGGGGTGCCCTCACCAGGTGGGACACTTCCTCGAGGCGGTTCTAGGGGTTCTTGCTCAATCGTCGAAAGTACTCGGCGACCGCGTCTTCGTAGCCGGGCGGCACGGGTTGCGAATCGGTGCCGTGAACTTGGCCGGACTGTTTGGCGTCGGAAGCGCGGCGCAACTGAAGTTCGAGCTTGTCCACGTCTCCGAGCACGCGGTTGTAAAGCTCCTCGACCATCGCGGGATTACCCGGGAAGCGGCTGGGGTCGAGGCGCTGCATTTCGCGAATCAATTCCTGAACTTCGCGCAGTGATTCCGGATCTTCCTTGACGGTCTGGCGAAGCTGGTCGAGCTGGGCCATGCTGTCCCGGTACGCCGGCTCGGGGATTGGATTGGCATACCCGTTCGGCGGCGACGGAAGCTGCCCGTAGTAGTTGTTGCCGGTGTTCATGCCGCCGTAGACCGGTCCGCCGGAGGGACCGCCGCCCGGATTTACGAATTGTCCGACGGCGCCATTTCGGTTGCCAGGCCCGGGTTGTTGGCCGGCTTGCTGGCCGCCGCGATTGCCCGCAGCATTTTGGCCGTTTGAGTTGGAGGGGTTGGAGTTGCGATCCAGAGTTTGCAGGCGGTCCCGCAGCGTCTGCACCTGATCGAGCGCGCTTTGCGAGTCTCCCGCCTGCGCGCCGCTGCCGAGCGTTTGTTGGGCATCGCGCGTCTGCTGATCCAGCTGTTGGAGATCCGAAGCGATTTGCGCTTCGCTGCCGTTTCGATCGGGATTCACTCCGCGACGCAGCATGTCCGCGCTGCGCTGCACGCGGCTATCGAGATTCGATTGATCGGCCTGCCGCACAGCGTCGCGCAGCTTGGAGGCCGCGGCGTGGTTTCCGGAGGCGAGATCGCGCGCGGCATCGCGCATCTCCGATTCCAGCTGGGCCAGATCGTCCGCCAGGCGCTGGCGATCCTCTGCGAGCGATTGGACGGCGTTGTAATCGGATTCGCCATTCGCGTCATCGCTTTGAGCATGGGATGACAGATCGCGAATGCGATCCGATTGCTTGTGCTGCTCGTCGGACAGACGACCAGCTTCTTGAGCGAGCGAGTCGAGGCGGCCGGCGCTTTGCTGGCGTTGCGTGCCGCGTAGAAGGTTCGTGGCGTCGCGAAGGCGCTGCGCGGCGCGGCGAGCGTCGGCCTGGCCCTGCTGGCCTTGTGAATTGGCGCGGCGCATATCGTCGTTCGCTTGGCGGAGCTGATTCAGCGCCTGCTGCACCCTCGGATCAGAAGGCCCTCCGCCCGCGGCGGACGACTGACCGGAGGGCTGTCCGTTCGGTGAATCCGACGGCTGTCCATTCCGCGTGAGCTGTTCGATCTGGCGCTGCAATTCCTCGGCTTCGCGGCGCAGCATTTCCTGCTGCCAGCGCTGGTCGGGCGAGTTGCTGTTGTTCTGCGAGGACAACTGTTCCTCGCGGCGCGCCAGCTCGTCCAGCTTGCGAAGCGCCTCGTCCACTTTTTGGCTCTGTTGAGTGGCCGAGTCCATGGTCTGAGCCGTCTCGTACTGGTTTTTCTGCGTATCGAGCTCGAGATCGAACAGGCTGGCGAGATCCCGGCCCGCGCCCCCTCCCCCTCCATTTGCGCCGCCGGCGCTGCCGAAGGCCACCTCAATCTGGCGGAAAGTGGCCTCGGCGCGCAGGAGATATTGAAGCGCCTGCTGCTCGTGCGGGATCGCCTCTTTCCATTTCTGGCCGCGAAGCGAGTCCGCCGCCGGCGTCATGGCATCCGCCGCGGCATTCATATCTTTCTGGAATGCGTTGAACTCTTCGTTGCCCGAATCGAGCCCGCGCATCTGCAGGCGATTGGCAAGCGACACAGCCTGATCGTGAAGCTTGGCCTGCACTCCGGAGAGGAATTTCGCGTTCTGCGCGGCGCTTTCGGCCGACGCTCCTTTGTCGCCCGATTGTTTCCAAGTGGCGCCGATAATTTCCTTTTGCCGCTGGGAAATTTCGTCCGGAGCGTTTCCACCGCCGCCACCGCCTCCTCCGGCTTGTTGCGACTGCGAATATTCGCGCTCGAAGGGCTCGGCCTGGATGAAGAACATGTCCGTTCTCGAATCGGCGTGCGCGTCCTTCGCCGTGGCATAAAAGCTGACGATGTCGCCCGGCACTGACTTGAAGTCCTCCAACCGGATCACGGTCGACCCATCGGCGGTTTTCTGGCCGCTGGTGGAAAGCAAGTTGACCGTCTGCTCGGCACCGCCGTTGACCGCATAGTGCAGCTTGAAATCGCTAAGACCGAACGGATCGTCCGCCTTCGCCTGAATCGTCACTTCTTCGATGGGGCTGGCGCGATAATCGCCGCTCGGACGCGAGATCACGATATCGGGCGCATCCGCTTTCGTGGCATTGATGAAAAAATCCTCTGAGAGCCGGACCGGTTCACCCTGGTCAAGCGCGGCAACGTGGTAGGCGCCGTCTTTATCCAGGTGAACGGTGCCGCTATAGGAATTGCCTGCGTCGCCACGGAGCGGAATCTGTCGCCCGTCGTCGAGCACGAGGACGCCATTGCTCAGCGGACGATCCATGGTGATTTGCAGATCCGCATCGGTGCCTTCGATGGCGTGGAGATCGCCGCCGTGATCGTCGGTCGATGGAGGGAAGCCGGTCCAGACAGGAAAGCGGTAGGTGACGCGAATCTGCTTTATGGCCGGAACATCCGTCACGCGAATGTGGAAATGGCGGGAACGCAGTGCCCCGGCTTCGACGTAATATTCGACGCCCTCGGGCAAGCCGGCGAAGAGAAACTGGAAATTCGACGTGCCGGGCTGGGGCTGCATGGGAAGCGGATCCCACTTCAGGGTGCTCTCGTAGCGCGCGTAGATGCGAACTGAGTTCGTCTGTATGCCGCGAGGTTGAACGGTGATGAGCTGATCGGAATTCCTTCGCACCGCCGCGTCGCCAGGCGTGACCCGGAGTTCGTAGAGCGGAGCGGCTCCGGCATTGCCGGCCCAAAGAAGCGCCGCACCGTAGCCCAGAAAGCCGGGGCCTGCCACGACCATCCAGATTAGAACGCCGAGCGACGCAAGAGCTGCTCCGAGCGAAATCGTCAGCTTCTTGTTGGGGACCACGTGAGCTGCTTCGGCGCGCTCCGCAATTTTCAGAGTATCGGCAGCAAGCAGCTCACCGAACGGGCCCTGATGTTCGCGATCACGTTCGGCAAGAGTCACCAGGCGCTGCTCAAAATCCGGAACGAGGGCCTCGGCTTCCCACGCGCTGCGGCGGCGATTCAATCGCAGGAAAGGCAGGACGCAGCCGAACGCAACGCAGGCGGCGATGACGAGATAGAGGACGATCCTCGCGCTGGTCATGCTGGCGCCGGAAAACGCCAGAGCGTTGGCAATGAGCACGAGGACAATCGTGGTGACGAGGGCGGATGACGCCAAAATCGCCGCGCCGCGCAGCATGGCGCCGAGGCGCAAGCGGCGTTGCAGCTGCTCCAGGTAGGTGTCGAGCTGTTGACCTACGGTCATTGTCCGGTCATGGCTCAGTCATGGCCCCGGTTATGGCTCTTCCCGTTGAGTGGCCAGATAGCGGCCCGCTACCGCGGATTCCGCAATGCCGGCCAGCAGCACCAAGAACATAGCGTACCACCAAAGGCTGCGGGGTTTCTCCGGTTCGGATTCGGCGACCGAAGCGGCGGCTCGCTGCGGTTGGGCGGCGCCGTTTCCGCGCCACAGCGCCAGATCGTCGTCCGGAACAACTTCAAGATTCGACTCGCGCCGGTCCGGATTTACGGCGACCAGGTCGCGGCGCCCGTTGGCCAATCGAACGTCGTAGAAACCGCTGCTGGTCAGCTGATAGGACCCCGCCGTGGTGGCTTCCTCGAGCGAAAGCGGCCGGCGCCCGGCCGGGTCGACGATCTCGACGCTGACGGCTTCATCTTTTGATGTGCGCAGCTCGAGGGCCGAGTCCACCACTCGCGAACCGCCGCGGTCCGCGGTTCCAGACAGATACAGGGCCGTCTGTTTGACGAAGGGAACGAAGACCGGTTGAACCGGCAAGTCGTTCGTCAAATCGTCCAGCCCCGATGCGAGCAGCAGCGCGTGGCCCTCGCCGATTTTCTTGTCGAGCAACAAAGGAGTTTGGTCCGTGAGCCGTGCGACCACACGCGCGTCGGAAGGATCGACCGCGACCGCGTAGTAAAATTTCGCGCCCGCCCAACGTTCGCTATTCGCCAGCGACGGATGGGACAGGTCGGTGTCGCCGGCGGTGAGGAATCGTGCGGCGTCCCGCGAATAGTCGTGCGTGGCAATCACGCTGTTACCCAACAGCGGGATCCGCGCGCGATGTCCGGTGGAAGTTCCGGCGGCGATCAGGACGCCGCCGCCGCCCTGAACGTAGCGCGCCAGGTCGTTTTCGAATGGCGATGGGAGGGAGCCGACGTCCGAGAGGACCACGAAGACGTATTTGGAGAGGGGCACATTCGCGGCGCGATCCACCGTAAGCGATTCAAGAGAAAACGACGACTCGGCCGCCGAACCCAGCGCCGATCCGAAATACACAGGCGATCGCGCATCCGACGGCTCATGCACCAGCAACACGGGTTGCGGGTCGGATCGTTCCACGGAGAAAAGATACGCATCATCGGCGGGCAGGGCGTCCGCGGAATCAATGCGAACCTCGCATCGACTGAAACCATACGGCACGTCGAGCGACTGAAATTCAAGGTTGGCTCGCCCTCCGGCCGGAACTTCGACATTCTGGCTGGCGACCTGTTTGCCGTTGATGAGCAGAGAAACCGTGCGCGTCGCGGCAGGGGTCTGATACCCCACGATGGTGGCGCCGACGCGTGCCTTTTTGGTGTCCCAGACGCGTCCCGGGGCCCGAACGGATTCGACGGCCCAGTTTGGCTGAGTACCTGTTGCAACCGGGTGAAGCACCAGAGTTACGCCGGGCGGCAAGGACAGCTCCGCGAAATTTGCGGGCATCGACGATTTCTGCATATCGCCGAAAAAGTGAAGCTCGATCGGTGCACGCGCGCTTTCCGAAATGGAGCGAACCGCACGCGCAAGCTCTGCAAAATTCGAGCGAGAGTCGCCGGCTTCGATACCTTCGACCGCGGCGCGCAACGCGGCGGAGTCTTGAACGGGCTGGGTCAAAACCTGGAGTCGTGAACCGAGAGCCGCTACCTGCGCCCGAGTGGACGCGTTGCGAGACGCCAGAACGGAGAGCGCCTCACGCTTCGCCTCTGCCAGCCGCTTGCCCGCGCGCATGCTGAATGAATCATCGACGACCACCAGAAGCTGCGTATCGCCCGCCGCCGCAACCGCCGTGCGCTTTAGATACGGATTCGCGAAGGCCAGAGCAATCAGCAGCAGGAGAGCGAGCCTGAGCGAAAGCAGAAGAACGTAGCGGAACCGGCGATGGCGAATCGAGCTTTGCGTGCGCCGCTCGAAGAACATCAGCGAGCTGAACGGATGCGGAGTGGTGGTGTGGCGGCGCAGAAGGTGCAGGTACAGAGGCAGACCGATCAGGGCGGCGCCCGCCAGGAACCAGGGAGCGAGGAAACCCATCAGTTCCTCCCCTGACGAATTGCGAGGTATTCCCGCAAGGCGTTATCAAGCGGGCGGTCCGTGACGAGCAGGTGGTAATCCATTCCGGCGGCGCGCGCGGATTGGCTCAACGCAGAAATGTGCCCTTCGATTTTGTCGCGATAGGAGTCGCGCGCATATTCGGGCGTCACTTCCATGTGATCGCGCGTCTCGAGGTCCACGAGAATCACGGGCTTATCGAGGTCGGGCTGGATTTCCCGAGGATCGAGAACATGAAACAGCACGACTTCGTTTCCATGAAAGCGCAGAGGCTCGATGGTTCGAATGATTTTTTCGGGCGCTTCATAGAAATCGGAAATCATCAGAACCAAGCCGCGGCGGCGCAGAAATTCCTGAAAGTGGCCGATGGGCTTCGCAAAATCGGTCCGGGCGCGAGGCTCGGCAAGCTCGAGTCCGTGCAGCAAACGACTGACCTGGCCCTGCCGGGTGGACGGGCGAATATAGTTGCGCACTTCGTCGTCGAAGACGATCAGCCCGGCGGCGTCCCGCTGATTATGAATCGCGAGATAGAACAAAGAGGCAGCCAGGAAGCGCGCATAGTCGATCTTGGTGACCTGGTGTGATGTGTAGTTCATCGAATTGCTGGCGTCGAGAACCACGGTGAGAAGGCTATTGGTTTCGCCGCGATATTTCTTCAGGTAGGCGCGCTCGGTGCGAGCGAAAACGTTCCAGTCCACATGGCGCAGATCGTCGCCCGGCGAATAGGCGCGATACTCGGCGAATTCCTGACTGAAGCCGAGATCGGGCGAGCGGTGCAGGCCGGCCACAAAGCCGTCCACAACCGTCCGGGCGATGAGATCGAGGCTCGAAATCTCCGCCAGAACCGAAGGATCGAGAAATCGCTGCACGATCAGGCCCCTTTCGGAGGAGGCACGTGCTCAATCAGCCGCCGGAGAATTTCATCCGTGTCGATACGGTCGGATTCGGCATGAAAATTGAGCAGGACGCGATGCCGCAACACGGGGAGCGTCAACGCGATCATGTCTTCGGTGGCGACATGGTAGCGGTTTCGCGAAAGCGCGCGCGCCTTCGCCCCGAGCACGATGAACTGGGCAGCGCGAACGCTGCCTCCATAGTTCACGTACTTTTTCACGAAATCGGGCGCTTCGGCATTTTTCGGACGGGTGGCGCGAACCAGACGCACAACATATTCCGCCAATGATTCCGCAACCGGCACCATGCGCACCAGCTGTTGAAAATCGAGAATCTCCGAGGCGTTGGTGACCGCGTGGACCTCCGGTACACGCGTCGTGGTGGTGAGATCGACCACTCGTACTTCATCGCTGGCACTCAAGTAATCGAGCACGGTGTTGAAGAGGAAGCGATCCAGCTGAGCTTCCGGCAACGGGTAGGTACCTTCGAGTTCGATCGGGTTTTGAGTGGCGAGAACGAAAAACGGCAACGGCAGCTTGTAATGGTTGCCGCGAACCGTGCAGGAGAGCTCCTGCATGGCTTCCAGCAACGCGGATTGCGTTTTGGGAGGCGTGCGGTTGATTTCGTCCGCCAACAGGATATTGCCGAAGATGGGGCCGGGGACGAACGTCCACTGACGGCGTCCGGTGGTGGGGTCTTCCTCGATGATGTCCGTGCCGGTAATGTCCGACGGCATGAGATCGGGCGTGAATTGAATGCGGCGGAATTCCAGACCCAGTGTCTGCGCAATCGTGCGGACCATCAGGGTCTTCGCCGTTCCGGGAAGCCCGGTGATGAGGCAGTGGCCGCCCACGAACAGGCCGATCATGATCTGGTCGAGCACTTCGTCCTGTCCGACGATTACCTGACGGACCTGTTCGAGGATTCCCTCGCGGACGGCGCGAAACCGTTCGATGCGTTTTTGCAGCGCTGCGGCATCCATATTGATTTCAGCGGGTGCGGCCATTCGTCATTTCCCCTTGTCGTCGTCTTCCAATTGCAAAAGCAGCTTTTGTGCCGGACGGTAGTCGGGCGCGGACTCCAGGGCCTCGAGGACGTTTTCTTTCGCTTTATCCTTCTGGCCCGCCGCCAAATACGCCTGCGCCAATTCGAAGCGCGCCGAAGTCACATCGATTGGATGCGTCGCGAGCACCGCCGAGTACTCGCGGATCGCGCCGGCGAAGTTGCCCTGCGCCAGCCACAATTCTCCCAGCTTGCGATGGAGGTGCTCGTCGTTGGGATAGATATCGTTGATGCGATCCAGGGTTGCCGCGGCCTCACCCGGGCTTCCTATCTCCTCCTCGAGAGATGCAAGCTCGTTGAGCATCTGCGGGTCGCGGCCGCCGCGCTTTTCATAGTCGGTCAGGATCGCGGCGGCTTCCTTCTTGTTTCCCTCGGCCTGGTACGCCCCGGCGAGAAACTCGTAGGGATTGGCATCATACACGTAGTCTGGATAGAGGACGCGGGTCTGCTGGCCATCGGTGATCACTTCGTCGTTGCGGTGCTCTTTGGCCGCTGCGGCGAGATCCTTCAGGCTTTTGTGCCATTGATCGAAGTTTGCGGCGGTCTTGCCGACATCGGCATCGAGCCAGGCGAGGAACTGCTTGTCGAAATCGCCGGCCGAGATGCCGAGATCCTGCTGGATCACATCGGCGGTGGGTTCAACTTTGGCGAAAGAATGAGCCATCTCCAGCAGCTTGTCCGCGCCCCAGCGATTTTGAATGTAGTCGCAAATCCGTCCCGCCTGGTAATACGAGACGATCACCTGCGCTTCGTATTCGGGCCGGACAAAGCCGCGATCGAGATCCGTCACGGGCAGGAGCTTTTTGTCGCGGATGGCAACCAGGATGTCGGGCGTGATGCGGTCGCCCCACTCAGGCGATGCCTGGGTTTCTTCGTGCACGGCGAGGCCCTCGGCAAACCATCTCGGCACGCGATGATTCGTCATGGTGAGGATATAGACGTGGCTCATTTCGTGCCACAGCGTGCTCGCCCAATTGAAATCGCCCGGCTTGCGGCCCGAGGGGCTGTCCATGGCGACGACTTCTCCAAACGTGACGCCGAGCGCGCCGAGGCCCGGCATGCCCAGGGTGCGCACGGCGAAATCCTCGTGATCGGGATAGACCTCGATTTCGACGGGACCGGGCAGCTTGAATTTGTATTTCTTTTCGTAGGTCGCCATGGCTTGCTTGGCCACCGTCTCGAAATACGGCCGGAGCAGATCCGCTTCCTTTTTCTGAAGCTTCAGAATCAATCTGTCGTCTTTGAATGTGGCGAAGTTTTTGTAGCTGTCCAGAAGGCGCAGGCTGTTGACGGTCGCAGCATCGCGAAATCCGTTGGCGTAACAGAGTTCGAGCTGGTGGCGCGATTCGTCCTCCTGGCCGAGGCGCATCAGGTTGATTCCCAGCTCCGAGCGGGCGGACCACAGCTCGGGATCCAGCTCGATGGCTCGGCGATAGTAGGCGATGCCGTCCTCGTATCGCCGGTTGAGCACCAGGTGATGGGCCACCAGGGCGTAGGCCTCGCCGTAACTTGGATTCACCCGGCGGATCTTGTCGAACCAGGCCTCGGGCGAACGATCGGCGAGAACTTCGGCGGCCGCGTGAATCGCCATCGCGTCCAGAGCATCGCTGGACAAGCCGATGGCCTGGTCGGCTTGCTGGAGCGCCGCGGCGGTATCGGAATCCTCGAGCGCGAGGTTGGCCATCAGTTCGTGCGCTTCGACGAGCTGCGGATCGAGCTCGAGCGCTTTTTCGTCCCACTGGATGGCCGCATTGTCGAATCCGTCCGCGCTGACCAGCGCGAGGCCCAGATAGGCTTGCGCGTTTTTGGGATCGCGCTGCAAGGCTTCTTTGAAGAGGTTTTCTGCATCGGCATTGTTGAATCGCTCGTGCAGCAGCCGGCCCCAGCGGACGCGAGCGAGAACATTGCCATCGGATTGCGCCACGGCCAGGCGAAATTGATCGTTGGCGTCGCGATACATTCCGAGGCCCCGGTATCCTTCGGCGCGGAGATAGGGATCGCGCTGCTGTGAAAGCTTCTCGTAGCAGGCATGCGCCTCGGCCGTCTGGCCATGCTTGCGCAGCGCGGCGCAGCCGTCTGGCGTTAGGTCCGCGGCCCGGGCGGCATGCTGCGCTCCGATGAAAAACATCGCGGGCAAAAGCGCGACGGCGAGCGCACGGCTCACTTGTCGATCTCCGCCTGCACGTGAGCGAGCTTGACCAGCGCGTCGGTAAGCTGCTGCTTGTAATCGTCCGGTGCCATGGCGGCCTTTTGATACTTCAGTGTGTCGATGGTTTGCTCCAACTCTTCTTTTTTGGCGAGCAGGTCACGTTTGGCGGGATCGGCGAAGGCCTTCTGCGCGGCGCCAACGCGCACCAGAGTAAAATTTGAGAGAAACAGCCCTTCGCCGTTTTCGGTGGACGCGGCGCGCACCGATTCGTGCTTGCCCGTATCCTCGAAGACGGCATGTTCGGTCGCGAGGCGCTTCTGCGAATCGTAGAAAGCGGCTGTTTTCGCCGACGCATAGTCGAACGCCTCGATGGCGCTGATCGCATCGTTCTTGTTCACGTCCGATGTGGGGTCGCGGAGAGCTTCCACCCAATAGCGGGCGAATATGGTGGCGTTTTTCTCAGTTCCGCTCTTCGTGGCTGCAATGACTGCGCGGCCCGGCCGGTCGAACGCCGCGATGGAACCTCCGCTGGCGCTGGTGGTGTTCACAATGAGCTGGCGCTTGGCAGGAATGCGATTGCACCAGGCCGCCAGCTCCGCGGCGGAAACGTCCGGGCCAGGGAGATTGAATTTGTACTCGACGCCATCAAAGGTGCCGTGGCCGATCAGGATCAGCACGAAATCGTCGTCGGGCTTGGCCTGGCGGGAAACCTGGGCCAACGTTTCTTCGAACTGCTGGCGGGTGGAATTCGCGCCCGTCAGCGTGAAAACGTGAACGTCGCCCGCGGAAGACTTCAGGATGTGGTCGAGGTCCACGGCGGCCGCGGTGAAGCGCTGGTCGTAGTCCGGTTCGCCACCCAGCCCCGCAACGGTTACGAAAAATGTTCCCGCACGCGCGGGAAGCGCGGCGCACAGCAGCAGCACAGTGAAAGCGATCCTGCGCATGGTGTTCACACCATGCCCCACCGGCGCCGCAGCAGCCATTCGGCCGATCGCGCCAGCAGAATCACCAGGAACACGATGGGCATGCTCCACAGTTCCTTCGTTTCGCGCATGGTGATTCCCGCTTCGGAGTACGGAATCTCTTCCGCCAGTTTGCCGAGATCGCCGGGACGCCAGTAGCGCCCGCCGGTTTGCTGCGCCAGCCGCTCCAGCAGATCGCGGTTTTGCTCGGTGTGGAAATTTTCCGCCACGTCGTCGGCGCGCAGGAACGTGACCACATCGCGGCCCAGCTCCTCGGTACCTCTCTCGGCTGTTACTTCGGCAACGTACGAGCCGGCCTTGTCCGCTGTCCAATCAGCCTGAAAGCTTCCGGGTGTATCGAGGACAGGGCTCATTTCGATTGTGGATGAGA
>Ga0210404_10000315_pt1 | contig 27642 bp, 21 predicted proteins | sample IncBWH28MmetaG_FD_155455 | JGI IMG/M metagenome (GOLD analysis project Ga0210404, IMG submission 155455) | Forest soil microbial communities from Barre Woods Harvard Forest LTER site, Petersham, Massachusetts, United States - Inc-BW-H-28-M | ecosystem: Environmental > Terrestrial > Soil >... | reverse complement strand
ATACAACGTTTCCTGTCGCAGCCGTTCCACGTGGCCGAGCAGTTCACGGGTGCGGCGGGACGTTACGTCAAGATTGCCGACACGGTGAAAGGCTTCAAGGCGATTGTCGAAGGCAAGTACGACGACATCCCGGAGCAGGCGTTTTATATGAAGGGTCCGATTGAAGAAGTGCTGGAAGCGGCGGAGAAGATGAAGGCGGCAGCGTAAGAAACAGTGGCCAGTTGCCAGTGATCAGTGGTCAGTCAAACCAACTGATTCACGAAACAAACTGGCCACTGACCATTGGACACTTGTGGCAGATACTTTTCAACTCGAGATTGTCACGCCGGAAAAGAAAGTGGTGGACACGGCGGCGTCGGAAGTTCAGATTCCCGGGAAGAATGGGTATCTGGGCATCCTTCCGGGGCATGCCCCTCTGATCACCGAACTGGCGGTGGGTGAAATCACGTTCCGTGCCGGTGCGGAAGAGCAGCGGCTCGCTGTGGCTTGGGGGTTCGCGGAAGTTCTGCCGGACAGAGTGACGATTCTCGCCGAGACGGCCGAGCGCCCGGCGGAGATTGATGTGGAGCGCGCGCGCAAAGCCAAAGAGCATGCCGAGCAACTGCTGGCGAGCGGCGACCCCAGCGTCGACGTAGAGCGGTCTCTGAATGCGCTGGCCAAAGCGGAGACGCGCTTGGAAGTGGCCGCAAGGAAGAGCCATTCTTAGTTCTTAGTCCTTGGTTCTTGGCGGACGCGGTTGGCTGCATTCTCGGTAACATCGAGCCTACTCGATCGGACTCCAACCCAATTGAGGATACGACTATGAGATCGACCTCATCCCTTCTCCAGCGGTGTTTCTGCGCTCTCTCGGTGCTTGGAGTCATGGCGGCAGCGCAGGACAAACCCACGCAGACTGCGGCTCCGCGGCCGCCGGCAGCCCTGGTCTCGCCTGAAGTGCACGCAGACCGCAGCGTCACCTTCCGGCTCCGTGCTCCCAACGCAAAAGAAGTCCAGCTCGACCGTGAGGGTACGGAACCTGTGCCGATGCAAAAGGACGAGCAAGGAGTATGGAGCGTTACGACCGCGCCGGTAAGTCCGGACTACTACGGGTACTCTTTTGTCGCCGATGGAGTGCGGCTGATTGATCCGGAGAATCCGCTGTTGACGCCGAATCTGCTGGCTACGGAGAATGCGGTGCATGTTCCCGGACCCTTGTCGCTGCCTTGGGAATTGAATGATGTGCCGCACGGCGAGATTCATCATCACTTCTACAAATCCGCGGTTGCGCGCGATGACCGCGATTACTACGTCTACACTCCGGCGGAGTACGATCCGGCGGCGAAGACGACTTATCCTGTGCTTTATCTGCTGCACGGGTTTAGTGACGATGCCAGCGGATGGACGGCGGTGGGGCACGCGAACGTGATCCTCGACAATCTGATCGCGCAGGGCAAAGCTAAACCAATGATCGTGGTGATGCCGCTGGGCTACGGCACGATGGACTTCTTGCGCCTGAGAGGGGATGCATGGAGCCATGCCGAAATGCGGGACCGAAACTTCGAGAGCTTTCGTAAGGCGCTGCTCACGGAGGTGATGCCGCGAATCGAAAGCGAGTACCGGATCACGAAAGACCGCAAGGCGCGGGCAATTGCCGGACTCTCAATGGGCGGCTCGGAATCGCTGCTCACCGCGTTGAACAACCTGGACAAGTTTGCCTGGGTTGGTGCTTTCAGTTCCGGCGGTATTCCCGAGGACTTTCAAAAAGACTTTCCTTCTCTCGACGCAAGAGCAAACCAGCACCTTCATCTCTTGTGGATCGCGTGTGGCACCGAGGACGATTTGATCAAGGTCAACCGCAACCTCCGGGAGTGGCTTAAAACCAAAGGAGTGAAGGCGACCGAGATCGAAACGCCAGGGATGCACACCTGGATGGTCTGGCGGCGGAATCTGGCGGAGTTCGCGGCGCTGCTGTTCCGGTAGGTGAGTACGGAAAGCGCAGAGCCTTTAGTCCACTCGATGTTGGCTCCTCGAGGTGGTTTGTGAAAAGATTGTCAATAGTTTGTTTTTGATCGACCAAGTCCGTGCGGCGGGGTTATGATCCAAGTGCTCTCACGCAGGGGGCCAAAGTTCGGCTGACCAAGGCTGACACCGACCGGTGATCCGCCGCTTGGGAGACTTTCACCTCTGCGGTCGGGCTGCCAGGCTCGAGACTTACTGTTTTGCAGGAGGCATCGCGATGAAACTCTACGGAAATCTTCACTCTTCGATTCTCAACCTCTCCAATTTGGTTTCGACAATGCTGGCCGTGGCCCTGGTGGCGGGGACGATTGTTGTGTTCGCCGGCAGCGCGTTTGCGGGGGAGCGGGTGATTTACAACTTTACGGGCTTGATTGATGGCATCGGTTCGAACGACCTGATCTCCGACCGGGCAGGCAATCTATATGGCACGACCTTTAACGGCGGCGGATCGGCTGGGGCGGGAACAGCGTATAAGTTATCGCCTCCGGCACAGCCGGGAGGCGCATGGACTGAAACCATCCTCTACACCTTTTCTTACACGGCGATCGACAGCGGAATCGGGCCCCTGGGGCGGTTAGTGATGGATTCGGCGGGCAACCTGTATGGCACGACGTGGCTGGGGGGACCGCAGGGTGGGGGGGTGGCGTTTGAATTGTCGCGTCCGGCTGTCAAGGGCGGGGCCTGGACTTACACGCTCCTTTATGCCTTCGGAGGAGCAGGGTTAAGTTCGCCGGAAGCGCGGTTGGTGCTCGACAAAGCCGGAAATCTGTATGGCACGACAGCATCCGGGGGCACGGGAGCGTGTGCCGGCGGGTGTGGCGGCGTGTTCAAGTTGGCGCCGCCGGCCCAACTGGGCGGGGGTTGGACCGAAACTGTACTGTTCAACTTTTCAGGGACATTTGAAACCGGAGGCGGGACCTCCGGTGGACTGACGATGGACGCGCACGGCGCGCTCTACGGCACAACTTACAGCGGCAGCGGAGGACCCGATGGCACTGTGTTCCGGCTGACGTCGACTAAAGGCGGCACACACTGGACTCATACCGTTCTATATGCCTTCGCGGGATTTACTGACGGAGCCTCTCCTCAAGACGAGGTTGTGCTTGACACGAATGGCAACCTTTACGGCGTAACTAATTATGGAGGCACCGGCGGCCCCAACTGTTTCGGCTCACCGTGTGGAACGGCTTTTCAATTGACGCCGACTCCGACGGGTCCGTGGACGCACACTGTGATCTATTCTTTTAACGGTGGGACCGATGCCGGCTATCCCGAACGAACCTTGACGCTCGACGCAGCCGGCAATGTGTACGGCGGGACGGGTTTTGGCGGTGACCCGAGTTGCGGAGCTGGGACTGGGTGCGGAGCTGTTTTCAAACTGGCGCCACCGACGGTTCAGGGTGGCTCGTGGACGGAAACGATTCTCAACCGTTTTACAGGTGGCAGTGACGGAGCCGGGTCAGGGAGCCTGACTTTCGGCAAGGGAGGTTTGCTCTATGCCCCCGCTGGAGCCGGGGCGAATAATGATGGCCTAGTCTTCGCAATCACGCCATAAACCGGTGCGATGGCTTTGCCCCCGGGTGGGGGTGCGACTAGGGCACGTTGACCGAATCCCGGGTCTGCGACGGCACGTAGTTCACGGCGGCGGTGCGCTCCAGCTTGTCCCAGGCGAACCTGCGGCCTTCGAGAGCGCGCTTCAGCGTCTTGAACAGGACCACGGAAAACAGCTGGCGGTAGGCGAAGCGTTGCAGCCAGACCTGGCTCAGCAGCCAGGCGTCTTCCTTGTCGTCGGGACGGCGGCGCTCGAGCACGAACGCCAGGGCTGACGCCAGAAAGTCAACCACCAGAAAGACGAAGAAGAATGCAACCAGCTTGTGAAAGCTCGCGGGGTCCGTGGAATCCGGGTGGAAATGTTTCTGGATGAAGTACCAGATAGCGCCGACGGCGAACATGATGTCGATGAGCGGCGACACCAGCGGCAGCAGAATCTGGAAGATCACGATGTTTGGCAACGCCACGAAGCCCAGGGCTCCTTTGCGCGCGAACACTCCGCTGTGTTTATAGACGGCTTGCAGAATCCCGAAGGACCAGCGGAAACGCTGGCGCATCAGCCCATTCGCGTTGGTGGGGGCCTCGGTGTAGGCCAAAGCCATGTCCTCGTATTCGACCCGGTAGCCGCGGCGTAACAGAGCCATGGTGAGATCAGCGTCTTCGGCGACGGTGTCGATCTGGTAGCCTCCGGCTTCGCGCACGGCGGAAACGCGCCACGCGCCAATCGCGCCCGGCACCACGCTGACCGCGCCGAGAACATCCAGGGCGCGGCGCTCGAAGTTCTGGCTGGTGATGTATTCGAGGGCCTGCCAGCGCGTCCACAGATTTACGCGGTTTCCAACTTTGGCGTTGCCCGCGATGGCGCCGACTTTGGGATTGATGAAATGCGGCACCAGGCGTGAGATGGCGTCATTGGCGATGATGGTGTCTGCATCGATGCCCACGAAGAGTTCGGCATCTCGAATATGTTCAATGCCATGGTTGAGAGCCTCGGCCTTGCCGGAGTTCGGCTTGGTAAGGATAAGCACTTTTCCCTCAGCCTCTTCCCGGGCGAAAGCGGCGCGTGCTACTTCAAGGGTGCGGTCCCTCGATCCGTCGTCGATCACGATCACGCGCAGGTTGGGGTAGTTGGAGTTGAGTGCGGCGCGCACCGTGCGCTCAATCACCTTCTCTTCGTTGTAGGCGGGGATGAGCACCGCGACTTTGGGTTTATACGAAGCGACTTCGGCGGGCTTTCCGAAAATCTTCTCTTGCAGGCGGTCGTAGACGGCAGCCGCACCGATAAACAGCAAGCGCCCGGTCATAAGCAGATCGCCGAGGAAGAAGATCAAAGTGATGCTCACCACCGCCACGTCGAAGAGCCAGAAACCCAGCCGGTCAAGGTGCGCAGCCCAGCGTTGTCCGGTGGGCAGCGGGGCCATCACGTCGGCCCTGGTCTTGCCCAGCAACTCGTAGACCGGCGCGATTTCGTACCCACGCGCCCGGATGCCCTCAATGATCATGGGTAGAGCGCGCACGGTTTCCGCGCGGTCCCCGCCTCCGTCATGCAGCAGGACGATGTTGCCGCAGCGCAATTCCTCCGGCCGGCACGGCGGCAGGTGCGTAAGAACGTAGGAAGAGATCTGCTCCGCCGTGCGTCGCGGATTGTTGCTCCAATCGTTGGGATCGATCCGGTTCCCCACGGTGATATATCCCATGTCTTGCGGTATTTCCAGCGGCCGTACCTGATCGGCGGTGTCTGGTTCTTCGTCAATCGCGTAAGGTGGCCGCATCAGCGTGGCACGAACTCCCACCAAGCTGGCGAAAAGCCGCTCCGTGAGATTCAATTCCACTTTCATGTATGTTGTAGAGATATTGCTCACGTCTGGATGCGTGAAGGTGTGGTTGCCAATGGTATGGCCTTCATTGTAGATGCGCTGCGCCAGGCCGGAGAATTTATCGGTCTGAATGCCGATCAGAAAGAAAGTAGCAGTAGCGTGCTCGCGTTTCAGTACATCCAGAATCTTAGGTGTCCAATCGGGATCGGGGCCATCATCGAAGGTGAGCACAACTTTGTTGGGGCTGTAGCCATAGCGCCCTACACGGTAAGGTTCCGGCAGAGACTGAAAAATTTCGTCAGTGATAAGCTTGCTGTTCGCATCGATCGTAAGATCGCGAGTGCCGGGATTCGGCTTGTCTTCGATGCGCAGTATCTCGCCCTGTCCCTCCATGTCCACGTCCTGGCCGGGAGGCACGCTGCGCAGTTTGGCGGCAGCACCCGGGTCGCCGGGGATGTCCCATACGCGCCATAGCGTCCGATCCTCGCCACCCAGCCGCCAGAGCGCGAAGGTCTGGATGCCCAGCATTTGCGCGGCGCGCATGTGGTTCAAAGCCGTAACCGCATCGAGAAACCAAACGTCGTGGCGCAGGCTGCTCTCATCCAGATAGCTGAAGTGTGGATTCAGGGCATCATCATCGAAGGTTACATCTTCCTCGGAATCGCGCGCTTCCAACCAGGCTTCCTGCACTGAGACGCTGTGGTCTTTGGCATCGGGCGGCAGCTTGCCCTTCTCAGGCTTGAGCACCCAGTCGTAGCCGTAGTTAGCGATGGCGCAGATCAGCTTTTCCCGCGGGATGACTTTCACGGCGAAATTGAGATTGTCGACAAACCAATCCTGGGAGGCGACAGCTCCCGAGGCAGCGCCGGGATAGTGTTCATCGTAGTTCATGACCACCACACCGTCGGCGGGCGCTGCGATGGCGGCATAGTCGAATTCCTCATTGTGCGCAGGCACGCTGATGTATAGCTTCATACCGCGGCCATGCAGGTCTGCGGAAAGTTCGTTCAGAAGCGCAACATATCCCGGTTGCCCCACTTTGGGGAAGGCCTCAAAATCCACCATTAAGCCGCGGAAATGGTCCGAAGAGAGATACATCCCGACCTGCTGGCGAAAGAGTGAGCGGGCCGCGGGATTGTTCAGAAAATCTGTAATCTCTCCCGCCCATTCCGTGCCGTCGAAGTTATTCACCATGGGGAAGACTTCCATGGAGTTGTCTTCCGCTTTGAGAAGAGGCATCACTCGGTCGTCGACAGAACGTATGTGATTGTTCTTTACCACGTCGAAGAACTTGTTGGTCTGGTCGTCCACGGCCTGCAGGCGGCCGTCGGGAGTGAGCACGTGCAGCCAGTCGGGATAAAGCAGATCGATCTGGCGGGAGAAATCGCGCAGGGAAGAGAAACTTGCCGCGTCCCAGGGAACATAAAATGCCGCACGGATGCCTTCTTGCTGGTTTAGTGTGACCTCCGAGGCAGGCAGCTTCGACTTGCGGTGGGACCGGCTGGCCAGCTTCTTCTGGCGCTCGCGAGCCTTTTCCTTCTCACTTTCCTTCAACGCCTTAAAGGCCCGCTTTTGCGGCGAAAACAGCAGCTCCGGCAGGCGCTCGTCTCGCAGCGTGGTGTACACAAAGAAAATAACCAGTGCCGAGAACGCCGCGACCAGCGCGTCCAGCAGACGTCTCAGGCGCCTCCAGCGAGCGCGTTGCGGATCGTAAAAGACGGGTTCGACCATTGAGGGTTAATCGTTCATCCTATGCCGAGGGCGGCAGACGGTCAATTCTCGGCAGGACAGGGCAAGAGACACGGTACCCTACAGGGCAGAGGCAATGGTTCTGCCGGATTAAGATGCATTTTCCCTGATCGAAGATGGTTCCAAACGCGCTATATTCTCACCGTGCTGGAACTGGCGCGGAAGAATGCTCGGTTCTTTCTTGGGGCGGTCCTGGCGGCGCTGGCGCTGCGGCTGCTCTTCGTGTTTCGCTTTCCCGGCGTCGTGGATGACTCGCGGCTCTACGCCGATATTGCCCGGAACTGGCTGCAGCACGGCGTTTACGGCATCACCGATTCCGGCCAGATTGCGCCGACTCTCTCCCGTTTGCCTGGATACCCGGCGTTTCTGGCGGTGATCTTCGCCCTCTTCGGATCGAACAACTTCCGCGCGGTTCTGCTGATTCAGGTTCTGTTCGATCTGGGGACATGCTTCCTGGTCGCGGATCTCGCGCGCCGTATGCTGTCTGCGCGCGCAGCGAAGGCCGCGTTCCTGCTCGCCGCACTCTGTCCGTTCCTGGCCAACTACGCGGCAGCGGCTCTCACCGAGACGCTGGAAGTCTTCTTCACGGCATTGGCGCTGGATTTAGCGGTGTGCGGATTTGCGGACCTTCACCCCGACATTGCATCAAGTTCGACGCCGGCGTCGGCAATATGGCTGGGATGCGGCCTTTCCATAGGGGCGTGCATACTGTTGCGGCCGGACGGCGGCATTCTGTTCGGCGCCATTGGCGGATATTGGTTACTGCTTTTCCTGCGGAGCATCATAGTGAGGCAGGCTGGAGGAGTCGGCCCCGCGCCCCGCGTGTTTCCTCTGCTCCGCGTGGGAGTGATTCTAGCCGTCGCTGCTTTCATGCCCCTTGTTCCGTGGACGCTGCGTAACCTCCACACGATGCACCGCTTCGAGCCGCTCGCGCCCCGCTATGCCAACGATTCCGATGAACTCGTGATGGCGGGATTCAACCGCTGGACCAAGACCTGGATCGCGGACTACACCTCGGTGCAGGAGATTTATTGGAGAGTGCCCGGCGATGCCATCGATGTCGCGCGCCTGCCACGGCGCGGCTTTGATTCAACCGGGCAGCAGCAGGAAACAGAGCAGATCTTCGCTGAATACAACCAGGATCATGAGGTAACTCCCGAACTCGATGCGCGCTTTGCGGCGCTGGCCGCGGCACGCATTCACCACGCGCCCTTGCGCTACTACGTCTGGCTTCCGGCCATGCGCATTGCCGACATGTGGCTGCGTCCGCGCACCGAGCTGCTGCCCTCTGACCCGCGCTGGTGGGAGTTCGACGACGAAGTCCCGTGGCTCGCGGTCAGCATAGTCTTCGGCTTGATCAACCTGGCCTATGTCGCCGCGGCCGTTGCCGGACTGCTGCGCTCGCGCGAATTGTGCGGCGTCGGATTGTTCGTCTTATTGCTGGTTCTGCGGTCCCTGTTCCTCGGAACTCTGGAGAATCCGGAGCCGCGCTACACGCTGGAATGCTATCCCGTGGTCTTAGTTGCGGCGTCTGCGCTATTCCACAACGTCTCACGGTCGCGCCGGGGCGGGTAGGTTCTCGGCCGCCGAACGCTCACGTTGCGCGTCGAACGCCCTCCCCAATTGCGCATATGCGTCAGCGAGGAAGAGATGGGCCTCGCGGGAATCGGGCTGAATCTGTGCCGCCTTCTGCAAATTCAGCATGGCGGCGGCGGCGTTGCCTTGCAGAGACAGAATTCTACCGCGCAGCAGGTTGGCGCGATAATGATCGGGAGTGAGGCCCAGGGTGGTGTCGAGTTCCGTCATGGCTTCCGGGACCCGATCGATGCGGGCATAAACGGCGGCGAGGGAGAAATGGGCATCGGCCCAGCGTGGCGCACCTGCGACCGCGGCTTCAAACTGAGGCGCGGCCGCCTTCCAATCCCCGGTTTCAAATAGTGCCAGGCCAAGCTCATAGTGGCCCATGCCATTATCCGGCAGCAGTTTCACCGCCTTCTGCAGCGGGCCAAGTGCTTTGTCGAAATTCTTCAGCCGCGCTTCTGCCATTCCATATTGCATGTTCGCAACCGGCATCTCCGGTTGCTCTTTCAACACCCGCTCCAGCAGCGGGACGGCTTCCTCGTAGCGTGCGTCCTCCACATCGAACATGGCATCGTGGAGGAAATTGGAGACTTCTACCTTGCCCTTGGGATCGATGCCGCCGGGCATCTTCTCGTCATGAGCGACGGCTGATTCTGATCCCACATAGCCGAGAGCCTGCAATTTTTGCATCTGCTCCGCATCCGGTTTCGCCAGGGCGACCAGGCTTTGGCTTGTCTTCTGTCGAAACTCATCTAGTTGGGAGCCGAGAGTGTCGGCGACGGCTTTGGCGCCTTCCGCAAGATTGCGGGCTTCCTGCGGATCAGCCGCCTGATCGTAGAGTTCCCGTTGTGGCGCCTGGATATACAGATATTTTCCCGCGCGCAAGGCACGCAATGAACTCCATCCAAAGGCGCGATGCGGATAGTCGGTTTCCGCGTAGGCAGGCCGGTCTTGCGGTGTTCCGGCGACTGCACGCGCATCTGGCGTCCCCGGTCTTAACAGTGCCAACAACGATTCTCCCTGCATCTCTTTCGGAACCGCGACGCCCGACCCTTGCAAAATGGTTGGCGCGACGTCAACCAGCCCGACGCGGGTCTCGATCCGCTTGCCCCCGTACCGGTTCAACGGAAGCTTCATCAATAGCGGTACATGGAGAGTCTCGTCATAGAGAAAGATGCCATGAGTGTTTTCGCCGTGGGCTCCCAGGGACTCACCGTGGTCGGCCATGACCGCGATCAATGTTTCATCGTAGATTCCGTGTTTGCGCAGCGCATCGAGCAGTTTTCCTACAGCGGAGTCGGCGTACGCGATCTCGCCATCATAGGGCTGCGCGGCATAACGAGATTTGTAAGGCTCTGGAGGATCGTAGGGATCGTGCGCGTCGTAAAGATGAATCCACAGGAAGAACGGACCGTTCGGCAATTGACTAAGCCAGGCCAGCGCGTGGTTCACAACCACTTCGGCCCGGCGCTCCACGGTCTGGTAGCGATCGGCCCCGTGGCGCCGCAGGTGGAAGCCCGCGTCGTACACGTCAAATCCGCGGTCAAACCCGGGCGCGGTGCCATCGAGCGGGTCAAGAATAAGAGATCCGACGAACGCTCCCGTTTGGTATCCATTGTGATGCAGCAGGTCGGGCAGGTAGGGAAGCTGTTTGGCAAGGGGAATCCCGAAATCATTGACGTGATTGAATTGGGGATAAGTCCCGGTCAGGATGGTCGTGTGTGACGCGGTCGTAATGGGAACGTGCGCATAAGCGCGACCGAAGACAATGCCGTGCTTCGCCATCGCATCGAGATTGGGAGTAAGGCCGCGGGTCGATCCGAGGAACCCCATGCGGTCGGCTCGGGTGGTATCAAGAGTGATGAGAATAACGTTGGGACGAGGCACAGCCGCTGCGAAAGAAAACGCAGAGCTAAGACACAAAAGGAGAGCCCACTGCTGCCGAACTGCCATAGAAAAAGGGAGTCTACCATAGGCAGACTCCCTTTCTTAGCTCGTGGTTCCCGCAGTACTGAGAGATCTGCATCAGCACGGGTTCTTGCTAGAAAATGATTTTCAAGGAAAAGTTCATGTTCCGAGGTCCGCCTTGGGCGATTACAGGGTTGCCCGAGGCTACATCGGACGTCTTGGTGACAGTACCGAAGCTGCCACCGAGAGTGTTGTCCGGGAAATAGTGGAAATTCGCCCGGTTCAGTATGTTGTACACCTCCCAACGCAATTCGAAATTTACACGTTCTGTGACCTTCGTGCTTTTGATCAGAGACATATCCCACTGAGCGAGGCCCGGGCCGATTAGTTGGTTGCGGCGCGAATTGCCGACTGTTCCCGGACAGGGCACGAAGAAGGGTGAAAGAGGCTGCCCTCCCAGGAAATGTCCGGGGTTGTTTGGATCCATACCACCCTGTCTGCCGCAAGGGTCAAGTTGATCCTCGACGGTGAAATTCTCAACAACATACTGGTCCGGATTCCGTGTGTTGTAATGGACGGGCGTTCGATCCCAGGCTGCGCGTATCGAGTTCCCAATCAAACCCTGGCCTGAGGGATCAGAGCTGCCGCCGAGAAGAACGGTGAAAGGCCGTCCACTAATGCCAGTGAAGATCGTGCTCAGTTCCCATCCCTTGCCGAGACGTTCGCCAATGTGTCGAACGGCGGGCAAAGCGTACACGCCACCAGCGTTAAAGTTCAGCCGCACGTCATGGTCACAAAGCCCCCAGGAATCGCGGATATTCAGAGGATTATTCAGCTGGGGATAGTCGCCGGCGCCGCCCCGGTTCACGGAGTTGTCGTCATAGCACTTACTCCAAGTGAAGTTATATTGCGTATCCAGTCCGTGCCAGCCGCGCTGATTGTAGGAAGTCTGCAAGCTGTCATACTGCGAACTGGCCAGGTTGGTGGCTTGGATGATGTGCTTCAGGTCCGGGAACTGAGAATTGAAGGGCCGGTCACTTTGGCTGCCGCTGCTGCCAAGTGGACTTGCGTTCAGGTCACGGTTGATCACCAAATCTTGCCCGCGCTGCCCCGAATAGGTCACGGTCAGGACGTTGTTGCGAGCGACCTCTTGCTGAATGCTCAGATTAAAATTGTGATATCGAGGCGTTTTGAAGTTGTTCACTACCGAGAACGCATTGAAGGGTGGCGATCCTGAGGGACTGGGCCCGAAAACCGGGCCATGGCTGGATCCGAAGCAGATATAGTCGCCGGTCGAACTAGTAGGATCAAAACATGTGCTCGTCGGATCGTTCGGCGGAAGCGTCCCTATACCATTGGCCACATCCGCCGTGATCGAAACCGAAAACAGGCCGAGATTCGGCTGAGTGAAAGCGCCAGCGCGCGCGTGGGCGAACGAATACGGGGACGCCAAAGTTGCAAAGTTCGGCACGTCGTAAGTGAGAGAGTATCCCCCTCGCAATGCAGTCTTGGTATTTCCGAATATGTCCCAAGCGAGGCCAACGTGAGGACCGAAGTCCCCATGGTCTACGTTGTAGAGGCGACTGATTCCCTGCCCAACTTGTACCAGCCCGCCGCTAGGCAAAAAATTCGCGGCGCGATTCTTGAGGTCGCGAAGATTTCCATTGATGTCGTAACGCATGCCAAAGGTAACCGTAAGGCGCGGCTTGACTTTCCAATCATCTTGGGCGTAAAAGCCGACTGAATTCTGCACCAGGTACCTGTGCGTATCTCCAAATGCCCGATCGGCCGTGTCCGCCTTGCCCAATAGCAACTGTTCAACATCATCTTGCACAGGATCGCTTGACATGGGAGCGTAGTAACTAAAATATCCCAGCAACAAGCCAGTGCGAGCATTATTGCGCAGACTGTTGGTATAGGCCCGCTGGAAGTTGCCGCCAAACTTGATGGTGTGATTCCCTTTCACCCATGAGAAGTGCTCCGACCAATCCCAAGTCTGATCGGGGCGAGTGGTTAAGGGGTAGCCTTGGACACCTCCGATGTAACCTCCATATCCCAGATGCAAAAGGTACACATAGGGAACGCCAAAATCAGCGGGGGTCAACGGTCCGGTGTCGACCCCTAGGCTTTTGGGATCAATCTTGTTGTTGATGCCTAGGATCTGGGCGAAGCGCGTGAATCCCAGGCGGCTTTCCAGTACCTTGTTGCTCCCGATGTTCGAGGTCCAACTTATCCCCGCCATTTGCGCGCGGGAGGGAGCAACCGAATTGAACAGGGCTGGCGAGTTGTTGCCTCCTGCGGGCAAACCCGCAAACGGCGGAGCGCTCTGGAAACTATCGCCGAAAATGTAGCGCCCTGCGAGCGTGTTGCTGGCATTGAGCTTGTAGTCGATCTTGACGCCGAAGCCGTTAGCGCTAGCGATGGTTGGGGTTTGTGCGATAAACGTGCCAGTGGTCGATGTGGGAAAGAAGTTGAGCAGTGCCTGACCTGCGGGATCCACCGCAAGCCCATGCGAAATGATGTCGGCAGTTGCGTTCTGAATCTCCAGCGGCGTAGGAACAGTTCTGCCACTGACCGCGAGGGACTTGTAACGCTGGCCTTCGTAATAAAGAAAGAAGAATGCCTTGTCCTTAATGATCGGCCCGCCCACCGTGGCGTTGAACTGATTGTTGTGGATATTCGTAGGCTGGCATTCTCCCGGGCCGGCACAGTTGTCGGGGTTGTGTTTTACGAAATAATTGTCGGCATCTCCAAACCCGCTGTGGTTAACCCAGGTCGCTGATCCGTGCCAATTATTGGTCCCACTCTTCATGTTCAGCAAAATTGGCGCGCCGCCCTTGACTCCGAACTCCGACGAAGGCGTTTCCTGTACGCTGAGTTCCTCGATTGCTTCCGGAGGGAACAAAACCGCGGGAATGCCTACGATTCCGGTCTCGTTAATGGCCGAGTCGCCGTAGTAGCGGTCATTGTTGTAAAGCCCGTCAATGAAGTAATTGTTCGAAGTCGTGCGAGCGCCGTTGATGCTGACTGCCAAGAATCCGCCGCCGGGGGCGCGCTGCACGCCGGGAGTGATAGCCAATAACGAATTGAAATCGCGGCCGTTGATAGGAACATTCTCAATCTTCAAGCTGTCAACGTAATTATTTTCATTGGGCGAAAGTTCGACCAGCGGCGCCGACCCTTCCACCTCAATGGTTTCAGCACGCTGGCCAACCGCCATCTTGAAGCTGGCCTGCGTAATGGCGCCCGCGCGAACTTCGGCAGTTTGCACCGCTGTCTTAAAGCCTTCGGCGGCGGCCGTAATTTTGTAGGGGCCAATCGGGAGGTTCGGAATCCGGTAACTGCCGCTGTCGCTGGTGGTCGCGGAGCGGGAAAAGTTGGTCGTGGTCTGTACCGCCGTGACGGTCACTCTGGGCAACAGGGCGCCCGTGCTGTCGGTCACCTCACCCGAAATATCGCCAGTGATGGTTTGTGCGACGGCCGGCAAGCCGATGACCATGAACAAGCAGACCAGAAGCAGAACCGATGCGCACTGCCCGAGACGTCCGCTTACCATCTTGCCCCCTTGCCCGTGACCCGCCATCGCCTAGACGAAGTGATAGATGGGATGTTTGATTGAGTCGAGGTAGTTAGTCAAGGAAAATGTGCGGCATGACTGGGAGTCACCGCACTGGGAAGACACTCACAGCGAGCGTGCGTTCAGCTCATGCAGCTAGACAAATACAGAGCATCAGAAAAAAGGCGACCGTGCGCCAACACAGTCGTGCGTACTCAAACGCATCACGCCAGCGGTGAATCGCTCATGCGGAAGCGGGTGCGCACATGCTCGGAAATCAGCTCAATCGCGGGGCGATTGGCCACCGGGTCGCTCTGGGCCAGGTACCTCATGGCCTCCACCAGCAAGCGTTGTCCGTCGACGTAACGAGGATCGGACGTACGCTCTCTTCGTTTACTTCCAAACTTGGGCGGGACAGGAATCGTGAAAACCTTGGCCATGAATGAACTCGTTAGGAATCCTAGGGCAGTATAGCGCCCGAGGTGTATTTTTCAGCACACATTCTTGTGCTTTAGATTCAATCACTTACCCGCGTGGCGATACGAATTGCGTCCTGGCGGTAGTTTTCAATCGAAACACATCGTTGCCGATTTTTCCATTCAGCCGCACCGAATACTTCGCCAGGCGGTAGTCGCCCTGGGTTTGCATGAACTGCTGCTGCACTGAGACGCCGCGGTTTAAGTCGATCCAGAGCAGAATCTTTGAGAAGTTGTTGCGAAGCTTCTCGGTCTTCGGAACCAGTTGGAGTTTGGCGGTTGCGATGCCACCCACAGTCTCCTCGCCCAGGTAGCTCAGGTCGAAGGACTTCTTCAGATCCTGTCCGCTTCCGCCGAAGCCAAGCACGAGATAGCTCTCAATTTCGCCGCGATTGCCGCCCGTCGGATACTCCATCACCTGCTCGATCCTGGGCTGGTAAACCTGAAGCTTGCCGTCTTTGTAGAGCACGAATTTCGAGTCGGGCTCTCTAATCTCGGCCATCATTTCGATTTCTTTCCCCGCCCGGTGGTAGTAAACGGTGCCCTTCTGGGTGTCGGTTTCGTCCACCACCTTCTGATACTGATCCCACACGAAATCGGCCTGTGCAGAGTGGAAGTTGGCCGCGGTATCGTCCATTTTCTTGAGGACGCATTCCAGAGAACAGATTTCAGAACTCTGCGCAGGTGCGAAGCCGCACATCAGGCTTCCAAGGAACAGAGTCGCAAGGATGCGGCAGAGAGGTTTCATTCGCCTACTATCTTTTCACCAGGACCTTGTAGCTCTGCACGCGTCCCTTGTCGTCGGCAACCGCTTCATACTTCACAATCGATACTTCGCCAGAAATCGATTTGATGATACGCAGCAATTGATCGCGGACGAACTGGTCGTCTCCCGGCTTAATCGCGCTGGCGGAAATCTGGTATTCCAGCTTGCCCTGCGCATCGGGCGTGACTACTACATCATTCAGATGCAAGGTGCGGGGTACCGGTTTGTCGTTAAAGTGGATGACCCGGGGCGAGAAGAAAACAAAAATGAGGATCAGCGTGACCATGATGTCGTAATGCAGCGTCCCGCGCTCATGCTGCCACAGGATGTAGCTCCGAATTGTGCGGAAGACGCCGTTCATTCGTAGGGAAGGCGCGCCAGTCCCGGTCGTGCTGAGGTCCACACTTTGCAAGTCTTTGCTCTATGCAAGTCTAGTGACCGCTGCCGTTCTTGGCAATTCGATTGTCATCCCGAACAAGCGCTTTTGCGCGGCGCTAGAAACTCTTCCGCGTGATCCGATCCGCTCCGATGTAGGGCCGCAGCGCCTCGGGAATCAAGACGCTCCCGTCGGCCTGTTGATAGTTCTCGACAATCGCCACCCAGGTCCGGCCCACGGCCAGGCCGCTTCCGTTCAGCGTGTGCACGAATTCAGGTTTGTTCTTGCCCTCTGGACGATAACGAATATTCGCCCGCCGCGCCTGATACGACTCAAAATTCGAGCACGACGAAATCTCGCGAAACAACTGCTGCCCCGGCAGCCAGACCTCAATGTCATACGTCTTCGCCGAGGATGGACCAATGTCGCCCGTGCACAGAGTCACAGTGCGGTAATGCAGTCCAAGCTTCTGTAGCACCGTCTCGGCATTCCGCGTCAGCTTCTCGTGTTCTTCATACGAATTCTCGGGCCGGGCGAACTTCACCAACTCCACCTTCTGAAACTGATGTTGCCGGATGATGCCGCGAACGTCTTTCCCGTAGGAACCCGCTTCGCTGCGGAAGCACGGCGTATATGCGGTGAGGGAGATCGGTAATCGCGCCGCGTCGAGGATTTCGTCGCGGTAAAGATTCGTAACCGGCACCTCCGCCGTGGGAATCAGCCAGAGATCTTTTTCTCCATGAGGCACACGGAAAGAATCGGCGGCGAACTTGGGCAGTTGTCCCGTGCCATACATGGAGTCGGAGTTTACGAGATAGGGAGGAAGAACCTCGGTGTATCCATGCTCGCGCGTATGCAGATCGAGCATGAAGTTGGCCAGGGCGCGTTCGAGCTTCGCGCCCAGGTCCCAATAGACCGCGAAGCGCGCGCCCGTGAGCTTGACGGCGCGTTCCAAGTCCAGCACGCCGAGCTGCTCCCCGAGTTCCCAGTGTGGTTTGGGAGTGAAGTCGAACTGCGCCGGTGTGCCCCAGCGCCGCAGTTCTACATTCTCTTCGGCGCTATGGCCCACCGGAACGCTGGCGTGCGGCATGTTGGGGATGCCAGAGAGAATATCCTGCAGGCGGGCGTCGAGATCGGCGGCAGTTTTTTCACGCGTCTGGATCTGCTCCCGCAAATTCTTCGTCTCGACCATGGCCGCAGTAGCATCCTGGCCGCCTTTTTTCAATTTGGCTATGTCTTCGGAGGCTTTATTCCGGCGGGCCTTGAGCGTCTCGGCCTCGGTAATGGCCTGCCGGCGTTGCGTGTCCACGTCGCTGAAATCCTTGAGCACGGCACCAGGATCGGCGCCGCGCTGGCGCAGCATCTCTTCCACCCGGGGCAGATTGTCGCGAACGAAGTTCAGATCAAGCATGGGAATCAACTACTTTATCGGAAACCGGGCCGGGAATGCACGCGCGTGGGTCTGAGCAGCTTTCGCGCAAGCCTCCCGACTGTGTACACTACCTTGCGATGAGATTCTTCCCCGGCTCAAATGTTGTGCGCCAGAGCATTCTGCTAGCGATTGTGGCCGTCCTTATCCTTACTTCCATCCCAGCCGCCTTCGCCTCCGCCTACAACGCTCATCCCAAGCTCGTCGTGGTGATCATCATCGACCAGTTCCGCGGCGACTATCTGGAGCGCTACCGCGATCAGTTCGGCGAGGGCGGATTTCGCCTTCTGCTTGACCATGGCGCCAACTTCACAGATTGCAACTACGACTATGCCAACACCCGCACCGCTCCCGGGCACGCCACGCTTTTCACGGGCGCATACAGCAACGGGCACGGCATTGCCGCGAACGAGTGGTGGGACCCAAAGAAGAAGAGAATGGTGACCTCGGTCGAGGACGACGACACCAAGCTCGTCGGCATTGCCGGAGAGATCAACGAAAAAAAGGCCGGCGCGTCGCCGCACAATCTGCTCGCCGATACGCTGGGTGACGAACTCAAGCTGGCTACACAAGGCCAGGCGCGGGTTTTCAGCCTCTCGTTGAAAGACCGGGCTGCCGTCCTGCCTGGCGGCTTCGCGGCGGACGCGGCTTACTGGATTGACCCAAAAGGCGGTGCGTGGATTACTTCCTCTTATTACCGTCGCGACTTGCCCAAGTGGGCGCAGGATTTCAATGCCGGGAATCGCGCGGCAAAATATTGGGATCGCGACTGGAAAAACGCTAATGGAGACGTGATGCGTTCGACCGCGCATCGCAAGGGAAAGGACGGTTCTGATGCAGGCTTCTACGAAGTGATCGGCTCCACCCCCTTCGCCAATGAGTACGAATTGGAGTTCGCCAAGGAGCTAATGGTTTTCGAGAATCTGGGCGCCGGAAAGGCGACCGACTTGCTCGCTATCAGCCTTTCCCCAAATGATATTCTCGGCCACCAGGTCGGCCCCGATTCGCCCGAGATGGCCGCCATGGCGCTCGCGCTCGATCGTGAACTCGCCGACTTCTTCAACTTCCTCGGGCATCAGGTCGGCCTTGCGAATACGTGGATTGCACTCTCCGCCGACCACGGCATTTCCGCCTTGCCCGATGCCGCCAAGAAGCTTCGCATCCCGGCCGCTAATCTGGATGCCGGCAAACTCGAAGCGCAGATCAACGCAGCGCTGACGGCAAAGTTCTCACCCGGGCACGCCGCTTCCTACATAAAGTTCGATTACCCGGACGCATGGCTTGATCAGGATGCCTTCGCCGCTGCTAACCTGAAAGAGCACGACGCCGAAAGCGCAGTGGGCGAGGCCATGAAGCAGGCCGGGCTTCGCGACTACTTCACCAAGTCGCAACTCGCGGAAGGAGCAGTCCCCGATACCGCGGTCGGCAAAAAATTCTTGCATAGCTATACGCCTGAGGGCGGCTGGTACGTCATGGGGGTTCCTGAAATCTACACAGTCGGTTCGTCCAAAGGCACCGACCACGCGTCGCCCTACACCTACGACACGCACGTTCCCCTTGCTTTCTACGGACTGCCATTCCGCCCGGGAACGTATCGCACCCACGCCGAACCGGTCGATCTGGCCGTCACGTTGGCGTCGCTGCTCGGCATCAACGCTCCCACTCATGCCGTTGGGCGCGTACTCACGGAGGCGCTAGCCCCATCGCATCACTCAGAAAACGCTGCGGGATCTCCTAACGCAGCCTTGCCTAACGCAGCCCTGCCTAGCGAAAGAGCCCCGCAGTGACCTCCTCCCCTGAAAACGGCGGAAAGTCTCCCCTGGATCTCAGCGTGAGCTTCGCTGGCATTCAGCTGAAGAACCCCATCATTGCGGCCAGCGGAACCTTCGGCTACGGCGTCGAGTTCGAGGATGTCGTCCACCTCGACAAGCTCGGCGGATTCGTCGTCAAGGGGCTGTCCCGGGAACCGATGATCGGCAATCCGCCGCCGCGCTTGTGGGAAACTGCGGCCGGCATGCTCAACGCCATCGGTCTGCAGAACATCGGCGCGGCGGCGTTTCTCGAAGAGAAGTTGCCCAAACTTCGGCAGATGAAAAACGTCGTGGTGCTGGCCAACGTCTTTGGGTACACCCGTGAAGACTACGAGAGAACCATCGAGATTCTCAACGACGGCGAGGGCATAGCCGCCTACGAACTCAATGTTTCCTGTCCCAACACCAGCGAGGGCGGAATGCAGTTCGGCAGCGATCCACGCTCGCTCGACGAAGTCGTCACCACGGCGAAACGCGCGGCGCGCCGCCCCTTGATCGTCAAGCTTTCGCCCAACGTGACCAGCATCGCGCAGATGGCCCACATTGCGCAGGAGGCGGGCGCTGACGCGATCTCGCTGATCAATACCTTCGTGGCCATGGCCATCGACCCCGACACGCGCAAGCCCCGCATCGCCAACGTCACCGCCGGACTCTCTGGCCCGGCGATCAAGCCGATTGCCGTGCGCATGGTCTACGATGCCGCGCACGCAGTGGATATTCCGGTAATCGGCATCGGAGGCATTTCAACCGCGGCTGATGTCGCGGAATTCATGCTCGCCGGCGCAACCGCGGTGCAGATCGGGACGGCCAGCTATTGGGATCCGTGCGCTACCGAGAAGATTGTGGACGAGCTGCAGCGTTGGTGCCAGGATCGCGGCATCACGCGTCTGGCAGAGCTCACCGGCGGCATGATTCTGGAGTGAGCCGCGGAGCGGCGCAAGAATGCAGCCCACGGCGCAAGCCGTGGGTCGAGTGTGCAACGAGAACAAGCCCCAAAGGGGCGAAAGAAAAGCTCGACACGGACGGCACCCGGTTGCCGCGACACGCCTACCGCCAGGCCCCCATGATCGCCCCCATCGCGAGATAGCACACCAACTGATATCCCGTGTTGATGGCGTAGAGTTTCGCCGGCTGCCGGCTGAAGAGTGCATTCGTCAGTTGCACTGTGGTTACGAACCCCAGCCACACCGCCAGACCAACCTTCATGCCATACAGCGGCGTATCGATGCGTGCGACGGCAATGATTTTCCCCAGGACCGCCGCTGAAACTAAACTAGCCACCAGTGACATCATGTACGACGGGCCCGCGCTCTTCTGCATCTCGGCCATCTTGGCTTTGTCGTCCGGATCGTACCCCATCAAGATCGTCCACGGACGCGCAAAGAGCAAAGGAGAGTACCACACGAATCCCACCACCATCGTGGCCAGCGCGCTTACCAACACCGCCCACAGGTTCACACCCATGAACTTCATGCAATACCTCCGTTAATCACTGAGAATCGGGCAACCAGCCCGCTACGAATGCGAATGCACCAGGTAGCTCGACCAACGGAATGAGGACTGAAATGAAGGGGCCTGCTGCAACCGCCTGCTAACGCCCGTGAGTGTACCAGATCGAACCCGGAGACTTGTAATTCCTGCCCTCTCCCCACACGACGTGAGTGTTTCCGAGGTTGTCGATGGCAATGGAGAAGTAGTCGCCGAAGGGGAATCGGAAACCGTCTGGCCGAACGTAATCGTAACCCCGGTCGTAGCCACGCGCCGGGCCGGAGAGCTGGGTCTCGGGCGACCAGGTGGCGCCACCGTTACTCGAACTGCGATGGAAAACATTCCACAGAGGAGAATGACGCGTGTCCATCCACGCGATGCGCACGTCGCCCGCAACCCCGGCAGTAACGGCCGGAAAGCAGTGTTCCACCTGATCATCTGCAGTCGAGACCTCCGCTTTTGCGGACCAGCTTGCTCCGCCGGTGGTAGAGGACGAAAAGTACATGCGTTCGGGTGCGCCGTGCGCCGTGCCGGCGTTCCACAGTGCATAGACCGTTCCCGCTGCGTCGGAGGCGAGCGCAACCTGGGCGCCCAGGTACTCGGCCTCGCATCCCTGGGCCGCGCAGCCCGGCGGTGCGCTCGAAACGTCCAGCAGGACCGTGCTCCAGCTTCGTCCGGAATCCGCCGACCGGCTCACGTAGATGCTCACCGGGCGAGTGCTGAGTTCCCGCCGCGCGTAGGCCATCCATGAGAAATAGACATCGCCGGTGGGACCGACCGTGGCGCCACCTGCCAGCGACCAACCCGGCCCATCGTTCGGATTTACCGCCACCGAAGAAAAGTTCTGGGCATAGTCATGTGATGCGGCCACCACGAATTTCTGTTCGTGATTAAACCCGACGTACACATCGGCGCCATGCACCGCCAGCACGGGTTTGTCCGCATCTTCGTTGCTGTTGTGCGAGCTTTCCGCCACCGCAAGGTACCAGCTGCGCCCGAAGTCTTGCGACCTTGCCACCATCACGTCGCGCTTGTTGTTCTGCAGCCACGAGGCGTAAACGGTCTGCCGGTCCACGGGATCAACCACAATCTGTGGATCAAACTGGCCGGTCGCAGACGGCACCAGCGCACGGGGCGCCTGCCAGGACAATCCGTTGTCATTGCTGACCAGTAGAGAAATCGTAGGAGCGGTGCAGGCCGGGCAGCCGCTTACCGCGCCGTACTGAGGGAACAGAATATAGACGTGTCCACGGGCATCCGCAGCCAGCGCGGGCTCCCATTGGTCCCCTGTGCTGTAGCCGACGCGATGTTGAGGAGTAAAACCGGGAACGGCCAGTGACGTCTGCGCCGTCGCCAGCACAAGCACAGAAAGCAGACCCAGGGCAAACCCCTGCATCCTCCTGGCCCGGCTGGATCTAAAAACCACAGACTTCTCCTGGGACAACGACTGCGACAGCGTTGGACGCACTTTATAATGAATCGCTGCACAGCGTCAATTGCCCGACCAGGCCACAGCCTGCTTTCGGAGATGTTCATGTGGGGACAGCCGCCCTCGGCCATCCAGTCGAGGGAAGCTCGACTAGCCTCTCGATCGAGCCCGGCAAAATTGAGACACCACAGTCGGTTCCCAGCGCGTGACTTTCTGCCGGATTCGTCATCTAATTAGGATTGCCAAGAGGAGCGATCTGAAGATGGAAAAAGCCACATTTGCAGCAGGATGTTTCTGGGGAGTGGAAGCGACCTTCCGGCAGATGCCGGGCGTGCTCTCCACGCGCGTCGGCTACACCGGCGGAAGCACCGAGAATCCCACCTATAAGGAAGTTTGCACCGACCGCACCGGCCACGCCGAGGCGGTGGAAGTGGAGTTTGATCCTGCCCAGGCTCGCTATAGCGACCTGCTGAAAGTGTTCTGGGAGAACCATGACCCCACGCAGCTCAACCGCCAGGGCCCGGACTGGGGCACGCAATATCGTTCCGCCATCTTCTTCCATACTCCGGCACAGCAGACCGCGGCGCAAGCCTCGAAGGAATCACTGGAGAAGGCGCACCGCTACTCCAAACCGATTGCGACGCAAATCGTTCCCGCAGTGACGTTCTATCCTGCCGAGGACTACCACCAGCAGTATCTGGAGAAGCGCGGCCTGGCCAGTTGCCACATCAAGAGCTGACAGGCTCTCGCGGTCCGAAGAAGAAGAGCAGCACAAACCCACCGATGTAATAGAGCAGGCTCTGCTGAAGGTTGAAGCCCATAAGACGCAGCACCAGGCCAAACAACGCCAGCGTCTCGCACAAACCGTAGGTCACAAGGTAGCCGCTCTTCCAGTGGCTCAGGGTGAGTGGATCGTCCGGATGAGAAGCCAGGTTTTCCGCGGAGCGCAACACCAGAGTGCGCCTCACCACGAAGATCACGCCCACAATGGCCACACTGGCGGTTGAGAAAATATAACTAAGGGAGGGATCCGGGGCTTTGCCACCGGAACCCAGAACTTCACCCACGACAGCACAGAGAAGAATGCTGCCCAGCATCGTCCACTGCACTGCTCGCAGTGTCGTTAGAGTCCCCCGCATTTAGTTTCATTCTCCCCCAGTTTGCTGGGAGTAGTCAGCAGTTTCTCGGTTGGAACCCTCCTAGGCAATACAGCTTTTCGCGTACTAATGATGGTGTTCGTCTGGGGGCAATCCCGGACGCACCCGCAGAAAGACATGAAATGATACGGGATGGTTGCCATAGGCCGCATCCAGAGCGGCAGGCTTCGAGTAAACCGTCACATCCGCTCCAAGCCCTAGTTGCCACACGCGATTCTGCACCAGATCGCGCACTCCGCCAAAGGTGTAGGCTCCGATGCGGTAAGCTGGATGCACCGCCGCCTGTGGAAACAATTCATCTTTGTCCACCAGTTCCAGCCGTGCAAACGTGTAATCCCGCCGCAGGAAGTTCAGCGTGGATTCCAACAGATAGCCGTTGAGATTAGTCCCCGTCGCGATCTTGTGCACGCGTCCCCACACCAGGGAAGTCGCCCAATTACCCTGCGCTAGAGGCCTGTCATATTCCACCGATGCCGTCTGCCGCCACTGGCTGCCGGGTTCAAGCGCTTCCGGATGTTCCAGACGTCCGACGCTGTATTGCGCGGTCCAGTCGCGCGCAGGTGCAACGCTTACCCGCCCGGACCACGAGTCCCAGGCGGCAGCTTGGATGCTCCACCGTTCCTCATTTGGCTCCCGCCCGTTGAAGGCTGACCCCTCAACCTTCACGCGGTCGATCACAAATCCCGTTGTCACTACGCCGAAACTGGTGTGCGTCGAGTCTTGCAAATGATGACTGAGCGGCGCCAGCGGCAGTTCCGAAGCGGACGCCCGGTGGATGTAGGTAACCGGCCCGAGCGCAGGCTCCGCCGCCGGCCCGCCATACAATTCCCATGAGATCTTCTCCGAGAGCGGCAACAGGTACAGCGCTGAAAGTTCCGCGAACACATTGTGCGGATGCTGGTGGTCGATCAGGGCCGCTCCGTGGTAAGTCTCCCCCGTCTGAAATAGCTCCGGAAAGCCCGGATGCGGCGAGGTCAGCGATTCAGCCGAGAGCATTTGACGAAACAGAATCGTTCCCCCGCCCAACCGGTGCTGCTCCATCAGCATGCCCCAATTCACAGATTCGGCCTTGCCCTCGCCCCGCGGACCGCCCTGCTGGTTGTAGCCGGCGAAGATCACGCCGTGCGCCATCAGCTCCCAGCCACCGCGCATCACCATCCACTCAGGCTCCGGAACAGAAGCTGCCTGCCAGCCCGTCCCGGACCCGGCATGGGCCGAGGGCAACTGCGCCGCTCCGTGATCGTCTATGGGCATGTGCATCCCGCCCATGGATGAGTCCTGTGCTGAAGCCAGAGTCGACAGAATTCCTGCCAGGACTGAAAAAATGACCATCAACCACAAGGACTCTCGGGCCACAGGTACCTCATTTCACAAGGAGAAATATAGACGGCGCAGACACGCATAGTGAGAGCGCATTCCCGCGAAGCATGAAGCGAGAGTTGTGGATCAGATCCGAAGAATCAGAAGCCCTGGCGGGCTGCTGGCAAGGGGAAAAGCGCCAGGAACGGTGTTGCCGCCAGTCGCCGCAACAGGAGGGTGGATATCGATTGCATTGGCCTGCGCCTGGAGCGTAAGCCGCTGCGAGAAAGTATCAGTCGTCAGCGCGGAGGCATGCCGGCTGACGCAGCATCGATAGTCGGCAGTTGGCGAACTAGATGGGACTCGCCCAGGATGACATCCAGCGTTGTGGGAAGGAGCAGCCGGCGCAGGCAGGACGCACATCATTCCCACATTAGCGGCAATCATCGCGGCCATCAGCACAACCGTAAGGAGCTTAGAGAAGGGTTGCATCGCGCGCCTACGTTCCCGTGATCTTCACACGCAGTTCTTCCGGCAGGCGTTCCCGGATTTCTTGTGGCAGCCGGTCATGCACGCGGCGCGCGCCTTCCTTCGCCGCATCCAGCACGGTAACCGGCGCGGGTGTGGCCACCGCCACCACCAGCCAGATCAGCGCGGACAAGGCAAAGCCTGCCAGGGCGGCAATCTCCAGCCAGAACGCGTGCCGCGGACCAAAGTGGCGGATTACTCCAAAGGCCAGCAGAAACACACCGCCCGAAACCGAAGCCAGCGCAATCAGGCCTACGTCAATGATGCGGTGTATGCGCTGGCGGCTGCGACAGTGCTCACACTCCGCGAAGTGGCTTTCGTAGTCTCCGCGCATCTCCGGCGCCAGACCGGAAATGTCGTATCTCCAGCCCGCCAGGATCTTGCCCACAATCGGATCAATGCACTGCTGACTCATATGGAACTACGGAATTCGGTCTTGGGTGCTAGGTCATAGGTCGTAGGATTTTTCCTAAGACCTATGACCTAACACCCAAATCCCGCAAAACCCGACACGTACTACAGCCGAATCGGCGGCAAGATCTCCGACTGCACCGCCACCAGCACCCGGTTCTGAAACAAGCCGCCCCGTGCGGCCAGCGCCTTTTCTGCCTCTCTCCGCGCTATTTCCGGATGATTATTCTGCTCAGAGAGATGCGCCAGCACTACAAACGCTGCATTATTATCATAGTCCCCAGTGAAGAAATCCGCGAGTTTCTCGTTTGACAGGTGCCCCACATTGCTCGCCACGCGCTGCTTCACCGCCCACGGATAGGACCCCCCGCGCAGCATCTCCACGTCGTGATTGGACTCCATGATCAGGATGTCAGACCCGCGCAGGTGGTCGCGCACATTGGCTGGCAGATACCCGAGATCGGTGGCCACGCTCACCTTGGCCCCCTCGACCCGGAACGTGAACCCCACCGGATCGGCGGCATCGTGGGGAATGGTGAAGGGTTTCACCTCAATATCGCCAATCTGGAAGCGATGCCCTGACTCGAAGCGCTCCAGTTTCTCCAGTTGCGGCCGCTCGCCGTTCACGCTGCGCATGGCCCGCGCCCAGGCCGCGTGCGTCGCCTCTGTCATAAACACCGGGATGCGCAACTTCTTCGCCAGCGTCGCTAAACCATAAATATGATCGGAATGTTCGTGGGTAACCAGAATCGCTGCCAGCGACTGCGGGTCTTCGCCCAGCGACTTCATGCGCTTGAAAGTCTCGCGGCAGGAAATCCCGGCGTCCACCAGAATCTTCGTCCGCGCGCTGGCCACAAACGCACAATTCCCCCGGCTGCCGCTGGCCAGCATCGAAACCGTCACACACATGCTCGGAGCATACGCGTCCACCCTGTGGAATAGGGAGTAACTTCTTGGTTATCCGGTACCTTGGAATGGTTGGCCGGCGCAGGCCTTTGGGCGGCTTCCCGGATTCGAAGGGCAGGGTCGCAGGTGTCAGGTCTTAGGTGTCAGGTCTCAGCCCGGTGAGCTCTGAAGTGCAAATTGCAATGCCCAATGCCCAAGACCCAAGACCCAAGACCCAAGACCCAAGACCCAAGACCCAAGACCCAAGACCTAAGACCTAAGAACCGTTTCCACTCGCCCCCACCGCCCGCGCCCCAATCTCCGCGATACTGGGAAAAGATCGCGGAGCGCACAAGGTCCGCTCGGCAGGCATGGCACCAGTGCTGACTGCCTTAGCCAGCATTTCAAGGGCGAGTCCTGCCATGGGTGGAATTACCACCGTGGCCCGCAACTGTCCGCTGCGCACCCACTCCTGCCCGGTCCTGGTGACGCCGTCGCAGCCCAGGAATGGCGTATTCAACCATTGCTCGCGTTCCGCCTCACTCAGATCCAACAAGACTTTTCTTGCGCCTATCGCCATGGCATCGTTCTGGCACACGACGGCCCGAATGTGAAGCTCCTTCGACGTGCTCAACGACAGCCAGGACTTTACCGCCTGGTGCGCGCTTCGTTCCGACCAGTCCCCCTTAAGCGCCTTCATCGTGACCCCGCCCGGTTTGGTGGAAAGAATCCCTTTGCTGCGGAGATTCGCCGCGCTGCTGCTCGAGGGGCCTTCGATATAGAGAATGTTCCCTTCGGTGGTAAGAGTTGCTAATTGTTTGCCCTGAATTCGCCCGACTTCTTCCTGATCGGGACTCACCGCAAACACCGGAATCCGCGAGCCCCGGCGAAGTTCGGCAATGTAGTCGGCTTCGCGGTTGAGAATTCCCCAGCCGATGCCCGCCGCCACTGCGGCTTTCGCGACCTGGGGCATAGGGGTTCCCACCGGCTCAACCAGAATCGCATCCGGACGCTCATTCTTATCCTGGATGATCTTCACTAATTGTTGGGATTGATTGACCGCATCGTTGTCCGCATAAACGACGCTGATTTTCACGCCAAGCCGGGAAGCTACCTCCGTAGCAGAGGCCGACTGTTCCGCCTGGTAATCATTGTCTCGCGTGGTCAGAGCAACAACTACATTCAGATTGTTCATAGAAGTCCAGACGCGAACTGGCCTCGAAACTTCCACGGCGGGGCCCGGAATGTTAAGAATTTTCCCATGAAGGCTGAATGCCCCCAAGTTACCGAAGTTTTTCGCTCAGAACTGTAACCCGTTCTGGCCCTGACCACTGGCCACTGACCACTGACCACTGACCACTGACCACTGCTCTCACTTCCCCTGCCGCAAATTATCCACGACGCCCCGCATCAGCGACCCGCCATAA
>Ga0210404_10000314_pt1 | contig 27683 bp, 19 predicted proteins | sample IncBWH28MmetaG_FD_155455 | JGI IMG/M metagenome (GOLD analysis project Ga0210404, IMG submission 155455) | Forest soil microbial communities from Barre Woods Harvard Forest LTER site, Petersham, Massachusetts, United States - Inc-BW-H-28-M | ecosystem: Environmental > Terrestrial > Soil >... | reverse complement strand
TACGAAGCGCGGCTCGAAGATCCAAAAACCTACAGAAAGCCCTGGACCATCCGCACGGTTCTGTCCCGCGATCCGAATCCCCATGCGCGCATCATCGAGGACGAATGCATTGAAGGCACCGACGGCCGCTGGCACCACGTCTCGCCCTTCGATACCAAAGCTCTTCTGCGCCATGACTACAAAGCGGAGCTCGCCGCCGAAGCCAAAGCCCAAACGAGTGCGCCCAAGCCGTAGAAGTGTGCGCGCGAGTTTGAACACCGCTTTGGACACAGAGAGCATTCCAGCGGGGACAGAGAAACCGGGGCTGTGATAAGATTTCCGGGAAGATTGAAAGGCGATGGAGTTCGCCTGAACCGTCCCTCACCGGACTGATGACTCCTGGCCGCCGCTCGGCGCCAGGAGTTTTTTTTTGCTAGCGCAGGCGGCGCGCCGATTCCCGCGACATAAGGAGCACTCGTGCGCATTGTTCTTTTACTTGTGTTCGGAGCACTCGGTACTCTGGCGCGTTACGCCCTGCAAGGCGTCATTCAGGCGCGCGCGAGCTCGACGTTTCCTTCGGGCACGCTGGTTGTCAATTTGATCGGCTGCTTGCTGATCGGAGGGATCGGCGAATACGCGCTGCTGCATCTTTCGTTTCCGCCCGAGTGGCGGATTGGGATCACCGTGGGATTCATCGGCGGGTTCACCACGTTTTCAACCTACTGCTGGGAGATCGTGCGGATGTTGCAGGACGGCCAGTGGCGTAACGCCACGTTCTACGCGCTGGCGAGCTTGATCGGAGGCGTGATCAGCGTCATTTTCGGCATGCGTATCGCCGACCGCATTTCCTAGCGCGGACAGGAGCACCGCTGGCCGACCACAGCAAGCAAGAACGCTTGGAAGGCGAATGTACCCTGATGCGCATTCACATTGGCGAATCCGACCGCTGGCACGGCAAGCCGCTCGAGGAGACCATCGTCGAGCTGCTGCGCAATGGAACCATCCAGCGGCGCCACGGTGCTGCGCGGCATAGGCGGCTCCAGCGTCTATCCACACCGACAAATTCCTGCGCCTCTCACAGGATTTGCCGGTCATTCGAGCTGGTCGAAGCCTCCGAGCGAATCGAGCCAACGCCGACCCAGCTCGATCCAATGATCGGGGGCGGCCTGGTCGCGCTGGAAAAAGTCCGCGTAATCCTGTACCGCTCGCACAAATAGACCGTTGTCCGCGGCACGCCCACGTGTTACAAACCTCGCGCTCAGGAGGCTCCATGGACAAACAAAAACTGCTCCAATACATCGACCATTTCAATCACAAACGCTATGAACAGGTCATGGAGTTCTACCATCCCGACGTGCTGATCGAATATCCGACCATGCTGGCCGATCCCAAGGCTCCTCCGGTGACACGCCGCGGCCGCGAAGGGTTTCTCGAGCAGTACGTTGAGCTGCACAAATCCTGCCGCGAGGCTCTGGAAGTCCAAACCGTGATCCAGCAAGGCGACATGATCGCCGCGGAGATGTACACCGAATTCCACTTTTTCAAGGATTACGAAAATTTTTCGCGCCGGTCGATGAAGGCGGGCGACGTCTACATCACCACGAACTGGTGCATCTACAAGGTCGAAAACGAGAAATTCAAGCACATTCGGGTCGCGCACTTCCGTCTGCACGACCCGAAAACCGCGCGCTTGTAGCCTACCGTGCGGCCGTGATCCGGACGTTGGTCGCTCGCAGCGGCCCCACCGTTACATCGCTCAGCACCGTGACTCGGCCTTTCACCCCACGCGCCACGGCCATATTCGCATTCGCCGCCGCCGTGAATGGGACTCCGTCATTCACCTGTGCGCAGTCCATGCGCAGCGTCCCGTGGTCGTTGAACACTAGCCCGTAAAAACGGAACGTGCCGTTTGCCGCCAGCGTCTGAGCATTCAGCATCTGCGTGCTGCTGTCGACGTACACCTCGATTTCGCTCGGATTATTCAACAGCGTGGTCTGCCCCGCCTGCACGGCAAAAGTCGGAAACACGTCGTAGGACGCGAGGTTCACCGTGTAGACCGTGAAATTCCCGCCCGAGGACGTGCCAGAAACGGTCCCGTCAATGGTTTGGGGCATCAGGGTCATTGTTGACAGCGGCGTATACGGAAATCCGCCGTTTACATTGTCCGAGGTGCTGGTCATAGATACGTTCTGCCCGGGGACCATGGTCGCGGCCGTGAAGCTGGGAGTGAACGGCAGGCTGTTCAAGTTTGCCAGTTGCCCGGAAACCTGAAACGTGGCGTTGCCAAAGCTGAAAGCTTGCGCCCCAATCACGTGAATTCCGGCGAAAAGAGCTCCCTGCTGCTGCCGCCCCCACATAAAAAGAGAAGGCTGAGCATCGGACACGGACAATACCGGCCCCGTCACCACGCTGGTCGCGTTCGGATCCTCCACCGCGATTCGAGTGGCTGAGATCGAACCATCCGTTTGGATTGCCCCGTCCATGTCGACGAAGGTCCCCACGGTAAGTCCGGCGAAGCTATTGATGCCCTGATACTCGGTACCTGCGCCGGTAGACACGGCCACGGTTCGCGGATTTTCGGATTCGGGATAGGCCAGCACAAAACTGTTATTCGCTGTGTCGATCGACGAAACCTGGCCATTGAGCTCGAATGCCTTGCCATTCGCGGGGCTTGTGGATTGGGGCGCGAAAGTCGTTGGGGCGAGATTGAATGTCGGCGTTATGGCGAAGGTGGCGTTTCCATTGCCGATGTAGCAGGAGGAAAGTGAAGCCGATTGCGCCGCCAGCAAATTCAGCGCAAGCGCCATGGTGTTTCCCATCACCGTGATGGGTGAATCCAGATTGACGATTACGTTAGCCGTCGGCGTTTGCCCATAGGTGAATGTGCCCGTGTCGACCCCACCCATGGGAGTCAGCGTGAGGCACGAAAATCCTGCGTTGCCGACCGTGGCGGTCGCCGATACGTAGACATCCTGCGGAATGGTCACCGTCACCAGCGGTTCGATTCCTCCATTCAGGTGAATGAATTCGGTGTTTTGCGGCGCCGACAGCAGGTTTACGGTGTTGCCGGATCGGTTTGTTAGCGTGAGAGTCTGGATGACCAAATCGAACTCGGTCCATTGGTCGTTCGCGGTGCCGGTTAGCACGAGGGTCACCTGCGTGTTGCCGGTAAGCTTCGGTACTGTGCTGCCTCCGCCGCAACTTACACTGAATCCGGCCGCGACCATGGCGATGATTGCCAGCAATGCGGATAAGCACTCCGGAAAGGGGCCCCCGTGATTCCAGGACGGCTTGGTGCGCATCGTCGCCTCCAGCCGGCGCACAGCGGGGTCTTCCGCAAGCCTGTTAGCCGGGGGAACAGGCTTTGTACGAGACAGTGATATGACTCACCGATAAAGACGCGCGGCGCCGAGCGCAGGTTTCATCAAACTCGACTGCCTTCCTTGGCGTTTGGAAAAATAAGTGCGGAGCTTTCGCCCGCCACTCGCCTTTCGCCAGGCCGGCATGCCATCGCCTGCTCCGGCGCTAAGAGCTGCGTATACTATTGATAATAGGTAGGATACGATTCCGATTGCGCACGCCGTTGGCCTGTGTTAGCTTCAGCGAACAAAAGGCGAAATGCCGCAGTGGGGCGAAAGCCTGCGCATTTCGCACCAAATTCGCACCGGGAGGCGCAATGGCGGCATCTGCATCGACGCGAGGCTTGGCCCGCAGGTCCAACTCCACGCTCGATACCGTCCAGCAAGCGCTCAGCACGCTGGCTGCACGCTATCACGCCGATGAGGTGCTGACCTCGATTAAACATATTCCCGCGCGCGAAGCACAGTTTCGCGCCATGCCTTCGTGGGTTCGGCCGGAACTGGCGGCCGCGTATCGCGCCAAGGGAATCGACCGCCTCTATTCTCATCAAGCCGCCGCCGCCGAACTTGCTCGCGCCGGAAAAGATTTCGTCGTCGTCACGCCCACGGCTTCCGGAAAAACGCTCTGCTACAACCTTGCGGTCCTCCATGCGATTCTTGAAGACACGGACACGCGCGCGCTGTACCTGTTCCCCACCAAGGCCCTGGCGCAGGATCAGCTCACCGAGCTGCACGATCTTGCCACGCGCGTCGACGATCAGTTCGGCGTCTTCACCTACGACGGCGACACGCCCAGCGACGCGCGCAAGGCGATTCGCGAGCGCGGGCACGTGATCCTCACCAATCCCGACATGCTGCACGCCGGGATCCTGCCGCAGCACACCAAATGGACGCGCGTGTTCGAGAACCTGCGCTACATCATTCTCGACGAGCTGCACACGTATCGCGGAGTCTTCGGTAGCCATCTGGCGAACGTTCTGCGGCGCGTCGCGCGCATCGCGCAATTTTATGGCTCTCGGCCTCAATTCATCTGTTGCTCGGCCACCATCGCGAATCCCGGCCAGCTCGGCGCCCAGTTGATCGAACGTCCTCTCGAAACGATCGATGAAAACGGCGCGCCCGCTGCCGAAAAACTTTTCGTTTTCTACAATCCGCCGATGATCAACCGCAATCTCGGCATCCGGCGCAGCTACCTCACCGAAACGACGCGGGTCGCCAAAGAGTTTCTGGCGCGCAAATTGCAAACCATCGTCTTTGCGAACAGCCGCCTGCACACAGAAGTTCTGCTCACTTATTTACAGCAGGCCAATCCCGCGTCGCCCGGGGGATGCCAGCCGATTCGCGGCTATCGCGGCGGTTATCTTCCCGGCGAGCGCCGCGAAATCGAGCGGGGACTGCGCGAGGGCAGAGTGCGCGGCGTCGTTGCCACCAACGCGCTGGAGCTGGGCATCGATATCGGCTCGCTCGACGCCTGCGTCATGGCCGGTTACGCCGGCTCGATCGCTTCGACCTGGCAGCGCGCCGGGCGCGCCGGACGCCGCAGCGGCGCGTCCGCCGCCGTTCTGGTCGCTTCGTCGGCGCCGCTGGATCAATTCATTGTCCAACATCCCGATTATTTCTTCGGCCGCTCGCCCGAGCACGCCTACGTGCAGCCGGACAATCTTGAAATTCTGGTCAATCACCTGAAATGCGCTGCGTTCGAGCTGCCGATTGCGCCTGACGAAAAATTCGGCAAGGTGGACGTTCAAGAACTTTGCGCGCGCCTGGCCGAAGCCGGATATCTGCATGCGAGCGGTTCCCGGTGGCATTGGATTCAGGAAGCGTACCCTGCTGACACCGTCAGCCTGCGTTCGGTTACCTCGGACAATTTTGTGATCATCCTGGGGTCAGCCGACGACGACGGAAATACGAGCGGCGGGAAAAAAGGAGCGCCCGAAGTGATCGGCGAAGTCGATTTCTCCTCCGCGCTCACGACCGTCCACCCAAGAGCGATTTACCTTCATCAGGGTCAGCAATACCACGTCGACCGGCTCGATTTCGATCAGCGCAAGGCCTACGTCCGCCGCGTGAACATTGAGTACTACACCGACGCCATTCGCTACACGCAGGTCCGCGTCCTGGAAATCGCTGAGGAATCTCGGATTCCCTCCGCGCCTTCTGATTCCTCCGCCTGCTCTTCCCGCGCTCACGGCGACGTTTTGGTTCGCTCGCAAGTGATCGGTTTCAAAAAAATCAAATTCTTCACCAATGAAAACGTCGGCGACGGCAAACTTGAGCTTCCCGAAAACGAAATGCACACCACGGCGTTCTGGATCACACTGGGCGGCGACCTCCTCAGCTCACTTCCCTTCGCGCTTTCCGAGCGCCAGGGCGGCATCTTCGGATTGCTCTACGCGCTCGAATCGATGGCCACGCTTCTGCTCATGTGCGATCGCCGCGATCTCGGCACCACCGTCGGCGAACGACCCGCCAGCCCTGGCGTCGAAACCGAGTGGCAAGATGCTTCGACCGCGATGAAGGACATCAATGAACTGAAGGAATATTTCGAGCCTAACTTGTATCTCTACGACGCGTACCCCGGCGGCATCGGTTTCAGCGAACCGCTCTACCAAGTCCACGACTTGCTGCTCGAAAAGACGCGCGAACTGATCGCCGGGTGCCCCTGCGACAAGGGCTGCCCCTCCTGCGTGGGCCCCGCCGGCATGAAAACCGAGCGCACCAAACAGGCCGCTCTCGCTATCCTGAACCGCCTGTGCTGCTGACCTGCCGATGACCTCGTCCAACCTCGTCGGCCGCCTCAAAGCGCTGCGTCCGGCGCCGCCTCACACCGAAACGGCCCGAGGTGCGTCGATCGATGCCCCAAGGCCTGGCCGCTCGCCGGAGATTCCGGAAGGTGCCGGGCGCCTCATCCAGCTGCTGGAAGCCGACATCGGAAGAAACGAATTCGGCGATCACGCCGCGCTGCGCAAATGGTTTTCCGATCCTGTGACCGACGCCCCGGATCTCGTGGCTCCCGACGGTGGGCTCCAGCCCGCCGCGCTCGAGCTTCTCGCGCCCGGCTCGTGGCGCGAAATCGCCGATCCGCGGCACTGGCTTTTCCTGGACACGGAGACCACGGGCATCACCGGCGGAACCGGCACCTATCCGTTTCTCGTCGGCCTGGCCTGGTGGGATGCCGGCGGCCTGGAAGTCGAGCAGCTTTTTATGCGCGATTACGGCGACGAGCATTCTCTGCTCGTCGCGCTCGCCGAGCGGATCGCTGAGCGGCCCGTGTTGGTCACCTTCAACGGCAAATCCTTCGACTGGCCGCTGCTCGAGACGCGATACCGGATGACCCGCGCGATTCGCCCGCCGGTGCTGCGCGCCCATCTCGATTTTCTGCATCCTGCGCGAAATCTCTGGCGTCTGCGCGTCGGCTCCACTCGTCTGGCGGAGCTGGAGCTGAAAGTTCTCGGCTGGAATCGCGGCCCAGACATCCACTCCTGGCTGATTCCGGAACTCTATTTCGATTATCTGCGCGGCGGGCCGCCCGAGCCGCTCCTCCCGATTTTTCATCACAACCAGAAGGACCTTCGCGGGCTCGCCGCGCTCGCCACTCGTATCCTGTCGCTGCTGGCCAATCCCGAAACGCATGATCACGATGCTCTGGAGCTCTACGGGGTCTCGCGAATCTGTGAACGGCGCGGAGATAGGGCGCGCGCGCGCAAACACTACGCGCAGTCGATCGCTCGCGAATTGCCCGTCGAGACCGCGCTCGCAGCACGCAGCGCACTGGCTGGTCTCGCCAAGCGGGATGGAGATTTCGCGCTGGCTCTCGAACTGTGGGAAGGGATACTCGGAAATTCGCGGGAAGGTCTCGAGGCTTACCAACAGCTCGCCATGTACTATGAACATCGCGCCCGACAGCCTCATCGCGCCGCCGCTCTCGCGAAAAAGGCGCTGCTCGAGCTGCGTAGCGCGAATCGTCTCGGACTGATCACCTCGGCGTACTATCGCGAACGCCGCAAACACTTTGAGCAGCGTCTGGCCCGACTGGAGCGCAAGTCCGCTCATGGCCTGGTTGCGCCGCTCGGGCTCGAATCCCTCGGGGAAGTTGCCGAATCTAAATTGGATCAAAGATAATGGGGGTAAGTTCCATGCCAGAATCGGATGGCGCTGCCGCGCAAATGGCGAGAGTATCGCAACAGGAGAAACAAACCGTGCCTGGAATCAGCGATTCCTATCTTCGAGAACAGCTTGAAAAGAGACGCGACAGCCTGAAGGTCGCTATCTCTACGATTCCGCTTTCCGAAGCGTCGTCCTCGTCCGCGCCCTTTCGGAGGCTTCTCGAGGATGTCGAAGTTGCGATCCGACGAATGGACGAGGGCACCTACGGTACTTGCGATGTCTGTCACGAATCGGTCGAGAAGGAGCGCCTGATCGCAGATCCGCTGGTTCGCCTTTGCCTGGATCACTTGACCAGTGAAGAGCAACGTGCCCTGGAACGCGATCTGGAACTGGCATCGCGCGTACAGCGGGGATTGCTGCCACAAACGGACGTCCGCTATGGCGACTGGCGGATTCATTATTTCTACCGGCCTGCGGGAATCGTCAGCGGCGACTATTGCGACCTGATCTGCGGGTCCGGTGACAACGCGAGTTTGATTTTTCTGCTGGGGGACGTTTCCGGAAAAGGCGTCGCGGCTTCGATGCTGATCACCTTCACGCAATGTTCCGTACGCTTTCGGGAATTGGACTCGAGCTCGATCGTCTGCTGGAGATGGCGAACCGTACGTTTTGCGAAAGCACCATTGCCGGGCAGTACGCCACGCTTGTCTGCGGGCGCGCCAACAGTGCCGGCGAGATCCATATCGCCAGCGCGGGCCACTCCCCCGTTCTGCTCGCTTCGAAAAACGGCGTTACCCGCCTGGAAGCGACGGGATTGCCGATTGGAATGTTCGCAACCAGCAGCTACTCGGTTCACCGCTTGCAACTCGAACCCCGCGATTGCCTGCTTCTCTACACCGACGGCATCTCGGAAATGAGAGATCTGGCTGGCGAAGAGTACGGTATCGGTGGTCTTTTGCGCTCTGCCTCGGGACGCTACGGCTGGGAGCCTAAGGATTTAGTCGCGGCTTGCCTGAGGGATGTCGAACGACATGCTTCTGGGCGGCGTCAAATCGACGACCAAACCCTGATGGCAATCCAACGGACAGCTGGTACCGAGGGCGCGTTCCACGACTAAAGATTCTTCATTTCGCGCTCCAAGCCGATATGAGTCGAATGGTGCCGGAAGACGCGCGCGCCGAGAATCGCAGAGGCTTCGAGCATTCGCTCTAGTTCCGCCGCCGTGTAAGCCGCGCGCACCGAGTCGCGATAAAGCCGCCGCATTTCGCCCGAATAATTTCGTCCGTGCCAGCGGACGTGCAGCGGAAACGCCAACCGGCCCGGCCGCCGCAAATCGCGCAGCAAAATCGCACCGTTCGCCGCCGCCAGTCGCGCCATTTCCGAAAGCACCTTCTGCGGCTCGGCCAGGTGGTGGAGCACCGAGTTGCACATCACCAGCTCGAAGCTCTGGTCTGGAAACGGCAGCCGGTTCCCGTCGGCCACCTCGAATCCCACGCGGCCGGAAAGTTCTTCGCCCCGGGCGGCGAGACTCGCGCGCGCCTGCGCGATCATTCCCCTGGAGCGGTCGACTCCCGTGAATTCCCAACGCGCTAGCCGCTGTGCGAGTTTCATCACCATCTGCCCTGGCCCGGTACCTACATCGAGCGCGCGGCCCATTTCGCAACCGCGCACCAGCCGAACGGCGTGCTCGATGAAGGTGCTATCGATCGCGTCAAGATGCGCCTCGGCGGCGGCGGACGAGTACGCTTCGACCTCGCCCGGGTCGTCCATGACTTCCGGCTCGGGAACGCGCGGTACATCAAGAAATGCCATGCGGGAATACTAGCGCGAGGCGGGAATCGCTTCTTGCGGAATTTGCGCCACGGACGGACCGGGAGCTTGCACCGGGCCCGGCGCGGGCGGCCAGTCGAGGGCGCGGTTGATCGCATCGAATGTCTGCCGGGTGGCGCCCTCGACCGTCAAGCACCGCGACGCCATGCAGCGCAAATACACGCCGCCCCGGGGTGTCTGAAACTCGAAGAAATTGGGCCGGCGAAACAGCAACGTCCTGTCAGGATGCTTCATTTCCAGCGCTTCGCTGTACTGCCCGAAGTAGCGCGCAGCGTCTCCCTCGGTTTCCAGGGCCAGCAGCCAAACCAGTTTCAGATCCTTGGTTTTGGAATCCTCGAACACCGCGTATCGGTCGCCATCCCATGCCGGCGAAAGTTGCTCTGCACGGGCGGGATCGAGGAACTGCTTCAGGATCTCTTCCACGCCGAACTGTCCCATCACGTTTTCCTCGAGAAGTCTCCAATCGGCCGGCGCCAGTCCCTTCCAATCCGGCAGCGTCACCTTGGCGGGACCGACGCCCTTCAGATAGAACTCCGGTTCCATGATCTGCTGCGTCGAAACCGGCGGATTCTCAAACAGCAAGTGCAGGTCCTGCCACCCTGTATGGGCTTTCAGAAACGCCTGCGAAAACGAAGTGCCCGCGAGATAGGGGAAAAGCAGCGCATCGCGGATCACCATGGGAGCCTTGGCGAGCTTGGAATCCTTGTCCATTTCCTCCACTGCGCCGGGGCGAATCAGCGCCGACACGTCGCCGATTTCGCGGACGCTCAGATGCTGGTCGCGCAGCGAGTAATCAAGCATGGCCGCCAGCGCCGTCCCTTCGCTCACGGAATCGCGCGCCAGCTCCGCGTCGTCATTCGGCCGGGCCGCCTTGATCCACGGATCGACGTCAAACGACTGATCCTCGAGCGCGTGGGTCAGCTCGTGGGACATCACGTCCTTCTGCTCATCCGATGGAATCCAGTCGGCGATATAAAATTCCTTGGCCTTTGGATCGTAGAGTCCGGCGACCTGCTCGGTCAGCACGTCGAGCATGAAGGAATCCAGCGGGAAATCCATGGGAATCAGCCCGAACGCTTCCAGCGACTTGTCGTCGGCGTATTTCTGCGCGTCGTTTTTGTCTTCCTTGTCCGCCTCAACGAGGTAGGCGCGAATCTCCTGCTTGGAGCGCAGGCTTTTCTTGAGCGGCTCTTTGATCGGCAGATGGAGGATCACGCTCATCTGCTCGAGCACTTCGTCGGCGGCTTTGAGGAATTCCGGGCTCTGGGCGCCGGCGGCGGCCGATGCAGCCGGTTTTGTGGCGGCTGTGTCGGGCGGCGAGACAGTCTGGCCCGCGGCAACAACGCCGCAGGCGAGCACCGCGAGCAAACCAACGATTCGCTTCATTCCTGGCTCCCAAGCATTAGACGCCTGATGCAGATTAACAGGTTTTCCCGAATATCCGATTTTCGAACGAATTTTCTGATGCGTTCGATCCAGGCTCGGAACGCACGACTGGCTGGGGATCATCCGAATACAGCCAATTTACCTGGACGATAGGCTGGGAATGGAGCTTTCGAGGGCGGACTGAACGCAGCGGCAGAATTCCTCCACCGGGAATGGCTTGGCGAGCACGTAACAGCCCGAGCTGCGCAGGATGTGAGCGGCGGAGTCGCCGGCGTTCGACGCGGTCAAGATCACACGCAAAGTCAGATCGGCGCGATTCTCCTTGATCCAGCGGTACAGGCCCGCTGTCGATGTTTTGCCCGGCAAGTTGATGTCGGCTACCACGGCGTCCACCGCCCCCCGGCTCAGAATCTCGATCGCCTCCTCCGCCGTGCGCGCGATTTTGACGGTCGCGCCGTTCGACACCAGAACCTCCTGCTCGAGCAACAGCAAGGCTTCCTCCTGATCGACCAGGAGTATCGTTCCCGGCGTCGAGCGGTCGCGCCGGGACGACGGCTCTCCCGCGGAGGCAGCCGATTCGCGCGACAGCGGCAGCGTGATGCGGAAACACGCCCCGCGCGGAAGCGCGTTGTGAACCTGAATCTCGCCGCCATGCTCCTTGACGATTCCGTAACAGATGCTCAGTCCCAGGCCCGTGCCCTTGCCAACGGGCTTGGTCGTGTAAAACGGGTCGAAAATCTTGTGCGGATTGGTGACGCCGGGACCGGTGTCGGTGATCTCGACCCGCAGCCGGGCGCCAGCGGCGTCCGTGCGAATCCAGATTTCGCCGGACTTGCCTTTTTCCTGGATGGCATCCACAGCGTTGTTCAGCAAATTGAGGAACACCTGCTCGAGCTGGTGGAAATCGCCATCGGTCATCGGCAGCCGTTCGTCGAATTCACGATGAATGACGATGTTGTGCAGCTTCATATCGAACTCCCGCAACACCAGGGTGTCCTCCAGAATCTGGTTGAGTTGGACAGGAGCGCGATGGGGTTTCTGTTGGCGCGCGAAGCTGAGCAGGTTCTGAACGATGTGATGCGTGCGCTGCGCCTGTTTATAGAGCTTCTCCAGATAATCCGCGCCGCGCGCGTTGACGAATCCTTCCGACTTGAGCAATTGGCTGTAGCCAAGAATCGCCGTCAGGGGATTATTGAGCTCATGCGCCACGCCGGAGATCAACTGGCCGATCGCGGCCATCTTCTCGCTTTGCAGCAGCTGCTCCTGCGTGCGACGCAGCGAATCGTAGGCCTCGCGCGTCTTTTCGAGCAGCAGTGATTTGTCGATGGTGGTCGCGATCTGGTTTCCGACGGCAGAAAGCAGATTCAACTCGGCGGTCGAAAACGGCCGCGCTTCCCGGTTGCCCACCGCCAAAATTCCTATCACGCGGTCCTTGGCCCAGAGGACCACTACCTGCGAGACCTGAATCTTTTCCTGGTGATGCAGGCCACGAATTTCCTCGGGCAACGCCGGGAGCGTGCCAGAAAGCACCGTCGCGCGCGTCTGCCGGATCTGTTCAATGAGTGCCGCGGACATCTGCATGGGCTGATTTCGCCGTGCCGCTTCCGATTCGTAGCCGACCGCCGCCGCACGCCGCAGCGTGCCCGCGGGCAGCTCGAGAAAATAGACGGCTGCAGTGCTGACCGCGAAAAGTTCGGTGACTTTGAGCAGCGCTGCGGTAAGACCGTCTTCCAGCGCGACGGCCTGGCCGAGCAGTTCGCCGATAGCGTTCAGCGCCATCAGGGCGCGGTTGCGCCGGCGAACATCGAGTTCCGCCTGTTTCTGGTCCGTGACATCGAGCAGAAACCCCTGATAGGCGACCACGGCGCCGGTTTCATCCCGCGTAGCAAAGCTCGATTCCTGAGCCGTGCGAATTTCACCATCGCGGCGGCGGAATTCGAATTCGAAGTCGACTACCTCGCCGTATTCCTGCAGCAGGCGCTGGCGGCGCTCGCGATCGGAAGGATCGACATATAACTGCGCGGGCAAATCCGCGCGTAGCAGATCTTCGTGGCTTTCAAAACCGAGAATGCGCATGAACGCATCGTTGAAGTCGGCGAACTGTCCGTCGGGAGTGGAGATGAAAACGCCTTCCTGGACTTTTTCAAACAGGGTGCGGAATTTGTTTTCGGCTTGGCGGCTGACCGTAAAATCCTTCAGCACGTGAATGGTGCCGAGCCGCCCGCCTTCGGAATCGTGCAGCGCGGAATCCGTCGCAAGATAGTATCCGCCGAAGGAAGGGTCGATGGCGTCCGTCTTTCCCGACGCGCCTTCGCAATAGGGACAACGCGACCAGGGCGTCACGCTTCCCTGCCGCAGAACATCGCGCACGAAGCGCCCGACCAGCGATTCGGTGTCGGAGTTGAGATGTTCCGCCAGCGCGCGATTCGCACGGATGATCCGTCCGTCCGGCGCGTGCACCAGAATCAGATCGTCGATCGAGTCGAACGTGTCGAGCCACTGGCGCCGGGAAGCCGCAGCGTTTTCGAACAAGGCGACATTTTGCACCGTAAGACCCAGGAGGTTGGCGACGTTGACCAGGTAGCGCTCCTCATCCGCTCCAAAAGCGCGCGTCGACGAGCCCACGCCCAGCAGCCCGAGCGGCCCGTCCTTGCCCTGAATGCGAACCAAAATCAGCGAGTCGAGCTTCTCAGTTTCCATCCACCGGCGCACGATCGGGTCGGGCGACTCGCGATAGGACGCAAACGGAGTGTCGCGATTCAGGGCTGCCTGCACGTGCGGCTCGGCGGCGAGAATTCGTGCCGACGCCTTGCGAAATCTGTCGCTGAATCCGACCGAGGCTCGCAGCGGAAGAACTGCAGCCTGGCCGACCCCGTTCAGTAGGAATACGGCGCCGTGGGTGGCGTTCAAGCTTTCGACCAAATGGCGCAACACGCCTTGGAGAGCGTCATCCACCTTGAGGGACTGCGCGGCTTCCACGGTGATTAGCGCGAGTCGCCGCAGTTTCTCGTTCAAGTCTTCATTTTGAGCCCGCCCGGCCTCAAGGACCAGGACCGCCATGGCGATTCCGATCATGATTCCGAACATGCCGTCGAACGCGACGCGAAACAGACCGAGGGAATGCGCCGCCCAATCGGAGCGGTCTAGACCATGAAGCCCTCGCAGCACAAATGCGCCGGCCAGCAGCTTCCAGCCCACGCCGCGGTGCCGGTCCTGCGAGCGCCACAATAGCCAGCCCGCCGCCAGAAACAGCAGGCACTCGAAAATCGATTCGGCGTTGGCCTGAAGACGCGGCAGGCGCGATACCGAGCCCAGCGCGAGGAAAATGCTGGCGGCGATGCCGCCAAGAGGCCATAGATACTTCAGAGATTTACCGCGGCCGAGGCAGTCCCAGACGGCGGCGAACAACAGCGCCGCCGTGAGGAAGGAAAGCGCACGGTCCAAACGCAGCTGGCTCGGCCCGTCCGTCCACAGCGAGTAGATCCTCAGGCCCTGCAAGGCGACGTACACGGACCAGCCGGCGAGCCAATAGCGGAAAAAACGCGCGGAAAAACCGGGCACCAGAAGCCAGTACAACACCAGCAGAATGAAGGCCGCGGAGCCCTCCATGAACGCGACGGCGAGGAATCCCGGGTTGGCGGCAAACGTCATTGCAGGGCCTAAATCAGTAATAAAAACGGGTCAGAACGCGTTTCGAAATCGAATTTTGGGGGTACGAAGGAGCCATTGTGAAAACTAGCACAGGGTTACAAGATTCGGCAACAAACGCGCCGCCGCCGTGTGCCGTGGCTTATAATGGCAAGAAGTACGGAGCTCGCATGACCACGGAAAAAATTCTGGTCGTGGATGACGAAGAAGCGATCCGCGAAGTCATCTCGACGCTGCTCGAAGCCCAAGGCTTTCAATGCACCACTTGCTCAAACGGCAAGCTTGGGCTGGAGGCATTCCGCAAGGACACCTTTGATCTGGTGCTGAGCGACATCGTCATGCCCGAAATGGACGGGCTGAAGCTGCTGGGCGAGCTGCGGCTGGACGATCCGGACGTGCCGGTGATCATGGTCACGGCCATGCACGACATTTCGATCGCTCTGGAAGCGATTCGCGCCGGCGCGTACGACTACATTTTGAAGCCGTTTGAAAAAGATCAGCTGTATCTGAGCGTGCGCCGCGCGCTGGAACACCGCAGTCTGGTGATGGAAAACCGCACCTATCAAAGCGACCTGGAACAGCTGGTTGCGGAGCGGACGCAGCAGCTTTCGATTGCTCTGCAGGACCTGGAGCAATCCTACGACTACACGCTCGAGGCATTGGGCGGCGCGCTGGACGCCAAGGACGCGGAGACCGAGGGCCACTGCCAGCGCGTGACGGCGTTCACGATCACGATTGCGCGAGCCATGGGCGTCGAGAAGGGCTTGCTGCGGCATATCGCGCGCGGCGCCTTCCTGCACGACATCGGAAAAATGGGCGTGCCCGACAGCATTCTGACGAAACCGGGTCCGCTAACCGCCGAAGAGCGCGAAATCATGCGCCGGCATTGCGACATTGGCTTCGCCGTGCTCGAAAGGATTCCGTTCCTGAAGGAAGCGGCCGAGATCGTCTTGTCGCACCAGGAATGCTACGACGGCTCCGGGTATCCGCGCGGGTTGAAGGCTGAGCAGATTCCGCTGGGAGCGAGAATATTCGCGGTGGCCGACACGCTGGACGCGATGATTTCCGACCGGCCGTACCGCAAGGCGCTGCCGATTTCCGCGGCGCGCGAAGAGATTCAGCGATTTTCCGGCAAGCAATTCGATCCCCACGTGGTGGCGGTCTTCATGGCCCAGCCGGAAAGCCTGTGGCGCGAACTGCACGACAAAACGGGCGACCCGTTCCGGCTCACACAGCTGCAGGCCGTTTAATCCACGGTTACCATCCCGTTTCCATTCGTAATGGTGCCAGCTACCGGGGCGAGTCCGTCCGGGGCGCCCTCAAAATGCAAACGGCATCCGCAGTGCCGGATGCCGTCAGCAATCGGGCAAATCCCAGAGACTAGAACGTGTACTTCAGGCCCAGCTGGAAATTCCGCGGGCCGTTCACGTCGGAATTGATCGTTCCAAACGTAGCGGGAGCGAACAGCGATGCGCCCGGCGGTGAGAAGTTCGTATGGTTGAGGAAGTTGAACGCTTCCCCTCGGAACTCCAACTTCTGGCTGTCTGACCAGGGCATGGTAAAGTCCTTCAGGACGGCGAAGTCGAGATCCCAGAATCCGGGACCGCGGGCAAAATTGCGGTCGCCGGTGCCCCCACCGAATGGAAACGCCCAGGCACCCAAAGCATTGGCCTGATTCGCGTAGTACTCGACCGCCGGGCCGCCGTTGATCTGAACCACATGGGGATTGACCTTGAGGTCTTGCGGAGTTCCCACAAATACGGCAGGAGCCGATTGAGTGAAGTCGATTGGGAAGGTGCTGCTATCGACCTTGTAGGGGAACCCGGTATGAGCGGTGAAGATACCGCTCACCTTCCAACCTCCAATCAGTTCATCGATGGCGCGTGAACTGCCATGGCCAAGCCACTGGCCGCGGCCGAAGGGTAAGCCGTACTCAAAGTTCGCAGTGGCCACGTGCCGCGCGTCAAAATTCGAACTGGCGCGGCAAACACGGAGGTTTCGCAGGTCACACACCTCAGCAACGCCGGACGATTCAAACAAAACCGCGGAATTCTGGACGTCCGAGTCGTTGTCGATCGAATGCGAATAGACGTAGTCAAACTCCATCGCCAGATTGTGCGACGTGCGGTGATTTACCTTGAGGACTAAGGCGTTGTAGTTGGAGCTGCCATAGTTGCCGATAAACCCAGCGGCACCAACCTGAGCCAAAAGGCCATCGTTATACGGAAGTATGCTCTTCTCGAGATTGTGAGTGGGTTGCGATTCGGCCAGGTCCAGCAGTGTCGACGAGACGTCCCCAATGGACCATGGGTTACCCGCCTGTGCCACCGCAAGCTGCGTGCAAGACAGACCACCCCCATCACCCAATAGAACGCCCGCATTCGCGCACGTCCCGAGTCCTTCCTGTGCAATCCAGGAGCCTAGCTGGTTTTCGAACCACGGCTGATTGGTTATGGTGGCACCTGTGTCCAACTCGGTTTGCACGTTCGCAAAGGCGGTGTAAAGAAATTGCCCTGAGGTTGGATCCTTGACATTCACCGTCTGAGCGGCATCGCCAACTGCCGTCAGGCGGCGGCCGAGCTTCCCAAGGTATCCGACGTCGAGGAACCAGTTTCCCGGCAATTCACGTTGGAAGCTCAGGTTGAAGTTCATTTCGTAGGGCGTCGTATAGTTTGGATCAAAGTTCAAGACCTCGCCGGTGCCGAAACCGCCATCATTAAACCCGATCGGAAGCCCATTGGCGTCGATGTTGGGAGAAAAAGTCGGGCGCGGCGACGGGGACGCGGCCGGCCCTGGCGGGAGAGCATTTATTCCCGTGAAGCGGGGGTCGCCGCCGGAGGCCACCGGCAGAAAAGCTACGGCCGCCCCGGACTGACCAAAGTTCTGAACAAAGTCATTGGCAAAGAGGTAGCTCGTTTCGTCCAGCTCGAATCCCTCCCCGATCAAATTCACGTCGTAGTTGATTCCAAATCCAGCGCGGATGCTGGACTTGCGGTCACCCAGAAAGCGGCCTAAAAATCCGTCCTTCGCGGCAGGTGAATAAGCGATACCCAGACGCGGAGCGAAGTTCGTGTACTGCGGCCGGTAGTAGCCGGGCGCATGGTTTGCGGGGCCACCGAGACCGTAGCTGAGAAAGGGAACAGCATTGGGCCCCGTAATTCCCAGAGCGGCGTCATTCTGACGAATGGTGAATATCTGCTGACCACCCAGATCCGGGACCGACTCAAAGCCATTTACCTCCGCCAAAGGTGCGTGAAACTGCCAGCGAAGTCCGTAAGTCATGGTCAGGTCGCTGCGAATCTTCCAGGAGTCCTGCGCGAAGAACTCGTATTCCGTGCCGTGGTAATCACGATTAGAAATCGTATTCTGCGGGATCGGCGTCCCATCCTTGGTGAAATTATACCCGGCGCTAACGGCAGCGTAGCGGCCCAGAATTAACCCAAACATCTGGTCGTACTCGTTAACCGCAGCCGTGAATCCAAGGTCGATATCGGAGGGGCGAAGGGCAGGGTCGCCATCCAACGTATTAAGAAAACCGCCGAGCCCGACCGTTTGCGTGTTGTAGTCGGTCAAGTTACCGGACTTAAAAACGATGGGCCTAATAACCCCGCCGAACTGCAACGTGTGCTTTCCCCTGGACCAAGTGACAGTGTCGCGGCCCTGATAAACCAGAACGATGGGAAACTGCTGGTTCAGGGATGCATTACCGCCAATGTCGACATCGTAGGGCGGGCTGACCAGATTGCCGGTAAAGAAGAAGAAGCTGAGCAGATTGGGGGAGGTTGGCTCGAAGGTCGTGGGGAAGACCAGGGTTTGATTCGTCTCGCCGAACGAGGCTTGATTGATGAAGTTGGGAGTGGCAGTCCAGGTCTCGCCAATAACCCACGAACGGGAATGATCGACGATGGTTCCTACAACCGGATCACCGGGGAAGGTTTGCACGTCGAAGTTCGCATCGTCGGAATCGACACTGCGATCCCACGTCCCTCGCGCAAATAGCGCATTGTTCTTGGAGATCTTGAAGTCCACACGACCGACGTAGGTGTTGTCGTTGCGGGTAGTCGGTGCTGCAAATTCGTAACCGCCGGTATTCAGGCCATCCCCTACGCCCAGATTGTTGAACATCGGGTACGGACGTGAATTGAAAAACGACAACAAGGCCGGATCCGCGCCGATACCGGATGGATCGAGAGCGACCAATGAGTTGGGGCCGGTTAGCGGCGTCGTGCTGACCGTCCCACCCGTGTTTATGTAGTTCAGCTGCCCATTGCGCATCGCAGGGAGCGGCACAACTTGATCGATCTGCTGGCTGGCCTTCTGACGCAGACCGTTGTAGGTAAAGAAAAAGAAGAGACGATCCTTCACGATTGGTCCGCCGATGTCTCCGCCAAACTGATTGCGGATGAGTGGAGGTATCGGAAGGCCAAAAAGGTTGTTGAAGTAATCGTTCGCGGCGTAGGCCTTTACGCGGTTAAACTCATACGCCTCACCGTGAAGCTCGTTGGTACCGCTCTTGGTAACCAGCTCAACCTGCCCGCCCGCGCTGTGCCCGTAGCTTGAATCGTCGCCCGCCACGGTCGTTTTTAACTCTTGCACCGCGTCCAGGGGGGTGTTGATGACCGTGACGAATGCCTGACCAATCCTCTCATCGTTGATGTCCAGCCCGTCCAGCGTGATATTGGCCTGATCCGCGCGGGTGCCGGTCGTCGCGCCTTCCTGGGAGGTATCGGTCGCGCCGGAGATAACGCCAGGCGCGAGCACCAGCAACGCCGCCGCGCTGTTGACGAACAAACTGGGAAGATCCTGCACGCGGTCCCCTTCCACGATGGTTCCGAGGCTCGAGTCCGTGGTATTCAGGCTCCCCGCTCCCCCCGGCGCCGTCACTTCGATCTTCTGGCTGATCGTTCCGAGGGCAAGCTTGACATCTTGGGTCGTCGCCGTGCCCACAGGCAGGTACAAGTTATTGACCGTCAGCTGCTGGAAGCCGTCTTTGGTAACCGTGAGCGAGTAGCCGGGGCCGGGCGGCACATCTTCGATGCGGTACGTGCCATCGCCCGCTGTCTTGCCGAAGTAGTTCGATCCGGTGCTTGCGTTCGTCACCTTGATGCTGGCGCCGGGAACCACTGCGCCACTCTGGTCCGTCACCAACCCCGTAATGCTGGCGTTAGCCTGGGCGTGCGCGACCGAAGGAACCAGGAAAAACACCATCCCAGCCGTGAACACACCGGCCAGCACACCAACCAGACGAATCTTCCTCAGAGTTGACATTCCGACGACCTCCATCCTCAGAATTGGTTAGCCACTGCCGGACTGGGCGTCACGGCCCTGCTACCAACTGCCCCCTCTACCAGAAAATCCATTCCACGGCTCACTACCAATAGCGGACGTAGGTTTAAGAGTTAAAGAACCGCATGCAAATGCAATTCCAGAAAGCGACCGCGATTGTACAGAATAAACCCCAGCCGTTCAATCGGATACAAGCGGTCGGCCGCGATCTGACTCAAGAATCCGAATTTTCATATGAAAGCCAAAATGAAATGTCATAGAAGACTTGCGCGCGCACAAACGAGCAATCAAAGAACACTAACGGGAGAGACTTCGACGGCGATAGATCATTCCGAAGATCCCGGCAAACAAGCTGACCGCAGGCACCAGCAATATCAGAATGCCGTGGCGCAACGCCTCGCGCCCGGGCGCGGCCGACGCGGCGGCCGTCTGATAGCACATCGCGCAGCCCTGAGCCATGGCCGAGGAAGACGCGAGCCCGCTCAGGGCGACCAGCGCCGCGAAACCAGCACCCGACGCTCCTGGAATCCGATTTCGCCTTCCCGCTCCCATTGGCCCCCTCCGAATCCGCAGCTTACCTCTGCAACCAAAGAAACAGAAACAGCAAAACCCACAGCCCGTTGATCGTGTGCCAGTAGATCGAGACCGCACCGGCCGCGGCCGCCTGCGACACACGGCGCGGCGGCCGAACCGCCAGCGCCGCCAGCGCCACGATCCCGCCCAGCACATGGACAGCGTGCGCCACGGTAAAAACATAAAAGAAGCTGCTGCTGGGATTCGTCGCCAGGCCGATTCCCGCGGCGCTCAGCTGACGCCAAACCATGGCGAGCCCGGTGAGGAAAAACCCGCCCAGAATCGCGGTCACCATCCACCAATGCCGAAATCCCGATGGGTCTCCCGCGCGCCACCGGCCACCCGCGCGCTCGAGCGTGAAACTGCTGGCCAGCAGAACCGCCGTGCACAGCCCGAGAATCCTCCACGGCAGATCGAGCGCCTGCCAATCGCTTGAAAATCCCCGCCGCACGATTTCCGCGCTCACCAGCGCCATGAAAAACATCACCACGCCGGCCAGCAGCATGGTCACGCCAGTCGCATAAACGCGCTCGGGTATTTCGCCCGCCACCGTGACCGCTTCCGCCGCACGCGCGCCCCGGAAATTCTGCGGCAGGAAATCGCTCGCCTCGCCCGGCACGCTGTACTCGTACGGCCCGCGATAGACACACGGAAACTCACCGGCAAAATTGTCCGCTGGGGGAGGCGAGCTGGTCGTCCACTCGAGCGTCGTCGCACTCCAGGGATTCGCCGCGGCCGGCGCGCCCGACCGCAAGCTGCGGAAGAAATTCCAGAAAAAGATCAGCTGCGCCGCGCCGGTAATAAACGCCGCGATGGTGATGAACTCATGCAGCGGCTGCAGCCCGGCCAGGTATTTCGCGCCGCTGGCGTCCGCGTAGCGCCGGATTCCCCCCGCCACACCCAGAAAATGCATCGGCATGAAGATGCAATAGACGCCTACAAACGTCAGCCAGAAATGCAGCTTGCCCAGCGGCTCGTCCATCGCCCGGCCAAACATTTTCGGGAACCAGTAATACGTCGCGGCGAAAATCCCGAAAATCGCCGCCACGCCCATCACGATGTGAAAGTGCGCCACCACGTAATACGTCGCGTGCAGCACGGTGTCCACCGCCGGCTGCGCCAGGAAAATCCCGGAAAGCCCTCCGGTGATGAAAAACGAAACGAACCCGATGGCAAACAGCATCGGCGTGTGCAGCTGAATTTTCCCGCCCCACATCGTGCCCAGCCAGTTGAACGTCTTGATCGCCGACGGAACGCCGATCGACACCGTGAGCAGCGAAAACGTCAGCCCCGAATACGGGTTCATGCCGCTCACAAACATGTGGTGGCCCCACACCAGGAACCCGAGGAAGCCGATCGCGCAGAGCGCGAGCGCCATGGCGCGGTATCCGAACACGGGCTTGCGCGAAAAATTCGCCAGGATGTGCGACACAACGCCCATGCCCGGCAGAATCGCAATGTACACCTCGGGATGCCCGAAAAACCAGAACAGGTGCTGCCACAACAGCGGCGAGCCACCGCCGTGTCCCTGCAATTCGCCGTTGACCACCAGCCCGCCGGGAATGAAGAAGCTCGTCCCCGCCGCGCGGTCGAGCAGCAGCAGAATTCCTCCGGCAAACAGCACGCTGAACGCCAGCAAGCTCAGGATCGCGGTGACGAACCAGGCCCATACCGTCAGCGGCATGCGCATCAGCGTCATTCCGGGCGCGCGCATATCGATGGTGGTGGTGATGAAATTCAGTGCGCCCTGCAGCGACGCCACGCAGAAAATCAGGATGCCCATAATCCAAAGCGTTTGCCCCGTTCCTTCGCCCGGCCCGGTCACCTCGCCCAGCCCGCTGAGCGGCGGATACGCCGTCCAGCCGCTGATCGGAGCGCCGCCGGGAACCGCAAACGCCGCGAGCACGCACACCAAGGCGGCCAGCGTCAGCCAGAACGACAGCATGTTCAGCCGCGGGAAAGCCATTTCCGGCGCGCCGATTTGGATCGGAAGAAAATAATTGCCGAAGGCATTCTGCGGCGCGGTGGTCAGCACGAAAAAAATCATGATCGTGCCGTGCATGGTCACCAGCGCCAGATACTGCTCCGGCGTCATGACTCCGCCGCCGATAAACGGCAAATGCGCCGCGGGCCAAACCAAATGGAAGCGCATCAGCAGCGACAGGACGATGCCAATGGTGACCGCAGCGAGTGCCAGGAAAAAATATTGCAACCCGACCACTTTGTGGTCCGTGCTGAAAATACGCTGAAGGAACCCCGGGGATCGCGCCATGGTGGGCGTCATTTCGCTGACACCGGTACATCGACGAATTCCGGAATCCCCTGCAAATGTGAGGATTTCAGTTCCGACACCAACCGGTAGTCCTTCTCGGACACCACTCTCAGGACGGCGTTCATCTTGTTGTGCCCTAGCCCGCACAGCTGCGTGCAGACGATCGCGTACTCGCCGATGCGGTTCGCCGTGAAATGGATCGGAATCATCATTCCGGGAACGGCATCCTGCTGTAGCCGCAGTTCGCGCACGTCGAAGTTGTGCACGACGTCCTGCGAACGCAGTAGCAGCTCAATCGGCCGGTTCACAGGAACCGTGAGCGTCGACATCACGATGTCGTCTTTGCCGTTCGGATCGTTCGGATCGAGGCCCAGCGGATTCCCCGCCGGCGCGTCGACCAGACGCGGATCGAGCCGGCCGAACTTTCCGTCGGAACCGGGATAGCGGAACGTATAAACGAATTGCGACGTGGTGACTTCAATCTGAATCGCATCTGGCGCCGGCGGCGTGTAGCGATTCATGGCCCAGGCCTTGCGTCCCGCGAGAGCCAAACCGACGAAGACGACCAGCGTAATCGACGTCCAAAGAATCTCCAGCCCAACATTACCTCGCGAATATCGAGCGGGCGTACCGCGATCGCGAAACCGAAATACGGCGAATGCCAGGCCCAGCTGCGCGAGCACGAACACCGCTCCCGCCACGTAGAGCGTTCGAGCGTATTGCTGATCGACCAGAACTGCCGTGGCCGTGATCGGCCGAGGCGCGGGGAAGATATGCGCAGCAAAAGCGTAGACCGTTGCGGTCACCAGCAGTGTCAAAAGCAGCGCCAGCAGAAAAGCTGCGGTGGCCGAGCCTCGGGCGTCCTGCCTGCTGTCGATCATGGTCGGTGCGCGCGATGATGATATAACGCAATTTAGGAGGCCGATCGACATGTTTGGCAAGGCGCCATTCCTCGTTCCGGACAACTGCGCCGTTGACGTAGCAAACCTGGCCGCGGCGCGCGCGTGATACAAGGAAAAACTCGGATGGAACGAGGTGAAATCGGATCGCAAGGACGAGTCGGGAAGGCTGTTCGCGGACTGGTCTGTTTCAAACGGCGAGACGTTCCTCACCATCGTGGAATCGGCGCCGAGAGTAGTGGCCGAAAAACAGCACGTTGTTTTCTAAGCGGGAATCTGCAAAAAGACCCACAGATGGACGGCCAAGCGCGGAGTTGCGCCCGAACCTCTCACGGCCGATTCCGGGGAAAATCCGTTCTTTCCTGTTGCGCGACTGGACGGAAACGCGATCGAGCGATGCGTCGAACCTTGAAGACCCTGTACTATGCCCGATGGTCCTTGCGCATCGCCACCACCGATTTGTTGACGATCTTCTTCAGCGTCGGCAGGTGAATGTCGGAAAGGCGCTTGATGTTGATGCACGATTTTCCGCCCGAACATTTTCCCAGCTTCGCCATCAGTTCCTTGCGGCCCTTGAGGTCCGGATGGCTGTACACCGAGATGTAACTCTTGCGGGGCGAGAACGCGATCAGCATCCAGTCCATTTCCCGCCCGTCGGGATACCGGTAGCGGCAGCTGCCGAAGCCGACGATGCTCGGTCCCCACATCTTGGGCTTCGCCTTCGTGGCTTTCTCCATCATTTTCGCAATCGTCCAGCAGTCCGCGCGCACCCGCTCGTCGCGAATGGCGTTCAGATATTTTGCGGGGTCAACGGCTGTCTTCTTGGTCTTGATCTCAGCCATGGTGAAAACGGTTGCCCACCAGGGATCACACCTGCAGGATCAATTGCAGTTTATACTCTCATTCAACTTCACAACGAATAAATTCAATTCTGCCTTTAATTTCTATCAGTACGACACCGAGTTAGTCTACCCTCCCATGGGCAAGACACTGAACCGGGTGTAAACTGTTGCGCTCTTGGGCGAGCGGACACTTCTGCTATGAAAGATTCCCACCTGGTACCACAGCACAGGTCGTCACAACCTCTTGTACTCGGGATCGCGGTTTACCTACTGCTCTGGATCGCGATTTTCAACGGTTACCCCATCGTCTATTTCGACACCGGAGAGTACCTTTTCGATAGTTTTACCCTGGCACAATCGCCCTACCGATCGATCATTTACAGCCTTTTTATCCGACTGGCGAGTTGGGGAATGACTCCGTGGCTGATCGTCCTAGCCCAGTGCGCGATAACGATTTATGTTCTGCGCGCGGTGTTTGATTACATTGTCCAAAAGAGTCCAGCACTAGAATGCAAGCGAATTGTTTTCTTGGGACTGGTGACATTTCTTGCGTTCGGCACGAGCCTCCCGTGGTTCGTCGGACAGCTCATGCCGGATGTGTTCACCGGCTTGTCCTTCCTTTCTGCGTTCCTGCTTTTGTTCGACTCGAAGCTTTCTCTCGTAAGAACAGTTCTGCTCTCGGTTGTGCTTGCAGTCTCGGTTGGATCTCATCTGTCGAATTTCTTGAGTTTGGGGCTTGTCCTTTCGGCCGTGCTTGTTTTGCGTGCATTCGACAGCGCACGACAATTCTGGCCCACGCGGTCAGCAAAGGGAATCGTCGCGTTTGTGCTCGTACCGATCCTGGCCAGCGCCGGAGTCATGAGCTTGTCGAACTGGCGTAGCGGGTACGGATTTACACTCTCGGCCGGAACTTCCGTATTTTTGTTAAACAGATTGATGGAAAGCGGCTTAGCAGGTGACTATCTTGAACAGCAGTGCCAAATCGAGCAGCTCACGCCGTGCAAATATCTCCAAGATTTGCAACGCGACGCGGCACACTCCAATTTCCTTTGGGGTTCGCACCCGCTTCTAACAGAAATGGGCGGCTGGCTGGGCGCACGAGAGGAGGCGAGCAGAATCGTATCTGGGACGATTCGCCGGTACCCAATGCGATTCCTGGCAGAGTGCGGTAAGAACACACTTCGGCAATTTGTCTCGTTCAGGCCCGGTCGCGATAATCCTCCGATCCAAAGTGCTGATCACTACACAGGAGTCGTCATCGAGCAGTTCTACCCTGGCGACATGCCGAAGTACCGGCTTACGAAACAATGGTCTGGTCGGCTGATTGAGGTCTCTGCAAGACTATTCCCCTTATACAACTTTGTGTTTTGGGCCTCCCTATTTACCAGCTTGGTGCTACTGATCAGCAGATACTCTCAATTCGAACCCGCGAATCGGCTCCTTTTCTTGACGCTGATTTTTTTAGTTGCCAACGCATTCGTGACTGGTTCGCTGTCAGAGGTTAACCACCGTTACCAAAGCCGCGTTTCCTGGATGGTAAGCCTTTGTTGTGCCGCTTACCTCGTTCCACTCCTGTTGAATCGGTGGAATGCCCGTCCACAGATTTGAATCCTATATGTCCGCTCAAAGGGCTGTTCGCCCAGGCTCAATTCTAGAAGAATCGAGAGCAACGTCCTACGCAGGTGGAAGAAGCAGCATCCTCTGATCTTCACGCCTAGGCGGCGATCGCCCTTCGGCTCCATAAACCAAGTTTTCCGGGGGTTTTTCGGGCTTACTCCGGCTTAATCGGGCTTAAAGCCGGAGTGCGGCAACTTCTTCAAGACAAGCGAAAAAGCCAATAAAAATGGGCCTTTTCTACAATAGGTCTGCGGTCGAGTGGATTCGAACCACCACGCTCTTGCGAGCGCCAGCCCCTCAAGCTGGTGCGTCTGCCAGTTCCGCCACGACCGCATTCAGCAGGCGAACTAGGAAATTGTAACAGAAGCGTTTACTTCTGGGGAGCCGGGCTCGGCGCAGGCGCCGGAGCAGGTTGCGAAGGCTGCACCGGAATCTGCATCGGAGGCGCGGGAGCCGATTTCGCCGGAGCCGGCTTGGAGGTTTGCGTCTGCTCGAGAACCGAGCCGGTGCTGGCCGGCCCTCCGGCGCGCTTAAAGGAAAGCGTGAGCGAGGTCATCATGAACACGATGGCGCACCAGGTGGTCGCGCGCGAAAGAAACGTCGCGGCGCCGCGCGGGCCAAACGCCGTCTGGCTTCCCGCACCGCCAAACGCGCCCGCGAGATCGGCGGCATTGCCGCTTTGCAGCATGATCACCGTGATCAGCACGAAGCACACAATGATGTGCAACGTCACCAGCACGGCCGAGACATGCCAGCCGATCCAGACCAGGCCGACGGCCACCGCCATCGCCACAACCCATTTTCCCCAAGACGGCATTTCCACTCCCACTTCGCGCTTCTACAAACCGCACTTTGCGCGCCTGAAAATTCTCGATCAGTAATTCACGATTGCCGCGAACGATTGGGGATCGAGGCTCGCCCCACCCACCAGGGCGCCGTCGATTTCCGACTGCTCCATCAAGCCGCGGATGTTCTCCGGCTTGACGCTGCCGCCATAGAGAATTCGCAACGCAGACGCTTGTTGCGATGAAAACTTCTCCGCAGCCAGGCTCCGGAGATACCGATGCGACTGCGCAGCGATTTCAGGAGTTGCCGTGCGGCCCGTGCCGATTGCCCAAACCGGTTCGTACGCCAATAGAATACGCGAGAACTCCTCGGTGGTCAACGCGCCCAGCCCGTCCTCAAACTGGCGCTCGAGCACCGCTTCCGTCTGATTCGCTTCACGCTCGTTGAATGTTTCTCCCACGCAAACAATCGGCGTGAGGCCCGCGGCGAGCGCCGCTTTCGTTTTGCGGTGAACCGATTCGTCCGTCTCGTTGTAATAGGCGCGCCGCTCGGAATGGCCGACGATCACGCCCGTGCAGCCGGCCTCGACCAGCATGCAGGTGGCAATTTCGCCGGTAAACGCGCCGTCAGGTAGTCCGTGGACGTTCTGCGCGGAAATCGTGACGTTCGAGCCGCGTGTCGCGCCGACCGACGCGGCCAGCGCCGTGTACGGCGGAGCGACCACGATGTCGCAGTGGCTGGAATCGGCGACCAGCGGCAGGAAGGCGTGAAAGAAACGGAGCGCCTCAGCGCAGGTCTTGTACATTTTCCAGTTGCCGGCGATCACGGGACGTCGCAAGAGAGGCTACCTTTCGCTGAGCGCTTCGACGCCGGGCAATTTCTCGCCGGCTAGGAATTCGAGCGACGCGCCGCCGCCCGTCGAGATATGCGAGATCTGCTGCGCCACGCCGGACTGCTCGACCGCGGCGACGGAATCGCCACCGCCGACGATCGACGTGGCGCCCGCTGCTGTCGCCGCGGCAACGGCGCGCGCCATCGAGAGCGTACCCTGCGCGAAGGCCGGCCGCTCGAACATGCCGAGTGGCCCATTCCAGACGAT
>Ga0210404_10000313_pt1 | contig 27688 bp, 27 predicted proteins | sample IncBWH28MmetaG_FD_155455 | JGI IMG/M metagenome (GOLD analysis project Ga0210404, IMG submission 155455) | Forest soil microbial communities from Barre Woods Harvard Forest LTER site, Petersham, Massachusetts, United States - Inc-BW-H-28-M | ecosystem: Environmental > Terrestrial > Soil >... | reverse complement strand
GCATACGCCCATATCGAACAATCTCTTCCCTGTGCTTGCGTTCAGCGGACATGGAAATACTCTCTCGGGGGAGTGACGAAAAAGCGGCTAAAGCTTCAGCCCCCGCATAGTACCGCACCTGGCTCGAACAGACAAATAAATTTACCAAAAAAAGACAGACAAATTTCCCAAGAAGAGAATATGTTGGCTCGTTCTGCGCCAGATGCCAGGCCAAATCCCCCGCATCGCTCCTATAATCTGAAACCGTGTTGGTTTCTGACTTCCACTTCCATCTTCCCGACGAACTCATCGCCCAGGAGCCCCTCGCAGCCCGCGACGGCTCCCGCATGCTGCACTTGCAGCGAACCGGCGGCCCCTATTATGACCACCTGTTCCGCGACTTCCCGGACCTGCTGCGGCCCGGGGATCTCCTGGTGTTCAACAACACTCGCGTCTTTCCCGCGCGGCTCTATGGCCGCCGCGAAGGGGCCCGCTCTCATCCTGTCAGCCCTCACAATCCTGCGGCTCGCGACTTCCTCCACGGCCGCATCGAGGTTCTACTAACGCGCCAGCTCTCCACCCAGCCCAACGACTGGGAATGTCTGGTGCGTCCCGGCCGCAAGATCGGCGTCGGAGAGCACCTGTTTTTCGGGGAGCACGATGAACTGCAAGCCGAGGTCCTCGCCCGCGCGGAATTCGGCGAACGCCGCATCCGCTTTCAACCGGTCTTGCAGCAGATCGACGACTTCTTCGCCGCTCTCGATCGCATCGGCCACGTCCCACTCCCGCCCTACATCGCACGCCCGGATTCTTCCCGTGACCGCGAGCGCTATCAAACCGTCTACGCCCAGCAGCGTGGATCCGTAGCCGCCCCCACCGCCGGTCTTCATTTCACCCCGGAAATCCTCGAAAGCATCCGCCAGCGCGGAGTCGGAACCGCCGAGATCACCCTGCACGTCGGCCTGGGAACCTTTCAGCCAGTCCGCGTTGACCGCGTCGAGGATCACAAACTTCATTCCGAACCTTATTCCATTTCCCCCGGCGCTGCCGCCGCCATCAACCAGGCTCTCCGCGCCTCGCGCCGCATCATCGCCGTCGGCACAACTACGGTTCGAACTCTGGAACACGCAATTCGCCTCGGCGCCGGAACCATCGTCGCAGGCCCCGCCGCGGCCGACCTCTTCATCTATCCAGGTTTTGAATTCAAAGTGGTCAAGGCGATGCTGACCAATTTCCACTTGCCGCAGTCCACATTGCTCATGCTGGTCAGCGCTTTCGGTGGGAAGGAAAACGTCTTGCGCGCCTACGGCCACGCAGTCTCTGAACGCTACCGTTTCTATTCTTATGGAGACTGCATGTTCATAGAATGATTGATCGACCTAGAATCCCTGTGTTCCTCGGTGTCCCCTGTGGTTAAGGTTTTTCTCGACCTCGACTGACCCACCTGCTGCGTTATACTCTTCCCGGAGCAGACCATGGCCACGGCGGTAAAGCAGATCCCGATTCACGATTTCGTCGCTCAACTCCGCAAGTTCCCCGAGTCCGCGTTCGATCAGACGGAGCAAGTCCGCAAATTCCTGCAAGATGCCCCGCTGAACCCCGACTCTCTCGCGCCCTATCTCACCTGGGACCGCCAACACTACACTCGCAACCTGATCGACAAGACTCCGCTCTACGAATTGATTGCCATCTGCTGGGAGGTTGGCCAGGCCAGCTCCGTGCACAACCACCGTGACCAGAACTGCTGGATGGCCGTCCCCATCGGCCGTTTATTGGTGGAGAACTTTCAAGTCCTGCACGAGGACATCGCTCGCGGCAAATGCACTATCAAGGCCACCGAAACCGTCGAGATGAATGTGTCGCAGCCCTGCGCCGTCGATCCGCTCGCGCCCGTGCACCGTGTCCTCAATCCCCGCGAATTCAACCAACGCGCCGTCAGCCTGCATGTCTATTCGCGTCCTTTCGACACCTGCGTCGTATACTCCGCGGAGCAGGGCACATGCGGCGAAATCCAACTGCACTACACCACCGAATACGGAAAACCCGTCCCCTCATGAATCAAACGACGCGGATCCGCCTCCTCCCAGTCTTCCTCGTTGCCGCGCTTCTCCTCGCCACCGGCGCCTGCCAGAAAAAAAAGCCGCCAGCCGAAGAACTGCTGCCCATGGATCGCGTTGCTCCCTCGCCCGTGGGCACTAGTCAGACCGTTCTGCACAAGACCTTCTCTGTGAAAAGCTCCACAATTTTCCCATTCGAGATTCCTCCCCATGCCGTCAGGCCGCATCTGCACGGGATCTTTGAGTCATTTGTCCGCGAGGTCCACGGCGCATCCGACGAAACCGCCAACGTGAACTTCCTCATCGTAAACGCAGACCAATACGCGGACCTTGCAAGCAATCGTCCCAGCGAAGCCCTCTTCTCCGTCGAGGCCTCCCACAACCAGGCAGTAAACCTGGACCTCCCAGCGTCCCTCGACCAGCCCGTGAAGTATTACCTCGTTTTCCGCAGTGCCGCCGGCAAAGGCCCCGCAAAAGTAGTAGAAGCCGACTTCCACGTAGATTTCTAGCTCAATGGCGCGCGTAGGGACAGCCGCCTCCCGAGCCTGCCCTGAACGAAGTCGAAGCGTACAGTCGAGCGCAGCGAGGCGCTCCGGGCACTGCTGCCCACCCCGGCTGCTAAACTACTGCCTTGCCTCCCCGAACAAAATCTCCGGCCGCCGAATCCGTCAGCACGCGCCCAGCGGTATCCTCCGCCCCCAACCGCATCTTCCTCATCGACACCATGTCGTTCATCTTCCGCGCCTATCACGCCATGGCCCGGCAGCGTTCCATGTCCACCAAGGCCGGACTCCCCACCGCCGCCATCCTCGTCTTCGTCAACATGCTGCGCAAACTGCGCGACGATTTCTCCCCCGCCTATCTCGCCGCCGTCTTCGACGTTGCGGCCAAGACTTTCCGCGATACCCAGGCCGAAGCCATCACCACAGTCCGCAAGTTCGATATCAAGACCCAAACTTTCACCGAGGTCGAATACAAAGGCTACAAAGCCAACCGCGCCGCCATGCCCGAGGATCTCGCGCAGCAGATTCCCTACATCCGCCGCGCCCTCGAAGCCTACCGCATCCCCATCCTCGAACTCGCCGGCTTCGAAGCCGACGACGTCATCGGCACTCTCGCCCGAAAAGCCGCAGCCGCCAGGCATCCCGTCTACGTCGTCTCCAGCGACAAGGACATGATGCAGCTCGTCAACGACGACGTTCAGATACTGAATCCTCCCAAAGACAATCTGATCTGCGACGCCGCCAAAGTCGAAGAGATTCTCGGCGTACCTCCCGAGCGTGTGGTCGACATCATGGCCCTCCGCGGCGACGCCATCGACAATATTCCAGGTGCCCCTGGCATCGGCGACAAAGGTTCTGTCGAAATCATCAAGCGCTTCGGCACCGTCGAGCAGGCCCTCGACCGCGCCAACGAAGTAGAAAAGAAAACCTACCGCGAGTCTCTCCAGAACAATCGCGACACTATCCTTTTCAGCAAGAGCATGGCCACCATCGACACCAACGTTCCGGTCGAATTGGACGTCGAAGCCATGCGCGCTGGCGAGCCCGATCTCGATCTACTCCGCCAGCTCTTCTCCGAACTGGAATTCACCTCGCTATTGAAGGAGCTGTTGCCGGAAGTCCAGGTCGCCGAATCTCATTACAGCGAAGCCAAATCCGCAGCGGATGTGGAAAGTATCCTCAACTCTCTGGCGGCGGAAGGCGCTCTCGCTATCGCCGTGGAGCTAGAGCAGACAGAACCGCTTCCAGAGAATGACGAAGAAGTAATTGACGAAGTGCCGCAATCAGGAATGCTTGCGCTAACGGATGCGTCGTCGCCCGCTCCAGTTCCTGAGCCAGACGCCCGCCGCATTGCAATCTCAGCCATCGCAGGCTCGGCCGTGATCGTGAAGCTAGACTCAGCCAGTGCGGCGGCCAAGCTGCGCACCGTCCTGACCACCGCAGCCACACCAAAAGCAATTCACGATTACAAAGCAGCAATTCACGCGCTCGATCCCCTCGGCATCCCCCTGCAGGGCGTGCAGCACGATCCCATGCTCTACTCCTACCTGCTCGATCCCACGTACTCGTCGCATCGCCTCGCCGACGTCGCCCTGCGCCGTTTCAATCTCAAGCTAAGCGGCGATCTAGCCGAAGCCGCTGACGTAACAGGCCGGCTGACGGCTGTTTTGCGCGAAGATGTCAAGCAGGCAGGACTCACAAAGCTCTACGAAGAAATGGATCTACCGCTCGTCCCCGTTCTCGCTCGCATGGAGCAGGCCGGAGTAAAGATCGACACCACCGCGCTCGCCCAAATGTCGACCGAACTCGAGCGCGAGAGCAGCGCCAAGGCGAGAGAAATCCACGAGCTCGCCGGGACCGAATTCAATATCGGCTCTCCCAAGCAACTTGGCGACGTGCTCTTCAACCGATTGAATCTTCCCAAGCCCGTGAAGTACGGCAAGGGACGGACCATCTCAACCGCCGTCGACGTCCTCGAGACTTTGGCGGAAGAACATCCCATCGCCAGAAAAGTTCTCGACTACCGCCAGCTCACCAAACTGAAGTCCACCTACGTCGACACGCTGCCCGCACTGATCAACCCGGCTACTGGACGCGTGCACACCACCTTCGGCCAAACCGGAACCGCCACCGGACGCCTCTCCTCGGCGAATCCGAATCTGCAGAACATTCCCATCCGCACCGAACTCGGACGCGGCATTCGCGCCGCCTTCATCGCCGAGCCCGGCCACGTCCTGCTCACCGCCGATTATTCGCAGATTGAACTCCGCCTGCTCGCCCACTTCTCGCGCGATCCGCTGCTGGTCGAAGCCTACCGCCGCGGCGACGACATCCACACCCTCACCGCCTCGCAAGTCTTCGGAGTCCCTCCGCTCATGGTCACGCCCGACCACCGTCGCCAGGCAAAAGTAGTTAATTTCGGCATCGTCTACGGCCTCTCCGCCTTCGGCCTGTCGCAAAACCTCGGCATCGAGCCCGCCGAAGCGAAGCTATTCATCGCCAACTATTTCGAGAAGTACAAAGGCGTCCGCGCCTTCATCGACAAGACTCTAGAAGAAGCCCGCCGCGACCTGAAAGTAAAAACCCTCTTCGGACGCGTCCGCCCCATCCCCGATATCAACAGCAAGAATTTCACCCAACGCGGCTTCGCCGAGCGCACCGCAGTAAACACCCCGCTGCAGGGCACCGCCGCAGACTTGATCAAAGTAGCCATGATCCGCATCGACGCCGCCCTACGGGAACGGGGACTGAAATCGAGAATGACGCTGCAAGTCCACGACGAACTGGTCTTCGAGGTTCCAGAGAAAGAAGTGGAAACGATGCAATCGTTAGTTCGCGAGCACATGGAAAAGGTCCACGCGCTGGCAGTCCCGCTGTTAGTGGAAATGGAAGTAGGTCCGAATTGGCGGGATTTGGACTAGCTGGTCTGGAAGGGTTCGTGTGGGTCGGACACTCCTGTCCCACAAACGCCGGCACCATGCGCAGCGAGGCTCGCAGTCACTCTCAGCTTATGTTATACTAAAATATAACTAGAGAGAAACCGTCATGCACACTACCAGCTTGCGCAAGGTCGGCGGATCGGTCATGTTGGCTGTCCCGCCCGCGTTGCTCAACGTCCTGCAATTGCAGCCTGGCGCCAAGGTCGGCATCGCCGTTGAAAGCGGCCGTCTCGTCGTGGAGCCGCGGACGCGCAAACGGTATACGCTGGAGGAACTGCTAGCCCAATGCGACCCCAAGGTCCGGCGCTCAAAGCGAGCCTCGAAACAAGCGCGAGAATGGCTCGATAGCAAGCCCGTCGGCGGCGAACTGATCTGATGGAGCGCAGTATGGACCGACCGCGCGCGGGGGAACGAGAGATGAAGCGCGGCGAAATCTGGCTCGTCAGCCTCGATCCCACCTCAGGGCACGAGCAAAAAGGCCGCCGCCCAGTGCTGATCGTGTCGCCCGAGCCCTTCAACCGCATCACGAAAGTCCCCGTAGTTCTCCCAATCACGAGCGGCGGTAATTTCGCGCGCACGGCAGGTTTCGCCGTGCCTTTGACGGGAGCCGGAACCAAAACCACCGGAATTATCCGCTGCGATCAGCCCCGCGCCCTCGATCTCGCGGCGCGCGGCGGCAGGAGGCTGGAAAGCATTCCAGATGTAATCATGGCTGAAGTGTTGGCGCGAATAGCGCCGATCTTCGAGTGATCCTACCTCGGCCACAACCACCCAAACGTCCCCGCCGTCAGCAACGCATAAATCAGCCCGTCAAACACATGCTTTGCGGTCACTCCCCAGGTCTGCCCTCTCCAAATCGAGTTAGGAATCTGCCCGACCCCATAGGCCAGGAAGGCGGCGATGCCGGCCACATGAAACACTTTCGGGTACGGAGTGCCGGAGGCAAGCGTGCTCGTAGCGACACAAGCCACAAAAATGCCGACCACGACGGAGTAAACGAACCATATCCCAAGAAATTTCCCCATCGCCGGCGGTCCGCTGGGAAACACGGTCAGCAAGCCCACCGGCCCGCGCTTGAACTTTTCCACCACCTCCGGCGATTTCATGTCTTTGTGCGTGCAGTGCGGAAAACTGTAAACCGGCCCCGAAGTCACGCCCACGGCCCGCAGCGCGTCGGTCACTCTGCCTTCATCCGGCAACTTGCGGTAATCGCTTCTGTGGAAGGGAAGCACCATGTGCAGGATCGAGCTGGCGACGAACACGATCACAGCCGAAAGCAGAATCGGAAGCCATAAGGCAGTAACGGGAACCATCGTTCCTCCTCTGAGACGAAGCGAAAGTTGGGCACGAGATGTGCCTATCCTGAACTCGCAAGAGCCTACGCTGGGCTGGCGGAGCTAGTCAAACCAGCCGCGGGCTGCCCTATACTGATGTCTACCTGAAGAGCACATGAATGTGAATTGCCCGTAGCTTATCCTGCGACATTGCCGTTCGGGTCATGTGGTATCCCGACACTTGAACTAAGCGCGTGTAGATAACAATGCTGACCTTCAATCGATTTCCTACGGCGCTAAGAACTCTAACGCGGGATGGATGGCTGCTGTTCCTCACCCGGTTCGTACGCCTGTTTGCCTACGGTTCGCTATCGGTCGTTCTGGTTTTCTATCTGATCGGCCTCGGACTCAGCGAATCCCAAACCGGTCTGCTTCTCACTCTGACGCTGGCAGGGGACACAGTCGTCTCCCTTTACCTCACCACTCGCGCCGATCGCATCGGCCGGCGGCGCATGCTTGTCGTGGGCGCTATCCTGATGGCTGCTGCCGGTCTGGCCTTCGCCTTCACCCGCAATTTCTTACTCCTGATTTTCGCGGGCACAATTGGCGTCATAAGCCCCAGTGGCAATGAAGTAGGACCGTTTCTCTCGATTGAACAAGCTGCCCTCTCGCATGTTATACCGGGCCGCGCCCGCACAGAGGTATTCGCCTGGTACACGCTTGCGGGCTCGTTAGCCACGGCGATCGGCGCACTCTGTGGAGGCACCCTCACGCACGCGCTGCAGAAGACCGCAATCGTGCCGGTAGTCAGCTATCGCGTAGTGGTGATTTGCTACGCCGCATTGGGAGCCATGTTGGCCCTCATCTTTACGCGCCTTTCGCCCGCCGCCGAGGTAAGCGCGCCCGGAGAACAATTGGCGCCGGGGACTCTTAAAAGTTTCTTGGGACTCGGCCGCTCCCGCCGCGTGGTGGCTAAGCTCGCAACATTGTTCGCGCTCGATTCCTTTGCCGGGGGATTCGTCGTGCAAAGCTTCGCCGCTTATTGGTTCTACCTGCGGTTCGGCGTAGACCCCGGAACACTCGGCGTCATTTTCTTCTGGGCGAATATTTTTGCGGGACTCTCATCCCTGTTCGCGTCCCGGCTTGCCTCTCGCTTCGGCCTCATCAATACCATGGTGGCCACGCACCTGCCCTCCAATATCCTGCTGGTACTGGTCCCGCTGATGCCGAACCTGAGGCTGGCGGTCGCGGTCCTGCTAGTGCGTTTCAGCATCAGTCAAATGGATGTGCCGACCCGCCAGTCCTACACCATGGCCGTCGTCAGTGCAGACGAGCGATCGGCGGCCGCTGGAATCACAGGCGTGGCCCGCACCACCGGCGCCGCCATCAGCCCATTGTTTGTGGGATTTCTCTTCGCCCGGCCCCGTTTGATCAGCGTGCCATTCTATCTAGCCGGCACACTGAAAATCGTCTACGACCTTTTGCTCTACAAACAGTTCGTAGGCCTGCGGCCACCCGAGGAAGCTTCGTGAATCTTTTGAGCAGGTTCCACTGGGGTTGCCTAGATCCCCAGCCTCTTCTGTATTTCCCCCGCAATCCCCGCCGTCAGCGCCTGCATCTGTTCTTCCGACTCCGCTTCCACCATCACCCGCGCCAGCGACTCCGTCCCCGAATAGCGCACCACGACGCGACCATTGCCATCCAACTCGCGCTCGGCAGCTTCAATCGCCCGCTGCACCTCCGGCACCTGCGCAAACGGAATCTTCTCCCGCACCCGCACATTTTGAATTTTCTGCGGAAACACTTTCAGATCGCTGACCAACTCCGTTAGCGTCCGCCCGCTGCGCACGATCACATCCATCACTCGCAGCGCAGTCAGCAGACCATCGCCGGTAGTCGCGTCGCCATCTCGAAAAATAATGTGTCCCGACTGTTCCCCGCCCAGAGTCGCGCCCGTCTTCAGCATCTCTTCCAGAACATATTTATCGCCTACATTCGCCCGCAACATGCGGATACCGGCCTTCTTCAGTGCAATCTCGACTCCCATATTCGACATGGTCGTGGCCACTACAGTGGATCCAGCCAATTTCCCACGCTCATGCAGATCGCGCGCCGTCAGCAGCAGCACGCCATCCCCGTTCACCACGCGGCCCTCGCCATCGCAAAACAGAGCCCGGTCGGCATCGCCGTCAAACGTGACGCCCAGATCAAACTTCCCCGCCGACTCCGCCACAACCTTACCCAAAGTTTCGGGATGCAACGCGCCGCACCCTTCATTAATATTCTTCCCGTCCGGCGTCACATGAATGAACGTAGTCTGAACTCTCATGTTGTGAAACAATTCCGGAGCCTCGGCCGTCGCTGCTCCATTGGCGCAATCCACCAGCACCCGCAGCCGGCTCAGGTCAGACGACACGCTCCCAGCCAGCGATTCGATGTACGCCTTGCGCAATACAGTCTCTCCCGGCAGAGATGGACCGGCAACCTTGAGCGCAGTATCGTCCATCACCCCCGGCTTCCCCAACAACGCGAAAATCTCTTTTTCGATGGCCAGCTCTCGCGCGTCCGTCAGCTTGAATCCATCGCCGGAGAAAACTTTGATCCCGTTATCCGTCCACGGATTATGCGACGCCGAGATCACCACTCCGGCCGCAAATCCGCGCGACCGCGCCAGATAAGCAACTCCCGGCGTCGTGATCACGCCCGCACTGTGTACGTCCACACCCACCGCCGCCAGCCCTGACGCCACGCGGTCGGCAATCCAACCGCTCGATTCGCGCGTGTCCTGGCCCATCACCGCCTGCGCCCTCGGCGACCCCCGCAGCAGATCATGTCCCAGCGCGCGCCCAATCAGATAAGTGCTTTCCGTCGTCAGTGGGAATTCCCCGGCCACGCCGCGTATCCCATCCGTGCCAAACAATTGTCTGATCTGATTGCTCATAGACTGTGCGGGTTCATAGGTGTGGTCACATAAACGCGCGAACGTGGAAGAGCGGCGCTTTTAGCGCCACGGTAAAGTGTACCAACCAATGCGGGCTTCAGCCCCGGTGGTCGCCGGTTTCGCGTTGCGGCCTGTTCCCCGCCGGCGCATTCAATTTGTCCGAGCGGATCAACGCACACTCTTCTCCATGATCACCGTCACTCGTACCGGGGTCGGATGCACCACCTGCACCAGAGCATCCGGAACATACACGTTCGTTACAAAGGTCGCCTGCGTACGCGTTCCCGAAGCATCGATCGGATCGGTAGTAGCCGTGTCCACTGTTTCCACATGATGCCGCGGCCCCGTGATCGTGATTCTCTCCGGATCCACCAGCACCTTGGCAATCTGTTCCCCCGCCACAAAGTTCCCAGTCACTCGTGCATGAATCTCCACATCGCGCGTCAGCCGCGTATCAAAGCTGAGATGGACCTGGCCCGGCACCACTTGCTCAACCGTCAAGTCCCGTTGCAGCCGAATTTGCTGCGCCGTCAAATCAAACGTTCGTTCGCCGGGCTTGGCGTCTGCCAGTTCAAGTTCCGCGTGGATGTCCGTCGACCGCAGTTCCCGGATCATTCGCTCCGGCCCGCGCACCCGGATCTGCGCCTCGGGAATAGTCACTGAGCTGATCTCCAGTAGCGGTGGAACGTGCTGCAACTCAATCGGCACCCGCACCGCCACTTCCGCCGGCTCCTGGTCCGGCGAGACCCACAGCCACAACCCCGTGGCCAGCACCAATGACAAAATCTTCAGCCAGAAGTTATGCAGCACCCAGCGCCGCAAAAAACTGATCATAGCGGGCGCTCCGTTTCCGAATCAGGCTCCCCGTCGGCGCTCATCTGCGCGCCCGCCCGCAGCGGCGATTCCTGCCCCCCATCCGATTCATCGTGTTGTGCCACCACCGTCGGCAGCGCTACTGGCGACATATAACGCCGCAGCTCACTGCCCAGCCGCTCGCGCAATTGTTCCACCGTCAGATCCCTTTCGATCTTGCCGCCCATGGCCATGCTTATCGCGCCCGTTTCTTCCGACACAATCACTGCGATCGCATCCGTCTCCTCCGTAATCCCGATGCCCGCCCGGTGCCGCGTCCCCATCTGCGTCGACAGCACGGGATTCATTGACAGCGGCAGAAAACATGCCGCCGCCGCCAACCGGTCTTTCTGGATGATCACCGCGCCATCGTGCAGCGGCGCGCTCGGCCGGAATATCGTGGCCAGCAGATCGTAGGACAGCCGCGCATCCATCGCGACCCCACTCTCCACATACGTCCGCAATCCAATCTCGCGCTCAATCACGATCAATGCCCCGGTCTGGTGCTGTGAAAACAAATTTGCCGCCAGGACGATGTCGTCATATGAGTCCCCCTCCGCCGCCGATCCGCGCAGAAAACTTACCCGCCGCCCCACATCCGACAGCACATGCCGGATCTCCGACTGAAACACCACGATCAACGCGAACACAACGTAAGGCAGCAAATGGCTGACCAGCCAGTTCAAAGTAACCAGTTCGCCGATCCGCGCCAGGTAAAAAGCCGCCGCCACCGCCGCCAATCCCGCCAACATCGGCGCCGCCCGCGTCCCCCGGATCATCACCAGCACTTCATAAATGATCAGCGCCACCAGCAGAATGTCGAGCACCGTAAACGGCACTCGCGACCATGGCGCCATCATTTGCGTCACCGAGTCTCTCCGCTGAAGGATTTCAAACATCGGAACTCAACATTCTAATGCACCACTGAGTCAGTGTGACTGTCATCCCGAGCAAGCGTTCCTTGCGCAGCGAGGGATCTGGGCGAGCCGCGCGATGTGTCGCGTTCTTTGCGACACAATAATCGCGCGTTTGGCTCGCTTCCTTTATTGTTTGGGCCCACCCCCACCCCTCTTCGCACTCGCTTTCTTCACCTTAGCCTCAATCTCACCCCGCGCCACCCGTGCCCGAATCTCATCTCCCGGCTTCACCTGCGCCGCATCCTTTATAAGTTGTCCCGCACCATCAAACACCAGAGCATACCCCCGCTCCAAAATGGCTAACGGAGACAGCGTCTCCAGCGCCCGGCCCATACGCTCGACGCGAACCTTGTGCTGTAACAGCAGATTCCGCATCCCCGCTCCCAACGCCGCAGTCCCAGCCTCCAACTCTCCCTGCATTCCCGCCAGCACGCGCCGTAAATCGTAATGCCGCACCGCGGCCGCGAACGTTTCCCACTTCCGCCGCATCTGCTCCAGCGCTTGCCGCTCCCCGCGCTCCAGCCGGTAAGTCAGGTCGTCCAGTTTTTGCTGCCGCTGCCGGATCAAGTCCATCATGCGCGCAAACGCCCCATGCTGCGCCCGCTCCGTCAGCGCATGCCGGGCCTCCAGCAGTCGAAGCTCCATCGCCCGCACCAGCCGCTCCCGCACCGCCTCCGCCTGATTCTCCACTTCCACTCGCGAGCGGATCACCAACTCCGCCGCCGCCGAGGGCGTTGGAGCCCGCAGGTCCGCCACAAAATCCACGATCGTGAAGTCCGTCTCGTGCCCCACCGCCGAAATCACCGGAATCTCCGACCCCGCCACCGCCCGCGCCAGGCCTTCATCATTGAACGCCGCCAAATCCTCTGCCGACCCTCCACCGCGTCCCACAATAATCACTTCCACGCTGCTGCTCTGGTTGAAATACCGCACTCCGCTCGCGATTTCCGCCGCTGCCGTGTCGCCCTGTACCTGTGCCGGATAAATCACCGCGCTCGCCGTGTGATGCCGTCTCTGCAGAATGTTCAGGATGTCGCGCAGCGCCGCCGCCTGTGGCGAAGTTACAATCCCAATTCGCGCCGGCAATGTCGGAATCGCCTTCTTCCGTTCCGCCGCAAACAATCCCTCGGCTTCCAGCTTGGCCTTTAGTTGTTCGAACGCAACCTGCAACCCTCCCGCGCCCTTCGGTTCGATATACTCCGCCGCAATCTGCAATTCGCCGCGATCCTCATAGATCGTCACCCGCCCCCGCACCACTACTTGCATTCCATCCGCTGGACGAAACCGCAGCAGCCGCGCCGCCGACCGGAACATCACCACCCGGATCTGGGCGTTCCCATCCTTCAGCGTGAAATAAAGATGCCCGGAATCCGGCGCCCGAAAATTCGAGATCTCGCCCTCCACCCATGCGTCGGAATATTCCCGCTCCACGTGCGCCCGCACTGCGGCCACAAGCCCACGCACGGTCCACACCCGCCGCTCCGGCGGCGTGAACCTGAATCCGAGCTGATCGGTGAACGACATGCGTCGAGTGCAGTTTAGCCTCCCCCGCGTCCGTTTCCAAACGCAGCAAGTCTCTTCGCGGCAGATGCAGGAATTTGCATCTTGCGCGAAGAGAGTGCGGCGCACTAAGATGCCGACTCAGACTCTTCCCCAGAGCTGGGTGCAACTCTCGGGCCCCGGTTTTGCCAGATCAGATTTGCCCAGGGTTCTCCAAGGAGGCTCCAGTCATGAAACGCCGCGAATCCTCAATCTCCATTAGCCTGCCTCCAGCGCTTCCTGTCGCCGCGGTCTGGATCGCCCTGATGATGGTTGGCGGCGCAACGCTTGCCGCCGCCCAAACGGAAACCGTCATTCACCGATTTCAAAACCAATACCGTGGCGGCCTTAACCCCTCCGGTGGCCTGGTTGCTGACAGAACCGGTGCCCTCTACGGCACGACACTCTATGGCGGCAAGAGCGTCCTTGGGGTCAGCTACGGTGTTGTCTACCAGTTCTCGCCGCCGTCTACCGGAGGCGGCGCCTGGCAGGAGAACGTTCTCTACTCCTTCAAGGGCGGTGCTGACGGAAAGAACCCGTTTGGTGGGGTGCTTCTTGATGCCAAGGCAGGCAAGATCTACGGGACGGCGGGCAGTTTGTCAGGTTATGGGATTGCCTACCAACTGACACCCGGGACTCCCTGGACTGAAAGCGTGCTCTACACCTTCAGTGCCGACGGGGGATTTCCGAACGGCGGATTGATCTCAGACGCCAATGGCGCCCTCTATGGCACGATCCCGAACGGCGGCGGGTTCACATGTAATGGAGGCAATGTACGCTGCGGCGAGGTCTACAAACTGACCCCTCCCTCCGCCCCGGGCGGCACTTGGACCGAGCAGGTCCTGTACAACTTCCAGGGCGGCAACGACGGTTGGGATCCGTCCAGTGGAGTGATCCTCGATAAGGCCGGCGCTCTCTACGGCACGACTTTTTACGGCGGTCCCAACAACGGCGGCACGGTCTATAAGCTGACCCCGCCATCGGGCGGCAGCGGTGCTTGGACCGAGAGCATGATCCATGCTTTTAACGGCGCCTTTGGCAGCCCAGAGGGCGCCTATCCCATCGGGGCTCTCACTTTCGACAACGCCGGCGCTCTCTACGGCACCACCAACAACTACGGGCAGTATGGTTGGGGGAACGTCTTTAAGTTGACTCTTAATGGCGGTGTCTGGACTGAGACCTTTCTTCACCAGTTTACCGGCGGCAGCGACGGCGCAGTTCCCGCCGCAGCACTTGTTTTCGACAGCGCCGGCGCGCTCTACGGCACCACAGTGTATGGAGGGGACGTCAACAGTAACGATGCCTGCAGTTACGGCCAGGGCGACGGCTACTATGGTTGCGGCACGGTATTCAAGCTGACCCCACCGTCGACGCAAGGCGGCTCCTGGACCGAGACCGTGCTGCACACTTTCACTACTTTCGAGGGCTTCCCCGGTGCTCCTGTACTGCTTCTGGGAAAGGATCTCTTCGGCCTCACTCCTGCGTACAGTTCGGACACGATGCCTGCACCCGGTACAGCTTTTCAGATCAAGCAGTAGCGCGGCGCCTTCAAAACGCAAGATGAGTTCCAGCAATCTCCTAATTTGTCATCCTGAGCGAAAGCGAAGGACCTCTGCAACTTGCTTGCGCCACCGGCCCAGCAAGACATTTCTACCACCGCCCGCGTTTCTATGAGCGATTTCACAGAGTGCTCGACCAAAGGGCTGGCATAGTCGCGTGTTTGCAAGAGTCATACAGCGTTGGGTCGCTTTCCAATAAAATGTGACGGTACTTGAGTTCCGTATGGATAATCGTATAGCTCCGAACCGGGCTGCCCGCATAATGAACCGCCTGCACAGTCTCTGGAGGTTATGCTTGTCGGTTCGCAAACGCGATTGGGAGCTTGGCGATTACCCAGTCGTGATACGCCAGCAAAAGGTCGATTCGAAGTACAAGGGTACGAGACTCGAGCAGCGCCCATACAGCGCTTTCATCGTGAACTGGGGTCTCACGGGCGGAGGGGACAGCGAACGGGAAGCATTAGAGGCATTGCGTCAGCATTTTGCAACCGCCAAAGCTGAGAGGATCAGATCGGGAACAACACTCCCCCGACCTGGCACACGGGTTCCGGTTCAGTTCGCCTCTCAAGAACGAGTCAGCGCACATCCTGAACTAACCGAGGATTTCGTGCACCGCGTTCTCGAACTTAAGTGGGCGTGGATTTCAGATGAGTCAAGTCTCTGGGACTTTCATCAGGACGAAACAAACGACTCTCTGATCTCCCGGATCAAGGAACTCTACGACGTAGATGTTTCGGACATTAAGTCCGCAAGACTGTCGGAGATTCTGGAGCGTATAGCCACGAAGACGCAGGATGGCACTTAGCCGTGACGCAGAGTGCAACCCCGCGGGTCAAGAGCGGGAAATCACTCTCGGTCATCGCCGCCACCGGCTCAGCACATACAACAAAACCGAAAGCACCACGCTCACCACCACCGACGTAGCCAGAGGAAAATACACCGTCGTGTTCTTTCCACGATACAAAAAGTCGCCCGGCAGCCGCCCCAAGAAAATTCATCCGGCCCAGCAGCATCAAGACAATGCCCGCCACAACGATCACCGCACCCAGCCCAATCAGCAGCTTGCCCAGTTCCGCCATAACTAAATCCTGAACGTCAAATCCTGAAAGCTTGGCACACCAACGTCCTCACTTCGCCCGATACACCGTCTTCCCCGCCACCATCGTCCACACCACCTTCGTGTCCCGCATCTCCTCCGGAGAAACCGTCAACACATCGCGGTCCAGCAAAACCAAGTCCGCGCGCTTCCCCGCAGCGATGGTTCCAATGGAATCAAGATTCATAGCCCGCGCCGAATTCCTCGTATAGGCATAGAACATCGCTTCCCGCGGCATCGCTTGCGAGGGATCCAGTACTCCCTCCGGCCCTTTGCGCGTCTCCGCCTGATAAATCGCCCGAAAAACGTTCGCAGTCGAAACCGGCCAGTCGCTGGCGCCTGAAATCATCCCTCCATTGTCGAGGATCGACCGCGCTGGATATTGCCACTTGTAGATATCGGCATCAATATAGGGCTTCAGAATCTCAATCGTGTCTTGACTCGCCTCCGCCCAGAAAAGCTGCAAAGCGCTTACCACGCCCAGTTCCCGGAACCGCGGAAAATCCTCCGGCTGCACGAACTGTTCATGCGTGAGCGTATGTGGCAACCCGGAATTTCCGTTAGCCTTTCGCGCCGCCGCAATTCCATCCAGCGCCTCCTTCACCGCGCCGTCGCCGATGGCGTGCACATGGATGATCAATCCCGCTTTGTCCGCCGCCACACACAGCTCGGCAAACTTCTTCGGATCAAACAGCAGGTCGCCATTGTGCCCGGTGTTCTTGTAAGGCTTGCTGAGATGCGCCGTTTGCGAGGGATACTCGGCCACGCCGTCCGCAAACACTTTTAGTCCGCTGACGTGCAGATTGGGAACATTCTTGTAAGCCTCCCGCGTTTTCTCCAACGCGGCCAGTTCCGCCGCGGGATCCTTGGCAAACAACTGCGGAAACGCCACTACCTGCGAAGTCAGCTCGCCCCGGTCCGCCAGCAATTTGTAGGCTTGCAGCACATCCTCTCTGGCTAGCGGGTCAAGCCACGCCGTGATGCCGAGGCTGTAGTTGTATTGCAGCGCCGCATGCCCCGCCGCCAGCAGTCGGTCCGCATTGGGTGGGGGCAACAGCGGCTCGATCTTCTCCGTGCCGGCATCAACCAGAAAGCCATTGGGCAGCACATCTTTGTCGACGCCGTAATAACTCCGCTCCTCAACGGAAAGCTTCTTCAAAAAATCGTCCGTGATGCCCGCACGCTTCAGCAGTGCGCGATTTGCCCACGCTGTGTGCCCATCCATTCCGCGCAGCAGAACGCTTTGCTTTTCGTAAGCCCCGGCGCTGAATTCGGCATTGAGCCGGTCCGTATGCGACCAGAATTCCAGCGGCAAGCCTAGAATCTCGAGAATGTCCCCGCGCATCCCCTTCCCAGTCTCCTTCGCCGCTGCCGCAAAAGGCGCCAGCTCATCGAGCGTCTGCACTTTCTCGCTGGCGTCAGCAGAAATCAGGCCGAGTCCGCCGTCGATCGAGTGGCTATGCGAATCGATGAACCCGGGGAAAAGACTCTTGCCCTCCAGATCAATGCGCTCGGTCTTCGCCGATGCGGACTTCACAACCTCGGGCAGGCTGCCCACCGCGAGGATCTTGTCGCCCCGAATCGCAACCGCCTCCGCATAAGGATTCTCGGGATCGCCGGTGAAGATTTTGGCATGAAAGAAAATCCGTTCACCGTCGTTCTCCTGGCTCCAAAGCGAGGAACCAGCCAGCACAGAGAAGAATGCCGTAATCAAAAGAAGAACAAAGCCACGCCGCGTGAATCGTCTCACTTGAATCACCTTTCCCCAGCCCGCACCCGAGACTCAACCAAATACGCACAACTATATACGCCTGCCCCGCATCGTGAGCGGATGACTTTCTCTTGACGGCCGCCGGCATCGCTCCCTCCGCCGCTCCATCCCCACCTGCCCCAACCAGGTTGTCCCGGCAGCCGAACTCTGCAATAATCTCCCACCAGAACAGGTTCACCAGAAGAGGTTCAGCAAGAATTGCCTCTTCTAGCCGCTACGTCCGCAACCGATTTTCCGCAACCGATTTCCGTAACCGATTTCCGTAACTATGACAACGAACTGAATCAGCTCCAGCCCCGCCCGCGGTCTAGCGGCATCTCAGGAGGTCTAGTTGTGCACTCCCCCAGACCCTCAGTCTCTCGCATCATCCTCATCGCATTCTGTTTTCTCGTGTTCGCCGCATCCCCCGCATTCGCCCAGGACGTTCTCACCTACCACAACAACAACTCCCGCAACGGGCTCAATTCCTCCGAGTCCACCCTCACCCTCAGCAATGTCAATGCCACCTCATTCGGAAAGCTATTTACCCTCTCGGTCGACGGCTTGGTTGACGCCGAGCCTCTGTACCTCTCGGCCGTCCCCATCCCGGGCAACGGTACTCACAACCTTCTCATTGTTGCTACCGAACACGGCTCGGTCTACGCTTTCGACGCCGACACCGGCTCGCTCATCTGGCACATCACCACTCTCAAATCCGGCGAGACCACCTCCGACGACCGCGGTTGCTCCCAGGTCACTCCAGAAATAGGCATCACCTCAACTCCCGTCATCAACCGCCCCAAGGGCTCGAACGGCGTCATCTACACCGTTGCCATGTCGAAGGATTCTTCCGGCAACTATCATCAACGTCTGCACGCTCTGGACGCCACCTCCGGCAACGAACTCTTCAAAGGTCCGGTCGAAATTCAGGCCAAATACCCCGGCACCGGCGATAACAGTTCCGGAGGCTACGTCATCTTCGATGCTTCTCAATATAAAGAACGTTCCGGCCTGCTCCTTCTCGGCGGCGTGGTTTACCTTGCTTGGGCGTCGCACTGCGACATCCGCCCCTATACCGGATGGATCATGGGCTACAACGCCACCACCCTCTCCCAGAAGACCGTCCTCAATGTCACTCCAAACGGCAACGAAGGCGCCATCTGGGGCGCCGGTGTCGGCCTTACAGCCGACTCGTTGGGCAACATCTTTTTCCTCGACGCCAACGGCGTCTTCGACACCACGTTGAATTCCGGCGGCTTCCCCATCAACGGCGACTACGGCAATGCCTTCGTCAGACTCACCACGAAGGGCGGCCTCGCCGTCGCCGATTATTTCGAAATGGATAACGGAGTTCAGGAAAGTGACAGCGATACCGACCTCGGCTCCGGCGGAGCCCTCTTGCTGCCCGCGATGAAAGATTCCTCCGGCACCACCTGGGAACTCGCCGTCGGCGCTGGCAAAGACTCCAACCTCTACCTCGTCAATCGCAGCGCCATGGGAAAATTCAATCCCAACAGCAATAAAATCTACCAGGAACTCTCCGGAGCGTTGCCCGGCGGGATCTGGTCCATGCCCGCTTTCTTCGGCAACAAGCTCTACTACGGCGCGGTAGGCCAGCCCATCCTCGCTTTTCAGTTCAAGAACGCCAGGCTGCTAACCACTCCCGCTGCGCAAACCACCAATAACTTCGCCTACCCCGGAGCCACTCCCAGCATTTCCGCCAACAAAAGTCAGAATGCCATCGTCTGGGCGACAGAGAACACCGATCCCGCCGTCCTGCACGCCTACAACGCAACCACTTTGCAGGAACTCTACAACACCAGCCAGGCCGCCAACGGACGCGATCAATTCGGTGCCGGCAACAAATTCATCACTCCGCTCATCATCAATGGCAAGGTCTATGTAGGCACCACCACCGGCGTCGGCGTCTTCGGACTCCTCTCGCCGCGCAACGAAGCCCCAAAATGATTGCATTCGCCGGTGCTTGCGGTGACCTGGAAAAGCGGCGCTTCAACTGGCGCGAAAATCGCGGGCTCCCCCCGCTCTCGCCATCGCTACTCGGCTTCAAGTCGTGTGTGGATGCGCAAGGTAGTGCTGCCGCAACAGATCCTTCCCGTAGTCATTCCCGTTGGGCGTGCGCACGACGCAGTGAATATGCTGCTGCGTCGGCTTCCCGGGATCGGCCGCAAACTTCGCCAGATTCGCCGGCCGCTGGTGATCGAATTCGATCAGAATCACCGGACTCTGCACGCGGTAGTAGAACGCGCTGTCGGGCTGCGTCCCGCCAATCCAGCTGAACCATGTGTTGTCGAGGTGCCGGTCCACTTCGTCCATTTTCACGCGGGTGTGCCCGTCGTCCATGTTGCTGACGTACAACTGGACCAGATCCCGCAGTCGGCGCCGCGCCGCGCTCGCCAGATCGTTTGCGCGCAGACCGGTATAGTCGAGAACCACATTGTCCTTAAATGCCTCAGTCAGATTATTGTTGCCGGTCTTCGAGAAGTTGAGGACGGCTTGCTGCCGTTGAGTGTCCGTGAGCCCTCGCAGCATTTCCAAACCGTCGTTCTGCTCCTGCTGAAGAATCACTACTCCCTTATATTTGCCTGACGTTGCCCGCACCGGCTCCGACCCTAGAAAAACCGGGGTCATCACCAGCTGATCGCGCAATATGAAATAGTTGATGATGGCGTGATGGCCGCTGAGCTGCCAGCCCCATGGTTCGGTTGCTGACGGCTTGCCCATAATCGTGATGAAGTACAGCCATTCCCCAAGGAACGCATGTTCTTCGGCCATTTCCGCCAGCGTCTCGTTCAGCCGCATGACGTTACGCGTCAACTCGAAACCTTTCGCGCTCAAGGATGCGTGCATCAGGCCGAAGGCCGCATCCCGCTGTGCATCCGTCATCTCCTGGAAGCTGATCCCCTGGCGCGCGTAAAAGTGCTGGTTCATCCACTTGCGCCATTGCAGGTCGTCGATCGGGAACATGGTTCTTGCCAGCTGCACGTTGGTCAGAGAATCGATGAACTTCTCCGCAGCGTTGCGGACCGGTTCGGTCGAAACCCCGCTTGGACTGATTTCAAACAGGCCCGGAATGACTTTTCCATCGGTCGTGATTCCCCGGAACGGCGCCGCCAGGCCTTCCTGTTCATATTCCTCGGACATCTGGCGAAAGTGCTCCGCCACGTCGGCCGGAGTCTGCTTCTGGTTCTGGCCGAAGGCCCAGGGCGCCAGAACGGCGGCGGAGATCAGCGAGGAAAGAAAATCACGCCGCGTTGGAAACGGCGGCTCAGGGTGCGTATGGGTGTGACCAGGATGATGAAGCTTGTGTGCCACGTTCACCTCCGCGATGCCGGATGCGGGCAAGGTAACATGCGTCTGATGGCTCACGCAATTGGGAAGGCTACGGGGCTCCCGGAGGACGGGCTGGCCCGCTTCCTTTATCCTATTAACTTTGTACTACAAAGTACTTGACAATAAATTAAGCCTCGGCTACTCTATCTTCGTCGTGCCCGATTCCCGCCAGCACCGTTTCCGCCGTCCCCACCGAGCCGCGCGCCCGATGCCCGCGGGCGCCGCTCCGGGTCCGGCCCCCGATCCCGCCGCCGACCTCCGCTTCATTCGCGACACCATGGAGCGCTCCGCCTCCTTCACCGCCATCCCCGGCTGGGGACAAGTCATCCTCGGCGCAACCGCGCTGGCCGCCGCCTGGTTTGCACAACAACAGCTCGCACAGGAAAAGCTGCGTCAATCCAACTCCGCCGCGTGGCTCAAAATCTGGCTGGCAGAAGCATTCCTCGCCGCCCTCATTGCCGTTCTCTCCATGCGCTGGAAGGCCAACCGCCGCGGTCTCCCACTCTTCACCGGCCCCGGACGCAAGGTCGCCCTCGGCCTCTTTCCCCCGCTCATCGCCGGCGCACTCTTAACGTTCCTGCTCCAGCGCGCCGGCCTCGAATCCGCCCTCGCGCCCGCCTGGCTCCTTCTCTACGGCGCCGGCATTATCACCGGTGGCGCGTATTCCGTCTCCATCGTCCCGGTCATGGGACTTTGCTTCATGGCCACCGGTGCTCTAGCCGTAGTAGCCCCGGCTGCCTGGGCAAACTATTTTCTCGCCGCCGGCTTTGGCGGCCTGCACATAATCTTTGGATTCCTCATCGCCCGGAGGCACGGTGGCTAGAGCACTCGCCCAGCGCCGCAAGCCCGCCAAAGCCGCAGCCCCGGCCCCATCTTCTGGACATGCCCGCGCCCGCGCTCTCGAACTCCCCGAACTCGACCGCCTGATCCACGAGCGCCTCCGCCTCGGCATCGTGAGCGCTCTCGCCACCAATGCCAGCCTCAGTTTCAACGATCTCAAGCGCATCCTCAAAGCCACCGACGGCAACCTCAGCGTCCATGCCCGCAAACTCGAGGAGGCCGAATACATTTCCTGCTTGAAGTATTTCGAAGGCCGCGTCCCCCGCACCGAGTACCGCCTCACCGCCACCGGCCGCCGCGCCCTCGCCCACTATCTCGATCAAATGGAGGAATGGATCCGCGTGACCCGAAAGGAAGAATAGAATTTTTTTTGGCCCGATCGCTTTGCATCGCAAAGTACATTGCTAAACGCTGCAAGAAAGTCAGGAGAGAAAGGCAAAGAAAAACCAATGACGCCCAACCATCCCCTTGCCGCCGACGAACCCGTTCATTTCTCCATCCGGAACGCCGCCCGCTTCTGGGAGCCCCGCCGCCTGATTTACAACGCCGCCCTCACCGCGACCGCCCTCTTCTGGCTTTTCAACGACTGGACCCACTTCCGTCCCGCCTTATCCTGGTACTTCCTCGGGGTCATTTCCGTTCTCGCACTATTGGCCAACCTCTGCTATTGCGCCGCGTACCTCGCCGACCTCGTCATTCAAAACGTCCTTCCGAATTCCAAGTGGAACAGCAGCCGTTGGGCAATCTTCACGCTCGGAACTCTCTTCGCCATGCTCTTTGAAAGCTACTGGATCAACGACGAAATTTATCCCTACGTCAGCCAAGCCGCAAACCTGCTCTGGAGATAAACCTATGTGGACACCCAACATCAGCAGCAACATGAACTTCCCCGCCCCGCTGGCCGTGATGGCCTTCCTAGCCGCCGCAGCCGGAATCTTCCTCGCACTGGCTTCGGCCGCCATAGCCTGGTTCGCCCGCAAACCCAAGTTCGCCCGCGCCTGTCTGCTCACTGTTTCCTCCGGAGCAGCCCTCTACGCCGCACTCCTCTTCGGCTTCTCCCTCGCCAGCAGCTCCCACATCCTCACCCGCAATCAGGAAAAATATTTCTGCGAGATTGATTGCCACCTCGCCTACTCTCTCCTCGACGTCAAGACCCAACCCGCTGCCGGAGCCACCCACTACCTGGTCACCATCCGCACCCGCTTCGACGAAAACACCACCTCGCCCACCCGCCCCAAAGATTTCCCGCTCACTCCCAATCCGCGCGCCGTCTCCCTCGTCGATGCCTCAGGCCACCAATATCAACCAACAGCCACCGAAGGCACACCCCTGCTAACCCCACTCAAGCCCTCCGACTCCTACACCACCCAACTATCTTTCGACCTCCCGCCCAACATCGATGCCAAAGCCCTGCGTCTCCTGATCACCACCACCCCAGCCTGGCCCGACCTGATCGTAATCGGCGACGAAAACAGCCTCCTCCACCACAAAACCTACTTCGCTCTCTAGGTTGCTTGTGTGGCGACAGCCGCCTCGGCTGCCCATCCAAGCGCAGCGAGGCGCCCGTGTGGAGCGGACACTCCTGTCCGCTGCCTTTAACTTTGCTTTTGACCTTAGCTCTTTATTTTTGATTCCAACTGCCTGCAGCACCGTCGAAGAGCGGCGCTTCAGCGCCGCGTAAGCCAGAAAATGGAACCGGGCTTTAGCCCGAGTCACTGCCGCGCGCAGTGCTACAATCCCCCGCATGAAGCGCCACATCCTCCTCGGCCTCGTCCTGCTAACCGCGCAAGGCCTAGCCCCCGAGGTCGAAATCACCGCCGAGCCTCACCATCACCTGACCTTCGAAAACAAATCCGTCCGCGTCTTCAACGTGGACGTCCCGCCCCACGCCGACACTCTCATGCACTGGCACCGCCACGACTACATCTACGTAACCCTGGGCGACGCCCAGGTAGTCAACGCCGTCAAGGACAAGCCCCCCGCAACCGTCAAGCTCCAGGACGGCGAAACCCGCTTCTCCCCCGCCCCCTTCGCCCACATCGCGCGCAATCTATCCGATCAGCCCTTCCGCAACGTAACCATCGAGATCCTCGAGGACGCCACCCTCCGCAGCTCCACCCCTCATTGGGATGAAGACCGCGCCCTCGACATCCTCCAGGGCGGCACCAAACAAATCCTCTTCGTCAAAGACGCCATCCGCGTCTCCGAATTCGAACTTCAGCCCGGCGCCGTAGTCCCCATGCAACACCAGGCAGGTCCCTATCTCTTGGTTGCCGTCACCGATCTCAATCTGCGCGATGACAACGTTCGCGACAATGAAAAGACCCTGGTGCCAGGAGCATTCACTCTTGATCTGGGCTCTGGCGGCCAGACATGGCTTCCCAGCAAGTCCCTCCACTCCATAACCAACGTTGGCAAGAATCCCGCAAAATTCGTAACCCTGGAATTCCCGTAACCCCATTAGGATTGTCATTCCGAGCGGCCTCATCGCGAGGAATCCTGGTTTGCTGTCTTTATGTGGGGACAGCCGCCTCGCCAGCCTGCCCCGTTTTGCCGAAGCCCCGAGCGAAGCCGAGAGGGAAGCCGAAGGGTCCGGTCGAGCTCATCAAGACCTTCCGACCCAATTCCCATTTTGGGAATTTCTTGTCAAGAGGCAAAAAGCCCTCAATTCCGCCCATCTTCGTGATTCAACGGCGAATATATTGTTGGCAAAAGTGGCGGGTCACACCATTACTTTGTGATATACTGAACTTAGAGTAGAAAAAACAAAACGCGGCCCCCTCGGGTCGCGTTTTTTATTGCCCAATAAGGATTCGTCATTCCGAGCAGTTTTATCGCGAGGAACCTGCTTTTCAGCCGCCATCCCATCGGACGCCGGTAGTCACGTGGAAGAGCGGCGCTTCCAGCGCCGCGGTAAGACGTCCAAAAAAGATTCGGGCTTCAGCCCCCGTGGCGCTCTGATCCCTGACATCGCACAGCAATTCGCCGAAACCAAACTTGCACCACGAACCGTTTTACCCCAGGGACCACCATGCCAAACCGCCACAAAGGCCCAAACATCCCGCACCCCAAACTCCGCGGAGAGTGGGCCGAACTAGTCTTCCAGCTTCGCGCCACAGAACTAGGCCTGATCCTGGCCCGCCCCTGCGGAGACAACGCCCCCTACGACTTCCTAGTAGCCTGCCCTGGGAGAGCAATTACCGGAAAAAGAGCCTGCCCTGAGAGAGCGAACAGCGACCGAAGGGGCCACTTCCTCCGCATCCAGGTCAAATGCACCCTCCAGCGCCGCGAGAAAAATTCCTACCGCTGCTGCATCGACCACAACGGCGCGCCCTACACCCCCGCCCAAATCGACTTCTTCGCCGCCTACGTAATCCCCGCCGACACCTTCTACATCCTCCCCCTCCCCGCCACCCACAACCAACCCGACATCCTCCTCACCCCCCACCGCCAAAACTCCAAATACTCCCAATACAAAGAAGCCTGGCATTTGCTGATGGGAGAACTCTAGAACCCTCTCAATGTCCTTGACTATCGCCCGCGTAGCTGCCACGCTTTGACGGACAAAATGGCACACGTGGAAGGATTAGCGAACCCGGCGTTACTGACCTGGGCTAGGGAGACGGCAAGCCTCACCCCGGAGACTGTCGCCAAGAAACTCGGTGTCAAGGTCGACCGGATATTCGCGTGGGAAGCTGGGCAGGAACGCCCCTCGGTCGCCCAACTCCGAAATTTCGCCGCAGCCACAAAACGTCCCCTGGCTGTTTTCTATCTTGCCGAACCGCCGCGCACATTTGACGCATTGCACGATTTCCGAGCGGGCACTGCTGCTGGAGCGCCGCCGCGCACGTCACCCGAATTAGCCTTCGAAATCAGAAAAGCTTATGACCGAAGGGAATGGGCGCTCGAATTCATGAGCGACCTACAGCTAACCCCTGAAACATTTGGCGTCAGGCTAGGCCTTGGAGAGGACGCGGAAAATGCGGCTGGAAAGATTCGAGTTGCGCTCAACGTGCGCACTGACCTGCAGAGCCAATGGCGGGTCGACAACGACGCGTTCCGCGAGTGGCGCGCACTCCTCGAACGTATTGGTATCCTAACTTTCCAAGCCACCAAGCTGGAACTGGATGAGGCGCGCGGCTTCTCAATTTCCCTCAAGCCACTGCCAGTTGTCGTCGTAAACATCAAGGATGCGTATCGAGGGCGTATTTTCACGCTGCTACACGAAGTGGCCCATCTCGCCCTAAACGACGGTGGCATATGCGATCTAGACGACAACCAGCGTCGCAATGCGAGTGCCCAGATCGAAGCATACTGCAACAGAGTTGCCGGGGCCATTCTTTTCCCGAGGAACGATCTCCTCGCTTCGAGCGAGGTTCGCAGTCACCGCTCATCTGATATGACATGGTCTGACAGCGAACTTCAGTCATTGTCGAGGAGGTTTGGCGGGAGCAGGGAAGCCTTGCTAGTGCGACTCCTAACGCTGGGCAGGACCAATGAAAACTTTTACCACAAGAAACGCGAAGAGTACAGGATCGAGTACGCCAAATGGCGGGAGCAACGAAAAGAGGGTTTTGCACCGCCACACGTGGTTTCACTGTCCAGCGCTGGGCCGCTTTTCACGTCTCTTGTCATCGAGAACTTCAACCGGGAACACATTACTGCGAGCGACGTATCGGACTACCTCCAGGTCAGGGTCAAACATCTTCCTGAAATCCAGCGCGACTACAGCGGTTCTGAGCTGGTAGGCCAAGGAGAATAGTGGCCTACAGCATTGATTCCAGCGGCATTCTGGATCTGTTTCGCTATTACCCACCCGACGTGTTCCCTACGATTTGGACGCAAATGGAGGTCGCCGCCCGGAATGGAATTATTTTCGCTATAGATGAGGTCTACAGGGAACTCGAAAAAAAAGATGATGTGGCTTTTGAATGGCTCAAGGCCCGACGCACGATCGTGGTGGAACTTGACACTGAAATACAGCAACGAGTCGCAAGCATTCTCGCCGTCCATCCTAGATTGATAGACACGCGTAAGAACCGATCCTCAGGCGATCCCTTTGTCATCGCCCTCGCCCAGTCACGAAAATTCTCCGTCGTCACCGGTGAAAAGGCCTCCGGAGTCCTCGCGAAGCCCAACATTCCCGACGTTTGTATAGCGCTCAAAATACCGTGGATGAATGTACTTTCAATGTTCCGCAACGAGGGGTGGAAGGCCTGAATGCACTCCAGAACCAACTTCGTAAACTTTCGCTTGCACTCCCGCCCACACATCTGCTATAAACAATTCACCGAGAGCAGTAGTGTGGCTAGCCGGTCGTATTGTCTGCAACTCTCGGGCTCGTCCGGCATCTAAGTCTTAAGAGAGCGCGTAAAAACCTCTCAATCGTCCCGGCCACGGGACTTCATTCGGAAAGCAACACAGTTTCCGAAGGGTACCTTCAAAGCAAGGACCTCCAAAGGGATCTTTTCTCAATTTCTTGTCTTCCGTCTTGGGGTGCGCAAAATGCGCGCCGAAAGTGGCGTTCTACCCCGACCGGAAGGCCATACTGTTGCGCGTAAGCGTAAAGAGCGCCCAACCCAAAGCCATGTCATCCCGAGCGTAGCGAGGGACCTTGGTTTCGCCGGCAGCTCTCCCGCCCTCGCTCCCCGAACGCTTTTCCCGATGTGGAAATCATCTGGAAATCTTGTGGGAAGCGCAGATTGACGGGATTCACCCCGCACCGTATGCTTGTAAAGTTTCGAGGACAGTCGGGATTCGCTCTAGCAGCGAGTTCACCTGGACTGAATTCGCGCCGCTCCGGCGGACCGCGATTCGGTCTTTGACAACTAGGTTGAACGTGCCAGTCGTGAGAAACGGATTCGGGCATAAGTCCGAGCGATCTCACAAGATAGACCACCATGGTCTTTTCAGTCCCTCACGGGAAAGAAGAGCTGAATGGTGGCGCCATCCCGCGTTGTTGAAACCAGAGCGGCTTTTGCAAGCTGCCCTGGATATGCGGCGATGGCAGTCTGCCAACTACCCGTCGGCAGACATCAGGTTTCAAACGAGAGTTTGATCCTGGCTCAGAATCAACGCTGGCGGCGTGCCT
>Ga0210404_10000311_pt1 | contig 27733 bp, 29 predicted proteins | sample IncBWH28MmetaG_FD_155455 | JGI IMG/M metagenome (GOLD analysis project Ga0210404, IMG submission 155455) | Forest soil microbial communities from Barre Woods Harvard Forest LTER site, Petersham, Massachusetts, United States - Inc-BW-H-28-M | ecosystem: Environmental > Terrestrial > Soil >... | reverse complement strand
GGACCTGGGCAACGATGGATCACAATGTCCCGACAAAAAATCAAGATAAACCCATTCAGGAAGAAATGTCACGCAAACAAGTCGAGATGCTTAGGAAAAATTGTGAAGAATTTGGTGTCCGGCTATACGGATTAGGCCATCCGAATCAAGGAATCGTGCATATCATCGGACCGGAACTAGGAATAACTAAGCCTGGCATGACTATTGTCTGCGGTGATAGTCACACTTCAACTCATGGAGCTTTTGGTGCGATCGCATTTGGTATCGGTACAAGTGAAGTTGAACAAGTTCTCGCCAGTCAGTCCGTTTTGCAATATAAACCCAAAACTATGAATATCAGAATTGATGGTACATTAGGCAAAGGTGTTACCTCAAAAGATATTATTCTATACATTATTGCTACCATTACAACATCCGGTGGCACTGGTCATTTTGTTGAATATTCCGGAACAGCAATTACTAACTTATCAATGGAAGCACGGATGACCATTTGTAATATGAGTATTGAAATGGGCGCACGCGGTGGAATGATTGCTCCCGATGAAACTACTTTTGCCTATATGAAAGGTCGTCCCTTTGCTCCAAAAGGCAAAGACTGGGACCAAGCTGTCACCTATTGGAAAACATTAAAAACTGATGAAGGAGCAATCTATGATAAAGAATTATTTATCGATGCAGCTGATATTGAACCAATGATAACTTATGGAACAAATCCCGGTATGGGAATAAAGATTACAGAGACAATTCCATCGGAAAAAAGTTTTGCTACTGCAAATCAAAGAAATAATTTTCGCTCTGCTATGGAATATATGGGCTTATCAGGAGGGAAACAGTTATTAGGGAAAAAAATTGATTATGTCTTTTTGGGAAGTTGTACAAATTCACGAATCGAAGATTATCGCAATGTTGCAAAAATCGTAAAAGGTAAAAAAAAACCAAGTTGGTTGACAGTATTTGTCGTTCCTGGCTCCGTACAGGTTGTCAAACAAATTGAAAAAGAAGGATTGGATAAAATTTTTACTGAGGCAGGATTTGAAATGCGCGGAGCTGGATGCTCTGCATGCTTAGGAATGAATGAAGATAAAATACCTGCTGGTAAATATTGTGTTTCAACATCAAATAGAAATTTTCAAGGAAGACAAGGACCTGGAGCTCGAACATTTTTGGCAAGCCCAATAACCGCAGCTGCTGCTGCAATTACAGGTGTTATCAGCGATGTACGCGAATTTATATAACTTATGAAGAAACAACGTGTCAAAAAAATTGTATCAACTGCCGTACCATTGCAAATCGAAAATGTAGATACTGATCAGATTATTCCGGCAAGATTTTTAAAAGCAACAACACGTGAGGGATTTGGACTTAATGTCTTCCGTGATTGGCGCTATGATTTTGAAGGAAATCCTAAACAACATTTTATTCTCAATCACCCGAATTATACCGGTGAAATTTTATTAGCCGGACACAATTTCGGTTGCGGATCAAGCAGGGAACATGCAGCTTGGGCATTATCAGATTATGGATTTAAAGCCGTAGTCTCAAGTTTTTTTGCAGATATTTTCAAAAATAATGCATTAAACAATACGCTTTTGCCAGTACAAGTAACACCTGATTTTCTCAAATTACTTTTCGACACAGTATTGGCAGAGCATAAAACAATTATTACGATCGATATCGAAAAGCAAACCATTGGTATTCCTGAAAAAAAAATCTATGAAACATTTGACATTAACCCATATAAAAAAATATGTATCATGAATGGCTATGATGATATTGATTATATGATCAATATGCACAAAGAAATCGAAGAATTTGAAAAAAAGAGAAAGGATGATTTTTCTCTAAAATGTTAACATTATGAAAAAAACAATTGCAGTATTGCCAGGAGATGGCATCGGTCCTGAAGTTACCGAACAAGCAGTGCAAGTTCTTAAGAAAATTGCAGAAACATTTGATCACTCGTTCACCTTTAAAGAAGGCTTAATTGGTGCAGCTGCGATTGAGAAAACGGGTGACCCTTATCCTACCCAAACACATGAATTATGCGTAAAAACAGATGCCATTTTATTTGGTGCTATCGGTGATCCAAAATATGACAATAACCCTCATGCAAAGATAAGGCCGGAACAAGGATTGTTAAAAATGAGAAAAGCATTAGGATTGTATGCGAATGTCCGTCCTATTTTTACCTTTAATAAACTTCTCTCCTCTTCTCCACTCAAGGCTGATATCATTCAAGGCACAGATTTTATTGTTATCAGAGAATTAATTGGCGGCATCTATTTTGGAAACCGCGGAAGAAGTAAAGATAAAACATATTCCTTTGATACGAATGAATATTCGAAACATGAAATTACCCGTGTCGCTCACTATGCTTTTTCCCTTGCTCAACAAAGAGATGGAAAAGTAACAGTGGTAGACAAAGCAAATGTATTGGAGACTTCACGCCTTTGGAGAGAAACAATTCAGAATATGGAAAAAGAATATCCGGATATCACCGTTGAATATATGTTTGTAGATAATGCGGCAATGCAGATTATTAAAAAACCAAGCCAGTTTGACGTTATTGTCACAGAGAATATGTTTGGTGATATTTTGACTGATGAAGCATCGGTGATTACCGGCTCACTCGGTATGCTTCCCTCAGCATCTATTGGAGAAAAAACAGCAATTTATGAACCAATTCACGGCTCATTTCCAAAAGCTGCTGGTAAAAATATTGCAAACCCAATCGGCTCAATTCTGTCAGCCGCAATGATGCTGGACTATAGTTTTGGATTAAAAAAAGAAAGTGATGCAATATTCCATGCTGTAGAAAAAGTATTAAATCAGGGTTACGGAACGAAAGATATTTCATCAGATGGAATTCTCGGAACAACAGAATTAGGAGAAAAATTCAGCGAGGCAATATAACATTCATCTACTCTTTTTGTATTGATAAATAATCTGTTTAAGTGCCAAGACACATTTATAAGGATCTGAAGAACGTATTACTTCCCCCGCAACGGCAAAACCTCTTGAGCCATGATTCATAACACGAGCTGCATTGCTTAACGTAATACCACCAATAGCAATTACAGGTATGTCGATAACCTGTGATATATCTTGTAATACTTTGGGTCCTACTACTTTTACATCAGGTTTTGTGAATTTACTATTTTCATAGGCAACGCCTACATAGCTAGCACCATTTTTTTGAGCCTCAAAAGCTTGATCAATAGTATCTACAGATACTCCAAAAATCATATCAGGCGTTACTCGTTTAGCTACTTTATTCCCTGACATATCACTTTGTCCTACATGTACGATATCAGCACGACTAGCTACAGCAAGCTGTACATGATCATTAACGGCAAAAAGGATACCGCTTCCAGCTAATCTTTGTTGCATTTTACTCGCTTGTTCAGCAATTTCCTCTAACGATAAACCATTTTGTACTTTTTCTCGAAATTGAATAACTGCAGGCTTTCCTAAAATAATTTGATCTAAAATATATGGTGGAACTTGTGAATTAACAATAACATGAAGTCCTTCAACTGATCTTTGCATAAGCTTTCCCTTCGCCGGCATTATCCGAACAGGTTCAATGGGTCGTTTGGTCAATTCCAAACCTCTCAGCCCGCTTACGAGCTCCCCTGAAACAATAGTATTATACTAAAAATATTTTTTTTGTATAGCAGGAATTTCTCTATACGCTCTTATCAATGCAACAAGAGGTGGACGAAATGAAGCAATATCAGCCATATGAGAAAGAGTGACATCTCCAATCGCAACATAAGGAATAGCAATCTCTTTCTGTGCTTTTCTTAAATAATCAAGCCCTATTGGTGCACGTTCAGGCTTAGAAATAGTCGACCATATAGGCCCAATACCAATATAATCAGCTCCCTGCTTTTGCGCCTCAATACCTTGTTCTAGTGTATTTGTACTGCGACCAATAATTTTTTGTGGACCAAGCATTTTACGAATTAAAGGAAGATCTAAATCATCTTGTCCAGTATGCAGTCCGTCAGCATCACTTACCATTGCAATATCAATATAATCATTAATGATAAACGGAATATTAGCTTTTTTTGCTTTTTCTTTTATTGCTAGCGCCTTTCTCAACACTTCCTGTTTGGGACTTTGCTTATCACGTAGCTGGATTACAGAGACTCCCCATTTGAGGCCTTGTTCCAGAATTGTTATATCATCTGAAATAAGATAAATACCCGGCATAATATTTTTTTTCATCGTATGTAAAACAACTGCTTTTTCCAATTCATAAGCAGCATAGCGGATTTCATTATATAAAGCATTTCCCGTATATTCTTCCAACACTCTGAGTCCCTCTTCAATTCTTTTAAAATTAGCTTTTAAGAGATCAACAATATCCTCACGCTTTTGTGGAATCTCTTTTGCACGCATGTCTTCATCAGTATTACGAATTAGTAAATTATTGACTAGATCGGACTCTGACCGATTAATCTGCTTACGCAATTTTGCAAGTTGATCAGTGAAAGATTTTTGTTTAGCAATAAAACGCGTATAGTCTTCAATAACCCGAAATCCCTCAGAAACTCGATTAAGATTTGCATCAATAATTTGATGATATGTATGCTTCATAAAATTTTCTTATATGTATAATAAACGAGTAGAGCACATTTTGTACGAGCAGGCGTTAATGCTACACCTAATAAGGCTAAAACATCTTGTTCCTTCATTTTTATAATTTCTTCCAATCTTTTATGTTTCACTTCCTCAGTAAATAAAGATGCTGATGCCTGTGATATGGCACACCCTTCTCCGGAAAATAAAATTTCTGTAACTCTCCCCTTTTCTACCTTGATTGTCAATCGTATCAAATCGCCACAAAGAGGATTCATTTCAGTTACATCAATATCCGCTTCCTTAAGTACACCAAAATTCTGCGGATGTTGCCAATGTTCTAAAATAATTTCTCTATACAAAGGGTCCATATTTACCTATTAAATACCTTTTTTACCTCTTCAATTCCATTAAATAAACGATCAATATCTTCTTTTGTGTTATATAAATAAATCGAAGCACGCGCTGTTCCAGGAATCCCCAAAACATCCATAAGCGGTTGCGCACAATGATGACCGGTTCTTACTGCGATATGAAATCTGTTCAGAATTTCTGCCGTATCATGCGGATGAACTTTATCAATAGCAAAAGAGAAAATACCAAGTCTCTCTTCATTATTTTTCGGGCCAAATAATGTGACCTTTTGTTGTTGTGCAAACTTTTTAAGGGTATATGTTATTAATTCCTTCTCATGCTTTTGCACTTTTCCGAAACCAACTTCTTGTAGATACTCAATGGCAACTCCCAACCCGATCACTCCTTCAATAGCAGGTGTTCCCCCTTCAAATTTATCAGGAACTGGTGCCCATAATGCATCTTCTTTTGTAACTTTTCGGACCATCCCTCCTCCAAAAATAAATGGCTCCATTTCTTGCAGTACTTCTTTTTTTGTATATAAGACGCCAACCCCAGAGGGTCCAAGCATTTTATGTGAAGAAAAAGTAAAAAAATCACATTGTAGACTTACCACATCTATAGGCATATGCGGAATAGATTGCGCAGCATCAATACAAATTTTAATTTCAGCATTTATTTTTTTGAAAAAAGGAATAATCTCTTCAAGAGGATTAATTGTTCCCAAAACATTTGATGCATGAGAAAGAGAAAGCAATTTTATTCTATCAGATTTCAAATCTACACTCTTTTTAAAATCAAGTCGGAAATCTTTAGTAATGGGAAGATAAGCCAATTCAATACCCATTTCTTTTCTCAGTTGCTGCCATGGAAGAATATTTGCATGATGTTCCATTTCTGAAATGACAATTATATCTCCTTTTTGTAAATGCTTTTTCGCCCATCCAAAAGCAACAAGATTAAGTGCTTCTGTTGCACCACTGGTAAAAATAACTTCTGAAGCATCTTTAGCGCCGATAAAATCAGCAACTTTTTTTCTGGTATTTTCATACATATCAGTTGCCGCTTGGCTTAAATCATACATGCCACGATGGATATTGGCATTATTTTTTGCATAAAACGTAGAAACCGCATCAATTACCACTTGAGGTTTTTGACTCGTTGCAGAAGAATCAAGATACACAAGATCCGAATAATTTTTAAATATAGGGAAATCGCTTTTGTAATTCATAAGAAAAATTATATATTTGCTCTCGCTTTTTCTTGGAACTCCTGCGGAAACTGCGTAATAATACTCTCAAAAAAACCATCCACAATGAGATTTTTTGCTTTTTCTTCAGAGATACCCCGAGACATAAGATAAAACAATTCCAATTCGTTAATTCTGCCAACAGTTGCTGCATGTCCAGCTTTAATATCATTTTCCAATATTTCTAAATTTGGAATAGCAATCCCCTTTGCTTTATCGGAAAGAAGTAAAAGATGCGCAGCAAGCCAGGCGTTAGTTCCTTTAGCCCCCGATTCTATTTTAATCAATCCATCAATAAATACATGTGCTGTCTCGTACAAGGCACTTTTGATGATAACTTCACTCTTGGTATTTTCCGCTTGATGAACAACAGTAATCTTTAATTTCAATCCTTGATTATTGTTGCCAATCAATAAACCAAGAAATTTTACCGATGCACCCTTTCCAGCAAGCGTTATATTATAAATAAGTTCTGTTTCATCACCAATCCATAGTACCGGCAAAACTAACTCCTCATTCTCTTTCACTACAATTGCTTCCATACTTTCTCTTTCCTTTTATCCCACCGATCCTTCCATTGAGAGATTAATTAATCGGTTTAATTCAACAGCATATTCCAAAGGCAATTCTTTTACAATTGGTTCAATAAAACCGTTCACAATCAGTGATGTTGCCTGCGTTTCGGAAAGCCCACGAGACCGCAGATAAAACAATTGTTGCTCACCGACTTTACTCACTGCAGCTTCATGACCAAGTGTCACATCTTCTTCATTAATAATATTCACCGGATATGTATCTGAACGAGATAATTCGTCAAGCAATAACGCATCACATCGGACAAATGATTTACTACCTTTTGCACCATTAACAATTTTTACCATTCCCCGATAACTACAGCGACCACCGTCAAGACTCACAGATTTTGAAGTAATGGTACTTGTAGTATATGGTGCAAAATGAAAAGCTTTTCCTCCAGCATCCTGATGTTGCCCTTTTCCCGCAAAAGCAAGTGATAACACCTCTCCTTTGGCACCTTTACCATTAAGATATACTGATGGATACTTCATAGTAGCTCGAGAACCCAAATTTCCATCAATCCATTCCCCAATACCTTCTTCCTCAACAAACATTCTTTTAGTAACTAGATTATATACATTATTTGACCAATTCTGAATCGTTGTATAACGTACCCGAGCACCTTTCTTAACAAGAATTTCTACAACGGCCGCATGCAATGAATCAGTCGTATAAATCGGTGCTGAACACCCCTCAATATAATGCACATAGCTACCTTCATCGGCAATTATGAGTGTCCGCTCAAATTGCCCCATGTTTGCCGCATTAATTCTGAAATATGCTTGAAGAGGAATTGTAATATGAACTCCCTTTGGGACATAAATAAACGAACCACCGGACCAAACTGCAGAATTTAAAGCTGCAAACTTATTATCTGCAGCAGGAATAATGGTGCCGAAGTAGTCACGAAAGAGATCAGGATATTTTTTAAGCGCTGTATCAGTGTCAACAAAAATTACACCTTTTTCTTCCCACTGTTTTTTTAGATTATGGTAAACCACTTCTGAATCATATTGTGCACCAACGCCTGCTAAAAATTTTTTCTCAGATTCAGGAATACCAATTTTGTCATAAGTATCTTTAATATCAAGAGGTACATCTTTCCACTTTCGAAATTTCTTCTCTGATGGACTGATATAATAGTACATCTCATTGAAATCAATTCCTGAAAGATCAGCTCCCCAATTAGGCATCATCTTCTGTTCAAAAATCATAAGAGCTTGCAAACGAAAATTTAGCATCCAATCGGGTTCGCCTTTGAAATGCGAAATTGCTTCAACAACCTGACGATTAAGTCCTTTCGGTGTTTTGAACACTGAAAACTCTGGTTTATGAAAACCAAATTGATAAGAATCTTTGCTAATTGGTTGTGGTTTATTCATAATACACTCTGACGAGTCTATCGCAGATATTGTTCGTACCCCTTCTCTTCAGTCTCTTTAGCAAGGAGTGAATTGCCTGATTTGACGATTTTACCATTCACTACGATGTGGACAAAATGCGGCTTAATATAATGTAAAATCCGTTGATAATGTGTAATCAATAAAAGTCCTAATGGATAATCTAAACTATTGATTGCTTTACCTATATATCGCAAGGCATCAACATCAAGCCCTGAGTCCGGTTCATCAAGAATCGCAAAATCTGGCTTTAACGTTGCTAATTGTAAAATTTCTGCTTTCTTTTTTTCTCCTCCAGAAAAGCCTTGATTGAGAAATCGCTTCACAATGTCTTCAGAAAAGCCTAATTTTTTAGCAATCGGTTCAACTTGATTACGAAACGCAATTGGTGAAATTTTTTTTGTTCCAGTTTCCAAATTTTCATTAACTGCCATTCTCAAAAAATTACCAAAATTTACTCCTGCAATCTCAACTGGATATTGAAAACCAAGAAATAAGCCTTGTTTTGCTCGTTGATCAGGAGTCATATTAACTATATCAATGCTGTTTAAAATAATTTTTCCATTTGTTACAACATACTCTGGATGCCCCATCAACACTTGCGCGAGTGTTGATTTCCCTCCGCCGTTAGGTCCCATAATCGCATGAATTTCTCCTTTTTTAATCGTCAATGACACACCACGAAGAATTTCTTTTCCTTCTTTTGTCCCTGCGTATAAATTAGTAATTACTAAGGAATCTTTCATAAATAATAGTCAACGTTAGACGCTACCCTCAGACCTCCATTCTTTATCCAATTGTTCATTAATTTCATCAATCATATCGTTCACTTCTTCTTCAGTCATGTTATGCATTTGAGCACCAGTTTCGATCGTGTCGTATTCATTTGCAAAACAATTCACACAGTGTAGACCATAATCAGCAAGTAACTCACCTGCTCGAGGACACTCATCAACAACAGTCTTTAACGGATCAAATTTTGTAATAACATATGCACCTGCCATCTTACTTTACTCCTGTTAGAATATTTTTCTTTTGTAAAAAAATAACAAATACTACCCCAATATACAATAGCATAATCAAAAGACGGGCCACACTAAATCCCGTATCAACACCAAAAAAACTTTGCAATAATGTCCCACCAAAGCTATCCTCACCAGGAAGAAATTGCAAATGAAAAGATCCCACATTAGATAATGAAAAGGTAAAATAGGTATTTATAAATTTTGTTATACCAGTTTGAAATAGCGAAGCACCTAATAAAATAACTATATATTCAGTTACTTTATAAATCTTTTCAATAGAAAATTTCGTATAAGCAAAATAGGTTAAATAGCCAATTACTGCGGCTCCTGCGAATCCTAATAATAGACCAATGACATTTTGGATAAAAATAGAAAATAATGTTATGCTTGCACTAAATAAGGCTATTTCAAATCCCTCTCTAAAAATAAGAAAAATAATAGTAAAAAATAAGCTTGCATCAAACATATCTTTTTTGATATTCTGCTGCACTTTCGCGAGTGCTTCCTTTTTGTTTTGACTGATTCGCTTATGCAAAGAAAAAATAACATAAACCAAAAAGAGTCCAGAAAAAATCTGCAGATAACTTTCAATTGCATCAATATTCTGTTGGGTCACCAAACTACGAGTATGCGCACCCAGAAAAAAAACACCAATATTGAAACAGAGCGCAAAAACCAATCCAACCACAGCAGCAAGACCGATTTCCATTTCCTTTTTGAGAACAAGCTTTTGTGAAACACCTAAAAAAATACCTACAATAAGGAAGGCTTCTAAAAATTCTCTAAAGCCGATGATCGCTGTAGTAAACATAAATTATCTTCACGTGCTTATTTTAGTACACCAGTGACTGTATTGTTCGTCCTCACCTGTGACGACTTTGAAAAACTTTTCTTTTAATATCGAGGTCATCGGTCCTATTTTTCCATTAGCGACCCTACGCTTATCGATTTGCTCAACCCATGCTACCTGGCAGCCAGTTCCGGTCATGAAGACTTCATCTGCAATATAAAGCTCGCTTCTTTCAATTGGTCGCTCAACGATCTTAATACCCATATCTTGTGCTATTTGCAAAATAGATCTTCTGGTAATTCCCTCAAGAATTCCTTCGGATATATCAGGAGTAATCAGTGTATCATTGCGAAGAATAAAAAGATTTTCAGCTGACCCTTCTGCAACACGACCAAATTTATTAAGCATGATTGCTTCATCAAATCCCCCGTCTGTCGCTTCTTTACGAGCTAGTGCGGAGTTAACATAACCACCTGAAATTTTTCCACGAGATGGAATTGCGTTATCACTGATTCGCTGCCAACTTGAAACAACTAGCGATAATCCTTTACCAAGAGGCATATATTCTTCAAGTGGGATCATATATAAAGCAAAATCCAAGGTAATATTAGCAAAATTTGGACCAAGTTCAGTATTGCCAATATATGCAAATGGACGGAAATAGATATTAGATTTTGGTTTATTTTTCATAAGAAGATCAAGTGTTACCTTTTTTAATTCTTCAACTGTATACGGTAGTTTGCATCCCAAAATATTCGATGATGAAACAAATCGCTTATAATGATCTTCCAAACGAAAAACAGAATGGTAGTCTGCATCTTTGTGGTAATAACCCCGAATGCCGCCAAAAAATCCCGTGCCATACTGTAATGCATTTGTCATTATGGAAACTTTTGCATCTTCCGTTAGGACTATTTTATTTTGAAAAAATGCATATGGGTAAGATCCTGTTTTCATTTTATTTTTTAACTTCCGCTACTACTTCTATTTCAATCAATGCGTTTTTTGGCAGATGAGCAACTGCAAATGCTGCACGCGCAGGTTTATGTTCTGAAAAATATTGTCCATAAATTTCATTCATTTTTACATAATCATTAATATCAACTAAATAAACCGTTGTCTTAACAATAGATTCTAAACTGGAATTCCCTGCTTTCAAAACTTCAGTCAAATTTCTCAGCACCTGATGTACCTGTGCTTCCAAACCGTCAACTAATTCATTTGTTTTTGGATCAAGACCGATTTGTCCGGAACAAAAAATAAAACCATTACTTATGATCGCTTGTGTATATGGCCCGACTGCTTTTGGTGCTGTTTCTATTGCTATATATTTCATACTTATTTAGTAAATGAGGATCCCAGTTACAAGGACTCACCTCAATTTTCTCCCCACATGTTTTTCTCGCATACCCAAACCTCCCTTATCATCTATGCAATGACAATAAATTGCATCTTAGTTCATTCCTCCACCTTGCAAAGCTGGTTTGGCTGTTGCACGCATTCTCTTAAGTAAACGATTCTCAACTGGTTGTACAAGTGGATGGATATCATCATGAGTTTTGGCAGCTTTCTGCCATGCTTTCAATCGATTTAATAAAACAGCTTTGTCTTCCATTTCTTTGCAATCTATTCTGTCCTTATTCAAATCAATGACTATTGTATCACCATCTTCAACTAAAGCAATCGGTCCGCCAAGATATGCTTCTGGTCCAACATGTCCAATAACCAATCCCACAGATCCGCCGGAAAACCGTGCATCAGTCATTAACGCAATTGTAATATTTTTCTCTCGACAAAGTGTTGTGATACGTGAAGTCGGATCAAGCATTTCAGGCATACCTGGTGCTCCTCGTGGTCCTTCATATCGGATGACAACAATATCCTTATCCTGAAAAACATCTGGCGTATGTGTCAGTGCATGCAATAATTCCCTCTCGCTATTAAAAACACGTGTCTTGCCGATAAACATTCCGTTTTTAATTCCACCTTCAACACCTGCAACTTTGATAACAGCTCCACCGTTTGGCGCTAGGTTACCATGCAATATTCGTAAACCGCCTGTTGGTTTAAACGGTTTTTTGACTTGATGAATGACATCACCATCAGGAGCAGGTGGCTGTAAACGTTTTACCTGCTCTCGTAGTGTTTCTCCTGTACACGTAATACAATCACCGTCAAGATACCCTGCATCAAGTAGTTCCTTCACAATAACCGGGATACCGCCTTTGTCTTCAACATCTACCATCGAGTAGGTACCAAATGGTCGCAAATTCACCAGTACAGGCACATTTCGCGACAATTCGTTAAATTCTTTTTGAGTAATAACTTCCCGCCAGAAATCAAATCCTGCAGCACGCGCAATTTCAGGTGCATGCAAAGTCACATTGGTTGAGCCACCCATTGCTACTGCAACAGTTATCGCATTTCGCAATGCTGCTTTTGTCACAATATCTTTTGGACGAATCCCCTTTTTAATCATGGTTAATAAACAGGAAATGAGCTCATTAGGAAATTCTTTGATACGCCTATCATCTTGTGAGGCAGGTGAAACCATATGGAGAGGCTCCAAGCCAACAACGGCAAAAAATGTCTGCATCGTGTTATAGGTGAACATCCCTCCACAACTGCCACAACCCGGACAGGCATACATAGCAATACGATTTTTCTTCTGTTGATCGGACTCTCCAGCAATCTGGAATCCAGTCACAATGTCTATCCGATCTTCAGTCTCAGGATCAACACCAGGACGAATCGATCCATCAGACATTATAATTGCCGGCTCGTTATGTTCTAAAAAAGCAGCAACAGTTCCAACTGGTGGTTTATCACACGCGACAACGGCAATCGCACCTTTAACTTTGCTGCCACTCAAATGCAAACAAATCGTGTCATGAGCAACTTCCCGTCCAATAAGAGAAAAACGCATTTCATCTGTTCCATTCAATTGCCCATCTGAAATGCCACCAGCAAAATAAGGAGGAATTAATCGAATATCTAACTTATCCTGAATAATCCTTTTTCCGGCGGCTTCCTGAATCGCATTTACTTTTTCTTTCACACCCAGATAGCACTGACTGTCTCCCTGGTTGCCGATAACTGCCCAGACATCTCCATGAATGGTAAGAGGATCCTGTCCGATAAATTTGGCCGTGCCAATTTTTTGCGCATCACGGCCTGGATTTTCGGAAACGAAATTTCTTTCTTCGCATCCGCAATTATCACAATTACATTGTATGTTTTTCATGTTATTTTTTTGCATATTCAGCTAATTCTAGCACAATTCCTTCCGGTCCAAGGAAATAGCAAAGTTGCTTTTTTGTTGCTTTATATTCTTGTATCTCACTAAAAAAGTGTCTACCCTTTGCTTTTAAAGTAGAAACAATTTCTTTAATATCTTCTACTTCGAAAGCGATATGTCGAATTCCTACATGATTCGGCTTACTGATTAACGGATCATCTTGATCTTTGGGATTATCATAGTGTATCAATTCAATCGTTGTTTGTGCATTCGGCAATGAAAGCGTGCAATAATAACCCTTTGCATTTTTTAGTTTTGTTACCTGCTCTATCCATGATCCTTCCAGTTCCCCTTCTTTACTAACATTAACAATAAACCCCATGTCAAGAAAAAACTGTTTAGCGTTTTCCAAATCTCGTACAACAATATTAATATGGTCAATTTTTTTCAACATTAACTATATTATGTAACTATATAATAATTCTTTATTCGTTAATACGCGAAAATTGATTTCTGCTGCTTCCATACGCTTCTTTAATGGTTCAAAATCTTTTTTGTCTTTTAATTCAATCCCAACAAGTGCAGCACCTCGTTCCTTGTTAGTCTTCTTCATATACTCAAAACGGACGATATCATCTGTTGGCCCCAATGCTTTAGTTAAAAAATTTCGCAATTGGCCTGGTTTTTGTGCAAACTCTATGATTAAATAATGTTTACGTCCTTGGTATACCAAACTTCTTTCAACGATTTCAGGATATCGTAGTAAATCATTATTGCCACCACTTAAAATACAAACAACCGTCTTTCCTTTAATTTCTTTTGCAAGATGATCAAAGGCAGAAAGAGAAAGTGCACCTGCTGGCTCAGTGACAATTCCTTCGTTTTGGTACAAATTAATCATTGTATTGCATATCTTCCCCTCAGGAATGACAACAATTTTTTCAAGATTTTTTTGGCAAATTTCAAACGTTAAATCACCCACTCTGCTTACCGCTGCCCCATCAACAAAGGTATCAATTTTATCAAGCGTTACCACCTTTCCGGCTTTCAACGACTCATACATTGAAGGAGATCCTGTAGGTTCGATACCAAAAATTTGTATATCTGCATTTCTTGCTTTGAGATAAGAGGAAACTCCTGATGCAACACCACCACCACCGATTGGTACAATTACTATATCAAGATTACCCTCCAGTCTGTCGTAGATTTCTTTACCAATGGTCCCTTGTCCTGCTATTGTTGCAGGATCGTCAAAAGGATGGATATAGACTGCACTGTGTTCTTCACAATATACATGCGCAGCTTTGCTAGAATCATCATAGGTATCACCAACTAATTTAATTTCAACAAACCCATCTCCAAAATGCTTAACCCTCTCGATTTTTTGATTTGGAGTAACAGTGGGCATAAAAATAACACCTTTTATTTTAAGAAGTGCACAACTGAAAGCAACTCCTTGCGCATGATTACCGGCACTTGCTGCGACGATACCGCGTTTTTTTTCTTGATCTGTCAATGAACTGATCTTATTATATGCACCACGAATTTTATAAGAACGTACTTCCTGAAAATCCTCACGCTTAATATAAATATTTGCATTAAATAGTTCAGATAAGCGTTTTGATTTTTGAAGTGGTGTTTTGACAATGACTCCTTCGAGTCTTTCTGCCGCTTGATCAATTTGTTGTACTGTTATTTTCATAATTCTTATAAAGAATAGCTAGGGCGGCCCGTAAGCCGCCCTAAGGATTCTATTTCTGATTCTCGGGACGCAATTCCCGTACTTTTTTACCAGCCTGCCACATTTCACTATTGTGAATTTCGTCAAGCTCTTTTTGCAATTTTTTCCGATAATCGGATTCACTATTTTTCTTAATAGTCTGTTCTGCTTCATTACCTGATTCGACATTTTCATAGAGATCGTCAAAAACAGGTGCAACTGCATCACGGAATTTTTTCTTCCAATCTAAAGCCCCACGTTGTGCTGTTGTTGAACAGTTTGCAAACATCCAGTCCATTCCCTTCTCGCCAATGAGAGGAATCAAACTTTGTGTTGCTTCTTCAACAGTTTCGTTAAAAGCTTCTGATGGTGAATGACCATGCTTACGGAGTAATGCATATTGGGCTTCCATAAGCCCTGCGATTGCACCCATAAGAACACCTCTTTCTCCGGTCAGATCGCTATAGACTTCCTTTTCAAAAGTTGTCTTAAAAAGAAATCCTGATCCAACACCAACTCCCAGTGCTTTTACCGTATCTTCAGCATGACCGCTTGCATCCTGATAGACAGCATAACTGGAGTTAATACCGCGTCCTTCCAAAAAAATCTTACGGACAGTTCGTCCCGATCCTTTTGGCGCAACAAGAATGACATCAACATCTTTCGGTGGAACAATACCAGTTTGTTTTGTAAATGTCACTGCAAATCCATGAGAAAAATACAATGTTTTTCCTTTCTTAAGATGCTTTTTGATCACTGGCCATAGCTGGATCTGTGCAGCATCAGACAAAAGATAACAAATAACTGTTCCTCGCTTTGCGGCTTCTTCAATCGCAAACAACGTTTCATTTTCTACCCATCCATCAGCAACAGCTTTTTCCCAAGAAAGAGAATCTTTCCGCTGTCCGACAATGACATTAAATCCATTATCACGCATATTTAATGCCTGAGCTGGACCTTGAACACCATAGCCAATAACGGCAATTGTCTCATTTCTTAACACTTCTTTAGCTTTTTTTATAGGAAATTCTTCCCGCGTTACGACGTTTTCTTCAACGCCGCCAAAATTAATTTTTGCCATATCATTCACCTCCTCTCATAATAAAGATCACTAAACGATTTGATAAAATCGAATAGCGTTTGTGTTCTGGGGATACCGTTCACCTCCATGAAGCGGTTTTCCGACTTCTCACGAAAGACTGGTATCCCAGACACCATCCATACTGAATGCGAATCAGCTAGATGATGCTTAGCTATTGCTAAGACATCGGATCTCACGAGAGGATGCATGGGATGGCGCTTGGGTTCTTCCCCGATTCATCAAACGTAGAAAGGAGGAAAAAATGTATGAAAACGATTGTTGGTATAGATGTTGGCAAGTTCCACCATCAGGCAACAATTCTTGATCCGGAAGGAAACGTTTTGGGTGGCACTATCCGTTTTGAGAATACTGCCTTTGGTTTTCAAAAGCTGCTTACCCATCTTGAAAAATTGGTTGGTACAAAGCCTGATACACTATTCATTGCTCTTGAAGCAACAGGTCATTACTGGTTACCGTTGTATTTGTTCCTTTTAGATAAAAGATACAAAGTACAAGTCTTTAATCCTTACCAATCAGATGCCTTGCGAAGAATGTCCTTGGGTCGTGCCAAAACAGATACTATTGATGCTGAGCTGGTTGCTCGGTTAGCCAGATTTGGCAAACAGAAAGAAACACCACTACCAGGTGAAGAAATTCTTACGCTTCGAAATCTTTCACGTTTCAGGATGGAATTGGTATTCCAATCATCTGATGTGAAACGGAAAGTGATTGCTGTTTTGGATGTGCTGTTCCCGGAATTCGAAAAACTCTTTTCCGATGTCTTCGGTAACGCAGCTTTGGCAGTCTTGCATGAGTCACCAACGCCTGAAGAAATTGTTGCGCTTGATGAAGGGCAATTGACTAAGATTCTCGAAACAGCATCACGAAAGAGACTGGGTAATGAGACTGCAAGAAAAGTACAAACTGCTGCTCGTGATTCTATTGGTTCCCGGTTTGCAACAAAAGCGTTAGTTTTTGAATTGAAATTACTCTTGCAACAAATTGGTTTTCTCAAAGAACAGTTAGAAGAACTGACAGGCGAGATAACAACATTGCTTGAGACCGTTGACCAACAGCTTACCAGTATTCCTGGTATTGGAGCAGTTACTACTGCTGCTATTATTGGCGAACTTGGTGATCTGACAAGATTTCCCAATGTCGCCTCAGTGATTGCTTATGCTGGTCTTGATCCCAAAGTCTCTGAATCTGGACTTACAAGCAAACAGCGAGCTATCTCAAAACGGGGTTCTAAATATTTGAGAACCGCGATTTGGCAAGCTGCTGTGAGAAGTTTAATACATAATCCAGATCTGAAAGCATTCTATGATAAGAAGCGATCAGAAGGTAAACCCAAGCAAGTTGCTATTGGTGCCGTTGCAAACAAGTTAACCAGAATGATGTACGGCATACTCAGATCTGGTAAACCTTACCAATCTGTCATGTGATCCGATGTCTTGTCAAAGAGCTACAACGCATACAAAATGCGTCTTTTTGTTGTGGCTTTATCATCCACTTCCAAGTTTCAATTTATTCAGTATTTTCTTATCAATTTTCTCCACTTGACTTTTCATAGCTAGTCTTTCGAATACTTCTATTCTCTTTCAAAAGTGTTACCGATCTTTCTCAGCCGATTCCACTTGACTTGGAACTGTTGCGTGTAGTAAAAGCAAAGATATGAAACAGGGAAAAACACTAGTAATGGGCATTCTCAATGTAACACCTGATTCGTTTTCAGATGGTGGTAACTATCTTAATCCTGAAAAAGCGGTCAAACATGCTAAACAAATGTTCTCGGAAGGAGCAGATATCATTGATATCGGGGGAGAATCAACTCGTCCCGGATCTGCGTATGTCTCGGAAAAAGAAGAATTACGACGAATTATCCCAATTATTACCTTGGTAAAAAAACACCTTGGTAAAAAAATCAAGCTCTCAGTTGATACTTGGAAAGCAGCTGTCGCTAACGAGGCACTTACTGCAGGAGCAGATATCATCAATAGTCTTGGCGGATTTTCATTTGATGCCAAGCTTGCACAAGTAGTTGCTAGCTATCATTGCCCCATCGTTATTTATCACATCAAAGGAAAGCCAAGAACAATGCAGAAAGGTAAAATTATGTACAGCAATGTCTCTGAGGAAATTAGAAATTTTTTTGAAGAACAAATAGCATTTGGCGAAAAAAACGCTGTAAAACGGGAACAGTTTATTTTGGATCCTGGTATCGGTTTTGGCAAAACTGTCAAACAAAATATCGAAATACTAAAAAATATTGATACATTCAAAAAATGTAATTTACCAATCCTTATTGGTGTTTCGCGAAAAAGTCATCTGGGTATGATACTTAAAGAGTCACTCAATCTCGAAACAAAACCAACCGAACGAATTGAAGCATCACTTGCTGAAACAGCTTTTGCCGTTTATAATGGCGCTACCATTGTGAGAACACATGATGTACTCCCAACAAAAAAATTATTGGCAGTTGTTGAGAGATTTATGTAATATATGCATCAAAAACTCGATACCATATTTATTAATGACTTAATCATTCCGTGTCTTATCGGTGTTTTCGACTATGAAAGAACAGGAAAACAAAACCTGATCATCAATATAGAACTCTTTGTCGATACACACACAGCAGGAAAAACTGATAACATTAACGATACCGTCAGTTATTCTGATATTACAAAATCAGTTACTGAAATAGTAAGTAATTCACAGTTTTATTTGTTAGAGAAATTAGCACAAGCAATTGCTGATATTTGTTTACACGACAATCGCGTCAAACAAGTAAAAATCCATATCGAAAAACCAAAAGGACTGAAGCTAGCAAAATCTGCAGCAATTGCAATAACAAGATATGCAAAATAACACTATTGAAAAACTCATTACACAACTGCTCAAAGAATTGGGTGAAGATCCAAACCGCGAAGGATTAAAAAAAACACCTCATCGAGTCACACAAATGTTCAAAGAATTAACCAGTGGCTATACCATAACAAGACAGGATACAATAAAAGACGCACTATTTGCAGAAAAAGTACATAACATGATTGTTTTACGTGATATCGAACTGTATAGTCTCTGCGAACATCACCTTCTTCCTTTTTTTGGCAAATGTCACATTGGCTACATCCCAAAAGACAATATTATTGGGGTAAGTAAACTTGCACGGATAGTTGATAGATTTGCTAAACGGTTGCAAATTCAAGAACGACTGACACAGGAAATCGCTCAAGAGTTGCAAGATGCACTCGATCCTAACGGTGTGGGCGTCATTATTGAAGCACAGCATCTCTGTATGATGATGCGAGGCATTGAAAAACAAAATTCTCTCATGATAACTTCCTCCGTTCTCGGATCATTCAGAAGTGATCAAAAAACACGTGAAGAATTCTTCTCCATAGTGAATAAAAGTTAATGAATATAGGAGTTTTTACCACCCTAAAAGTAATTGATGGTATTCCCCTTTTCTGGAATATGCATCAAAAACGACTAATTGAACAAGCAAAAAAACTCAATTTGGGAGAAATAAACATTTCTGTACAAAACATACGAACCTATTTACAAAAAAATAATCTTACAGAGTGTGCGTTACAAATAACGATTACCAAACAAAATAGATTACCAATTCTTTCGATACAGCATAGACCTCTCCCGCAAACGAGTATTAATTACAAACTCATAACTTTTGACGACAAAAGAAATTATCGAAAAATATATAAAACGACTGATAGAGCAGTTAATGAACAAGCAAAAAAACTTGCTGAAGAAACAGGAGCAAATGATGCATTATTTACCACAGATAAGACTATTATCGAATCAACGATAGCAAATGTCTTTTCTCTCGACAAAAAGGGAGAAATTATTACTCCCCCGATTACCAAGAAAGGCCTCAATGGCATTACTCGGCAACTTATCAAACGCCATGGAAACATTGTCGAAACGGATATTCATCAAAATACCAAAGGCCCTTTAGTACTTGTTAATTGTTTGCGTATACAAAAAGTGAGTCATCTTAACGGCAAAAAACTTATTAATGGCAATGTACTTCTGCAGAAATTACAAGCACTGCTTGAACAAACCGAAAAAGAGTATTTTCTTACTCTGTCTGCGTAAGAGCTGTTTGTAGTGCCCTCGCTTTTAACAACATCTCATCAAACTCTTTTTCAGGATCGGATTGATAAAGAATTGCCCCCCCTAAACCAATCGAAATATTCTCTTGTTGTTTAACAATTGTCCTGATAACAATATTTAAATCAACAGTACCATTTGCACTGAGAAAACCCAATGCTCCCGAATACACTCCTCTGGCACTTTTCTCAAGTCTGTCAAGAATTTTAATCGTGCGTTTTTTTGGCGCACCTGTCATTGAGCCTCCTGGAAAACAGGCTTTAATACATGCAATCGGTGAAACTGTGGAACGCAATTTCCCCCTGATAACAGATATCATCTGATGAACTGTCTGATACGTTTCAACTTTCATCAACTCAGGCACTTGCACTGATCCTATGGTACAAACTCTTCCTAAATCATTTCTTACAAGATCAACGATCATTAAATTTTCAGCACGATCCTTTTCACTCTCCTGTAGTTGCAAAAAACGTTTACGATCCGCTGTTGTATTAGTGCTGCGTGAGATTGTTCCTTTCATTGGTTTTGATTCTACCCAACCTTCTTGATCAAGAGTAAGGAAACGCTCAGGTGACGAACAAAGAATAGCAAAATCCTTGTCATGAAAATAAGCTGCATACGGTGCAGGATTACTTTGTCTAAGTCTTCGATAGATATCCAACGAATTCTCATATGAAATTCCTCGCATACGGTTGGTAAGACAAATTTCATAACTTTCCCCCTTATGCAAATACATTTTACACTCGTTAATTGCTTGCAAATAGTTCGTTTTGTCGAGTTCTAATTGCAATGCGGTTATAGTAACCTCTTTTTTTCTTTCGTTGCTTACTAATCCTTTTTGCAAAATCGTTTTTGTCTTTTCTATCCAATGAGCAGCATCTTTTTTATCTGTCGTTAAACATCCAAGATACATTTTTTTCTCTTTATGATCAAAAATAAAAAAGCGATCAACGAAATACCACATGGCATCAGGAAACTCCGATATATGATTATTTGAAAACCCACATAGTTGTTTGACTTCATAACCAAAATAACCCACATACCCTCCAGCAAACAGAAAAGGATAAGTAGTTTTAGGTATTCGAATTTTACTCAATTCTTTTTCCAAAATTGAAAAAATATCACCATCAGTAATTGCATAACGAATCACCTTCGCTGCTTCCCCAATATAAGAAAATCGAGAAAACCCTTCAATTACCCTACTGCTATCTAGCCAAAATGCATGATCTTTACCTGCATAAAGATTGATAAAGATACTCTCTGGATCAATCCATTCTGACAGCATTTCCGCAGAAAAAAAATATTTTTGTGTCATTTTTGAGGTATCCTTTCCAAAAAATTTGTTAAAATTTTTTTTCCAAAACCTGTGCCAATAGATTCAGGATGAAATTGAATTCCATAAAGGGGACGTTTCTTATGCTGTAATCCCATTATCACCCCATCATCCGTCCATGCAGTCTTGACAAGCTCTTTAGGTAAATCTTTATTTGAAACGAGCAAAGAATGATAACGAATAGCCTCAAAACCTTGAGGAATATTATGAAACAAATCACCCTCTGTATGATAAATGTTACTTGCTCTTCCATGCATAACTTCTGGTGCATATTGTATCTGGGCACCAAACGCTACACCAATCCCTTGATGTCCCAAACAAACACCCAAAAGGGGAACAGTTGTTCGCTGAATAATTTCACTGCAAATACCAAAGTCTTCTTCTTCTCTTGGATCACCAGGTCCTGGGGAAATAACAATTGCATCGGGTTTAAGCTTTTCAAACTGTCTAAGAGAGAGTTTATTGTTATAATAAACATGTGGAACATCTCCTGTTAACTCTGCAAAATACTGAAACAAATTAAAAGTAAATGAATCGTAATTATCGATAAGTAATATCTTCATAGAACGTCCGGATTATATACTAAAAAACGCTCTAGAGAAATCCTTTTCACTGATGTATACTACGCCCATGCATATAGTTTTTCTCGCACTAGGCTCCAATATTGGCAATAAAAAGCAGCGTATCAAACAAGCAATTTCATATTTAAGCAAGCATGTAACTGATATAACATCTGCCAAGCTCTATGAAACAAAGCCCATGTATTTCGAAAACCAGGACATATTTATTAATACCGTTGTTAAAGGAAAAACATTTCTTAGTCCACAGGAATTGCTTGCTTTTGTAAAACACGCAGAAATAGAACTAGGCAGGCAAAATCGATTTCCTAATGGCCCTAGAGAAATTGATATTGATATTCTATTTTACGATCAATTAGTTTATGAAAGTAGCAACCTTATAATACCGCATCCTCGAATAAAAGAAAGAGAATTCGTATTGAAACCATTTTCTGATATCGATCCTGATTTTACTCATCCAAAGTTACAAAAAACTATGAAAGAATTATTAAAAACAGTAAAAAAGAAAAAATGAATATAACTGCATATAAAACACATAAAATACAACCAAACGAAAATCTTTATGAAATAATGGACCGCTATTTCCCGTCAATACAAGATAAAAGTGTGATTGTTCTAGCTTCTAAAATTGTCGGCATTTGTGAAGGTAATGTCGTCAAAATAAATCCAGATAAACCAATAGATGATCAAAAAACTACCCTAATAGAGCAAGAAGCAGACTACTATATTCCAAAAGAATATAGTCAATATGGATTTATACTCACAATGAAACATAATCTCATGGTTGGCTCAGCTGGTATTGATGAATCGAACAGTAATGGTTTTTTCTCACTCTGGCCGAAAGATCCGCAAAAAAGCGCAAATGCAATCAGGGAATACCTAGTTAAAAAGCATGGCGTTGCAAATATTGGCGTTATCCTTACTGATAGTAAACTTACGCCTCTTAGATGGGGCGTCACGGGCTATGCAATAACACATAGTGGCTTCCAGGCATTACATAGTTATATTGGCAAACCTGATATTTATGGACATCTTCTCCACGCAGAGCAGGCAAATATCGCTGATTCATTTGCTGCTGCTGCTGTAGTAACAATGGGCGAAGGAAATGAACAACAGCCATTAGCAATTATTAATGACATCCCCTTTGTAACGTTTCAAAAAAGAAATCCAACTGAAGAAGAACTCAATGCGCTCAAAATTGACCTAAAAGACGATATCTACGCCTCACTGCTTACGAGTGTTAGCTGGAAAAAAGGGAAAAAGTAAGAGCAATGCATCATGTTAGTAATAAACAACACTAATTCCTAATTACGCCCAAAAATCATAATGCTTGATCAAACAGCAGATTAGTAAAATGCTTTCTATTCTTATAACGTTCGGAGTTCTTCTTCAATAAATTTATCCAATTCTCCACCCAAAACTGCCTCGGTATTACCAGTCTCAACACCCGTACGCAAATCTTTCACCATGCGATAGGGGTGCAATACATAGGACCTGATCTGATTACCCCAACCAGGGGTTTTGTAACCACCTTTTAATTTCGCTTCCTCTTTTTTCCGCTCTTCTTCTTTAATCGCCCATAATTTCGCTTTTAATAATTTCATCGCAAATTCTCTATTTTGCCCTTGATAACGCTGTGTTTGAGCAGTAACAACGATACCGCTTGGCTTGTGTCGTAATCGAACTGCTGTTGAAACTTTATTCACATTCTGTCCACCATGGCCGCCAGAACGAAATGCTTCAAATTCAATGTCATCATCCTTTATCACAATCTCATCACTTTCTTGAGAAACTTCAGGTAACACTTCAACCATCGCAAATGATGTCTGACGCAAATTGTCTGCATTGAATGGTGATAATCGAACCAATCGATGGACACCTGCTTCATGTTTAAGATAACCATAGGCATACTTGCCCTCAACAGCTAGTGTAATACTCTTTAAGCCAGCTTCCTCTCCAGGAGTTTCATCAAGCATATCGTAAGCCCATCCCTTTCTTTCAAAAAAACGTGTGTACATCCTGAAAAGCATCTCAGTCCAATCCATCGCCTCCGTCCCACCCTGACCTGAATGAATAGCAAAAATGGCATTTGATTTATCGTTGGGTGAGGAGAAAAACATCAGTAATTCAAGACGTTTAAGCAACTTTTCAGCTTCATCATACTCGCCTTCTTCCATCCAAAGTTGTAACAACTCGACATCCTCTACTTCTTTTTGTAGAGATGCAAGTTCCTTCATTTTTGCTGCCGCGTTTTGATGATCATCCCAAAAATCAGCCTTCATACTATCTGCTTCCAGCTCGCGAATTTTTTTGCGTTTTTCATCAACACCAACTCTTTCTACTAACTTTTTGACTCGTTCTTTTACTGCTTCCATAATGTAAAACGATTATTTATTCGTCATTTTGTTTTTCGATTGTAACATATTGTTTATCTGATTCTGCGCATAATTTGTGACACTATTGATATCTTGAGGAATCTGTTGTAACCGGGATAAACCATTCAAAATATCCGAAAAACTCATATGCATGGTTTGTTGTTTAGCAGCATCTACTTGTGCTCCCACATCGTGTGAAATTTGTCCAGCTATTTTTTGCGCCTTGCTCGTACTTGCTCCTTTGACTCCAATCTGTTGCTGGATTTGCCCTGCATAATTTGTGACGAAATAAATTACAGCAATAAGCACAACAATTGCAATAATATTTCTGAATACAATTTTTTTCATTAGGTATAGTATACCTGATAATCTTTGTAAAAAAATAAACCGCATCTCACACTTGACACAAATGCAGGTAGCAACCTATAATCAGACTATATTTCTTGCATGGTTACCCTTTTTGTATTCAATAATAAGAAAAAATAATCGATTTTGTCGAACCCGCTTAACAGCGGGTTTTTTAGTTATTATATGAAAAAAAATCATGATTCATATCCGAGAGAGAAATGCGGTGTCGTTGGCGTCTGGACAACAGATACCTACGCGCCCCATATAGCCCGACGTGCTCTGGCATCACTACAACATCGAGGACAGGAAAGTGCCGGGTTAAGTGTCTTTACTCCTGCCGGAAAAATAGTAACCTATAAAAATATGGGACTGGTTCCTCATGTATTGACTGAAAGTGTTTTGAAAAATTTAGGATCTGGTCATACTGCAATTGCACAAAATCGCTACGCAACATTTGGAAAATCACATACCGCTAATGCACAACCGATAGCAATAGTCCATGGAAAATTTCAGCTAAGTCTTGGACATAATGGCAATATCCCGGATGTTACTAATATCAAAAAGCAGCTTGGTGTCAAAAACTCATCAGCCGGAGATACGGAACTCATGACCTCACTTATTCATAAAGAACGAAAAAATCATGCTACTTGGGAAGAAACTCTTTGTACTGTTCTTCCTCAATGTTATGGTGCGTATTGTCTTGTTATTCTTACCAATGACGGTTCTCTTTTTGGCACGAGAGATCCGTACGGTATTCGCCCATTATGCCTTGGCAAGCTTGAAAAAGGTTGGGTTATAACCTCTGAATCGGCAGCGCTGGATGCTATTGGAGCAGAATTTATTCGTGATGTAAAGCCGGGAGAAATTATTAAAATCACAAAACACGGAGAACTAACTTCCTATTTCTTTGGTGAACCAAAGCGTCCACAACCATGCATCTTTGAATGTATCTATTTCACCCGACCTGATAGTTTTATTAATGGCATACGAATCAGGACTGGACGAGAAGAATCCGGAAGGTTACTTGGAAAACGCATGAGACAGAAAGGTATAAAACCAGATGTCATTGTTCCGACATTTGACTCCGGTTATCCTGCTGCAAAAGGTGTTGCACAAGAATTGCAGCTCCCTATGGTTGACGCTATCACAACAAGTCATTATGTGGGACGTACTTTTATCCAACCAGGCCAATCTAATCGTATTACTGCTGTGAATGACAAACATAATATTGTCCCGGATGAAATTCGTGGCAAAAAAGTTGTTATCGTCGATGATTCTGCAGTCAGACTGACGACAAGTACAGCATTAGCAAAAAAATTCCGTGAGGCAGGAGTCAAAGAAATTTATATGGCATTTGCAAGCCCACCAGTCGTCAATCAATGTGATTTAGGAATTGATATGCGTGCAAAAAATGAATTACCTGCAGCAAAATTTGAAAAGGAGTCACTTAACGTAATTGAACAAAAAATTGCAGAACATGTCGGTGCAGATGCTGTCGTCTATTTACCAATTGAGGAGACAATTAAGGCTTTCGGAGGTAATACTCCTAAAAATTTCTATTATACGCCCTTTGGCGGCCCGCATCCAATCCGTGGAAAACAAGAAATATTTCCCAAAAGAAAACACAAAATAACAGGCAAACCTAAAATCTGTATCTTTATTTCCGGTAATGGTACAAATTTGCAAGTAATGATTGATGCCATAGAAAAAGGTGAACTTGATGCCGAAATCATCAGCGTTGTTTCTAATAATCCTGACGCCTATGGATTAACGCGTGCCAAAAATCATAAAATACAAACTTTTATACTTCCCTATCAAGGAGCATTTTCCAATAAGGAAACTCGCAAGCATTATGAGAACGAGCTTATTACTTATATTAAAACTCTCAAACCAGATCTTATTCAACTTGCTGGCTGGAATTTTATTCTTAGTGAAATTTTTCTTAAGGAAATGCAGGAAAACCAAATTCCCGTCATCAACCAGCACCCCGCACTTCTTACTACAACAGCTTCTGAAACGGTAGCAACATCACAAGGCATTATCCCTGTCATTCGTGGAAAACATGTTATCCAAGATCCTTTTGTACAAAACCTTCCTGTTTCAGGGTTTACTGTCCATCAAGCTTTGCCAGATGATGCATTTGATACGGGACCTATTATTCTCACAGCAGAAGTGCGACGTCATAGAGATGATACCATCGAAACCTGGGAGAAAAAAATCCGCGAAACAGAATATCTGTTCTTACCAACCGCAGTCAAACGAGTATTGCACGTTATGAAGCAAGACATTGATATTAGTCAAGGTACATTCCCTTGGTAAATTATATGAAAAAACATTCAATATTGATTATTGCATCCGGAGGTCGTGAGCATGCACTTGGATGGAAACTCGCGCAATCTCCGCAAGTTGGCAAAATTTATTTTGCACCTGGTACACCCGGTACAGCACTTGTTGGGAAAAATACAAACATACCAGCGCTGAACTTTGAAAAACTTATCGCTTTTGCCAAAGAAAAGAAAATAAATCTTACTATTGCTGCTCCAGATGATATCTTAGCAGCAGGCGTTGTAAATGCTTTTCAAAAAGCAGGACTTAAAATTTTTGGTCCGACTCAAGAAGCTGCACAAATTGAATCTTCAAAAGCTTTCGCTAAACAACTGATGAAAGAAGAAAATATTCCAACGGCGAAGTATGAAGCCTTTACCGATGCAAAAAAAGCTAAAGTATATGTTCGACAACAAAAAACGCCAATTGTCATCAAAGCAAGCGGTTTAGCACTCGGCAAAGGAGTGATCATCGCACAAACAATTGAAGAAGCAGAACAGACAATCGATGATGTTATGGTAAAAAAAATATTTGGCAAAGCCGGTGACGAAGTGGTCATTGAAGAATATCTGGAAGGTCACGAAGTCTCAATTCATGCATTTTCAGATGGTGAACATATCGCA
>Ga0210404_10000309_pt1 | contig 27977 bp, 35 predicted proteins | sample IncBWH28MmetaG_FD_155455 | JGI IMG/M metagenome (GOLD analysis project Ga0210404, IMG submission 155455) | Forest soil microbial communities from Barre Woods Harvard Forest LTER site, Petersham, Massachusetts, United States - Inc-BW-H-28-M | ecosystem: Environmental > Terrestrial > Soil >... | reverse complement strand
CCGCACGGGCGGCTTCGTTCTGACGGGCTATCCGGAAATTACCGAATTACTTCCGGATTGCCGAAAACCTGGGAATTATCGCATGGTGGCCCTAATCGAGATGCTGAACGCCAGACATCAACCTCCTTGCAGCAGCGTTAAGCATTGCTGCGGAGGTGGTACTCAGGCTAGACTCCTTCGCTCGAATTTGGTTTTGGGGGAAGCATGAAGACATTAAGCATTGCCGCGCTCGTGGTGTATCTATTTTGCACGAATGCCGCCGCGGCACCGAAAAACATCCCAAGCCCTAAGGAAGTCGTAATCGCCTTCTATAGACTGGCGCTCATAGATTTCCGGCCGAAGGAAGCGTTCGCGCTATACGCGGCACCTGATTTCGTGGAACATAGTGCAGACAGCGCCGGCGGAACAGCACGATCAACCGTCGATTTCCTCACTGACCTGATTAAGAAGTCGCCACAGCCGAAATGGGAGATCGTGCGGGTCATAGCACAGGACGACATGGTGTTTCTTCATGTCCGCTTCACGCTAGCCAAAGGCGCTACGCCCGTCGTGATCGGGGAGATTTTCCGAGTCCATAACGGCAAGCTCGCTGAACACCGCGGGCCCAGAAAATGGCTGCGGTGAAACCGTGCTGTGAAAACTGTCGTTGAAGAGGCTGCAAGGAGAAATTTGTTTTCCGACGAGGCGGACAGGAGCGTAGCGCGCGGAAGCGCGCGGAGTGTTGGAGTTGGAGAGAGCAGTTTCATGCCGCAGAGCTGATCCGTGGTGGAGAACGAAGCTGGATTTCGGCAGCGGTGAGCCGTTCGATGACCTTCATTGGTCCTCCACACTTGGGACAGCGATAAAGATCGGGAGCGTCTTTGGTGGAGGAAGTGTGTTCTTCGCTAAGGGCTTCTTGTGCCGCACCCAACAACTGGAAGCATAGGGGCAATGTCGTGGAGCGCCGTCGGCAGGCTAGGAAACCGAAGTGCCGGATACGCACGAAGCCTTGCGGAAGCAGATGCAGCAGGAAGCGGCGCAAGAATTTATCGTGTGACAAAGCGGTGAGCTTCTGTTCGTTGTGGTGAGCCGAATCGCGCCAGCGAAAGGTCACTTGGCCATCGGCAAAAGAGACTAGGCGATGGTTGGAGATGGCCACGCGATGGGTGTAGCGGCCGAGATATTGCAGCACATATTGGGGGCCACCGAAGGGACGTCTCAAGTAGACGACCCAGTGTTGTCGAAACAGTGGCCGGAGCCAAGCAGCGAAGATCTTGGGTTCGGAGAGGAGCTTCAAGTTTTCGGGGAAGCGGAGCTCCCCATTCTGGAAGGCCTGCCGGAGGGCCGCGACGAACTTGCCACGAAAAACCTTACGCAGTACCGCTTTGGGCAGGAAGTAGTTGTCCGGCGAGCGGACCCAGCGGGTGTGATCGAGCGAGAGACCTCCGGCGGGCACCACGCAATGGACATGGGGATGAAGCCTGAGCTTTTGGTTCCAGGTGTGCAACACACTGAAGAAACCAATCTCTGCACCGAGGTGTCTGGGATCGCGAGCGACTTCGAGAAGAGTTTCCGCGCTGGCACGAAACAAGAGATCGTAGATCACCTTTTTGTTCTGCAGCACCACTGGGGCCAGGTGGCGGGGGAGTGTGAAGACCACGTGCAGGTAGCGCGTGGGGAGCAGTTCTCGTCGACGTGCGGCAATCCACCGTTCGCGAGCAGCGGTCTGACACTTTGGGCAATGGCGATCACGGCAGCTGTTATACGAGTCGGGGCACGATGTGCGCAGCTGGTGCACTCATCGAAATGCCCGCCGAGCGCAGCCGTACGACACCGCGCAATAGCCAGCAGCACTTTGACATGCTTCCAACGGATCCACTGGCGGTTTCGCTCGACGAAGGCAGCTCCAGCAGTGCGGATGAGATCGGCAATCTCGAGCGCCGGCGGGGTCACTGGAGCACCTCCTCCACAACGTGACCCACACTTATATCAAAACCGCTTGGCAATCACTGCTCCGCTCGCTCATGCGTAGCGTCCGCCGCCGGGCGGCTACGTCCTAACGGGCCATCCAACCAACGGAATTACTTCCGGATTGCCGACGACTCGCCCAGAATCGCAAACCTGGAAATCCCGCGATTCACCAGCTAGGGACCTTGCCGGCAAGCATAGTACCCAGGTGGTGGGAACGCCGGCACTTGCTTGACGCAGAAAGGAACGTCCTGCCCACCACTCCTCTTGCAGTAGATCCTGATCTCGTAGGGCAGACACGTCTCCGCGGGGACTGGTGGACTTCCCCCCGGCGAATCGCTCCCGGGGGGTTCTTCCAGGGCGCCGAGTGCGATCTGCCAGTCGTGTCCCACTTTGCGCGTCGTCTCGTTCATGCTGTCCGCGATTTTCGCTGCCTCCTCGTCGCTTTTGACCTTCGCCACCAGACCCTGGGGAATAAGATGGAAACTGTTGAAGATGCCGAGGTAGGTGGCCTTGTTCCTCTTGCTTTGAAACACCGCTTGCGGCGCACTAAGGATGCGATAACCGAAACTCCATGTGTCCTGGCCCAGCATATACGGGAAGGTGACAATAAAGGCCGCGGCTTGCATCGGGACCTGCGTCTGCGGGCGCAGGACCGGATGCGCCTGCGATGCAAAGGCGGGATCGCGGCCCGGCATGAACAAGTACTGATACTCGATTAGCATTCCGTTGTAGCCGTAGCTCATGTTTGCCGGAATGGTGTAGTTGACGCGCAGGTTCTGAATGGCGCCTCGGGGTCCGCCGGCAAGCTTCGGAAGCAAAATGGTGACGATTTGCAGTGGGGACAGAGGAGGCGCCAGGAGGCGGCCTTTCAGCACCAACTGGTCTCTGCAGGCGCAGGTGAGTAGGACGCGAGTGCAACCGCAGGCTAGGGCTGAGGCCGTGGCCCCATCCGTACCGCTGCAGCAACACTTTCGGGCGAATGATGCTACATACGAGGTCTCGCTGCCCGACGGATGGCAGCAGGTCGGCCAGGCCACTTTGCCAAAAAACAGCCCATAGTCAACAGCACGATTGCCAAAAACCTGAAGCTCGTCATGGCTGGCTCCTTTCTCGCAGCATCACACTCTGCTGGTAGGTTTCGGGTGTAGTTTCACAACTCATCGGGCACTAGGACGGGTTAGTTGAGCGGTCTCAGTCAATCAAAGACGCCTCGTAGAACCATAAATCATCGCAGCTTCGCGTATTCTGCTTTGGCCTGCTTGAGGATCGGGATGCCGGGGTCGGCGTCTTTCCAGAGCGTGAGGAAATCGTTGTAGGCGACGCGAGCTTTGGCGGAGTCGCCCTGCAGCGCGTAGGCGCGGGCGAGGCCGAGATGAGCAAGAGCACCCAGCGGGCAATTCACGACGAGTCCACGATAATCCAGGAGTTTCTGGAATTCGGCGGCCGCCTCGGTACCCCGGCGAACAGCAAGATAGGCCTGGCCACGCACATAGGCGGGATAGAGAGACCCGCCGACTTCGAATTCGGGCGAAGGCTGCCCAAGCTCGTAAGGGGCGGCGGCTTGTAGCAGCTCGATGGCTTTGGCGGCATTGTTGCGATTGAGCTCGATAGAGGCGTGGATGGTAGGCAGCCAGTAGCTGTTGATCACTGTATTTAGCGGGTGGCGCTTGGCGAGTTCACCGGCCGAGGCACGTGCTTGCGCTGAATCCCCCAACCGCGCAAAGGCCAGTGCCGCCAGAATCTGTACGTCCCGGGTCGCAGCCAGGGCCAGCGCGGACGTCGTCTCCTGCCTGGCGCGATCCGAATTGCCGAATTCCAATTCCCGCAGGGCCGAGTCCATCCGCCATTCTGCCGCGGTTTCCTTCGCATCGCCGCGCCGGGCGAACTCGACCGCGCGCCGGGACAATTCTCGCGCTTTTGCGAGGCGCCCGAAGAATGCTTCTGTGTCAGACTGAAATGAAAGGAGCATATCCTCGACTCCGGGCTTGCCCGCTGCCCAAGTCTCCTGTCGTTCCATCTCCGCCGTGTCACTTTCTAAAAACGCAGCCGCATACCGGTTGGTGTGCAAGAACGGACTTTCGAGCTTGCGTCCGAGCGCTTGCTGATAAGTGGCCTTCGCGTCGTCCACACGATTCAGTTCAACGTAAAAGCCAACGAGGTTGCCATAGCCAATGGCATTGTTCGGGTTGATGCGCAGGGCTTCACGCGTTTCTGCGACCGCCTTTTCGTATTCTCCCAGGGATAGGTAATTGAAAGCTAAATCAATATGAGGCACCTCATTGCCCGGATACGCCTGGGCCCAAAGTCTGTAGATCTGATTGGCCTTCTCCAGCTCCTCGGTGACAAGACTGTAGTAGTGAGCGGTGATGTCGAAGTTCTCGCGTTCGCTCACACGCCCCCGCAGGTTAAATGCCTTCTGGAGATTCTCGCTGGCCAATCCGGGCTCGCCAAGATTTGAATAAGAGATTCCCAACTCGGCCCGGGCGACCGCGAAATTTGGGTCGAGCTCAAGGGCGCGCGTGAAGAAAGGAACGGCGTCGGCGTCACCCTTCTCGCCGCGCGCCCTTTCGGCCAAGCTGTAGGCTCTTAGGGCTTCAAGTGAAGGGGTGGTAGCTTGCTCGATGGGTGTGTCGAATTGCTGAATCGAACGGAGTGATTCGCCTACTTTCTCGCGAAGCTTGGTTGCCGCTTCATCGAGCGCCTTGAGAACGTGCTCTTTACCGTCTGCGGTCATCTGCTCCTGTGCTAGAGAATCGCCTGTCTGACAATTGATCGCCTTGAGGCCGATGACGTACTGGCTGCCCAGGCTTGCAATGGAACCACTCACATACGCCTTGCTGCCTACGCGTTGGCAGAGGTCACTGGCAACGTCCGGTGTGAGCCGGTCGCCCGGAGAGCGGCCCATAAGCTTCAGCGTGTCGCGCACTTTCTGGTCGGAGAAAATGTTGAGGACCGGGGACTGCGCTAGTTGCACCGCCAGTCCTTGCTTGAGCGCGTCGTCAAAAACGGTATCGCCAGTCGAATTCGCAAAATCTGCTAGCACAACGGTATCTGTCGAGCTCAAGGCGTTCGCCTTGCGCGCAAAATACAGCCAGGCGGCAATAGTGAGCCCGAGCACCGCCGCGCCAGCACCTGCGATTGCAAGCCATTTGAACGGACGTGACCGGGCCGCAGCGGTCGATGCCGCTGCTGGATACACTGCTGGTGAAGTGCTTGTCACCTCGGGCGCGCTCAGGACTGCAGCGTGCCCCGGCTCCGCGTCGCGCTTCAGGCGCTGTAAATCCGTGCGCATGTCAGCAGCAGATTGGTAGCGGAGTTTCTTGTCCTTCTCCAGCGCCTGGTTGATGACGTCTTCCAGCTTGGCCGGAATATCGGGATTCAATCGCACGGGGAGCACCGGGGCACGGTGCAGGATAGCGTCCCTGATGAGAGCCGAACTGTCTCCACGGAAGGGCAATGTCCCCGTGGCCATTTCGTAGAGAACAACACCGAAGGAAAATAAGTCCGTGCGCGCATCCAACTCCTTGGCACTCAACTGCTCGGGAGACATGTAAACCACCGTCCCGACGGCAATGCCTGGACTGGTGAGATTTTCTTCGCTGATTCCCGCAGTGGCATTCGTGGCAAGAGTTGTATCGGACACGGATTCGCGCTTGGGTATGAGCTTGGCTAGCCCGAAGTCCAGAATCTTTGCGTGAACGCGTTTTGTGACGAAAATGTTGGCGGGTTTGATGTCGCGGTGAACGATGCCTTCCTCGTGGGCCGCGTCGAGCCCCTCCGCAATCTGAACGGCCAAATCAAGAACGGCTTCGATTTCCATTGGTCGGCCAGCGATGCGGTGTTTCAGTGTCACGCCGTCCAGGAACTCCATCACGATATACGCTTGACCGTTTTCCTCGCCAATGTCGTGTACCGTGCAAATGTTGGGGTGATTTAACGCCGACGCTGCCTGCGCTTCTCGCCGGAATCGTTCGAGTGCTGCGCGGTCATGTGCCATCTCGGCTGGTAGAAACTTCAGGGCTACCGGCCGGTGGAGCCGAGTGTCGTCGGCCTTGTAGACCACGCCCATTCCCCCACCCCCGAGCCTCTCGAGAATGCGGTAATGCGAGACGGTCTGGCCAACCATGGGAGGGATCCTGCTTGCGCTCATCTTAGGCTGCGGTCTTAGGGCAAGTCAACGAACGGAACTGAAGTGGATAGCTCCTGAGAACAGGGCTCTGGAATGGCAGCAATGCGGTAAACCGCGATTTCGTCATGGCAAGAGGTGCCTTTCTCAACGCACACAGAATCACCACGCCAACCGTACTAGCCAGCAGCCCCAAGGCCCTTCTGGGACAGCAAGGCTGGGCGAGCAAGTTCCAAGCGGTGCTCTTCGACTTGGGTTCGCTGCATTTCGGCACGGAAAGCAAGGTGCTCGAAATCCGTTCCCTCGAATCGGGGGTCGTAAGGGGCCACGGTAGCCAGCGCTCGCCACAATGCCCACTTCCCGTGAATACCAAGCTCTAGAAATTCCAGTGCTTCGAATGTCCCGAGAACACTCTCGTCGTGACGTTTCAGCTTTAACCGAGTCATCTTCTCTCCGAACCAGGTAGTCAGCTCCTTCACCAAGCTGGAGCCAGCACCCACTCGTTCGGCGAGGGTTTCCAACACCTCCCGGTCCGCCTTTATCTCGACGAGCAGCGCCGCAGCAAACCGGCCTAACTGTTCGCTGCTATGTTGCTCGTGTAAGAATTCGAGAAGCTCTATGGCATGGACCGAGCCAGCGAGGTGGTCGTGCAAATAGGTGCCTAAGGGATTGGTCATAGTGAACTCCTTGGCTGGGAGTCACGTTATTCGTTATTTGGATGCTCGCAGCTTACGGCCACAAACGCAAGAACCGTCCACAAAAGCGGACAAAACCAAATCTCTCCGGAAAGTGAACAAGGACGGAAAGACTACTTGCAGGCAAGGTCGGTTCCTACCAGCCTCCGAAACTCAGCTTCTGCATCGGTAGCGCTCTGATACTGGCCACTCTCACAGTGCTCCTTGATACGGACCAAAATCCGCTGGATTGCACGGCGGCAGGCAGCACTCTTTCCAATTTTAAGTTGTGTTGCGAGGCGGTCGAGGAATTCCGTGCTCATAGTGCGGGTCCTTCAGGCAGGGGCCGCAAGTATATGTCAAAGCAGTAATGGTGTCCGGAAAGCGAACAGCAATGCGCGACCAGGAGTTAATCAGCGCGACAGAGACAGACATTTTAAAATCGGCATTGAAGCTTAAACCTATGAAATACGAGACTACGAACGAAGGTAAATCAGTTTCTTGGATGCAGTTCTCCGTAAGCGTGACAGCGCCCGCCAGTTTTCAGCCCACGTCAGGAATCGACACAAAGAACATTGCCTGCCCTTGAATCGGGTAAGTCCCGGTTAGTCACGTTACCGGACATCTCTAACAATGTCGGCCCTGAATGATCCGCGTGCGCATCTGCACCAGCCGATTCCGATGCCAGAGCAGTCTGGATATGTAATCTCTACAGCGGCTTGGGGTGCGCGGTCAGAGTCTCGCGATAGAGCTTGAGATTAGTCTTGTCCACGACCACCGTGCCAGTATCCACAGACGTAGGCATCGGCGGCGCCAGGGCGGTGCGCCAGTCTTTGAATTGGTGTACTGCGTTGTGGTGCAGATCGTCGAGGAATTTTAGCCCGTAGTAACTCATGACGTAGGGTTTTTGCGTGATCGTGGTTGTAATTGCGCCGCGGTCGATCCATTCAAGTGTCTCCGGATCGCTGTCGAACGCCACAATCGGCAGCTTGCCTTCCATGTTGATGCGGTGCAACGCTCCGGCGGCGCCGGAGCCCCCCGTAGCCTCCAAGCAAATAATTCCGTCTACTTTTTCTTTCTTCTGTATAAGCTCGGAGACCTGGTCAAACGCGCTTCGCGCGTCGCCCTGGTCATCCAGGATCTTTGTCAACTTGAGAGCAGGAAAATTCGCTAGCGCGTCCGCCACGCCCGCCACTCGATCGTCGAGGTTATGCTGCCCCGAAATCGTGATCACCGCAATGCTACCTTTACCCGGAACGAGCGCCGCCATCTGCTTCAGGCTCTCTCTGCCCGCCTTGAAGTTATCCGTTCCGATGTACAGCACGCGCTTCGAACGCGGCACATCCGCATCCACGCAAATTACCGGAATGCCTTCCGCCACCGCTTTGTCGATGTACTCAAGGAAAATTTCGGGCCGCGCCGCGGACAGGCAGATTCCAGCAGGGTGCTCTTCCACGATCTGGCGGAACACTCCTAGTTCCGCGTTCGGAGCGTACCCCGTCGGACCAATCAGTTCACCCTTTACGCCGAGTGCTTTGGCCGCGTCCAAAAAACCCGCTTGCGCCTCCTGCCAATATGGCAAGTTAATGTTTGTGGCCACGAACACGTAGCGTTCGTTTTCCTCGTGGTAGGGCCTGGCACACGCCGCAATCAAAACCGCTCCAACGAAAATAAAAACAGATACCAGCGTGGTCCGGTGTCTCCCCATTGGAATTCTCCTTCCGCACTCGGTCTGGCCTGCCGGAGCGCGTTTGCTCGCACCTTCGTATGTCTGCCGCTGCGAGAGCGGATGGACCGCCGCTACGTTCTCAATCCCTACAGAAAGGAACGCCCTCAATGGATAGCAAAAAGTATATCGGCATGGATGTGCACAAGGAAAGCATATGAGGGAAGGCAACCAGAGTAACTGGTTCAGAGAGGCAATCGCGGAGAGGCCCTCACTAGCCACCTCGTATTATGCTCATTTGGTGCCAGCTTGGTCCGAGGCAATTGATGGGCGTCCAATTTGAAGTGATCGGCGAGCTTACCGTGAATAATCTGATCGCGGTCGAGACGGTAATGGCTCGCGTACGGATAGCTGTCTGAAACCGTACAGTGCGGTCAGGACCTTGTTAAATGCCGGTGCACGCTGCATCGGTTCCGCGGGCACTGCCGTGGCGACGAGGAGTTGCCATGCAGCCTGTCCTGCGCCTCAGCAGGGTGAAGAGAAAGAAGTTCAGCGGCTTGCCAAAAACCGGGTCCACGAAGCCACCAGCGGTGCGCGGTGCGTACCGATAGAGTGCGATCGTCGGCCACTCCAGCATCATGCTGGCGCCGGTTGCAGCGGCAATGACTAGCGAAAGGCCCAGTGCGAGTGTTTCAAAAAGGACGCACCGAAGGAAAGCCTGCTAGGAATAGTAGCTCTGCTTCAAATGTCCGACTACTCGACAGTAGGCAGCGTACGTAAAGGATGACGTTGGATTATGTCGTCTACTTCTTGCCAACCAGCTATGAATGCGTAATTAAAACGCGGAGGCAGCGCGAACACGTACTTTATGTTCCGTCCGGGTTCACTGGGGCGTATTGGGGCCGCGCTGACAATTAGCTTACCCTCCTCGATCAAACGCCACTGAGCCTTGGTGAATATCATGATGGGGATGTCTTGGCGAGGGTCTGCTTCCGTCCAGAGTGGATGCCTGATCGAAATGAGCGGCCCCTTCACTATTGGCGGAACCGGGTTTCCGGGGCCGTAAGAACGTCCATCACCGCCTCCCCAGTTTCTAGCGCGGCATCCAATTCTGCCTCGGGGCGAGAAAGGAGGAATCTATGGCGCTAATGTCGGCATCGTGCTCAGCACGGAGGGTGCGATATCGGTTCGGTACCTTCGCGAATACACTGGCCGAAGAGAGAACGAGTGTTCAGGAATTCGCTGGAAGGACAGCTACGCGACCCTGGGGCGCTTCGATGTGGTTGATATCGTCGAGGCGAACGATCCCAAGCAGATCGAGAAGGCGGCCATGATCATTCGCGCATACGGACATTCGACCACGGAGACGCTGATGGCGACGCCGTGGAGAGAGTTCCTGGCACGTTGTAAGAAGATACGCCCAAGATACGGTCCATTCGTCCTCTGGCGACCATGCTTCCCTGAGGGATGCATGCGATTTGAAGCGTTTTCGTTTGGCTCCGGTTCAGATCGACGGCGTCAAGGGCGCGACCTGGTTATTGACCATGGCGAAGTGTGCAAGCGGAAGAAAAGAGCTTCCAAGAAGTTTCGCGCACAATCAGGCTGCCTAATCCGAACCAACGTAGCGTCGTGAAAACGTCCGGGTTCCTCCATCCTTAATATGTCCAGGTATACCGCGCGGGCGCTCCTCCGGGAGAGATTTTTGGCGCTCGAGGATGAACGGATAACCTGGATGAGACGGCCGTCGCGACAGGGAATCGCGCTATTTTGGCGAAGCAAAGGTAAGTCGCTGGCTTGTTTCGTCAGAAACTATATCGGAGAGCGAACTCCATCACTCGCGGCCCGGTCAGAGTGTGACTATATTTGCCGAAGCTTCCGGAAATATCAATTTCCGGGAGGGCGCTGAACGCATCGAAGCGCACGGAGTTTGTGACGTTGAAAACTTCCCAGCTGAAGGCCAGCCTCTGGCGCTCGGTAAAATTCCAACTCTTGCGCAGCGCCATGTCTATGTCGAAATACCCCTGTGCGCGCAGGCCGTTGCGCTGACCAACCTGTCCAGGGAATGGGTAGTCGAACGCGTTGATGGCGGCGTTTTTGTCAGCGAACATGTTTATGTCGCCGTCACTGTCAGTAAATGCTCCGGTTTTCGGCTTCGTCCCAACGAGGTTGGCAAAGCCGTTCAACTCCCAGTTTGTTGGGAACTGGAAACCATTCTGGACTCCAAAAGGAAGCCCGGTAGTCCACTTCGCCAGTCCCGACCAACTCCAGCCGCCCAGGACAGCATCCACTGCACGGTTCCAATTCGATCCCCACTTCTGGCCGTGACCTACAGGCAGCTCGTACAGCCAATTGGTGTTAAATTGATGGGCCATATCGAAATCAGAAACGGCTCGGAACAACTCCGGACTAAAGGGATTGTAGATCTCACCCGTTCCGAAGAAGCTCCCCTGGAAAAGCGAGACGCGCTCCGCGTCTGAGCCCATATCGATGGACTTCGAATACGTGTAATTGAAATCTAAAGTCAGGCCGTGTGTCGCACGATGCCGGAGCATCACTTGCATCGCGTTGTAGTTGCTTCGCCCTGAGGTCGTCCACGAAAATAGCGAGGCATACTGGCTTTGATAGAAAGAGTAGGGCCCGTTTACGGGGAAATAGTTCACTCCGCTCAAGTTTGCGTCGGGGATGCCGGTTGTGTCCAAAACAGAAAGCGGCGTGGTTTCATTTAGTCTACCGCTGCAAAAAAGCGCGTAGGCAGCGACCAGCGGGCTGGCCGTCGAAGCTGGAGAATTGGCGTCGACGCACGGGCCGGACTGGATGCTGTACGCTCCTCCCGCCTGCAGCGGCTGGATCACATTCGTCCAATATTGCGCGACCTGCGGTGATACGCCTGGGTTGGCGGCGAACTGCTCAACTGATACTCCCTGCCGATAAACTTGGCCCAGCGCTGTCACTGCCTGGAAGTAGCTCAACTTGGACTTCGGATCAAAAAGGTTGACGGGCTGCGCTAAATCCTTCTCTTGCAGTAACCGTCTGCCGAGTCTGCCCACGTATGCCAATTCAAACGTGAAGCCACTCTTTAGTTCCCTTGTAATCGAAAGGTCGAAGCCATACGAATAGGGGGTTTTCATTTTGTCGTCCAGACCCCAATAGATGGAGAAGGCATTTGGAGGCGTCTGCGGAAAACCCAGGGTCGTGGGCGCCGGAAAGATCATTGAACCCAAGTTCGACAGGTCATGAAGGCCGGTATAACGCGGTCCGTTGTCTAGATTCACGAAACCCGGCGGCTGCGTAATTTCGCTGACGAAGCCAAAGGACCCGTGCTGGTCGAAGGTGTCCACCACACCTTGTCCAAAATGGTCATAGTAGACGCCGGCTCCAAGGCGAACCGAGGTCTTCCCCGGCCCTCCAAATAGAGACTTCAGCACCCCATCTTTGTAACCGGGCGACCACGCCACGGAGAATCGCGGCGCCAGGTTTTTGTAATCCCAGCCCCAGTAACCCGGCTTTCCGTTTCCGGGTCCCGAGAGATTCATTGAAAATGTTGGCGAATACGAAATTCCTTGCACCATATCCCGTATACGGGTTTGAAAGAAGTCGTGCAAGCTTATACTCGGGGAGACTTGGTTTCCGTTGATTTCGTAAGGCGGCTGGAGAAGGGAATAGCGCAGGCCATAGGTAAGCGTAAGATTGCTCTTGATACGCCATGAGTCCTGTCCAAAGAACTCCAACTCGTTGTCTCGGAAATGACGGGCAATGAAAGCTCCGGGACTTGAGGGGGTCACCAAGAGATTTCCGTTCTTGTTCTGCGCGTAGACCGTATCCACTTCGTTGACCACACCAACGAGCGCCATCATTGGAAAGTCATAGGAATTTGCAAAACTAGAATCAACGGCCGGAAAGCCAAAGGCAGCCGGGTCCAGAGATTGCCCCGTGTTGGAGATACCCGTCGGAATCAGAAAGGCTGCGTTGGTAAGACCTTTGGTAAACGAATTCGCGTCCGAATTCCGAAAGTTGGTCACCAACCGGTAGTTGCCCCCAAAAGCCAACGTGTGCTTGCCTCGTATCCAGCTGAAATCATCGGTGAAGTTATGAACCGGCACAATCCGACTCGTCGTGCGGTTATCCGCTACCGGATTGTCCAATCCACGCAACTCCACAAAATTCTGCAGGGAAGCGCCGTTGTTTCCGATTCCCTGGCGAATGTATCCGTAATGGAAGGTGTTGACCTTGGCGGGACTTATCGTCCAGGCGTAGCCGGCGATAATTCCCTTTGAGTTGTTTGTGCTCACAACCGAAGGTGATTGGCCCGGAAACTGCGACGCGCCGCTGTTCGTTCCGAGATTATCACCGGGCACTGTGGTTGGAATGGCGTTGTCGTTTTGCAGGCCGAGGCGCGCGAATAAGCGCTGCGTTCCGCTCTGTGTCAAGTTGTAGTCAAACCTAGCTACGTAAGTATCCAGCTTGCTGGGCGTCGGTGCGGCAAATGTGTAAGCCCGGTAATTTAGCGTGTCGCCCAGTTGATCGCTGTTCGGTAAGGGATATTGATTCAACGTCTGGATGACGTGAGGATTGACGCCCGGTCCCCAGGGGCACGTGCCGTTAGCGGAGCACTTGGGATCCATCTGCGCGATTTGGCTCGGGCCAAGGCCGTTAACACCCGGAGCAAAGTTAAAAGTGTTCCCGTCTAATCCCTGTACGCTGCCGCCAGGACAGGTCTGTGCCGGCGCACATAGGTACTGAATCACCCCGTCGCGCAACGCAGCGCTCGGGACGATGCGGGTAATCTGATAGCTTTCCCGGGTCCGTTGACCTTCATACGCCAGGAAAAAGTACGCGCGATCTTTTTTGATCGGGCCACCAAAACTGCCTCCAAAGGTGTTGCGCAGCAACCTCGGCGGTATGTTTGGCAGTCCGTTCTTCAATTCGGCGTGTTTATTGAAGTATTCGTTAGCGACGGTATTGGTCGGACGATTGTATTCGTAAGCCGTGCCATGAAATTCGTTTGTCCCGCTCTTGGTCATCAACTGCACCTGAGCTCCGGAAGAACGCCCCTGGTCGGCCCCGGAATTTGTCGTTGTGACCCGAAATTCCTCGAGCGAGTCCAGCGTGGCACGGAGCGCTCCCGTAAAGGCGTTTCCCCTTACCTGATCGTTGTCATCGATACCATCCAGAGTCAGGTTGGTCTGGTCGCTGCGCGCTCCGTTCACGGAGCCGCCGCGGCTGTCGCCATTCGTATCTACCTTGCCGCGGTCTGCCACAGTGACCACGCCGGGCTGCAAGCTCAGAATTCCTGCGGGATCGCGCCCCTCGAAAGGCAGAGATGAAATCTGCGTCTGGTTGAAAGCATTTCCTATAGTCGCGTCCGTAGTGTTCATCGTCTGAGTCACACCGACCACTTCGACCGTCGTCGTCACGCTGGCCAACTGCATTTTCACATCGGTCGTACTGGGCGTAGCGACCAACAACTGCAGCGCAGTCTGCTTGTAAGTGGCGAAACCGGCAGCCGACACCGTGAGCGTGTAAGTCGACGGCCGCACTTCGGCAAATTGATAGGCGCCCTCGCGATCTGTTTTCGTTGTGAACGTTACTCCGATCGCGGTACTCGCAATCGTGACCGTTGCGTCGGGCACGGAAGAGCCGTTTTGATCGGTGATCGTACCGCGGAGAGAGCTATTTCCCGTTTGCGCGCAAGTGTTACTTGCCGCGAGAGCTACGAACATCAATGCAATAAAAGCGACGACAAAATTCCGCTTAGTGAAAAATGAAGACCACCCCATGGACTGCTCCTTTCGCGCACCAAGGTTTGGGTGTGGGAGAAATTTGGAGGGACGTGCCTATCGGGGGCGGTGATTGCGGGCGGAAGCAACTCCGCGTCCCCAGTGCGGATTCGTGCAGGGCTTCTGACAACCTCTTCCACCACTCTTGTACAGCCTTGCACAAACATTTATGTCAACTGGAGACCGATTGTCAAGGGGAGGGGTTGCAAACTCTTTGTCTCTTAATTCACTGGTGCCGAACCTCTGTCCTTCGCCAAAACTCTGGCCGACCGCAGAATCAACGGCTTGCAACAATATTTCCAATTATTTGATCTGGTATAACTTTGTGACATGTTTGGCCCGCTTTTCCTCTACATCGGAGCCTGATTCGCCTCTTCCATAGCCGTGGGGATCTTGTATCGGAGAATCCCGTGCTCCGGCAACAGCTCTATGTGCTGAAACGTCGGCATCGCCGTCCGAGCATAGGTCCGCTCGACTGGAAACAAGCTCTCATCGTCGTCACGCCTGAAACCGTAGTCCGTTGGCACCGGACAGGTTCTCGAATGTATTGGAGCTTGATCTCCAGAGTCCGGACACAGGTTGGAAGAAGACGGACGCCGACGGAGGTTCGGGAGTTGATCTTCTAGATGGTCGCCGAGAACCCGACTTGAGGAACTCCTGTGGTTCGCCAAAACTCTGGCCGACTTTGAAATCTCCGTCGCTTCAGAGATGGCTCGTTGTCACTCGGGAGTACAGCGTTCCCTGTATGCGCGATTAGATAGACAACTGTTAGGCTCTGGGCTTAATGGCTGGCATTGTCCCGTTTGAAAAGTCACATTGGTGGGTGCCTTCGTGAGGTATACGTTCTGTATGGACAAGAAGAAACCGTATGTGCTACCCCGTTTTGCCGCTTACGATCCGAAGAACGCAAACTCTGAAACTGATAAGCTGAACCCTACGCCCACCCTCTTGATCTGCGACGACAATCCCAACATTCGCTATCTACTGTGGATGTATGTCGAAAGTCGAACTCCCTTCGAAGTCTGCGGAGAGGCCGAACACGGTAGGGAGGCCGTCGAGAAAGCGAAGGAACTTCAGCCTGATTTGATCTTGCTCGATCTGTCCATGCCCGTGATGACGGGAGCAGAAGCGGCGGCCATTCTCAAGGCCGCAGTGCCGCGCATGAAAATAATCCTATTCTTGATGCACACGGACAATGTTCCGAGGTCACTAGGCACCGCCATTGGCATTGACCTTACCTTGTCAAAGTCGGACGGCATCACAAAGCTGGCCGACCATCTACACGACCTGCTGACACCAATGAATGATTGAATAAGAAGGTGGGCTTTACGGGGCATCCGCGCCTGCAACATTTATTGGATGTGTGGTTCTCTCCAAAGCATATTAAAAGTGCGGTCCTCTACGAACGATTGGGAGTGTTGTTCATCAAGCGATATGTTCCGACTGGCGGCGATTTCTTCATTCACCGTTACGGCATTCGCATCGCCCACATTCGAGGTAGTCTTGAATCGTTGATTCATTTTGAGCGATTCACGCGCAGGCTTGAGGCAATTCACGAGATAGCATTTCTGGGCTTCATGATATTTTCGCTGAGACGAGCAATCGTTCACCGGGCAACGCTGCTAGACTTCGCGTTCGCCGTAGTGGTTTACGTAGTACTGATCCTGTCACCTGCCATGCTGCAACGGTATAACCGCTTACGGGTTTGCGTAGCAATCAGGCGGATGAGGGCACAGCAGGCGCGCCATGCGTCTTAAATGTCTTGCGACGTGCTTTCCCGGAGCACCCGTTTCTATGAATCGCGCAAGGCGGCACGGGTGTGTTTGTGCCTGGCTCTCCGACGTGTCATACAGACAAGGGAAGTCAGCGCTGCTTGGATGGGTACTCTTTGTTGGGGCAAAGCCAGACGGTCTCTAGGGGTGTTGCACCGCACCCCAGATTCTTGGTGGCTCCCCTGGCCGCTCGTCGTCTTCCTGTTCTTTGACCGCTCTCGGCGGTGGCAACAAGACGATTTCCCGATTAATTGCTCGGCCTTTTCCCCTGAGCTTTTGTGCTAACAGGTTCCAGCATTCGGAGCAGATATCGTATTCCTTGCCCTCGATCTCCTTTTGCAGACAATCCTTTGTTTGGCCGCAAAGATCGCAAATAATCATCGATTTTACCCGGAGTCTCGTTGGAACGGTTTGTTCTTCCCCGTTAACTACCCTACAACCACTATCACTTGATTCTACGAAGTTCCGGACTTCAGGGCTTGGCGAAGTAACTCAGGGGTCGGAAGCTGGCCAGGGCTTGGGCCTCATCCTCAAAGCTTGGGATCATTTCTAACAGGTGCAGTATCCTGAGCACCTCCAGCACGCGGCCACACGGACAGAGCAATTTCAGGTCGCCACCCTTAGCTCTGAGAGAAACATACGCCTCAACGATGACGCTGACGCCGGAGCTATCGACCTGGGTCAGGTCTGCCAGATTCAACAACAATTTGCGCACACCGTCAGCGACCAGCTTTTTTAGACGGCTACCCAGCAACTCGCTCTCACCGCCGTCGATGGTCGATCTTCCCCGAAGGTCCAGTATGGTGACATCGGCGGATCCCCGGACTGAGATTTGAAGGCCCACAATCGCGTTCTAGCAGTTCAGCTGATAGATTAGCCTCTTCAACTAACCGCTGCAACACACTCGGAAAATTCATATTGACCGACTATTGTGAGAGGATAGCGCCCGGAGGATTCATGGATATCTTGGCGGCATTGAAACAGGAGGAAGCGAAGTGGGAGAAGGAGGTGAGTACGGCGCAGCAGCAGTTGGACAACGTGCGAGCCGCAATGAAGCTCTTAGGCGGGACGGGTAGCAGCGGTAAAGCGACTGGTAGTAGCAGTGGTAAAACGACTAGCGAGAAGAAACGAGTGATGTCTGCCGCTGCGAGAGCGAAGATTTCGAAGGCATCAAAAGAGCGGTGGGCAAAGTTTAGAGCAGCCAAGGCGAAGGGGAAACAGTAAGACCACTAATTTTGCACAGGCGTCAGACCCGGCATCAGCGGCCACGACTCATCGGCCAGGGCCTAGGAATCATCAGCGTCATCAGGAGAAAGCCGAGCAATGCCATGTTTTTCATGAAGTTCACCTGCTCGGCCTGTTTCGCCTGTGGGTCCTGAATCGCCCAGTAATTGTGGATTCTGAACGAGAAGCCCAACAGGCAAATTACGAGCAGCGTCGCGCCGATGGTTGGGTGATACCCAAGCAGAAGGCTCGCGCCGCCTAGTATGAGCAGCGTTCCCGTACCGCCGACGGCGAGCCCCGCAGCAGGCGTGCCTTTGCTCTTTGCATATCCGGCCACCATGCTGAGTTTCGCGAAGTGGTTGGTGCCGGAAATCAGGAAGAATCCGCCAGCGATAATTCGCCCGATGAGGAACGCGATGTTGATAATGTTCTGATTGTACATAAACCCTCCTTGCTTTCGTGAATTTCGCGCTAGTCGTTACCTCCACTGAGCGGGCCTGGCGAGCGCACAATTTCTAAGAGGGCAAAGCGAACCATTATTCGACTCCGCGTTTTCCGATGAACGCGTGAATCATGAATGATATGAGCGCAAAAATCAGAAGCAAATGAATTAGAACGCCAGCGACGTGGAACACCAAGTAGCTTATTGCCCACGCTAAGAACAAGAGGACCCCTAATCCAAGCCAAACGAAGCCGCGCATGTTGGACTCCTTCGTAAGGCGACCCAAACTGCTCCGTCGGGACCGGAGTCATCACGGCACGATTTCGAACGGTCCAATAATCTTCGCAAGCAGTTCCATCGTCAACCGATAGAACGCATCTTCCATTTTAAGCCGTTGTGCAATGTTTGCTCGCTGGTAGTATTCGGACTGCGCGGCATAGTGCTCGAAGACTTCATCAATCTTGCAGCGCATGAGAATGGAATCATCGTCTTTGAGCATCACGGCCTCCGGTTAAGGGCATACCAGGGTTCGGCCCCCGTCTGCGGCTATTCCACCAGATAAGCAGGAGTTGAAGAGCCAAGATGATTATGAGGATTATGAGAATGATGAGCGCGGTTAGCATCGGTGCGGTCTTCCTGACTTGTCATCTCTTGTGTTCCTTTTCTGCGTTTCTTCGTTCCAACTCTGTCCGCGCTTCCTCAAGCTGAATCACAAAAACTTGACGCGGCGACTTCCCGAGATTCGCTCTCGGCGAACACACGAACCTAACCGCGAGTCCAAAACGACGTAACTCCTGCATTCATTTTGCGGAGCCGAATCCGTAGCGCTTCCAAGTCTAGGTCAGAGAAACCGACTGAGGACAGGTCTGCCATGTTTAACCTTTCTGGCAGAGGAAATGGGGAACCGAATTATATCAAGACGCGTCGAATGGTAGAATGCCCCACGCCCGAAGTTGATAGCCAGCTTCCAACAGCGCATTTAATTTTGAGCGTCGAATATATTCTTCGGATTCTGTCTGCAAATCTGTCGTGGGTTGAATAACCCGATACAGGAATTCACCGCTGTGGTTCGCCAAAACTCTGGCCGACTTTGAAATCAATAACATAGCCGCTGTCCCTCGAAATCCAAAATGACGACCGACTTTGAAATCAGACAGCTTGGGCAGAGACCTGTAACATTGTTAAAGGGATGAAGCTGAGTACTGTGCCCGAGCTTTGGCGAGAGACTGGGCAAAGAATTCGCGATTTTTCTTGCGTGGTGGAGGGTCGGTGAACAGCCCAAAGCATATTCTGCAATAAATCGAAGTTTCCCTCCACGGCCATCCGCGCTGCCGCTAGTTGGCGGCATAAGCGGAGGCGGAGCAAACCGATCTGGCGGAAGCATCCGGAGCGACAGATTTACTCATCCGACCCGGAAAACGCCGACACTCAAGGACGTACATATACAAAGGACCGGACCAACTATAAGGACCGAGGAGAGATTGGTCTGGAGTGCGCAGCTCAGATTCGTGCAAGTGCTTGAAAAGAATGGTCTAACGACGAGGCAGCGTAAAAGGGATACCGTGACAGTGTGGGATTCTAACCAATGACGGGGCAGCGTTCTAACCAACTGAACTACGTCGCCAGCCGTGGAATCAACAACTTAGCGTAAAACCCTGCAAATAAAGCCTTTGCAAGATTCGCATACAGCGCACTGGCCGCCTGGATTGCACCTGACTGCAAGCTTTCCTGGCAAAACCTCCTGTAAATCTCCTGTAAAAATCAGTGCCCTCATGCGAGATTCATAGTAGCACAGATACATCAGAGAGGCGAACGGCAGTCGATTCGTTAAACTGCGACAGACATGTCAAAGAGACGTTAGCTGAAAAGTCTTTAGCAGGTCTTCTGGCGCAAATGAGAGCGCCCTAGGTAATTGAAAATACGCCAATGTAGGTGAGTACGAACAGAGCAGGATAAATTAGCAAGCCATCAAACCTGCAACTGAGGTGACCTCAGATCATGTTGGAACGCCGGAGAGCATCTGAAAACAACCGCTTGCAACGCACGGCACACGCGGTTTGGAAGACCTCCATGTTGTCAGGGCTGCGGCGAATTTACGCAGAACGGTCTAGGGAACTGTCGATGCAATTTCGCGAAAAAACCACTCGGCGGGGCCGCAAAGTTCTTGTTAATCGGTGTCGGCAACCTCAAAGAGGAATCCAGCGGCTCTTTCGGTTTTGGCGCTTAAAGTCCTGACAGCCGATGCAGACCGCGAAGCAGACCTTGAGGCCAATTTACTTGCAGATTATAATTAGTACGCGGTGCTGGCTAGGATAGTACGGCGATGAACCATTACGAAGTGTTATGCATTCCGGTTGACGCAGACGAGGGAATGATACGGTCCGCCTTCCGAAGACTCGCACGCCGATACCATCCCGATGCAGGTACCGGATCGTCGTCTGAAAAGTTCCGGGAGCTCACGGACGCGTACGAAACATTACTCGATCCGGTTCGCCGAACAGCTTACGATAATTCACTCGGGAGCCCCTCGACAGCGGTGCCGATTCGTATCACACATGTCAGGGAAAGCCGCCCAGCGCCTTTTTCCCACGTGGCGCCGTTGGAACCCGTCTTCGCATCACGATCCATGTTGGAACTCCACTTTCTGATGGCTGAGATGTTTCGTTCTTTTGAGAGAGATCTGTTCTTTGATTGGCCGTTCCTGCGACGGTGATTTTTTGATTGTTGCTGGTCGTGGACGGAAAGGCCGCTTTAGATTTCCTTGGCTCTCACAATCACGACCGTAGCGTCGTCTTCCAGGGCTTCCGCCGGACTGAAAGCGGCCACTGCGCTATAGATGGCATCGGTCAGCCTTTCTACTTGATGTAAGACAAATGGCACGCAGCAGGATCGAGGGTCGCGTAAAAGAGAAGGCGAACCGCTCATCATCGGTCAGTTCGTAGATGATCTGGTTGGTTTTCTTGAGAATCCGTTCGAGGCTGGCTTCGTCACGGATGTTGGTACGCAAAGCGATCTTCACCGCTGGCATGAAGAGTCCGGCGGATACGCCGTTGCCGGCAATATCTGCGATCACAATCCCCAGCCTTCCGTTCGGCATTTCCATGAAGTCATACAAGTCTCCGCCGATAGCCTTTGCGGGCTTTATGCTCGCGCTGATTTCGAACCCGGGAATGCTTGGCTGCTATCGAGTTGGATAACAAATCTGGCTCGGGCCATCGCATACCCTCTCTTCCGAGGGGACAAATTTTGGATCAGGAGGTATGTCATGACCAACCTTATTCCTCGTGGCAGTTTGTTCCAAGATCTATTCGATTTCCGTCGGGACTTCGATCAGATGTTCAATCGCATGGTGAGCGGGTGGCCGTTCAGCGACGAGCGCACCGTAAGCGCGTCGTCCACATTCGCTCCCGCCGTCGAGTCCTATGTGGATCAAGACGGCAAGAAGTACCACTGCCGTGTCTCGCTTCCCGGCGTTGACCCGAAGGACGTGCAGATCAGCGCGCAGGGGAACACCCTGACCCTCAGCGGTGAGCGCAGGGTGAACCGCAGCTCAAAGGACGTAAATTTCCTCCATGAGGAGATCTCCTACGGAGCCTTTGAGCGCACCTTCACGTTGCCCGAAGGCGTGGATGCCGACAAAATGACCGCCGACTATCAAAACGGCGTGCTCGAAATCACAGCCCCGGTGGCCACGTCGGCGCTGCCGCGTCGGATTGAAATCCGAACCACGCCGATGTCGAAGCAGATCGCGGCATAAGGGCAAAACGCGGTAGTCGGTTTTCCGGGAGTCCCCACTTAGGCTCCCGGGCCGGCTGCCGCGCGGTTTCAGTGGCAGTCCGCGCAACCCATAAGCGCGGCGATAGACTGCGGTGCAATCCAAAACAATGCGGGCTGCCACTGAGCCACGTTCCGCGCGCGAGCGCGTCCAGCAAATCGCACGCTGCGGTCGGTGACACAAAAAGAGATTGTGAAGAACACAGGGGAGGTTGACGGCCATGAAAATCAATCTTCGAGAATTCAGTGGACTGGCAAAGCGAAACAGATGGGAACTCACTGCATTACTGCTCGTAACTTTGCTCTGCGGGTTGCTCCTCGGCATGGTGCTGCCCGGACATGGAGCAGCTTCCGTGATCCTCGGTAAGGACAATCCGGCGCCTCTGGCCATTCCGAGTCCCGTTCACCTTTCCAGCGAATTCGTCTCCATCGTGCAGTCGGTGGAACCGGCTGTCGTAAATATTTCCACGACGCAAGTCCACAAGGCGAATCGCAGACCGCGACGCCCGCGCGGCTTCGACGATCCATTTGATGATTTCTGGAATCGGTTTTTCGATTTCCCCGATAACGGATCGAGCGCCGAGCGTAGCTTGGGATCGGGAGTCATTGTCGACAAGAAGGGCTACATCCTGACGAACAACCACGTTGTCGAGGGGGCCACGAAGATTCAGGTTCAATTGAACGGGGATGTGACGCGCTACACAGGGAAGGTTGTGGGTACGGATGAAGAGACCGACCTCGCCGTGCTCAAGATCGAGACAAATCGAGATCTTGCTGCAGCAAAGCTGGGGAATTCTGATGGCGTGAAGGTGGGTGATTGGGTGCTGGCGATAGGGAGTCCTTTCGGTTTGAAAGCGACGGTAACCGCCGGGATCATAAGTGCGAAGGACCGCGGGAGTGTGGGCGGACAGTTCCAGCGGTTCCTGCAAACAGACGCAGCGATCAATCCCGGAAACTCCGGCGGCCCGCTTGTTGATATGGCCGGCGAGGTAATCGGGATCAACACGGCTATCGTCACGCAGAGCAACGGTTATCAGGGGGTGGGATTTGCGCTTCCCTCGAACACGGCCATCAGCACATATAACGACCTGATCGCACATGGGAAGGTCACGCGGGGTTCGATTGGCGTGAGCTTTCAAGAGGAACAGAGCACAAATCCGATCGTGCTCAAGGAATTAGGCGCTCCCTACGGAATTGTCATTGAAGGAGTGGAGCCCGGGAGTCCTGCATCGAGTGCGGGGCTGAAGTCGGGAGACGTGATCACGCAAGTTGACGGGAATCCGGTGAAAACGGGCAGCGACTTGGTCGACCGAATTACGCAGGCGAAGGTGGGAAGCAAGATTCGGATCGCCTACATGCGGGACCACAAGGAGATTCGAGACCGATGTGACGGTCGAAGCCCGCGACCACGTCTATTCGGGAAGCGCGAACGAGAGGGAAGATTCCTCGGATGAGAACTCTCCGACGAAGTTTGGGCTGCATGCGCAGTCGTTAAGCTCGGAACGCGCGCGGCACCTGGGTATGCAGGGCCAGCGAGGCGTGATTGTCTCCGAAGTAGACCCCGGCAGTTTCGCCGAGGATATCGGGTTCGCGGAGGGAGATGTGATTGTTGAGGTCAACCACAACACCGTAGATACGTTCAACGGATTGCATCGGGCCCTGTCTGACCTCCACAAGGGGCAAGACGTGGTGTTCAAGGTTCTGCGCCAAGATCAGAATCGCGGCGTGCTCACGGTGTTCCTTGCGGGCAGGGTGCCAGCCTAAACAGTTGAGATGGCCGGGAAAGGGGAGGTTCTGAGCCATGAATTGGAGTGGCGCCTGGAAATGGATGGCTGCGCTCGCCGCAGCGGTTGTGGCGGCGAGAACAAATCTGCTTCAGGGAGTGTTGTCGATTCTTCTCGTTCTGGCGCTGGCATCCGCTATTGTGTTTTCGTTTGCGCTTTTCTCCATGGATTTCGTTGCGACAATGGCCGGCGGACTTGAGTTCTTGGAACGCCGCATTCGCCACGCCGTCGATCGCACTCGTGCGATGCTCGCCCATTCGCTTCATCCTTTGTCGTCTTGCGCGGACCCGCGGCAAGGTTTTTTCCTTCTGCTGCCGCTGCTGGTGAAACCGATCGGGAGGGGGATCCGGAGGTTGCTGCAGCCGCAGTGGGGGCGTCGCGTGAAATTCATTCCGAGCGTCAGGAAAGATGGGGAAGAACTCACTGTTTCAAGAGAGTTCCGATGAGCGCCATCCCGGCGAATTTGGATTCTGCAGGGCTGGCCTCAAACGGAAGGCCGCGATTTTCCGCGCGGCCATTTGAACCGCACCCCTTGTTCCGGAATCCTCATGTGGCGACTGTTGCGGCGGCGTACTGGCCGCGCGATTTTTCCGCCTTGCTACGGGCCACGAATCGTCTATTCGAGGTCGAGCCGGGAACTTGGCTTCTCGCGAAATGCCACTGGCAGGACAGTCCACGCCTCCATAACACACTGGTACTCGTTCACGGTCTTGAGGGTTCGAGCGAGTCGCCGTATATGCTGGGAATTGCCGAGCGAGCCTACCAGCGTGGATTCAACGTTTTGCGGATGAATCAAAGGAATTGCGGCGGAACGGAACACCTGACGCCGACACTCTGCCATTCGGGCCTTTCGGAAGATTATCGGAAAGTGCTCAGCGAACTGATCGAGTGCCATCAACTGCAAAAAATCTTTTTTTCCGGGTATTCGACGGGCGGGAATCTCGTGCTCAAAATGGCGGGCGAACTTGCGGAGCGGACGCCGCGAGAGCTTCGGGGAATCTGCGCGGTCAGTCCTTGTCTCGACCTCGCGGCCTGTGCGGATGGCAGCGGTCATCCGCGAAATCTCGTCTATGAATCGTACTTCCTCCGCAGTATGCGCAATACCCTGCAGCGAAAAGCAGCGGTTTTTCCGGACCGCTACCAGGCCGAGCGGTTCTCCGCGCCGCGGAATGTGCGCGAATGGGATGAGGCGATTACGGCACCGGAATGGGGATACCGGGACGCTGCCGATTACTATGACAGAGGCAGCGCCCTGCATGTGATAGGGCAGATCCGCGTGCCGACGCTGATTCTCGCGGCCCAGGATGATCCGCTCGTTCCGATTACCTCGTTCCGCAATTCGGGAATCGCGGAGAATCCCTTCATTACTCTTGTGACGCCCGAGCATGGCGGACATTGCGCATTCATCTCGCGCGACGGCGGGAATGAGCGTTTCTGGGCCGAGGAGTGTGTGCTTGAGTTTTGCACCAGCCAGTCAGCCTCATAAGCAGGGAATTGCATCAGAATAGAAGCGATACGTATGTTGAGAGACGACGAACGGGAAGCCTGGCGTGGTTTTCTCGCAGCCGCGCCTGAATTTGCAGGTGACACCATCGGCAGCGCAGTCGATGGACCGGACCCGCCCGACGTAGTGTGTGTCACGAAGTCCGGCAAGAAGATCGGTGTCGAACTCACGAAATGGGTGGAGCACGAGCAGATTACCTCGGGCAAGGCTCGAGAGTCGTTTGAAGACAGTTATCTTCAGATCATTGAGAGCGCCAATCATGCAAGGCCAAATCGAATCGGATGGGTGTGGCTGAATCCGAAATCGCGGCGGGTGAAACCGAATGATGTGGGACAGTTCTGCGAGGAGCTGTACGAGCTCCTGGCGCGTGAGAACGGGTTAAGCGATCCGGAGTGGGACCATCCCCAGGGCGCGCCGGTTCAGGATTTTATTGGATTTCCAATGCTCGCTGCGTACTTGGAGAGCGTGTGGATTTTTCCGCGCCGCCGATTGGAATTCTTGCCTACGGGAGCGAATTGGATCTTGTTCGAAGCTGCCGGTGGAGCCTACACGCCAGCGTGGATGGTACAAGCTGCGGTGGATCGAATTTTGGCCAAGGTGGAGGGTTACGAAGACCGAAACGTCCAGGTGCTGCATGCGCTCGACGAACTCCATCTCGTTTGCCACTACTGCGATGAAGCACTGTTGTTCAACACGCCTGCGCGAGCCCCGAGATTTGACTTCGCCGCTGTAGCATCGAAAGTGGCCAGCGCACTCGAGCACGACCACGGGGTCTTCGACCGCGTGTTCCTCTTCAATCCCTATGAAGCTCGAAAGGTTTTCCAGGTCTATCCCGTTCGAATTGGGAATCAGGCTTCCTCGCACACACCTCAAGTCAGCTGATGCAGATGGAAAGACATTTCAAAATTTGTTTGTATCCGCCTATGCCGCATGTTTTTTACCGAAAATTTAGCGAAATTCTGGACCACTCTAAAGTATGTATTATCAATGGCTTATGGAGATACTGCAAGATTCGCTGACTTGACAACGAAATTGGTTTGCGTAAAATTGGCACTCGCTAGGGGAGAGTGCTGCTACAGCCTTTAGCGCCCTCCTTGGCGATTCCAATCCTTTTGAGCAGAGGTTCAAGGCGATGGCCGTAAAGAATCGTCTTTTCCGCGTCCGTCTCTCTACTCCCTACATCCCGAGCTGGCGACGGCGAAGAACGCGCAGCCTGTCATTGCGACAAAGCAGCAGCGTCCACCGTACAGCATTCACGACCCCGGTTCCGAACGGCAACCGGACGGCTGCTGAGTACGCCGGAAAGCTTTACGCGGCAGTGGCCACGTGAGTCCGCGTTGTCTTGGATCGGGCTTAATTTCGTTGATTTAGAAAACCGGAAGGAGGTCAAAGAAAAGATGGCGATCAACCTAACACCGCTCCACGACCGGATCGTCGTGAAGCGGATCGAGGAGAAAGAGACCGTGAAGGGCGGCATCATCGTGCCCGACACGGCAAAGGAAAAACCGCAGGAGGGAGAAGTCGTCGCCGTCGGCGCAGGGAAACTGCACGAGGGCAAACGAATCCCCCTCGACGTTGAACCGGGCGATCGTGTGCTCTTCGGAAAATACGGCGGCACCGAAATCAAATTGGAAGACGAAGAGTACTTGATCCTTCGTGAAGACGAAGTTCTAGGCAGGTTGCATCGGGCCGCCAAAGCGGCTTCTGGGAAACGGTAAGCCTTACCTCTTCCGCTGAGTGCAAACAACGGGAGAGCCTGAAATCTGAATAGAAGCAAAGGAGGACGGTAGTCATGGCAGCGAAGCAGATTGTGACGGGCGAAGATTCCCGCCAGTCCATTATGCGTGGTGTCAACCTTTTGGCGGATGCGGTTAAGATCACGCTCGGTCCGAAGGGCCGCAATGCGGTGATCGAAAAGAAGTTCGGCGCGCCGGTCATCACCAAGGATGGAGTTACCGTCGCAAAAGAAATTGAATTGAAGGACTCGCTGGAAAACATGGGCGCGCAGATGGTGCGCGAAGTCGCTTCTAAGACTTCGGACGTAGCTGGCGACGGCACTACGACAGCTACCGTTCTGGCGCAGGCGATCTTCCGCGAAGGCGTGAAGACGGTGGCAGCCGGTGCAAGTCCGATGGCACTGAAGCGCGGCATCGAGAAATCCGTCGAAGTGGCCGTCGAGGAAGTCAAGAAGCTTCACAAGGACGTAAAGGGCGACATGATCGCCCAGGTCGGCACGATTTCCGCCAATAACGACAAGCAGATCGGCGGGATCATCGCCGAAGCGATGAAGAAGGTCGGCAAGGACGGCGTCATCACCGTCGAAGAATCGAAGACGATGGAGACACAACTGGAAGTAGTCGAGGGGATGCAGTTCGACCGCGGCTACCTCTCGCCATACTTTGTGACCGACCCCGAACGGATGGAGTGCGTGCTCGAAGACGCGCGCATTCTGATTCACGAGAAGAAGATCAGCTCGATGAAGGACCTGCTTCCCTTGCTCGAAAACATCGCCAAGGTGGGCAAGCCATTGCTCGTCATCGCGGAGGAAGTGGAAGGCGAGGCGCTTGCGACCCTTGTGGTCAATAAACTCCGCGGGACGCTGCAGTGCTGCGCGGTGAAGGCTCCGGGCTTCGGCGACCGCCGCAAAGCCATGCTGGAGGATATCGCCACCCTGACCGGCGGCAAGGCTATCACGGAGGATCTGGGCATCAAGCTCGAGAACGTGAAGCTCGAAGACCTCGGGTCAGCCAAGAAAATCACCATCGACAAAGATAATACGACCATTGTCGAAGGTGCGGGGAAGGCCAGCGCCATCGAAGGGCGCGTCAAGCAGATCCGGACGCAGATCGAGGAGACTACCTCGGACTACGATAAGGAAAAGCTGCAAGAGCGGCTGGCAAAACTCGTCGGTGGTGTGGCGGTGATCAAGGTTGGCGCCGCGACAGAAACCGAACTGAAAGAGAAGAAAGCGCGCGTGGAAGATGCCATGCATGCGACCCGCGCCGCTGTCGAGGAAGGGATCGTTCCCGGAGGCGGCGTGGCCCTACTGCGCTGCATCCCTGCGCTAGAGAAGCTCAAGGTCGACGAGGATGAAGCGATTGGCGTGAACATCGTCAAACGCGCTCTCGAAGAACCTCTCCGGCAGATTGCACAGAACGCCGGAGTGGAAGGTGCAATCGTCGTGGGCCGCATTCGGGAATCCAAGGACGAACACTTCGGCTACAACGCGGACACGGGCGAATATGGCGACCTCGCGAAGATGGGCGTCATCGATCCTGCGAAGG